>JAEEGG010026609.1_pt1 | contig 11029 bp, 1 predicted proteins | sample 9134161 | NCBI WGS metagenome assembly JAEEGG01 (sample SAMN16246543, study PRJNA631951) | gut metagenome | biome: gut microbiome; feature: rumen; material: CR-attached | host: Bos | place: Iran: Karaj | collected 2018-10
CTGAGCGTGGAGGCGAAACCGGTGGAGGATTCGAGCACGCACGAGGCGCGGCAGCGGCGGAACACGTTGGTGCTGCCGTTCTTGCCGCCGGAGTTGGCGGTGGTGACGAAGCCGACGACCGCTTTCGTATCGGCGACGGTGCAGTCCTCGTAGAGGGAGTTCTGTGCGTAGGAATAGCCGCCGTCGCCCGGGGGATCGCCGGCGGAGCCGACGAATCCCGCGCGCTTCGACGTGACATCGCGCACCGTGCAGTCCTTGAAGGTGCAGTTCCATGCCATCGGAGCGAAGCCGGCGTCCACGTTGCGGAAGCCGCTCACGGAGCAGCGGACGAAGGAGTTGGAGCCGACGCCGTCCGAGACGATCGGCCAGTATTCAACGGGCGTCTGGTCGGCGAAGAAGCCGCCGAGGATGCGCTTGGACCCTTCGAGCGGTTCGGCGGAGCAGTCGATGAACCGTGCGCCGGCGGAGGCGACGTTCCCCGCGAATCCGCCCGTGCCGTAGGCGAAGTACATCCCGCCCGGCGCATAGACGGCGCGCGCGGTGCAGTTGGAGAAGGTCTCCGCGCCGGCCGTCCAGCCGACGAAGCCGCCGAAGAAGCCGTTGGTCGACTGGATCGATCCCTCGAACGAGCAGTCGTAGAAGGCCGTGGTGCCGTAGGTGAGGCCGGCCGCGCCGCCGGAGGCGGTGTAGTTGTAGTCGGAGTCGGTGCGGAGGTAGAAGGAGCGGTCGACGAAGTTGTTGTGGGCGACGGAATACTCCCAGTTGACGAGGCCCGTCGCCGAGCAGTTGCGGAACTCCACGTCGGCCGCGACGCCGACGAGTCCGCCGCCGCCGCTCATCGGCGAGCGCGAGATGGAGCGGGGCGTGACGACGGTTCCGGAGAACGAGCAGTCCGTGAACCACGATTTCCGCACCTCGGCGGCGAGGCCGCCGAGCGACTTGGCGTTCGAGACCGTGCCCGTCACGGAGCAGCCGTCGACCTTGACGCCCCAGCCGATGCCGACGAGTCCGCCGGCCCATTGGTACGCGGAGACCGTTTCGGCGTTCACGGTCGAGTTCGAAATGACCACGTTCACCGTCCCGGCCGGCGCGTTCGTCCAGGCGAGCGTTTCGTTGTCCACCCAGCCCACGAGGCCGCCGGCGTAGGGGTTGGGAGAGTCCGCAGCAGTGCTTTGGTCGTTGATGATCGTGCCGATGAAGTGGCAGTTTTCGATCGTGAGGCCGGGCACGCCGTCGGCGGACCCCTCGGCGTATTCCGCGATCGCGCCGGCGCCCCAGTCCGTCGAAAGCGCGGTGGTGCCCCAGTAGTCCCAGAGCGTCGAGAGGCGGATGTAGCCCTCGAGCGTGACGTTCTTCACGACCGCGCCGGAGGAGGCGACGCCGACGAGCGAGCCGCAGCCGTGGACGTCGTTGGTGAAGTTGTAGATGCGGTGGCCCGCGCCGTCGAACACGCCCTTGAATTCGTACATCTTGCCGTTCTCGGGCACGAACGCGCGGCCCTGGCAGTCGATGTCGGCCGTGAGCGTGAAGGTCGCGCCCTCGAAGTAGGAGCCGTTCTCGCCGTCCTCGTTGTGCTTCACGCTCTCGAAGAGGCGGAGCTCGTCGAAGTTGCGGATGAGGTAGTTGCCCTCGTAGCACTCGCCCGCGTAGGGCGTCGCGGGGCCGAGCGGCGCGGGATTCTTCACGATCGTCAGGGTCCAGGAGCGCGTCGCGCTTTGGCCGCTCGTATCCTCGACGGTGACGCGGACGGTCTGGGCGCCGGAACCGCGCGGCATGCCGGAGAGGGTGTTGCCGGACATGGAGAGCCAGGACGACGTCTCGACCGTCCACGTGTAGGGCGGCATGCCGCCGGTGGCGGTCAGGTTGGTGGAGTAGAGTTCGCGCGTGAGGCCGTTCGGGAGGTAGGGCGTGGTGATGGCGAGCTCGGGCACCCAGTAGCCCTCGACGCTGTCGCCGACGGGGCCGTCGCCCATCTCGGCGGAGTGCGCGACGACCCAGTAGTAGTAGTTCGTGGCGGGCACGGCGGTCTCATCCAAGTACTCGAGCGCCGGCGCGTTGACCCTGGCGATCTGCGTGGCGGAGGCGTAGTTGTTGGCCGTGGAGCGGTGGACGGTGAACCACTCGGCCCCGCGCGTTTCGTCCCAGGAAACGAGAACGCCCCCTTGGCTCACGCCGGTGGTGGCTTCGACGTCCGGCACAACGACGGGCGCGGCGCCGGGGGCCTCGTGGCAGCCGATGTCCGGCGCGGAGCCGCGCCAGCGCGAGTTGCCTTCGATGTCGGTCGCGGGCAGGAGATCGCGGTCGACCCTGTCGCCGCCATCGACGCAGAGCGAGGTGGTCTTGAGGTGGTAGTCTCCGGATGCGGCATCGACGAACGTGTCGTCCTGCGCGGCATCGACGAAGCCGTCGACCCAGTCGTAGTCGTCATCCGTGCAGACGCATTGGGGATTCGCCGGGAACCAGTGGATGTTCTGCTCGTTGCCCGCCGCCGCCGTGTTGCCGGCAATGTAGGTGTTGTCGAGGATGACGAAGTATCCGCCGCCGCCGTTCGCGTCCGTCGTGTTTTCCGTGATGGTGCAGAAGTCCGCCGAGGCGTAGGCAATGCCCGCGCCGCCGCCGAAGTCCTGGGGAAGGTTGAACACGGAGAGTGCGGAGGGGTCGAACGGCACGTTGTTCTTGACGACGAAGCAGTTCTCGAGGATCGATTCGGCCGCGCCGCCGCCCATCACGAGGGCGGTGTTGTTGGAGATCGTGCAGCGGGAGAGCTCGCAGAAGGCCGCGCCGCCGCCCAGGAGCGCCCAGCTGTTGCGGATCACGCAGTTGGAGAGGCTGCCGCCGACGACTGCGCCGCCGCCGCTCGTGGTGTCGTAGGTACGCCCGTTCTCGATCGTGAACCCGTCGAACGTGCAGTTGGGGCGCGTCAGCGTGTAGGAGCACTTCACCGCGCGCTTGGAATTGAGCACGGCCTTGTTGCCCTGGATGATCGTCGCTTCGGGGCCATCGACGCTCACGAAATGGAGAACGCGGCCCTCGGCGTTGATTGCGGAGTACGTGCCGGCCGCAACGCGGAGCGTGTCGCCGTCCTTCGCCGCGTCGATGGCGGTCTGCAGCGCCGCGCCGCCGCCGGAGACGGTCGTCGTGTTGCGCTGGAAGCAGGCCGTCACAACATGGTCGGCGTCGATGTTGGAGAGCGTGAGCGTCGTGCTCGTGCCCGCCTCCACGCCGTCCACGAGCCATTTCTGGAAGGCGCGCCCGTCCGTGGTCGCCGTGATCGTGGCGGAACCGCCGTTGGCGACGACAAACGTGCGCTGCGAGACGTTGCCCCAGCCATCGACTCGCACGGAGACGACATTCCCTTCCACGCCGCCCTCGTAGCAGCCAATGTCCGGCGCGTTGCCGGCTACGCGCGGATTTCCGGCAAGGTCGGTGCCGCCATCATCCCAGATGTCGTCCGCATCGCCGCCGTCGATGCAGGGCGAACCGGCGCGAAGGCGGTAGTCGCCGTTCGCCGGGTCGACGAAGCGAGGGTCGCCGGTGAACGACGTGCCGCCCCACCAAATGCCGTCCTCGCGGTCGAGGTTCGGCTGGTCAAAGCAGTTGTTGTGGTAAATGTTGACAAGGTAGTTTGTGCGGCGGTTGGAGGTGCGGTTGCCGTAGAACACGCAGTTGTAGGATCCGCCGCCGTAGAGCGCGCCACAGTAGTAGGCGCGGTTGCCGACGACGGTGCAGTTGTAAAGCTGAGAGTATTTCGCCGCGCCGCCCTGGTTGCCGGCGTTGAAGCCGAAGAAACAGTCGTGGGCGATGCCGCTGTGCAGGCCGCCGCCGTCGCCGATGTTGTCCGTGACCGTGCATCGGAGCAGCATCGAGCCGAACGCGCCGCCGCCGTAGGTGGCGACGCCGTTCTTGAGGATGCAGTCGACGAGCATGCCGCCCTTCGCCCCCGCGCCGCCGTCGTTCTCATCGGTGCTGATGCATTTGCCGTTCTGGAGCGTAAAGCCTGTGAGCACGGCCAGGTCCGAGAGGAGCGCGCAGCGAGAGGACGAGCCGCCGTCGATGATCGTGGACGCCGCGCCGGCGACGCCGACGATGTTCACGTGCTTGCCCGCCGTGTCAATGGGATCGTAGGTTCCGGCCGCCACGGAAATGCTCTCGCCCGACTGGGCGGACTCAATGGCCTTGCCAATCGACTTGAACGCCTTCGCCCACGACCGCCCGTCGTAGTCGCCGTTGATGGTTTGGCCGAGAATCGTGTAGGGGTCCTTTCCGTTCACGGCGTCCACGAACCATTCATAGGCCTCGAAGGTGGCCGTCACGACGATGTCTTCGTTGCCGGACGTGACGACCGTCAGCGAATTGCCGCCCGTGGCGACGAGGACGCCGTTCGTGTACCACGCCGTGACGGGGCGGTTGTAGGTGGAGGTGTCGGCGGTAAACGTGACCGACACGTTCGCGTTCGTGAAGACGCTTCGCGGCGAGACGACGCCATTGCCGTCCGCGACGGCCGACACGAGGCAGCCTTCGACGCCCGTGCCCTCGTAGCAGCCGAGGTCGATGGCGGTGCCCTGGACACGTGCGTTGCCAGCGAGGTCGGTCGTGCCGACATACTGCTCGGTCGCGTAGGTGGCGTCGCCGCCGTCGATCGCCGGCGAGCCGACGCGCAGGCGGTAGTCGCCGTCGCCCACGAGCTTCGGGTCCACGGCGTCGTTCTGCTCGACGGGCTCTCCGGCGGCGAGGTTGCCCCAGACGATGCTGTTGTAGCGGCGATTGACGTGGACGTTGGTGCCCCTTCGTTCCGCGACGTTGTCCACCACCGTGCAGTTGTAGAGCGTCACGCCGTAGGTGAGGAAGGATTGTCCGGTCGACTGGCACATGAGCGTGTTGCGGTGCGTGCCTTGCTCGGCGCAGGCACCGCCGCCGCCCGTCGCGGTGCAGCGCCGGATGATGCAGCGCAGGGTGTCGGCGCTATAGGTGCCGCCGCCCCAGACCGCCGAGCAGTCCTCGATCACGCAGTCGACGAACGTGCCGCCCGCCGCGCCGCCACCGTATGAGGCGTTGCCGTCATTGCCAGTGACGTCGCCGTTTCGGAGCGTGAAGCCGGTGAACGTCGGCGACGTCATGAATCCGTATGCGTAGCAGAGCACGCACCGGTTCGTGTTGAAGCCGTCGATGATCGTCGCGGCCGCGCCGTTCTCGGAGCGGACGTCGAGCGCAATATTGCACGAGACGGTCACGCGCGTGTAGGCACCGTCCGCGACGCGGATCGTCGGTATCGCTTGGTACGGGTCGGCGAGCCACGCGGCTTCGACCGCGTCGACTGCTGCCTGTATGCCGGCGAAGGCGTTGGCCCAGGACGAGCCGTCCTTGTTTCCGGCGCCCGTGGGCGTCACGTAGAGGTCCGCGAGGGCGGACGTTGCGGCCGCGAACAGCGCGGCGACGAGGGTCAGCATCTTCTTCATGGTGTCGTTCCTTTTCAAATTCATGGTTATTCCGCCTTGAGCCGGTAGAACCGCTGCGGGTCGGTTGCGTGGTCGAAGATCAGCGTGCCGTTGTCGCTGATCGTGAGCGTCCGCACCTCGGGGTTCGACCAGTCGGTGAGGTCGGTCGTGGAGAGGACCTTCACGGTCACGCCGTCGGTGTTCACGAGCGGAAGCAGGGTGACGACCGGCTTGCCGCTCGCGTTGAAGGAGATGCCCGTGAACGGCGAGAAGGCGCCCCTCGGCACGTTGAAGGCGTAGCGGATGAGGTTCGGCTGGCCGTCGGTGACCTCATCCGGTCCGCCGAGGCCGTTCAGGGCCGCCCAGGCGGCGTAGCCCGTGAGCGAGCCGCTGGAGTTGACGATGAGCCGGAAGCGCCGGTACGAGGCGCGTCCGTCGTCGTCCTTGACGGCCACGACGATCTCGCTGTTCGTCGTGGCAGGCGGCGTGGCGGAAATGACGCCCGCCGCGACGCCCGGAGCCGGAGCCGCCGATTGGTCGGTCCGCGCCGCAAGCCACGCCGGCGCGGGCGCGTAGCGGATGCACCGGTCGGGGGCGCCGGCGAGGCTGCCGCCGACCAGCGCGAGGAAGCCCTCGCCCGTCCCGCTCGACCAGCCGTAGCGGGCGTAGGGCTCGTTGTTGGTGTCGTACGGCGTTCCGTAATCGTCGCCGTACTTGAAGTCGAACTCCCCGTTCGGGTAGAGTGTCAGCGAGAACCAGGCGTAGCCGTTCCCGCCGCTGAAATAATAGCAGCTCCCCGCCCATCGGAATGTCACGGACGACTCGCCGACCGCCATGTAGATGCCGCCGTAGTTGGCATGCAGGTAGGGCGCGATGGCCGGCATGGAGAGGAACTCCGCCGCAGTGAAGTTGTTCGTGGAATAGATGTTTCGCTCGCCGTTGCCGACCTCGTAAGGCATCGCGTCGCCGAAGACGAGCAGACCGCCCGAGTGGAGCCAGACGTTCGTGTAGTCCACGCCGAAGTAGGGGAACTTGAACGGCAGCGGGACGGCCTTGGTCGTCCAGCTGTTCCGGGTGGGCAGACCGTCGAAGTAGTCGTATCCCAGCTGGGTCCCGTCACCGTCCTCGTCGAACGTACACACGTCGTTCGTCGTGAACTGGTACTTCGCGTCGTACACCGACCACTCGTAGGGCCCGATGCCGCCCGTCGCGGCGAGGGGCTTGGAGTAGGGCGAGGTGCCCGCCGGGAGCGACGCGGTGGTGATCGCGAGCGGCGTGGTCCAGTAGCCGGAGGCGCTGCCGTCGCGCTCGGCGTCGCCGACGTCGCTGTGCGAGACGACCCAGTACCAGTAGCGCGTCGCGTAGGCGGCGGTGTCGTCGACGAAGGACGAGGCGATGTTCGTCGCGACTCCGATCCGCTCCGCGTCGGCCCAGCGCTCGGTTTCGGAGCGGAGGACCTCGTACCACTCGGAGCCGCGCGTGCGCGTCCACGAGACCTCCACGTCGCTTCGTTCGTCGCTGCGCGAGGCGGAGACCTCCGAGACCGGGGTCGGCTCGACGGCGTCGATCTCGTAGCAGCCGATGTCGGGCGCCTTCGCGCGCCAGCGCGGCGCGCCGGCGAGGTCGATCCGGTTGGTGACCTCGAGGTAGTCCTCGTCGCCGGCGTCGACGCAGGCCGAGCCGGGCTTGAGGCGGTAGTCCCCGTTGGCGGCGTCGACGAACGTGTCGTCCGCGCCGGCGTCGACGTAGCCGAGCGAATTCCGGTATTCGGGCTCCTCGGAGCAGACGAACCACGGCTGGGCCCGGACGGGGCACTTGTAGAAGTTCTGGTTTCCGCCGTCCTTCGTGGAGGAGTTCCCGGCGATGTAGGTGTTGTTGAGGACCGCCCAGAAGGCGCCGCCGCCGCTGGAGTTTTTCGCCGTGTTGCCGACGATCGTGCAGTTCTCCGCGGCCGCGTAGGCGATGCCTCCGCCACCGCCGAAGTTGTCGGAGATGGACAGCACGCCGAGCGCCTCGAGGAGCGACACGCCGTTGAAGGTGACGGTGTTTCCGGTCACGAGGCAGCTTTCCAGCGTGGAGACGAGCGCGCCGGCGCCCATCACGGTCGACGAGTTGTCCGAGATCGTGCAGCCGACGAGGTCGCAGTAGGCCGCGCCGCCGCCGCCGAGGAGCGCGCCGTTGCCGCGGATGACGCAGTTGGAGACGATGCCGCCGAAGACGCCGCCGCCGCCGGTGGTGTAGTCGTTGCAGTAGCCGCCCTCGACCGTGAAGCCCGTGAGCGTGCAGCGCGGGCGGGTCGTCGTCTGGCCGAAGGTGACGGCGCGCTTCTTCGAGAGGAGCGAGTTCTTGCCCTGGATGACCGTCTTCGCCGGTCCGTCCGCCGACACGATGTCGAGGACGCGCCCCGTCGCGTCGATGGCGGAGTAGGTGCCGGGCGCGACGACGAGCGTGTCGCCGTCCAGCGCGGCGTCGATGGCGTTCTGGAGCGCGGCTCCGCCGCCGGAGACCGCGGTCCGCTCGCGGTGGAAGCACGCGACCGCGACGTGGTCCGACGAAAGGTCGTAGAGCGTCAGCTCCGGTCCGGAGCGGATCACGACGCCGTCGAGGACCCAGTGCTCGAACGCGCGGTCGCCCGCGACGACCGCCGTGACCGAGACGTCCGCGCCCGGCGCGGCGACGAGCGTCCGTTCCGTGACCTTGCCGGGGCCGTCCGTGCGGACGGAGACGACGAACCCCTTGACGGCCCCCTCGTAGCAGCCGATGTCGACCGCGTCGCCGACGATGCGGTCGTGGCCCTCGCCGCGGACGTCCCACTCGGCGATCGCGAGCACGGCGCGGGATTCGCCCGCGTCGACGCAGGGCGAATCCGCGCGGAGGCGGAAGTCGCCGTTTTCGGGGTCGACGAAGAGGGGGTCGGTCTCGTCCCAGTCGTCGATGCAGCAGTTCATCGAGTCGAAGAAGCGGTAGTTGGAGCGGTGGTTGGCCGTGCTGTTTTTGTAGAAGACACTGTTATAGACGAACGCCTCCATCACGGCACCGTAGGTCAGGCCGCGGTTGTAGGCGAACGTGCAGCCGTAGAAGGAGCTGCTCGGTCCGCCGCGCGCGCCGCCGCCCTGGTTCGCGGCGTTGTAGACGACGAGGCAGTCCGTGGCGTTTCCGTAGAAGAACCCGCCGCCGTCGCCCGCGGTGTTGTCGCGGACGACGCAGCGGATGAGGTGCGAATCGTAGGCGCCGCCGCCGTAGTTGGCGACGTTGTTCTCGAGAATGCACTCCACGAGCGTGCCCCACTTCGCGCCGCCGCCGCCGTCCTCGTCGTTCGTGCTGATCGAGCGGCCGTTGCGAAGCGTGAAGCCCGTGAGGCGCGAGGACTGCAGCAGCGCGCAGCGCTTCGTGCCGCCGCCGTCGATGATCGTCTCCGCCGCGCCCGCGACGCCCACGATGTCCACGTGGCGCTGCGTCGTGTCGATGGGATCGTAGACGCCGGGCATCACGTAGATCACCTCGTAGGGGGCGGCCGAGTCGACGGCCTTCTGGATCGTCTTGAACGGCGCGGAGGAGTCGTAGCCGGGGTTGGAGTCGCTGCCCGTCGCGGCGTCCACGTACCACGTCACGACCTCGAAGCGCGCTGTCACCACCACGTCGCTCGCGAGCGGGGCGAGCGTGAGAGAGGAGCCGCTCCACGCGGCCGTGACGCCGTTCGTCGTCCACTGCACGACCTGACGGTTGTAGGCGGAGGTGTCCGCCTCGATGGTCACGACCGTGTTCGCGTTCGTGAAGAGGCTGGACGGCGAGACCGAGCCGTTGCCGTCCGCGACAGCCTTCACGACAAATCCCGAGACGCCCGGCCCCTCGTAGCAGCCACGATCGATGGCCGAACCCTGTACGCGCGCGTTGCCGGCAAGGTCCGTCGAGCCCGCCTCCGCCGCGTAGTCCGCGTCGCCGCCGTCAATCACGGGCGAGCCGACGCGCGCGCGATAGTCGCCGTCGCCGACGAGCCTGGGATCCTCGGCATCGTCCTGCGCGGACGCTTCGCCACCAACGGTGTTGCCCCAAAAGATGCAGTTGTAGACCGAGCCGCTGTAGCGGATGCTGCCTGATCTGATGGCGTTGTCCACGACGGTACAGTTGTAGAGCGTGGCGTAATAGACAATGCGGTTGTAGGCCGTGTTGCCGTAAATGAGCGTGTTGCGGTGCGTCCCGTAGTCGACGCCGCCGCTGCGATTGTCCGCCGTGCAATTCCGGACGATGCAGCGAACGGTGTCCGAATAGAAGGTTCCGCCGCCGTTCCAGCCACGGCAGTTCTCAATGACACAATCGACGAGCGTGCCACCGCCCGCGCCACCGCCGTTGTAGTAGGGGTAGTCGTCCAGGTCGGCGTCATCGCCGTTCTGGAGCGTGAAGCCCGTGAACGTCGGCGCCGTCGGGAAACTCGACCCCGTGTAAACATAGAGGCATCCGTTGGTGCCGTAGCCGTCGATGACCGTCGAGGCCGCGCCGTTCACGGAGCGCACGTCGAGCGCGAGGTCGTTTGTGACGACGACGCGCGTGTAGGTGCCGTCCGCGACTTGGATGACCGGTATCGCATAGTCCGGGTCGGCGAGCCACGCGGCGTCGGCGGCGTCGACGGCGGCCTGAATGCCGGCGAAGGCGTTGGCCCAGTTGGAGCCGTCCTTGTTTCCGGCGCCCGTGGGCGTCACGTAGAGGTCCGCGAGGGCGGTGGTTGCGGCCGCGAAGAGCGCGGCGAGGAGGAGGAGCGGGAGGAGGTGTGTACGGTTTTTCATGGCGGGTCCTTGTAGGGGCAAGACTCTTACGAAAGAGCTGTGCGGGCGGATGGTGCGGGCAAAGCGGTGTGCAGCGGGCAGAGGCGGGTCTCCTAGGAGTTTTGCGACTTCCTCCCCAGCGCCGCCACGGCGAGGTCTCCCATCTCGTGGCAGCGGCGGTAGAGGGTGGCGTTGTCGGGTTTGGCTGCGGAAGGCTCGTAGAGGGAGAGAAAGAGCATGCGCCCCTCGGCGCAGAGCGCCTCCTTGTTGCGCGTGGGGTGCCAGCGCGGGGCGAAGCCCTCGGGGGAAAGCACGATGAGCGAGCCGCCTTCCGTGAAGATCGCGTTGCCGCATTCCTTCTCGCAGGGGCTCATGAAGGTGCCGATGCCGGCGCCGCCGGGGCCGATGCGCCCCGCGCGGGCGAGCGCGGCGCTCCACTCGGGGCCGTCCTTCGCCCACTTGCGCGAGCACTGGAAGGGCTCGACCACGGGCAGCTCCAGAAGCGCGGGGTTGCCGTAGGCGAACCACTCGCGCCCGGCGAGCGGGAGGCGGCCCACCTGGGTGAAATACCGCCGGTTGATGTGGCGCAGCCACCAGCGCTTGGGGTTCTCGCGGATGTAGCGCGTGAAGGCGGCGAGCTGGCCGCTCGCCGCCACGATCCAGTCGTGCCACCGGGCATCGAAGACCTGCTCGCGGATGCCGGTGGTCTCGCGGTAGCGGCCCTCCAGCGCCTGCATGAGCAGCTCGACGATGGTCTCGAGGCGGAGGATGGTAGGGGCAAAACTCCTAGGAGAGGCGCCGGCTGCGCCGCCGCCCCATGCCCCTGCGCCGCCC
>JAEEGG010026613.1_pt1 | contig 11028 bp, 10 predicted proteins | sample 9134161 | NCBI WGS metagenome assembly JAEEGG01 (sample SAMN16246543, study PRJNA631951) | gut metagenome | biome: gut microbiome; feature: rumen; material: CR-attached | host: Bos | place: Iran: Karaj | collected 2018-10
GAGTTCCGAAACGAGTATGGCGACAGCAATACCACCGAGGCGGAGTTCCGCCAGTTCATCGAGAATGTCCGCAAGGTCAAGCGTGAGATACAGCAGATGGGCAAGGGAGGCTACACGCTAAAGGATGCCTTCAAAGACGCTTTCAGCGGCGAGAGCAAGGAGACCGTGGAGCAGGGCGTGGAGTATCTCTTGAACGGCCTACAGAAGATTTCGTCTCTGGCCAGCGGACTTGCCAGCGCCATGAGGGAGTTCGCGGAGGCCACCAACAACGCCCATCTGGAGAAGATGGCAGACACTTTCCAGAGCATCGCTGACACCATCAGTACCGCCGGAGGCTATGCAGCCGCCGGTGCGCAGATAGGAGGTGGATGGGGCGCGCTCATCGGTGCGGTGCTGGGCATCGGGCAAGGGGTGCTGGCAGGGGTGTTGAAGACCTCGGCGCAGCGTGAGGCGGAGGAGCAGCAGCGCATGGAAGAGGCCAAGGACTATATGGCCGACATCGAATCCGACCTCTCGGCGATGCTCTCCGTTCTCAACTCCCTCAACACCACCATCAGTTCTCTGGACTACAGTGAATACCGCAAGTCGCTCCTCGATGCCATGCACGACCTCAAGAACTATGCGGCCTTCAATTCCAACAGCAACTGGAAAAACCTCTACAACAGCGCGTCGGCCAGCACCCTCATTGGCAACAACGCCCTCGATGATGCCCATATCGCGGAGGTCTTTGAGACCTTTATGAGCAGGCTCTACAGCAACACCGGCAACTACTGGTACGGAGAGGGGGTGCAGGATCTGATAGAGCGCATAGCGGAACACTACAACACATCCACCGCCGAGGGTATGCGGCAGCTCATCCAGGACTACTACAACGGCAACTTCGAGGACTGGCTTGATGACAGTTACACCAGCAACTTCATCAGTTGGCTAATGGGCAAGTTGGAGTACAAGGACAAGATAGACACCTCTGTCCGAAGGGAGTATGCCAACCAGACCAACCACCAGGACTACTTGCTCGACGAGCGGCGCAAGCGTCTTATCGAGGAGATGAGCCGCCTCTATCGGGAAGGGTCGCTCAACGCGATGGACTACTTCAACATGCAGCAGAAGCTCGACCGCTACCAGATGGACGTGCTGGAGCAGAAGAAGCGCGAGGCTCTCGCCCAGGGCAACCAAGAACTGGCGGACAAGTACCAGCAGGACATCGAGGAGCTGGCCTACCAGATGGGCGAGCGCGTGAGGGAGATGTTCGAGGGGCTGGCGGGCATCGACTTGCAGGGCATCGTGGACAAGTGGCTGGGCATCTTCCGAGAGTTCGGCGACGACATGACGGTGGTCTTCTCCAAGATTGACGAGAGTATCGACGACATGATACGCAATATGGTGATGCAGGCCGTCTTCGTGCAGCCTCTGATGCAGCGTTTACAGAAGATTATCAAGGACTATGAGAAGCAGTTGCGGCGGCAGCAGGGCCTTGGAGAGGATGACATCGTGGACTGGACGTATGCCAATTTCAGGGAGATTGCCGAGGCTATGAGAGGGGAGAAGGAGTACGCCCAGACCCTCTACAACCAGCTCGTCTCGGAGCTGTCGGCGGCAGGTTTGGACTTCGGAGCAGCATCTGCCAGCGACCGCACGGCCTCGTCGAGAGGCATCGCGCAAGCCTCGCAGGAGAGCATCGACGACCTCGGAGGCCGCGCCACGGCCATCCAGGAAGATACGGCTTCCATCCGCGACAACACCATCATCATACAGCAGACGGTGGCGGCTATCTACGGTAGCGTGCAGCGTATAGAGACGAACACCGAGGAGTTGCACGTCATCAAGAACATTATGAGGGATATGCAGTCGAGGGGAATGCAGTTGAGGTCGTCGTGAAGGAAAAGGACAATAAAAATGAGAAAACCGCGTTATAACAAAATAAAGCAACCTGTTAAATAACAACAAAATGAAAAAGGTACTATTTTTGATGGGAATTTTTAGTGTATTGTTTTTGGCTTCATGCAATATGCCAACCAACAATACAGTCAAAGACTCCACAAACAGCATTACCACCACACAGAACTCACGACTTAAACAGTTTCTGATGGAATGGATGAACAATAATCCTAACTGGGAAAACAATCAGGTTATCCAAGAGGAAACTGATGCGAAGTTTATGGCTGCATTCATTGACACTATGCGTCATTACAATATGTTGGAAGAATTACCTTTCACGTTGGAGGAAGTAGGTACTCACAAGTCTAAATATGTAGTATTACTGAAGCATGACGCTTATAAAGCAGGAATGTTAAATCCTCGAATCTGGTGTGGTGTAATAGGTTATGTGTCAAAAGAAGATGTTGCGAAGTTGGTCGAAGGTAAGGACTATCGCTTTACAGGCAAATTCAAGTCTCTTATTTTTGATAGAAGTGATTATTTCCCATACAGCACAAAGGTGGGAGATTTGAATATAGGAAAACACGGAGATGCAATGCACCTTGCTACATCCATAATTGACATTGATTCAATTTGGTGTGTTGACAAAAATAGATAGGAACCAATACAATAAAACGGTTAATATTGCGTAAATTAGTCACCGGAAATTACAATATCACAAACAAGAAACGGCACTCTTTTTCAGGGTGCCGCTTTTTTCTTTGATAGAAAGGTTTCCGAGATGCAATAATATCGGAACAGTTTCGTTTTTTATACATAAAGGTTTTTCATAAACCCTATTTTTTAATGTGAAGCGAGGCGGTCACGAGTTGACTGCCTCTTTTTGGTATGTCAGCAACCTTGGGGCGTACCGAACATCATACTTCCAATCTGTAACACCAGCATTGCTGAATGTTATTCCTTTCCAGTCAATTGTCCCGTATGTGGCATGAACGTGTCCGAATAGGTGCATCTTGGGTTTGATTTTAGAGACCTTATCCAGTAGAATGGAACTGCCGTAATGCAGTTTGTCATCGATACTGTCCAGAATACCAAGAGGAGGGCGATGGGTTATCAGAATATCAATGTTGTCTGGAATCTGTTCGTAATGCTCTATCTCTTTCAAATCCTCATCCTCGAATGTAACAAACATAGGAGTGCCGTAGAATGATATACCATCAATGGTTATACCGTTATCGGAAAGATAATGCACATCATCCGGCAAACCTTCCAACGTGGCATCCAACATGCAATCATCATGGTTGCCGGCAATGAAAATCTTGTGCTTGTAGGGTAAATCACAGAGCCATTCTATGAAGTCAAGGGCTTCCATATCACCGCCAGCCATAGTGAAATCGCCGCTATGCACCAGTATGTCAGCGTAGGGCATATTGGTGAGTTCTCTATGTTTGCCGTGCGTGTCGGAGAGGTGGAGAATCTTCATTTAATGACGATTTTCACTCCGCCTGTTGTGGTACTTGTGGTTACAACTCGGCCTTTCAGATCCTGCGACAAGTTCAATTCTCGGAAGTCGCTCTGTGCCTCGCGATGTATGGGAATGATGGCCAGTTTCGGGTTCACATTCTTGCATACCATCTCCAAGGTTTCGCGTGATGCGTGGCCAGAGGTGTGCAGATACTCAAAATGCCAGTCGTAGGAATGGATGAAATCGTATGCGCTCTGCATGAAGGCGGTATGCTTGGGGTCTATATACCCTTTGAACTGCGAGTACACCAGGCAGCATTGCTCCTTGTCCAGAAGCGGCATCATCTCGTCGAGGCTCTTCCTCATATTGCGATTGTTCCTCACAAGCATGGTGAAGCCTCTCTTGCAATCCTTGTCAAGCACGTAATCCCAATGTTTGCGGTAATAGCACTTGCGGTTATACTGGTAGCGGAAGTATTTCCCTTGTCCCAACTCCTCCTCAAATGCTTCAAGCACTTTATATTGGTATCCGTCCACAAGCATCCGTCTCCCTTTCACAATGTCGGTGGCGTGATTGATGGAAGATATACGGTCGGCATCCTGCGTGGTACACATGAAGAAGACATATTTGTACTTCCTCATCAGTTCTGTGGCCTGCTCGCACAGTTGCGCCTCCGAAATCATACGGCCATCGTCACGTCCAAGCATGGTGCCTTCTGTGATAAGCACATCGATTTTGCGAGGAACTATGTACTTTTGAATTGTAGGCTTCAGCCCCTTGCCGCGATAGCCGTGGTCACGGAAGTCACCTGTGTGCAGCACGGCGTATCCATCGCACTCTACTACAAACATATAGGCATCTGGGGAGGAGTGGCTTACATAGTACGGAGTAACTGTAATATCACCGACCTTCACGGGTTTTGCTGTCCTATAGGTTACGAAGCCCTCAATGGCTTTTTTACTGGCTCTCAATTCTGGAGTGGGATGGTAGTATAGAATGTTGCCTCGTTGTAGCAGCATTAGTCTTTTTGACAGTTTCCCAATGTATTGCGGAATGTTTTTGTCTGCCACATAAGCCTCAAATCCAACGTGGTCGCCGTGGGAATGGGTGTAGAATACGGCATCCACGCCATTGAGGATGGGGTCGATGTTCTCGGCCTTCTCCATAGGGTCGTTGTCATGGTTATCTCCCTCCGGCAGATTGTGGCCGAGGTCGATAAGTATCTTAGAACCATTGGCGGATGCAATCTCTGTGATGCACCCGCCAATCTGGTTAATTCCGCGATGAATGGTAATAGTCATGGCTAACTCTTTTTTTCGCTACATAAAGTACCTGATATCTTTTTTATTATGGATTTTTCGAGGTCTGCGTCAACATAGAGACTATAAGGATGAAGCGTCACATTATCAATTCCAGGAATCGGTATTTCTTTTTCCATATTTGCCTCTGGCAGTTTCCCCGTTTTATCAGAGGGCATAACTGTTATAACATCAATATCAATAGTAGGTTTGATGGACTTTTCGTTATCTTGATTACGGAAGAGATTCCACCATTTTTTACCGCAATCAACATCTCGTAGTAAATATCCTATGAATGTTGCGTAAATCATTGCCTGCATCATTACAATCGGTTGACTTTCCGACCCGTTATTGTCGTCTTTTAATTCCATTACGGCAAGCCTCCACTTTCCTTCCTTATGTTGTATTCTTGCAAGGATATCAATTCCTCCTCCCATGGCAGCTCGACCATTCATTGCATATTTGGGTTGATGTCTACTGGCAGCAAATACTGTTCTCATTTGGAAGAATCCATATTCCCCCAACATTACAGGCCGACAATAGGTTATTTTTTTACTTTTACTGGCTGTCTGCACCAAATCGTGGAGTATAAGGGTTTCGTACTGATGCTCTCTACTTTTCATATCTGCTCCGACTCCATCATATTCGGTGAATATTTTTATAATCTTTTGAGCATCCTTTGACTCTAAAATGTAAGGTTTACGTAGGGGATTGGCAATGGTTTCAATATGCAAATGTTTGTAATTGTTCTGCTGTTGTTTGGCGGTAATGGAAAGATAAAGTTTGCCATTCTTAAACATCAATCCTCCCACGCTCTGCCCATATATTCTCAAGTCGAAATATGCACTCTTCGGAGATTTCTGAACCAATGCAATACTGGAATATATTCGCAGAAGTCCCATTTCTTTCGGGAGTTGTTGTTTTAAGGCTTTTGATGCTTCTTTGTACACATCGGATGCAGCAATAATATTATCGGCATATCTGGAAAAGGCGACACGCCAATCGCTGTGTTTTCTTAATTCTTCTGCTGCAATGGCAACTATTTGGTTGTAATCAATGTTGTTATTCATTGTATCCCATTTTTATGGTGCAAAGATACGAATTTATTCTCAATCAGCTAAATATTTCTATCATTAGAGTCATACTCCCGAAGGATTATTCTCCAGGAGTATGACATCAGAGTACAGTTTTGGGAAGCCCCGCTTCAACTCGGCCACCGGCAGGTCGGAGGCGATGATGAAAATGCCCTTGCCATCGTAGTGCTTGCCGCTGTAGAGCGAGGAGAACGGCAGGCTCTTGAGGTGGAGGGCCAGCAGCTCGTCCAGCAGATTTGCCCAGTACATTCCCTTGCGGGTGTCGCCGCTGAGAATCACATTGATAGGAGGGTAGGGATGGTTGCCGCGCTGCTTGATTTTGATAGCCAGGTCAGCGATTTGCAATGCCTCGCGCATACTGATGGCGTTGAGGAGAGCCAGGTCGTCGCTGTCGATACAGAGGGTGCGGTTGCCTTTCTCTCCCGTCATACCGTGGGTGTCGCTCATCACGAGCATGGGGAGGCCATTCTGGGCGAAGCGGGCATTGATGGCGCAGATAACTTTGCACGCATTGGCGGCGTTGGCGATGGCCTCGTCGAGGCTCTTCTTCTGGGTGTTTTCCTTTGTCGTTTTCATACCGTGTTGCAATTACTATCTGCTTATATAATACGAATGACTTCCAACAAGAACTTTTTATCAAAAATGCAATTAGTTGTCAGTTAGTGTTTTGAGTGAAAATTCCGCACGGGTATATTAACTTTTGCATTACATTTATTTTACACATGACACCAAGTTCGTTGTCTTTATTGGTTTGCATTTCTGACCTTCTTTCTATCAATGTTTACAACAATGCCATCTCCAATCTTAACCTTGGCAGTCTCATCCTCTACGACAAGTCCGTTGGCTTGGCAATCAGCTATCAGTTCATTCATTCGGGCTTCATCGTCTCGGGCTTGGTTTATCAATATTTCCATAAATTCTGCCGGATAGTGTGCCTTGAGGTATGCTGTCTGGAATGCCATCATTGTGTAACATGTTGAGTGGCTTTTATAGAATATTTTACACCCTTCCGTTTTCCATTGGTTCCATATCTGTTCAAGGATATCTTTGGGATGTCCTTTCTTCATTCCCCCATCCATGAATTGTATTTCCAACCAGTCGAGAATGTCCTTTTTTCTGAGGCAGATTGCTCTGATTAAAACAGCACTCTCACCTGGGGTGAAACCGGCCAATATCTGGCTTAATTGGATGATTTGCTCTTGATAGATAGTTAGGCCGTAGGTACTTCCCAGGCATTGCTCCATTTCCGGCAAGAGATATGATATCTCTTCCTCGCCGTTTATTCTGTCTATCAATCTTCCAAATTGCCCCATTGTCCCAGGCCGATAGAGGGCTTCGGCTGCAATAAGGTCATTGAAGGACAGAGACTTCAATTTGCGTAGTTTCATACGCATACCCGTACTCTCAAACAGAAATACGCCGATAGTATTCCCTTCGTTGAAGATTTTTAAGGTGGCTTCGTCATCGAGAGGAATGGCTTTCATATCGATTTCCTTGCCTGTGGTTTTCTTGATCCTGGACACACAACTCTTTATAACAGACAGCACGTTAAGCCCAAGTAGTCCTATTCTTACAAGTCCGGCATCCTTAATAGCACTGTCATCATTTGCGATAGCGCGCAGTTTCTCTCCGCTCGATTTGTCAAATACCTCGAATACAGGCACTATGTTGCTAATGTCTTCAGGCGCAATGATAATACTAATCGCACCGATGCCAATGTGCCGTTCATTTTCTGGAATATACCGTTGACGGGCGTTGTACATTTCGATAGGCATCCTCTCCATACGCTGTAAGTCTGCCATAGTATACTTTAAGCCTGTTGTTCCTTGGGTAATGAAATGTGCAACGCATTTCTCGCCATAATAGTTTTTTAACCATGTGATTACTTTCTGCCTGCCTTCGCTTTCAACGTCTATGGCTATGTCTGGAAGCCCCTTGCTCTGAGTGCTATAGAAACGCTCAAAAAGCAATCCATATCGTATCGGGTCGATATCGGTGATGCGTAGACAGTAAGCCACGATGGAGCCAGGTGTGCGTCCTCTTCCTGGTCCCACAAGCACGCCCAGTTCCTCACGAGCAGCTCTGACGATGTTCCAAAACATCAGGAAATATCCTGCAACACCCTTTTTCTTAATCACATTGAGTTCATAAGTGATTCGCCCTTCTATCTCCTCACTCAAATCAACCCCATAACGGTCGTCCGCTCCCTTCCAGACGAGATACTCCAGATACTCATTCTCGTTTTTCACTACGTCTGACAGCTCGATGGGGATGGGAGTCGGTGGAATCTTCGGCGACTGACTGTTGTTTTTCGCCTCCACCTTGTTGTTGGTTGTAGGCTCTGAAATTTGTTTTTTGTCGGTTTTCATATTGTTTAATTTTTGATGTTATTTTGGGAGAGCTCTACATTAGTAATACGAAGAGGTCTTTTTATTATCTTTTTTGAAGGTGGTTAGATTGTTGATTTATAAATATTTGATGGTCTGGTACTTTAACACTTGTGTGACATTTATTTTGCATACAAATTATTTTTTGTACCTTTGCACGGAGAAAAAAAACATCAGATGGACTACAAAAATTTGGAAATGCTTTCTTGGCTGGTTGCACAGTTCCGCAGAGCCGGAGAGACTGGCATCACATTCGACCAATTGATAGACAAACTTGTCGATGAGCCGAACATGGAGAAGATTCTGCCCAAAAGGACATTCCATAACTATCTGAAAGAACTCCGCGACAGATTTGGCATCAAAATAGAGTGCGATAGCCGCCTGCAGCACGAGGTTGGAAAGAAAGCATTGTCGGAAGAAAACAGAAGGTATCGTTACCGTTTGGTGGAAGAACCGAAGAGCGATAGCAATCCTTGGACAATGCCGTTCCTTATGGCTTTTGAGGCATCGGCGGCAATGAGGCAGTTTCAGGATTCGGAAGAGGACAAGAAGTATATGTACATCGATTGCAAGTCCACTGGAGTGGAGAATGTGAATATCCTGATGGATGCCATCCGCCAGCAGAAGTGTGTTGATTTATACTACCATGACCCGAAGAACAGATTTCCATATTTTCAAGAGCATTTTGAGCCGAGGGGCTTGGTTTTGAAGGATTACGTCTGGTATGTTCTGGGTCATACAAACTATCGTATAGAAAAGATATGGCCATTGAATATGCTGACTGACATCAAGATAACTGATACCATGTATAGGCCAGCCCCTGGATTCTCGCCCGATAAGTTCTGGAAAGAGAATAAGAGGCTGTGGATGGAATACCTCTCATAGCCTATCTTTTTACACCCTTTTTTTACAATCTTTTGGATGATGGAAAATCATCCAAAACGCGCTGATTCAAAAGGCTTTATACCTTGAAAATAGTGCGTACTTTTGCATCGTGAAATTTCTTCCGCACGATGCAGGGACGCATGAAAATAGATGATACCGATGCCTTTACCGCCTATGGGGTGTACCTTCTGGACGGCTGCGGCAAGGCATTGGTGCAGATGCCGCCGTTGAAGGCCGTGGCCTACAACGACTGGGCGGAGTATGACGGCGTGGAGGCAGACCTTGACCTACCCGTCCTCGACAGCCGCCAGCTCCAGTTGTCGTTCCACATCAGGGAGATAGCAAGCGCGGATGCCTTCCTCGCAATGCTGAAATCCGCTGTCTATCACGACTTTTACTTCCCCCGTCTCGCCAAGACCTACCGTCTGCGCCTCGTAAGCAACGGCAACCTCTCCCTATACATGCGGCACGGCATCCCCACGCTCACCTTCGCGGAGGACGAGATAATCAGACGCAGCGTCACGCCTCCAACGGCCAATGTCGTGCAGAGCGACGGCTACCGTCTCGACAACATAGACCTTGCTCGTTTTGGGTGCAGGGTCACGGAAGGCACCGAGGCCAATGTCCGCCGTTGGGCAGACATACGCCAGCGGCTCCGCCGTAACTCCAAGTACAGCGCCGGCAGCACCTATGACGAGGGCGGAGCGGTATGCGTCAAAAGCCGCGACCTCACCCTTAACCTTCATCTCCACACCGTCAATATCGCCACCTTCTGGACGTATTGGGATGCCCTCTTCACCGAGCTGCTCCTTCCGCAGGAGCGCACGCTGACGGCGCTGGGCTATTCTTTCGGTTGCCATTACAAGAACAACAGCATCAAGACCTTCCGCATAACGGACAATGGCGAGGTCTGGTGCGACTTTAGCGTCACCCTCACCGTGCTTAACTACGGCACGGCGGAGGAGATAATCGTGGTGCGTGTGCTGGGTACGGAGAGCGGCGCGATACTGGTTGATTCGGATAACAGAGCTTTGGCAATAAACGTATAAGACTATGGCATTGACAGAGATAGAAGTGGTACAAGGCTCCACGCTGCCGTCGCAGAGCAATACGTCCTTCGAGATGTATGGTTTCGACCTCTCCACCGGCAAGATGAGCAGGATCTCGCCCGACAGGGTGCGCGACAAGCTCTTGTCGGAACTCTACATTCCCTGCAACGCCCAGATGGACATAACCGCCAACGGTGGTAAAATCGAGTTGACAGCCAAGTTCTTCCAGAGCGGAATACTCTACAGCACTGTAGACCACGTCTCCACCATCGTGATAGGCTTCAACATACCCTTCGCGCGCTTCTCCGTCATTTTCAGGGCCGCGAATGAGAGGGTCATAGTCTCCGACACCAAGAACACCCCCGTCATGGTCATGCAGCCCGTGGCTGGTGAGTTTAGGTTTGTCACGGGAGCCACCTACCTCATGGAAGCCTTGATGACCGATAAAGCCATCTACTTGAAATTCTCCATACTGACTCAACTTAACAACGGACAATGATAACCTTGTACAGACCCGACGGCACGACCCTCCTCTCCGTGGAGGTGGACGATGACAGCTACCGCGACGCGCAGCTCATGGGCTTCGACCTGCTGGCCGTGCGCTTCTCGCTGGAGCAGAGTGTCGGCGTGCCGCTCCAGTCGTACACCATCTTCGACGGACGGCGTTACACACTGTTTGCCGCTCCCGAAGTCACCAAGGTCAGTGAGCGTCAGTACGACTATGTGATGACGATGTACACCATCGGCTATCTGCTGCATATCACCTTGATGCGCAACCTCACCGACCACCGCTTAAAGTTCCCCTTCACCGAGACGGCTCGCGGCCACCTCCAGATGGTCTGCAACTGCCTCAACGCCGCCAGCGACGGAAACCCCTGGCAGGTGGACTACGCCAACACCGAGGGCATGGAGCAGAAGAGCAACGGAGCCTACATAGGTCGTGACGGAAACCGCTATGCCGATAACGGCGAC
>JAEEGG010026616.1_pt1 | contig 11028 bp, 9 predicted proteins | sample 9134161 | NCBI WGS metagenome assembly JAEEGG01 (sample SAMN16246543, study PRJNA631951) | gut metagenome | biome: gut microbiome; feature: rumen; material: CR-attached | host: Bos | place: Iran: Karaj | collected 2018-10
CTTTAGCTTATCGTTATCGTAATCTTTCCACTTGGAAAGATTATGTAAACATCAATATTTATTTTTTTAGTCTGCAAGCAGCTCCATAACTTTTATAACAACTTCTGCTTTCTCGCAGCCCTGCTCTGCTGCCTTGTGGAGCCAGAACATGCTCTCTTTCTGGCCTTCTTCTGTTTCAAGGCTATCATAGTACTGGGCCAGTCTGTAGGAAGAAAGCCATAATCCCTTTTCAGAACAGCTTTTTAAGAGAGATAATCCCTTCTCCAGATCTTTGGCGGTGCCCCAACCGTTCATATACAGATCTGCCATTTCATTTTGTGCAAAAATATCTCCGGAATCCGCAAGTGCCTTGATACTATCAAAGAGTTCATTTATAGTTGCTGTAAATTCGTGGGACTGTGGATCGAAAGCGTAAGCTGTGTTAAGTCTTGCAAGTAAATCTCCGGCTTCGGCTCCTTTAGAAAGCAGCTTACCTGCCAGGACATCATCCGGAAAATCGATATCACCAAGGCCTAGGGCATAATAGAGCGCAAGAAAGTACATCGCTCTCCCATCACCTTGCTGCGCCAGAGAAAGAAATATATTAAAAGCCTCTTTTAAGTTGCCTTTCATAAACATCTCTTCTGCGTTTGTCATATCCAAATTCTACCACATTCTTAAGAGGCCTGCCATAAAATGTGTTATCTCCCGGCTCTCTATCATATTCTTTTACATGCCGCATCTTAACTATGTTTTAGTTTTTTGTCCATCCTATATATTAGTCACAATATTCTTGCATAATATTCACAATTCCGATATTATAAACAAGCAGTTTTTTAATAAAAGATTTGAGGATTATAATGAGTATTTTAAATGTTGAACACTTGTCACATGGTTTTGGTGACAGAGCTATATTTGAAGATGTATCATTTAGGCTATTAAAGGGCGAGCATATCGGCCTTGTAGGTGCCAATGGCGAAGGTAAGTCTACTTTCATGAATATCATCACAGGATCTCTTCAGCCTGATGAAGGTAAGGTTGAGTGGTCCAAGAATGTAAAAGCAGGTTACCTTGATCAGCATGCTGTTCTTGAAAACGGGATGACAATAGGAAGCGTTCTTAAAGGTGCTTTTGACCCTCTTTTCCAGACAGAACAGCACATCCAGGAGCTATATGAGAAGATGGCAGAAGTTGATGAAGCCACTATGACAGAATACCTCGATGAAGCAGGAATGCTCCAGGAATATCTTACCAATCACGATTTCTATATGATAGATTCCAAGGTTGAAGAGGTTGCAAGGGCTCTTGGTCTTCTGGATCTTGGCCTTGACAAGGATGTTACAGAGCTTTCAGGCGGTCAGAGAACTAAGGTTCTCCTTGGTAAGCTCCTTCTGGAAAAACCTGATATTCTGCTTCTGGACGAGCCTACCAACTATCTTGATGTAGAGCATATAAACTGGCTTCAGCGCTATCTTCAGGAATACGAGAATGCTTTTATCCTTATATCTCATGATATTCCATTCCTTAACAGTGTCATCAATATCATCTATCACATGGAAGGGTGCAAACTTTCCAGATATGTGGGTGACTATGACCACTTCCAGGAAGTATATGAGATGCAGAAAGCTCAGAATGAAGCTGCATACAAGAGACAGCAGCAAGAAATAGCCCAGCTCAAAGACTTCGTTGCAAGGAATAAAGCCCGCGTATCCACAAGAAACATGGCTATGTCAAGGCAGAAGAAGCTTGATAAGATGGAGCTTATCCAGAAGACTGCCGAGAAGCCAAAGCCAGAATTTAACTTCCTTACCGCAAGAACTCCCGGTAAGTACCTCTTTAAAGCCAAGAATCTTATCATAGGATATGATTCACCACTTTCCAAAGAGCTAAATCTTGAAATGGAAAGAGGCGGCAAGATAGTACTGACAGGTGCCAATGGTATCGGTAAGTCAACTCTTCTAAAGAGTATACTTGGTATAATCAAGCCTCTGCAGGGAACTGTAGAACTTGGAGACTATCTTGAGATTGGATATTTCGAGCAGGAGACAGATCCTAATATCCAGACTACCTGCCTTGAAGAAATATGGAACGAATTCCCGGGATTCAATCAGTACGAGGTACGTTCTGCACTTGCCAAGTGCGGCCTTACATCTGACCATATCGAAAGTAAAGTCAAGGTATTATCAGGAGGCGAGCAGGCCAAGGTCAGACTTTGCAAGCTCATAAACCATCCATCAAACCTTCTGGTACTGGACGAGCCTACAAACCATCTGGATGTCGATGCCAAAGACGAGCTAAGACGCGCCCTCAAAGAATATCCCGGCAGCATCCTTATGGTATGCCACGAACCGGACTTCTATAAATCCTTTGCAACACAGGTTTGGAACTGCGCTGAATGGACAACCAAGACTATATAATAATAACAACCCAGGTCGCATAGACTTGGGTTGTTTTATTATACTAATCAAAGACTGTTATATCATCTTGTCAACCAAGAACAATGCGCCTCTTGACAATGCAAACATACAAGCAATCGTGCATACACTCATACCCCAGAACTTAACAGCGCTGTAGCCAAAGCTCTTCCAGCACCCAGCAATCCTGAAAAGTGCAATAAGATAAAATGCCAGAAACGGCGTAGTAACCAAATATAATATCTGAAATGAAAAAAGAAAGAATATAAACATCCCCGTCATCGTACCTGCCCACAGTTTGAGCAGCGAATCTTTGGGATGCTTGTCTGTAATCTCAAGCGTCTTAAGCGCTATCTCATCTACGTCCATAAATATCTTCTTAAAATTGATGGTAAAACGTCCCTTATGATCCTTTATGGACATTGCTTCATAATCAACATCGTCTCCCCAGTTCCCCATATTTTTGCTCCTATCCCTTTCCTATAATTATCAACTTCTGCCTTATGTCCCAAACTAGTAGAAATATCCTGCCACCCCCTTAGCGGCAATTCACAACTATAGCTTGAGTATAGAATTAGTATAGCAGCTATAAGCGGGGCCCATCCCCTCGATTATTGCTCTAAACTTATTATTTAAAGCTTATTTATTAAAACTTCCCGCATGGACAAACCGGTATCCTGACGGGAAGTTTTAGTTATTTACTAAAACTTCGTACTTGCCAAACATACGCCACCCTCTAAGGCAGAGCTGATACGGACTGTTTATAATACATTTTCGTATCTTTTGAAGGTGTTATGAAATTCAGGAGTATGATATCTGGATCTTTATATTCTTCTTAGGGTCCACCTGTCTGAGCGAAGCGAGTTTGGACCCTAGAATATAAAGATCCAGATATCTTGCCCTGAATTATAACACCTTCAAGATACGAAAATGTATTATAAACGGGCTGCATCGGCTCTGCCTCAGAGGGTGGCGTATGTTTGGCAAGTGCGAAGTTTGAATTTGTAAGCCTTTACAGAAAAAGACACTATACAAATCAGTAGTTCTACGTAAATAAGTCCATAATAGGTCTTAGAAACCTGGATGGCATTCGGGGATTGTCTTCATCGCCTTTTATATAGCTTAGGTACAGGCGCTTTTTAGCTCTAGTCATGCCTACATAGAGCATACGGCGCTCTTCCTCGATCTGATGCGGCATGACAGACTTCCTGTTAGGTATGGATCCTTCGCACAAGCTCGGAAGATACACCGTATCGAACTCAAGTCCTTTAGATGCATGCATCGTCATTATCTTTACGCCCTTATTACTTTTTCCTTTTCTGTTTTGTCTCTCCTTCTGTGCCCTTACTATATCTTCATCTGCTTTTTGCAGAAACTCACTGGTATCCGGATAAGCGAAGGCATCCTGCATGAGCTTATCAAAGATATCATTCAATCTGTCTGTATCGCTTTTGGACTTATCCTTTAGAAGAAATTTCAATACTCCCATCTCATTCATGATATATTTAAGCGAAAGCGCTGATCTCATACGCTCCATAAGAGCAAGTTGTCTGAAAAGCTTAGACACTGTCTCCCTCATAGAAGGATTGGATCTATAGTAGTCAAGAAGGTCTCTTTCTATAACATTTTCATATCTGACCGCATCTCTTTTGATATATCTAAGAGGACAATTCATTATGGCAAAAAAATCTGCGCGCTTATGCCCATTAACCGCATATTTAAGATATGCAAGAATAGTCTTTACACAAGGATCCTCATAGATACTAATAGCAGCCGATGAGGATACATATGGAATCCCCCTTGATGAAAGCTCCAGCGCTATCATCTCGCTTTCAAGATTGGTCCTATATAATACGGCAGTGTTATCATAATCACCGTCAGCCTCTATATTGTCTACTATAGCCTTGGTCTCACTTTTGGCATCATCATATACAAAGCCCTTGCAAAGGCCCTGATTGTCATCACTTGCGCTCTCCTGGGACTTATCAAAACGAACCTTGTTCTGACTTATGATAAGTCCTGAATTTTTGATTATTTCGCTTCCAGATCTGTAGTTAATCCCAAGAGTTATAAGCTTTGTATCTTCATAGACTTCTCGAAACTCCTGCATTATCTCAGGCCTTGACCCCCTAAATCCGTATATAGACTGGTCATCATCGCCTACCACGAATATATTCCGGTGCTGCCTTACAAGAAGCCTTATGACACTTTCCTGAAGCCTGTTGATATCCTGATACTCGTCGATAAGAACATATCTAAAGCTCTTTTGCCATTTAGCAAGGATATCAGGGCTACCAATAAGCATCCTGTAGCACTCCAGGATCATATCCTCAAAGTCTATAAAGCCAAGATCACTGCAGCTTTGTATATAGCTATTGTATATTTCTTCAAAAAAGTCGCAATAAGGAACGTCCCTATTGCATTCCGAAGGACTACAGTTATCATTCTTGATCCTTGCTATTTCTGACAGGATGCCGGCATAATCATCTGCTGATAAAGCTGCATAATCCTCTTTTTGTCTTATTTCGTCCTTATGACTTTTTATTATCTTTAAAAGGCACTCTTTTATTATTTTGTTCTTATCTCTTGAAGTGAGTAAATTCGGGTGATATCCCGGTTTGGACAGGCATAACATATGATAGAAAAGAGAATGAAATGTTCCAAAATGAACTTCAGGATATTGTCTGGATGTTTCTTTAAAGAAACGATGCTGCATCTCAAGTGCAGCTGCCTTAGTAAATGTGATGACTAAAATAGAATCAGGACTGACGCCTGCCTGCTCTATCAGAAACTTGATACGTCCTGATATAACAAAGGTTTTACCGCTTCCAGGACCTGCCAGGACCATGGCCGGACCGTTTATATGCGTTATCGCATCGATCTGAGCGGGATTGCCGGTCACCACAGTTTGACCTGCAAATGACATTATTTTCCTCCATAAAACTTTTTTTCATGATTTATAACTAATTATGATTTTAGTAAACAGAATAATCAGAATAATACAGATTAAATTTGAATTATCAAGATATCCGTAGACGCCGACTTGAAAATGAACCATCTTCACGCCGACATCTACGAGATAATATGATCTTATAATAACAAGAATATGTGATAATTATGCTTCAAGCTTAGCTATAGCAGCTTTGATACGTGCTATGGACTCTTCCTTGCCAAGAACTTCCATGATCTCTGTTCCGCCGCAAGGTGTCTGCTCCTTACCGGAAAGTGCGATTCTAAGAGGCCATAATACATAACCATTCTTATAGCCCTTCTCTCCTACGAACTCTTTGATCTTAGCAAAGAGATTGTCGTTAGAATAGTCATCAATGCTCTCGATAAGAGGAAGGAGCTCTTTGAGTACAGGAAGAGATGTCTGCGCATCAGTCTTCATCTTCTTGTTGTAGTAGATTGCATTATCATATTCAGGAACCTTCTCAAAGAAGTCAACCATTCCTGCAATATCAGGCCAGATCTCGATACGAGTCTTGATCATAGCTGCGATCTTGTGGAAATCAACATCCTTTGTGATAACTTCCTTCATGTAAGGAAGTGCAAGCTCATAGAACTTGTCATCATCCATACGCTTTAAATACTCACCGTTCATCCACTTAAGCTTAGTATAGTCAAATACTGAAGGGGACTTATTAATGCGGTGGTAATCAAACTTCTCAATAAGCTCATCAAGACTAAGAATCTCTTCATTGTCTTCAGGAGACCATCCAAGGAGTGCGATGAAGTTAACTACAGACTCTACAAGGAAGCCCTGCTCAAGAAGATCTTCAAATGAGCTGTGTCCTGAACGTTTGGAAAGCTTGTGGTGATCTTCATCTGTAATAAGCGGGCAGTGGATATACTTCGGAATCTCCCATCCAAATGCCTCATAGAGACGGTTGTACTTAGGAGTGGAAGAAATATACTCATTACCACGAACAACGTGTGTGATGCCCATAAGGTGGTCATCTACAACGTTAGCAAAATTGTATGTCGGGAACCCGTCTGATTTGATAAGGATCATATCATCAAGTTCCTTGTTGTCAACTGTGATATCGCCGTAAAGCTCGTCATGGAAGGTTGTAGTACCTTCTGTAGGATTGTTCTGACGGATTACGTAGGGCTTACCCTCTGCAAGGTTCTTCTCTATCTCCTCTTTGGAAAGGTGGAGACAGTGCTTGTCATAAACTGTAACTTCCTTGCCATCGATAACCTGCTTAAGTGACGCAAGTCTTTCTGGTGTGCAGAAACAATAATATGCCTCACCCTTGTCTATAAGCTGTTTAGCATAATCAAGATAGATTCCTGATGCCTGACGCTCAGATTGAACATAAGGGCCTACAGGACCACCGATATCCGGACCTTCATCATGCTTAAGTCCTGTCTTTCTAAGTGCATCATAAATAAGTTCTGTAGCACCTTCAACAAAACGTTCCTGATCTGTATCTTCAATTCGGAGGATATAATCTCCGCCTTCGTGTTTTGTGATTAAATACTCATAAAGAGCAGTTCTTAAATTGCCGACATGCATACGTCCTGTTGGGCTCGGTGCATATCTTGTTCTGATCTTAGCAGCCATTACTAATACGTCCTTTCATATAATGATGTAGGTGGTCAAAAAAGCTTATGACACCTAGCGACGACCGGATTACTCTACATCTATAGCTGATGCGAAATTCTTGCACAAAGCTATCTGCCTTCCGCAGGATTCTATAATAAGAGATCCTTGTTTCTTCCTACTGATAACTTTGACTTCGGTGCCCTGCTTAAGGCCAAGGTTTTTAAGCCTCTCCCCGTTAGCATCCTCAAGGTTCATCCTAGTGATGCGATAAGTACCATTATTCTCAACCTCGCATAAACTCATGCGAAATCCTCCGTATTGCGTTTTTATGTTTTGCGCAAAAAGCGCAAGCATTTTTGATTATAACGCTTCCCCCGAAAAAATCAACACATTCATTATAAATAAATAGGTACATTGATGCAATAGGAGCTATATTCCATAATATTATCGACGTTTTCTCAAAATGTGACGTACGGCCTAAAAGTACGAAAACAGGATGCTGCTTCAAAAAAGCAAAACAGCCATCGCAGAATTATTACTAATTCTCGATGGCTGTTTATTTATGTTTTTGATAGCCGGTAATATTTCTATATTTCTATAAAAAAGATCACTCTGCTACTACAGCTGACTCTGTAGTAGTGTCAGTAGATGAGGATGTTGAATCGCCTTCAGAAGCCTTAGTTGATGCATTCTGAGAAGACTGTGCTGCAGCTGCTGATGATGCTGCACTTGCATCTATATCTACTCCTGTGATTCCTGCGCTTGTCTCTACAGTACTTGCAGATGAATCAACTTTTTCAAAAGATGATCCTTCTACGCCAAATGATGTACTAAGAGTTGCAGTGATCATGTATACATTAGCAGAATCGCCTATCCTAGCATAATAGAGGCTTGATACTGAGTAATAATCGCCCACATAAATAGTAGTCTTGGTTCCATCGTTTAATGTTATCTCAATAGATAGAGATGGATGGTCAAGTCCATACTGGGCGAAATCTGTTACTCCTGCTATCTCTTTGTTGGATGTTACATTAGCTACTTTTGAGATAAGGGACGCTACGCTGTCCTGATCTACTTCCAGAGACTTATCTGAAGCAAGATACCATGTTCCATTCTCAAGCACAAGGTCATATGCAACTTCTGATGAGTATTCATATACAGGCTCTGCAGTAGAAGTTCCTTCTGCGGAAGTTTCTTCTGCGGAAGTTCCTTCTGCAGAGGAAGTTCCTTCTACAGCTGCATCTGTAGTTGCGGCTGCATCAGCAGTAAGTGCTTCTGACGCTGTAGTATCTGCGCTATCTCCTGCAGCAGCGCTTGATGAAGTATCTTCTGTGTTAGAAGCTTCTGCACCTGCATCATTGGCAGATGTTCCATCTGCTGCAGAATCCACTTCATTTGTAACTTCTGTCTTGGTTGTCTTTGTAACTTTTATTTCTGATATCTTAGTTGTATCCAGTGTAAGTAATGTGTAATCGTCTGTTGCTTCATCTTCTACAACTTTCTTATTATGAGCAGAAAGCGCGAAGTAAGAAGCAACCATTACAGCCAGTACCACAAGGATTATTATAAGCTGTGTCTTTTGTTTTTTCATAACGTGCCTCGTTCCATATATTAGATCATACAGATGTGATCAACAAATTTCGATGTATACAGATCACATATGTCTTCTCTTAGCAAATACTACTATTCCGCTTACAAGTATAGCTATGATGATGATCCACCATACGATCTTGATAGTAGACATTGCCTTGGTTGAGTAGCTGATGCTTGTGTTCATATACTCGGCAGGTATAGATACAAATGTAGAATCAAGAGCGATCATGGATGTAAATGTATTACTAAAGAGTGTAAGGTTAGCTCCGCCGGTCCATGTATCTACTGTCTCGTTAAAGATATTGCAGCTTGAATATACGATACATGTTGATGTTGTTCCATCAGCAAGTGTCTTATCAGCTTCAAGTCCTACCACCTGAGTGCCTTTATCGCTAAACTGATAGCTTCCGTCAGCTGCAAAAGACAAAAGTGAAGCCTGATCAGATGTTGTAAGTATCTCAGTATATGTAGTATCTGTAGCCTCAGCATTGTAAGAAAGGCCTGTTGCATAAACAGCAAGAATAGGGGCATTTATGGAACCAACACCCTCAGTTATCTTGCTTGAAGAGTTAACTACAGGAAGGAGCTGACCATTAGCAAGACCGCCATTGGTAAGAGGATATGCATAATAGTGCTCTGCGTCGTCCTCATATACAAGCTGTGCACTGTTAGTGATACCGTAGTATGCAAGTACTGTGTTAAAGTTGGTCATATCTGCATCACCGACATAACCGAAGATTGCAAGGATATTGCCGCCCTTGTCGATATAAGACTTGATCTTATCTACTTCGTCAGCCTTAAGGTCAGTCTGAGGGAAGTTGATGATAAGAAGACTGCAATCATCCGGTACTGCATCTGCTGTATAAAGTGTAAGATCCTCTGTAGATACGTTAGCTTTGGCGATAACATCTGTAAAAGATGTTTCGAATGCTGTCTCATTGTGACCTGTAAGTGTATATGCCTTAACAAGCTTGTCTTCTGTAAGCTGAACGTACTGGATGGCCTGTGCAAGTTCACCCTCAACGTCATATCCTGTGATATTCTGCTGATATGTCTGATAATCTGTTTCAAGTACCAGGAAGTCTTCAAGTGCTATGACCTTGGTCCTGTTAGTAGACTTATCATAAACGATAGCATCGTAAGTAGAAACTGTATCTGTTGTATAGTCCTGAGCAAAGTTAGGTCTTGTCTCAAGGTCTATGAATTCATAAGAGATCTTGCCTGAGTAGCGCTGGAACATCTTGATATTATCAACGATTGTCTGAGTGTATGTATATGCCTCATACTGCTCCTGTGTACCCATAAGGTAGATAGAGATCTCATCACTTGTAGATGATGCAACCTCTTTGGCAGCATCTGTAAGTGAATATGCTCCGTTGTTAGTAACGTCGATGATACGATACTTCTCCGGAATCTGGCTTGCTGCAAGGTTTACAAATACTACAACAACTACCATGACTACAGTCATGATCGCAGAATACATACCAACAGAAGCATTTTCCTTAGAAACAGTATATCTTCTCTTCTGGATAGACTGAGTTGTAAGGAAGAGGAAAAGAGCTGTAACAGTCAGCATATATGCTACTGCAGTAATATCAAAGGATCCGTTCAATAAAGTTATGAGTCTTGAACCAAAGTCATATACTGCAGAAAGAACTGTTGCAACCTTCTCATTACCAATATTGCTATAGAAGCTTCCAAGTACCATTCCAAGGAAAGTTACAAGGATTGAGAATACGGCAGCGATCGTAGCAGACTCAGTCAGTGAAGACATGAACATACTGATCGCAATGATCATAAGTGCATACAGAAGTACGCCAAGGATCATAACATAGTCCCACTTGTAAGGAACAGTTCCGAAGATTCCCATGATAGGAGGAAGTACACAAAACAGTGCAACAGGTATTGCAACAACTGCTGCAAGTGCCAGGAACTTACCGATAACGATCTGTCCTATTGAAACGGGTGCTGTAAAAAGAAGCTGATCTGACTTATTTCTCTTCTCATCAGCAAAACATCTCATTGAAAGAACAGGTATAGCAAAAGTAAAGCCATACATACACATGCTATACAATGTATTGGCAAGATCCGAATAACCGTTCATAAGGTTATAGATCCAGAAGAACAAAAGGCCAAATACAAGGATAATATCAATTGCGATAGGACCTACAAGGGTCTGAAAATAGGATTTGAACTCTCTTTTAAATATTGCAAGCATTACTCATTCTCCTCCTCATCTTCAGAATCAGCTTTTTCGTCTGTACTTTCTTCTGAAATAACATCATCAATATCCTCGATATCGAGTTCTCCCATTGCTGCCTTCTCAAGCTCTTCATCAGAAAGAACCTCTTCTTCACTTTCAGGCATTATAGGATCAAGACCTGCAGCTCTTGCTGCTTCCTTGATAGCTTTCTTAGCTTCCTTACGCTTTTCTGAAAGCTCTTTTTCTTCCTTCTTCTCTTTTCTCACCTTGTCCTGATCGATATAGCC
>JAEEGG010026618.1_pt1 | contig 11026 bp, 10 predicted proteins | sample 9134161 | NCBI WGS metagenome assembly JAEEGG01 (sample SAMN16246543, study PRJNA631951) | gut metagenome | biome: gut microbiome; feature: rumen; material: CR-attached | host: Bos | place: Iran: Karaj | collected 2018-10
AATTGAACCACCTATCTTCGGGTTATGAGCCCGACGAGATACCGTTTCTCTACTCCGCAATAACTCCTGGGGAACCAGGATTCGAACCTGGACAAACGGAGTCAAAGTCCGGTGTCCTACCATTAGACGATTCCCCAATATCTCAAATTTGACGAGAAACTTTATAATTTTTTGTTTAACATTTTCAAGTGAAAATTAGAAAAAATCTTTCCTTAAAAAAATGGAACGCATTATTATGCGTCCATTATGTATAATCATACTATGATTATTTTTCACCAATAATTTTATCAATTAATCCATAAGCTAAAGCATCTTTAGGACTCATCCATTTGTTTCTTTCCATATCAGTAAGAGCTTCATCATATTTCTTACCAGCATGTGTCGCTATAATTCATGTCAATATTTCCTTAACTTTCATCATTTCTTCAGCTTCGATTTGAATATCTGTAGCTTGTCATGAGATACCTCCACCTGCTATTAATGGTTGGTGAATCATAATTCTTGAGTGAGGTAATGCGAATCTCTTTCCTTTTGTTCCTCATGCTAAAAGAAGAGATCACATTGAAGCTGCTAGTCATGTACAAATTGTTTGAACATCACATTTAAGAATTTGCATTGTATCATAGATAGCTAATCCGGAGTTTACTTCTCCTCCTGGAGTATTAATATACATAACAACATCCTTATCAGGATCTTTCTTTTCTAAGAATAACATTTGAGCAATAATAGTATTAGCCATTGCACTATGAATCTGTTCTCATACAAAGATTATTCTATCCTCTAAAAGTCTTGAGTAGATATCATAAGCTCTTTCACCAGCTTTTGTTTTTTCTATTACCGTAGGAACTAATGTCATAACATTAAGTTTATAGTATAAAAAGTATGTTCTTTAACGGTTCTTTTAGTGTTTTATTTTTAGATTTCAACTTGAATTTTCTAATAAAAACGATACTCATACAAACATACTATTTATCTTTTCTATTTCCTAATGAAAAAACTTTGAATTTCTTTTCTTTGACTATGTCTTATATTAATCCTTAATGAAGCATCAGCTGCTTGATTGACAGAATGACAAATAACTTGATTTTCAGCAAAACTAGACAATAATAGAACTCAACTTTTAAAGAATCTTGATGCTAGCAAGGAAAAATTATCAAAAACAGCAAAGGAAAGTGCTGCAATAACAGAGACGACACTATTCAAGGCTGCCAGTTGTCTATGAGCAATCCCTGAAGAAGACCAAGATCTTGATTTCAATAAATTAGTTTCATGATTACAAGAAACAATTCTTAATGAATATATTAAATTAGATGGAGATATTAAAAGATTAAGTTTTGGATTAGCAAATGAAGATCCTATTGTTTTCTGAAATACACTAGATAGTTACTATAATCAGAATGCACAAAAAATCACAAATTTAGAAAATGATTATTATACTAAAGCTACAAAAGCTAAAACTAATTTCTTAGAATATGTTAATAATAATACAGAATTATTAAATGGACTTGCTATTAAATTAGATGCATTTAACGCTATTCAAAAAGCAGCTAATGATGTAACAAAAGCATTAGATGATTTCTCATGAGCTGTAAAAGAAAAATCATCTCTTTTAATAGATTTGGAAAGCGCACAAGAAGAAGCAGAAGCTAGTTTTGAACAACAATTAGATACTATTATTGCAGAATCTATTTCAACATATCAACCTGATGCTGATACTCAAGCACAGTACTATATTCATAAAGATAATTTCCTTCAAAAATATAGATTAGAAGAAAAGAAAGCTGCATTTTATTTATTCTCTGCAATATTCTCTTATGAAAAATACTCAGAACTTTTAGATAAAAAAGCAAATGTTGATAAACAATTTGTAACTGATGGAAATGTAGATTGTTCTCTTCTTCTTACAACAACTTTCAATATTTGAAATTATGCAAAAGACGTTGAATCAGTAAGTGAAAACCTTGTTAAAGGATTAGAATTACTAACAAATGCAGTTAAAAATTGAAAAATAGATATGAAAATATTGGAAGAACCAACAGTTGTATATTTCAAAAAAGATACAGAGAAATTAACAAGAAAATATATAAAGAACTTTAAAGCTATGTTAAAATCAATATCTCCTAAGGTTGAAGAATGAACTGGTAGTGTAGTTACAGGAGAGAATGTAGCAACAGAAGAAGCTACTCCTGTTAAAGTCACATTTACACAAGCTTTCAAAAAGAATCAATATCATGAACAAGTAAAAACACTACAAACAGTTCTAAAGAATTGGGGATATTATAACGGAGAAATAACTGGTGTTTATTCTCCAGCAACTATTGAAGCCGTTTATCAATTCCAATTAAAAGAAGGAATTATTACAGGTAACGAAAAAGATAAATCAGCATACGGATGGTTCTGAAATGCTACTAGAGCTAAAATGAATAGCTTATTACAATAAGAGATAATTATTTTGTTATTACCCACATTATGTTCAAAAAAAAGTGATTTACATTAGTAGAAGTATTACTTGTTATAACAATTGCATCTTCTATCATTGTTATTGTTTATAGTCTTCTTGATACCTTACCAAAAATTAAGAATTTTAATGATGCTAGACAAACACTTATCCAACAGGTTAACGATGCTATGGATAGATTTACTGTTATGTTTCAAGATTATACTATAGATTATGAAGAATACTATAACAGAAGAGCAACGTGATGTACAACAGAATGATGAACAAATGATGAATTTAAATGGACAACCTGATTAAGTGGATATTGTTCAAACCGAACATATTATTGAAATGCGCATTGAGTGAATTGAAGTGAAGGAATAAAAATGACGCATTCAATTAGTTATAGAGAAGAACGAGATGAAGAAGGGTGAAAATACATGCCTCCTTATTCTTTTTGAGAATACAAACGAAGCTTTTGGGATATTTGAGATGATACAGATTGATCTCGTATTTGACAAAAACCAAAGAAATTTTGAGATGCAGATGATAGAGATTTAGGAACTTGATCAGTAGCTGTATGAGATTCTGATAATGTTCAAGAATTGTATCTTATTTCACATGATTGAAAAAGAAGAATTTTCTTGAGAAGAAAATTTAATCCATATAGTGCAGCTGAAGCAGCAGCTTATTGATCATCAGGATGGTATACTGTTCAAATACTAAAACTTAGATGATTTGATGCTGGTAATAATCATAGTTATAGTAATACATCTGATTTATGAATTTTTGATTGACAAATAGATACTTGGGCTTGTGATAAATGACAATATTATGATTGTCATTGAAGCTCAATTTGAGCACCATATGCTAATTACAATCTTCCAGCAGATATTGATGATTGATGGGTTAATCTCTTTGATGAAAAACTTAATATTCTTAAATGGAATATTGAACTCTATCCAGTAAAAGATCAAGACTTAGCTTGGAAAGAGATAGAACAACAGATAAATCCTTACTTTAAAATAACTTTAACTGCATGATTAAGTGATCATTTGTTGTCAAATAGAAACTGGTGAGGAACTGGAGGATTTACGTATAGCCTTGAAAACATATATGATACAAAAGGATTTTATATCCAGTAAAAAAGCTCTTAAATATTATGAATAGTCTCTATTGACCAAAAAGAACGACCACAAGGGAAACGTCTTTATGGGAAATCTTAAAAGACATCCCCTTTGTTCGTAAAATAATAACAAGTAAAGAACTAACTTTAATAGCTTTTTTTATGTTCTTATTTTTTATTCTAACTGCAAAACTTTTTTGGCTGCAAATAGTTAAACACGAGGAATATGATATCCAACTCAGTAAACTTCATTATAAAGAATCTTCTTTAGCTCCTGATAGGTGAAACATTTTTGCTTTAGATAAAGGATGACATGAGGTTCAATTAACAGAAAATATTACTCTTTATGATTTAGCATTGGATCCTAAGGATTTAACAGAATTTCCAATGGAAAATGTGGGGAAAGGGCTTCCAACAGGTCCTATGAAACCTCGTTTTATAGAAATAATTGCTCCAATTATTTATAAGCATCTTTGTGTAATTAATGGTATGCATGAGCCAACAAAGGCTGAATGTGTAAAAAATATCGAGTTATTTGCAGGAGTAGATTTACTCCCAAAAAAACCAGATTTATTTTATTATTGAGAATGAATTAAATCTCCAGAATATGATACTTTTGATTTCACTTGATATAATGAAGAATTTAATAGAGTTGTTGATGAATTCACAGAGAGTAAAGCTATGGAGTTAATCATTACAAGACTAAATGAAAAAATCCAAGTTGGTGAAAAGAGTTCAAATTATTTGTGATATTTTACTGAAAAAAATTTCTTAGAGGAATTAAAAGAAGCTAATCTCCCTTTTATTACAATAGAGAAAGAGAATTATGTCTATGTGATTCCTAATGCTGCAAAAGGAAATAAATCTCGTGCAATGTCGCAATTAAAAACAATTTTAAAGAAACGAAAAATCCCAATCTGAGATAATTTTGAGAGACTTTTTGAGCCACAAGAATGGAGATATATTAAGATAATTTCATGATTAAATCCAGAATTAGCAGAAGAAGTAAGAAATCTTAAGATTAAACATCAGAACGAAAAATCAAAAAGAGATCCAGCAAATAATCGTTTTATTGGAATCCCTGTATTATACTGACTTATACTAGAACCATATGCAACAAGATATTATCCATATTGAGATTTTATGTCTAATATCATTTGATACGTTGATAGGAATTGAGTTGCATACTACGGTATTGAACAATATTTTGACGAAACTCTAAAATGAAAAAAATGAGAAATAAAATGAAGAAGTTCTTGAATGGCATGAAATGTTGGAACAAATGAATTTGAAATCATTCAACCACAGGACGGTAGTGATATTTATTTAACAATTGATCTTTGATTACAAAGAGAAGCTGAACAATTAGCCAAAGAACAAATCGGAGCATTAAGAGCTGATGCTATTAATATTATGGTTTTGGATACTGAAAATTGAGAAGTTAAAGCTTCTGTAAGTGAGCCTAGTTTCAATCCTAATAATTATAATGACGCCTATACAAAAATGCCTTTAGGACAAGAATATGCCCATATTATTGATGATTTAAGCTATAATGAAATACCTGTTTATATTTTTACATGATGAACATATAAAACAGCAACCATTGCAGAAAGGCAGAATACATGATTACAAAAATACTTAAACACTAATATTTATGGTCCACAAGTTTTTATTGATAATAATATATCAACTCCATTTGAACCATGAAGTATTTTTAAATCATTTACAACTGCTATTGGTCTTGATACAGATGAAATAAGACTTTCAGATACTTATGACGATAAATGATTTGTTGAAGTATGAGAATATACGATTAAAAATGCCTCAAAGATATGTGAAGGACACCATAATTTCTTGCATGCACTAGTTTGGTCTTGTAATATTGGTATGGTTAAGATTATCCAAAGAATCCAAAAATATGCATTCTATAATTATCTTAATAAACTTGGTTTCTGAGAAATAACGGAAATTGAACTAGCGTGAGAAAAATGAGGATTTGTTGATAAGGAAAATCTTGTTGCAACATCAAGACTTTTGAATAACTCATTCGGTCAGTGACTTACAGTTACTCAAATACAGTTAGCAGCAGCCTATGCTGCACTTGTTAATGGTTGATATTATATAAAACCAACGATTATTTCACAAATTATTAATAAATGAGTAGAAACAATGTCACAAGAGATTTCTTCATATAAGGATAAGAAGAAAATATTTAAAAACGAAACTTCTGATATAATTAAAGAATGACTTCGAGAAGTCCTAAATACAAATAATGAGCTAACAAGTGCAAATATTCCAGAAGTTAAATTAGGTGCAAAAAGTTGAACAGCACAGATTGCCTTCCGTTGAAAATACTGAAGATGAGAAGGTCGGACTAACGGAACTTTTGCATGAGTAATTAGTGTTGAAGATCCAAAATATGTTGTAGTTATTTGGATTCGTCGTCCAAGAAGAAGTCAATGGTGATGATTCACAGCATGACCTATTTTCAAACAAATAGCTTCATATATCCTAGCTTATGATATTTAGAAATTATGATTCAAGCTCTACAGCAATAGGATAAAGCTCTTTTAGTAGTGATGATTTTAAGACATCATAATGTCTTATAATTAAGGATTGATTACTCTTTAAATAAGAATTTCTTCTTTCTATTTTACTAAAATAATTTTGTACTTGATCAAGAAGTGATTTTATAGCACTTTGAGAGACTTGTTCTTCTCAAATACATTTTCTTGCTGATTTTGCTTTATCAACAGCTCGATTAAATGATAATTCATTTTTGGTTTTAAGACTTTCAATATATCTTTCATTAGCACTTGTTAATTGATTTTGACAAGATTGAATTTTTGTTGCAGTATTTTGTAATTGAATATTAAGTTTATTTTTTTGGTATCATAACGCCCTAACAAGGGAAGTTCAATCAGCAATATATGCGTTTAAATTCTTACGTCTTGTTGATTCGTTATCTAAAAGAGAAGTAACATTTGTTGTTAGATAACTTTCACATTGTTTTAAAAGATACCAAATATCTGTTGTGATATCTTTATTATCTATTTTATTACTTTTTACTCAATTAATTGAACTAAATTGAAAATGATATTGAATAATTTCAGATACTCTAGATGCAGACACAAAACCGAATCCTAATCAAATAATAGCTGTTAATAAAACTCCTATAATCTTTTTTCTCATCTTTTTAACAATATGACTAAAGATTTTGCACAGCTTGTAGCATGTCGGCCATAGGAAGGTAAATTGAAGCAACAATCAAACCTACAACAGAGGCGATACCTACCATGAAGATAGGCTGAATCATTGATGTTGCCATATCAATTGTATTTCTAAAATTATTACGATAGAATCATGACATCTTTCCTAATACAGAAGTTAATGATCAAGTATTTTCTCACACATTAATAATCTGAATTAGGATTGGATCAAAAAGATATGAATTAGATAATGCTTCATATAATGTAAATCAAGATTCAAGATCGGATTTAGCATCGAGCATTTTCTTTTTATAATTGAAGTTATCAAAGATATTAGCAAGAAGATTTAATGATACTACAGGAGATACTCACGCTTCATAGAATTGAGAAAGAAGGTTGGCAAATTTATACATGTAATACATTCTTACAACATCTCAAATTACAGGAGTCTTTACAAATAAAGTATCAATAAAAATCTTAAACATAATAAGTTTACTGTAAGCAATCTTATAACCTGAAGATATAGAAATAAGAACTATTAATACGATAGCCCAATTTTCTTTAAAGAAGTCAGAAATCTTAAGCATGAATTGTGTGATTCATGGAAGTTCTGCATCTCCTTGCTGGAACATCTCTACGATACTAGGCATCACGTACACAAGGATAACAACTACGGCAACAACTGCAATTGCTAAAATCATAATAGGGTAACTTAATGCCTTTGATATTTTTGAGTTAATTTCTTCATCGTTTTCCAATTCTTCAGAAAGCTGAGCAACAACGGAAGCCATATTACCGGTAATTTGAGCAGATCTAATAAGCTCAATTTCTTCTGATTTAAAGAAATAATCATATTCTTCCATAGCATCTGCTAATGATGCTCACTCTGTAAGTGAAACAACCATTCCATTAACCATATCTCTCATGGTTTTATTTGCTTCAGATTTGTTAATTGAAACAAGAGATTCTCTGATACCCAATCAAGCATTTTGTGCTACAGCCAATAGTCTGAAAAAGTTCACCTTCACTGATAGAGGTGGTTTATTCAGTTCTTGTACTATTGAATCCATAAAATTTTTTTCCATTTTTGTTTATGCTATTTATAGGTAAAGAGATTATTTCTTGTTCCTAAGTCTTACGAATCTGTAAAGTTCATCTATAGTTGTCATTCATTTCATTATCTTGAAAATACCATCTCTCTCTAGGTCAATCATTCATTTTGAAAGAGCATAGTGTCCAATTTCAAACGCTGATTTATTATCAAGCACAAGATTCTTAATATCATCTGTATAGTCCATAAGCTCATAGATTCAAACTCTTCATTTATATCATGAACCCATACAAATAGGACATACATTCCCAGTTTTAGGATCCTTACCTGATCCCATAGTTATTACTCATTCCTTTACAAAATTATTCCATTCTTCTCCTGTAATACCTCTCTTAGAAAGCTCAATTCTAAGTGCATCTCTATCAAACTCCTTAAATGTTTCTAGAGCATTAAGATATCTAGGATCAGTTTTCATATTAATAGTAGTTTTACAATTAGGACAAACTCATCTACAAAGTCTTTGCGCAATTACAAGGTTAAATGTACCTGCTACCATAAATGGTTTAGCTCAAAGATTGTAGGCTCTGGTTAATGTTTCGATAGCTGAGTTCGTATGGATTGTAGAGAATACAAGGTGTCATGTCATGGCAGATTCCATGGCCATTTCTAGAGTTTCCTGATCACGAATTTCTCATACCATGATAACATCAGGGTCTTGTCTCAATGCAGATCTTAAACCAGAAAGAAAAGTATAACCAATATCTGATCTTACTTGTGATTGGTTCAATCCTTCCATTTTGTTTTCGACCGGATCTTCATATGTAATAATATTTCTTTCAATATCATTAATTTCACTTAAGGCAGCATATAGTGTTGTAGTTTTTCATGATCCAGTAGGTCCAGTATTAAGAATGATACCGTTCGGATCTTGAAGGTGTTTTTCAATTGAATCTTTATTAGTTCACACGATACCCAGTGTATTTAACGCAGGGATAGGCTTAGATTTATCCACGATACGCATTACTAACTTTTCTCACCAAACTGTAGGTAACGTGTTGGCACGGAGATCGATTTCTTTATTAGTTTGAGTAACGGAAGAAACACGGGCATCCTGTGGAAGTCTCTTTTCATCAGGTCTCATTTGTCCAGATTCAATCTTAAACTTTGAGATTACAGATTCATGAAGAGATCTAGGATACTGAATAAGTTCTTGAAGTACTCAGTCAATTCTTAGCCTAATTCTAGAGTAGTTTTCAAGCGGTTCAATGTGGATATCTGATGCACCTTCTTCTACAGCAATAGTTAAAAGATTATCAAAAATCTTTACGATGTCTGATCTAAGTATTGATTGCTGTAACTGTGCTCTATATTCCGCTGTGTCCATACTTATTTCTCCACTATTAAAGTTTTCTAAAACAAACTAATTATATCTCAAAATCAAAAAAAAGCAAAAATATAGAACTTTTTTTATACAATTTTTAAATATAATGAAAAACCAGCAATCGGAACTCCAATCGCTGGTATTAATAATGGTTGATTTTCTGGCTTTTAATTTCCTACCTAAACAACGATTTTCCTACATATCCAAGGAATAATCCAAATCCAGGAATAACAGTTGAGTAACCTCCTTTAATAACAGAGATGCACAATTCTTGATGAGAATTATACCCCCCCATTGCAAAAATGAAAATTACAATAACAACTGCTGCTACCAATGAATACATAAACCAGAATGTTGTTGGGTTGTACTCATGATAGTCCTTGTAGTAGTAGGTCTGCATCATGGCGATAAAGCCGACAAAAACACCGAAGCAGAGATTGGCAATAAATGCCACGGTTGCAATTACATTAAAGTAAATTGCAGCCATCACTAGGATGCTCACAATAGCAAGAGCCATCCCAATCCAAACATTAAATTTTTTCATCTTTTTGTATTTGTTTTTTTGTTTATGGAATTATTTCCGATATATTATATAATCATTATATCTAAATATGTCAATATAAATATAATAGAAAATATTTGAAAATTTGATTTAATTAAAAAATTGGATTATACTTTATATAGTATTTATAATTCTTGCTAAAAAATGAAGAAGCTAAAAACAGAAAAATATACAAAAAAACCAGTAGTTATCGAAGCAATCAAATTTGAATATGATAATGAACTTATAAATCAAATAAGAAAAAAGTTTAAGGGTATAGAACTTGATTATATATGAGAATCTTGGATGGTAAAAACAATTGAAGGATGGATTAGAATAAAAGATTGAGATTATATAGTTAAGGGTGTTGATGGAGAATTCTATCCTTGTAAAGAAAGTATCTTTAAAAAAACATATCAAAAAGTTAAATAAAAATTTATCTAAAATAAAAACAATGGAACAACTAGAACAAAACACAAGTGAAGAAAATATTATCAGTTTTTTGGCTTACTTTAATGAGATAGATAAACATTTTGATAAAGTTTTATGAGAAGATGGATTTTCTCCTTATAATGAAAAAATAAAGAAAATTGCTGAATGAAATTACAGTATAACCTCATTTGTTAGAAAACATATTTATCAATTAAAAAATATTGGTGAATTAAGAAACTTTATAACACATGGAATAAAATCAAATTGAGAAACTTTTGCTTGCCCAACAGATGCAGCAATTGAAAAATTAAAAGAATATGCAGAAAAAATAACAAAACCAGCAAAAGTATTAGATCTCTTTAGAAAAAAAGTATTTAAAGCACATAAAGAAGACTTTTTGAAAAATATTCTTCCTGAAATGAAAAAGAATGGATACAGTAATATTCCTGTATATGATGAAAATGAAAATTTTATGGGTATTTTAAATGACTCAAGATTACTTTATTGGATCTCAGATCTTTTGATTAATAATGATTACATTGACTTATCATTAACAAAAGTATGACATATCCAACTTCAATATAACTGGAAAGATTATCGTTTTATTTCTCAAGATACAACTATATTTGAAGCTTGAGAACTCTTCACTCAAAGTAAAAGAACAGGAGGAAGATTAAATGTTGTATTTATCACTGCTACAGGAAATCCAAATGAAGAAATTTTGTGATTAATTTCAAACGGTGATGCAAATATTATTGATGATTACCTTATTGTATAATAAAAATTTTTTCTGTCAAATAATGGTAAGAACTATATAAAATAACTATTTTTCTTAAGATATATGATTTT
>JAEEGG010026619.1_pt1 | contig 11025 bp, 11 predicted proteins | sample 9134161 | NCBI WGS metagenome assembly JAEEGG01 (sample SAMN16246543, study PRJNA631951) | gut metagenome | biome: gut microbiome; feature: rumen; material: CR-attached | host: Bos | place: Iran: Karaj | collected 2018-10
CCTGCCCCGGAGTGGGTGTTCCATGCCTTGCCATAATCAGTTCCTAAAATTCAATCTTTTTCCAGCCTTCGGCGCCAAAGCGCAGGTCGCGTTCTACAAATTCCCAAATCAGGAGTTTCTTGCCCTTAAGCACACCGGCCTTACGGGCGAGTTTTTCACGCACCAACGTAGAAGCGCCGCCATCGCTCACAATCGAGGATACCGGTCGGCTGATATTTCTTGCAAAATGGGCAATCCAGCCCGCATTCACAGGCGCATCGGTCTGGTAAATACGGCTGAAGCTGTCGCCCAGAATCAAAATTTTCGACTTGCGGAAGTCATCCTTGAACGGCGAAACCACGTGGCCTGTCACCTGCTGCACCTTGAACACATTGAACTTGTTGAGGCCACTCATTTCGCCAATGTCGCCCATGCGGTCTGCCAAAGAATCCGTGACCTCATAATCCACGGAGGGTTCACCGATATCGATCAAGCCCGCATTCACCATGGAATTCACCTTCTTCGCGATTTCACCAGCGGCTAGTTCTGCGCCACGCGGAGTCCAGTGAGTATCATCGTTCAGATAAAGTTCACCCAGGTTTGCATCGTTTGCCTTTGCGGCAAGGAGCGGCGTATACAAGTCCACCGTATTCAGCCCAAGTTTTGTCAGAGAATCCAGAATCGCCTTGCCGTGAGAGGCAATCGGCTTTTCACCAGAAGCTCCCGTCAAACGTTCCGGATAGATGCTGGGCTTGCCCGGTGTAATCACCACCAGGAGTTCAACACCCTTCTTCTTCAGCTGTTCGCGGAACTTGAGAATCGCCTGAATCGGGTTGTCGAGCTTTGCGCTGCGGACATCCAGCGGAGACGGTTGCACCAGGAATTCCACATCTTGGCGGTAGAAAAGCCAACGGCCTTCGCCCGCCCCCAGAACAACCTTTTCGCCCGGCTCATTAAAGACATTCCACACCGCCAGCTGGTACTGGGGCCTGAACTTCAGCACCAGCACGTTCTCGTCTTCCACCTTCTTTTCGAAAGCGCGCAAGTAGCGACTTGTCCATACGCCGTAATGCTTAATGCCACAAAGCGCACGCCAAAGCGAAAAATGCCCAAATTCAGCCACCACCGCCTTCAGCGTAGAATCTACCGTCTTGAAGGATTCCGGTTCGTCTTCAAGGGCGGCCACCAGGGTATCAGCCAACTTCAGCAACTTGTAGTCCGATTCGGCAGAGTCCAACTCCGCATAGCTGTTCACCGAAAGAACCACCGCTTCCAGGTCTGAAAGAGCTCCGACTACCGGCTCCAGGGCTTCGCCCACTTCGCCACCCCCAGCCATGGATTCGCGGGCAGCAAACCAGGCTTCGTTCAGTTTGGCAGCCGATTCAGCCATCTTGGATTCACGCTTAAACGGCGTATAAACAGCATCTTTAAAGATATCAAGGCTTACAAAACGCTTTTCACCGCGCAAGTCCGCAATCGTCTGCGCCGAAAACGGGAGCAGCAGCATGACCGCAAACACAACAACAAAGGCTATATAGAGCTTTTTCACATCGGAAAAATAACAAAAAAAAGCGCTGGCCACCGAAGCGACCAGCGAAATACCCGGATCGCGATTCGAACGCGAGTCTGATCCTTAGGAGGGACCCGTTCTATCCAACTGAACTATCCAGGCAATTATCGATGGGCCAAAATTAGCTTAAAAAAAGGGGATTGTCAACCGATTCACAAGGCGAATTGAGGCCAAATCTTGTGCTGGCACCCAAGGTCGACCCGTTTTTCTAGAAAAGTATTTTGAAATACATTGTATTTGCAGCGCATTACACACAAATTAAATAATTAAGCACAAATTAATTATTTTATATTTTCAACTTCACAAAACAAAGTAAAGATAAATTTACATTCTAATTTAGAAGGAAAATTTTCTTCATTTTTGTCTTCAGAAAAGAAATGCATAACCCAATGTTACACAAAATTTTATACAACATATTTTTAGTTAATTAATACACAATATTTTAATTTATTCCATTATTTGCAAATAAAGTGTTACATTCAAATTAAACAAATTAAAACATTAATTTATCACAAAATAGTTAGATTTTCTTTAACGAAAGAGAAGGAAAATGATAAGCGCGTCCCTACATTTTTTAGCAAGCCAACTAAACCAATATCTAAGCAGAAAGAATTCGACCCAAGAAAATTTGGTTGTTGTATCCAAGATTATGGACAATGACGGACGCGAGCCCGAACTTGCAACGAACAAACTCGCCCTATTTTTAGTCAATGTCGAAAAAGATTACCTGACAAGCACCAATTCAAAACCCGATTACGACGGTTTTCGAAACGTCGTGCATTCGAAACCTATTTTCTTGAATTTGCACGTCGTTCTTGCGGCAAATTTCAAAGCCAGTCACTACGAAGAATCACTAAGATACCTTTCTAAAGCGGTAGGGTTCTTTCAGGATCATGGCGTTTTTGACCGTACCTCATTTCCGGATCTCGCCACCGGTCTCGAAAAGTTGATGATCGATGTGGAGAACCTGAATTTTCAGGAAATGAGCAACCTATGGAGTCTTATCGGTTGCAAGTATGTGCCATCGGTCATGTACAAGGTACGCACCGTCGCTCTCGGCAGCGGGTACTCCTATTACCGTCCGTACGTCATTCATGTTCCTGAAGATGCCGCCCTAGGAGTATACTAATGAACTACAAGGGATGGGCAAATATCCTCGTAAACCACGAGTATTTGGGCGGCAAATGCGGCGATTTCAGGTTTCTGCCAGACAACGCGTCTAACGAAATCATGAAGCGCGAAGGATTCCTGATGAACGAAACATCAGAAGGATTCTACCTGATTGCCCAGGAATCCGCATTCACCGAAGACATAAGTCTCGTCTTTTGGGCCACCCCGACGCGGCAGGACCTTTGGAGCGCCACATTGTTCGACGACATTCCTAAAGAAAGCATTCCTTTCGCAAAAGCAAACGGAGACTCTTTGCAATGGGCTTCTATCGAAAAAGTCGAAATACCCAAGGAAATGCAGCTTCCGACCCCCATGTTCGGGATTGAGATTAGCCGTTCAAGCGACAGCTCCGACACAAAAATCACATTGTCCTTAAAGACCAAAAAGATGAAATGGCGTTACAACATTTTGGGAATTTCAGAATTCAGCGAGCCCGAAATTACAGGAATCAAGAGCTATAAGGACAGCGCCGTTTTCAACGTTTCTACGGACAATTCCGGACATACCGTTTTTACATCGGAGCAAGAAATCCCGCTGTGTTTTGGCGCTCCCCCGCACTTTCAGCTACGCGAAAAGAATTCGACCAAGGCGATTATAAAATACCTGCCCAATATGGACGCAAGATCAATTGCCACGGCTATTCTTGAGGGCGGCAAGCCAGAAATCATCGCAGAGACTTTTGTTAACACATAAACCCCATAGGAGAAAAAGGAAACAATGTCAGCATCCTATAAAACCCCTGGCGTCTATCTCGTCGAGAAAAACGCTTTCCCCAGTTCTGTAGTGGAAGTCGCTACGGCCGTCCCCATGTTCATCGGCTACACCGAAAAGGCCGAATACAAGGGACAGTCCGTATTCAACAAGCCATTCCGAATTTCATCTTTTGCAGAATACAGGGCCGTCTTTGGCGAAAGCGCACTGATGCGTTTTACGCTGGAAGAAGGCGGCAAGGTAACGCCCCCTAAGGTTCGTTTCCGCCTGTTCGATGCGATCCGCATGTTCTACCAGAACGGCGGCGCATCCTGCTACATTATGTCCGTAGGCCCCTATGGCGAAGAAATCTCGGAAAAGGCCCTGACCGAAGCAATCATCCCGTTCGAAAAGGAACAGGAGCCCACCTTGGTCGTGATTCCCGAAGCCGTTTCGCTGGAAACTGCCGACGCCTGCGCCAATGTGCAGAACGCAATGCTCGCCCACTGCGCCAAGATGCAGAACCGCTTTGCCATTCTTGACGTTTTCGACGGTTACAAGGAACCGCGTGAATGCATTTCTGACTTCCGCGAAAAGGTGACCAACTTCTTGAACTACGGTGCCGTTTATTATCCGTGGCTCAACACCAGCGTGGTGCAGTCGAACGAAGTGACTTTTGCCAACGTCGAAAATCTCGATGTCTTGACAAAGATGCTTACCGACGCTGTTCCGGCAGAACCCGCCACCAAGGCAGAACAGATTAAGGCAGAAATCGACAAGATGGCTGCAGCCGATGTCAAGGACGAAGCTGCCGTGCAGACCATTCACCGTACGCTCTCGGTCATTTGTCCGAACTACGCCACCATCATGAACCTGGTTCGCGAACAGCTGAACCTGATGCCGCCTGCAGGTGCCATTGCAGGCATCTACACCATGGTCGACAACGCCATTGGCGTGTGGAAGGCCCCGGCAAACGTGGGTATCAACGGTGTCATCACCCCCACCATCAACCTCACCAACGAAGAACAGGAAGACCTGAACGTACCTATCAACGGTAAGGCCGTCAACGCCATCCGTACATTCATTGGAGACGGCAATAAGGTCTGGGGCGCACGCACCCTCGATGGCAACAGCCTCGATTGGCGCTATGTAAACGTCCGCCGCACCATGATTATGCTCGAAGAATCAATCAAGCTCGCTTCGAAGGCCTTCGTTTTCGAACCGAACACGGCAAATACATGGGTAACCATGAAGGGCATGATCAGCAACTTCTTGACAAGCGTCTGGAAGCGCGGCGGTCTCGCAGGTACAAGCCCCGCAGACGCATTCGAAGTGTACGTGGGCCTTGGCGAAACCATGACTCCCGAAGATATTCTGGAAGGCATTTTGCGCGTAACCATCAAGGTTGCCTTGATCCGCCCGGCAGAATTCATTGAACTCACTTTCCAACAGCAACAGCAGAAGTCCTAATTGATAGGAGGTAATTAAAATGGCAGAAGATGGTTCTACCCAACACGCAACCCTATGGCCCATGCCCAAATTCCACTTTCAGGTAAAGTGGGGCGAACAGGAAATGTCTTTCCAGGAAGTAACCGGCCTGGATGCTCAATCCGAAGAAATCAAGTACCGCGTCGGCAACAGCCCGATTTATTCCGTTATTAAAATGCCCGGCCTCATCAAGTACAGCAATGTCACGATGAAGAAAGGCATTTTCAAGGGTGACAACAAGTTCTGGGATTGGTTCGTTCAGATCAAGCAGAATACGATCAAGAGAATCGACATCACCATCAGCTTGTTGGACGAAGCGAATGCTCCGGCTATGACTTGGACACTCAAGAACGCATGGCCCACCAAGATTTCGGGATACGAACTCAAGGCCGAAGGCAACGAAGTCGCTGTCGAAAGCATTGAAATCGTTCACGAAGGCATGACAATCGCAAATAGCTAAGGATTCGTATGCCTGATACAGCCGAATGGTCGCTTCCCGTCGTATTCCACTTTTCAGTAAAGGTGGGCAATTCGGAGATTGCTTTCAGCGAAGTCTCCGGTTTAGAGACCTCTATCGAAACAAAGGAAGTTCACAGCGGTGGCGACAATTCGACTGTTTATCATTTACCTGATAAGATAAAGTTCGCCGATTTAGTCCTAAAGCGAAGTATAATTTCCAAAAACGATTCTTTTTTTTCCTGGTGCAAAAAAAACATGGTTACCGCATCTAGCAGTTGTTTAGTCGACCCCAAATCTATCGAAGTTTCTTTGCTTAACGAAGAAAATAGCCCCCTTGCCACCTGGAGATTTGAAGGCGCATACCCAACCAAATGGTCTTTTAATACACTCGATGCAATGAAAAATGAAATCTTAATTGAATCCGTAACTTTAAAATATTGGAATATGAAAAGGACAAAATAATCATGTCGCTCGAAATCAAGAATCTTTGTATCAATGTAAAAATCGAAACAGACGAAAAAACGCAAACGCTAGCGGAATCTATTAAAGTGGATATCCTAAGGGAATGCCGCCAAATATTCGAAAATTACGTCATTCAAAATCAGGAACGCTAAAAATGGCTCAAAAATTGACATTCATCGCATGTCGCGAAAATAAAGGGAAATTCACTCCTATCAGCGATCGAAAAGAATTTAGCGTTATGCTAAATCCAGAAAATTTTTCTATTGAAACAACAACTACATATGATGAAGAAACTACCAATGGCAAGCACAATTATTTGAAATACAGATCAAGAACAACACCTCGAATAACCATTCCAACACTTATTTTCGATGTTACTGGCGCAATTCCCAAAGACGAATGGCCCAAAGATTGTAAAACAATCCCGCAAATGATAAAGAAACTGAGAGCAACCGTATACGACCTTGACGGAGAATCACACCAGCCACCGATTGTCAAAATAAAATGGGGTACATTCTCTTATCCTGTTCGAATAAAGAAGTTCAATATCAAATACACATTATTTGATTCTAACGGGACCCCATTACGCGCAGAAGTTTCCCTTGAAGTCAATTTTTTCTATCAACTGGAAAAAGAAGAAAAGAAATCCCCCGACCTGACGCACCTTGTAGAAGTCAAGGCCGGAGATACTTTGCCGCTGATGTGCGCTCGTGTTTACAATAATTCCTCGTATTACCTCCAGATTGCAAAAATCAACGGACTTACCAATTTCAGAAACCTTAAACCAGGCACCATGCTAGAGTTTCCACCAATCAGGGATTAAACCATGCCAGAATCTCCTTTAAAAGACACCGGTGGAATCGTCGAATGCGCAATCTTTTGCAAAGGCAAATCGCTCGCCTCAACATCAGAGATTATTTCAGCCGATGTAGAATACCGCATCAACAGCATTCCCAAAGCGACTATCACAATTACCGATGGCGACATGCCCACCGGTAAATTCGAACTTTGCGAAGGAGACCTACTAAAGCCCGGCGAAGAAATCGAACTTAAGGCAGGTTATTCTACGAACCTCAACTCCGTCTTCAAGGGCGTTATAACCCGTTTGGGAATTTCGGTTTTAAAAGATGGATCGAGCTGCACAAAAATCGAGTGTCGCCACAAAGCCATAGCACTCACGGAATCGCGACACAACGCCAATTACCAAGACAAAAGCGATGACGATATCATCGGAGCGCTCGCATCAAAATACGGAATCAGTTCTTCGATTGGGGGCAGTCCCCATAAGGAGCTGATGCAATACTACTGCACCGACTGGGACTTTATCATGACCCGCACCGAGGCTAACGCATGCTGGCTTTTAGCCGACCAGGACGGGATGTCAATAGAACCCATCAGTTCCAAAGGGAACTCGGAACTTTCACTTACTTGGGGAACCGACATCATTGAATTTAACGCCTCTGTCAATTCAGAACACCAAGTAAACAACGTGGAAGCTCGCGCTTGGGACCTTACCAAGCAACAAATGATTTCCAGTAAATCAGGAGCACAGTCTGTTCAAACTCAGGGCAACTTAAGCTCTAGCGACCTCGCCAAAGCGCTTTCGATTCCAGACCAGGTACTACAAATAAATTCCCAAGTCGACAAAGGGATTTTAGACACCTGGGCCAAGGCCGAACAAATGAAGAACGAACTTTCTCGCATTAGCGGAAGTGTCACATGCACCGGTAACCTAAAAGCAAATTTGGGCAAAATGGTAAAACTCGATTACCTAGGAGCGCGATTCAACGGAGATGCTCTCGTATCGGGAATACACCACCACATGGAAATCGGTTCATGGACAACGACACTTTCGTTCGGAATGAAAAAAGAATGGTTTGTCGAAAAATTCAACACCATGGCTCCAGTAGCATCGGGCTACAACAGCGGAATCACAGGCCTTTTGACAGGCATCGTATTGCAAATCCACGATGACCCCGATAATTTAAATCGCGTCAAAGTCAAGATTCCGATAATGCAAAACGAGCAAGAAGGCGTATGGGCTCGCCTTGGCACCCCCTATGCCTCTAATGGCGTTGGCGGACTCTTTTTTCCGGAAGTCAACGACGAAGTCATCCTTGGATTCTTCAACGGAGACCCATCTAGTCCCGTCATTTTGGGGAGTCTCTACAGTTCCAAGCAACAAGTTCCCCAAAAACTGGAACAAAAAAACAACATCAAGCAACTGTTGACCCGCGAAAAAATGAGCGTCACTTTTGACGAAGAAAAAAAAATAATCACAGTAACAACACCAGGCAACAGACAAATCGTATTGGATGATGACGGTAAAAAGATTACGCTCGAAGACCCCAGCGGAAACAAAGTCGAAATGTCCGATAGCGGAATCAGCCTCGAAGCAACAAAGGACATTGTCGTCAACACAAAAGGAAAGTTCAACGTAGACGCCAAGGGCGGTATCATGCTGAAATCAGCAGCAGATTTAAAGGCAGAAGGACTGAACGTAGAATTCAAGGCGAACGTAGGCCTAAAAGCGCAAGGCACCGCCACGGCCGAAATTTCAGCATCGGGACAGACAACCGTAAAAGGTGCCATGGTCATGATCAACTAAGGAACGAGAATGCCTCCAGCAGCTAGAATCACAGATATGCATACATGCCCCATGCAAACACCAGGAACGCCGCCCGTCCCCCACGTTGGCGGACCGGTCGTCGGTCCCGGAGTCCCGACGGTTTTGATTGGGGGCATGCCCGCAGCTGTCGTGGGAGACAGCTGCGTATGCGTGGGGCCGCCCGACACCATAATCAAGGGTTCCACAACAGTCATGATTAACAAAAAGCCGGCCGCACGCATGGGCGATTCTACCGCGCACGGCGGCACAATCGCCCTGGGATGCCCCACGGTGCAAATAGGAGGCTAAGTGAACTCGCTGACGTTTCTTGGACGCGGATGGAAATTTCCGCTAAAGTTCGAAAATGGGACCGTCGCCATGTCCGAAGCCGAAGAAGATGTGGAAGAAAGCCTACACATTTTGCTCGGGACGTACCCCGGCGAACGCCTAATGCGCCCCGACTATGGCTGCAGACTCCGCGATTATTGCTTTCGCAACTACGAAGAAAGCACCATTGTTCAGCTCGACGAAGAAATAAGGAACGCCATCGACAACTTTGAACCAAGAGTTACTGTAGAAAACACCGACTATAAAATGGATGAAGTGAACGGCGTATTGCAAATCATTGTCGACTACAAAGTCATTGCGACTAATAGCCGCCGCAATTTAGTGTACCCCTTCTATATAAACGAAGGCACCGACATAAGCATCTAAGGAATTATTGTGGAACATCGTATTTTTGTCAGCGAAGGTTTAAGCCAACAAGCTCGCAAGTTCAAAGAACTCGCGAAGACTTTTGTCGCTGTCAACAACATGACTCTGCAAGAATTGCTCGAAGAAATTTGCAAATACGAAAAACAGCAAGATTGCCCGCTCGTCATCGATGAAAAAGATATACCTAAGCTTGCAAAAGCAATCGAATTTGATTCCGATGGCAATATAGAACCGTCGGCAGCTCTGTACACCGTTTTCGCAAAGCTCCTAAATCGAATTCAAGAACGAATAAACGATTTACCTAATCAAAGAATCGATTTCTATTTCCGCAAAATATTGGGAGAACGTCCCAATAAGGCGCACGGTGATCACGCCCATGTCATTTTTCCCATTGAACTAGAAGGTTTCAAGCATAAGCTCAAAAAAGGAACAAGGTTCATTGCCGGCACAAATGAAGATGGCGAAACCATCGAATTTGAATCCATAAACAATGCCGAATTGAATGACATCCAAGTCAAAAAAATCTACACCCTAGCCGTTCCTGAAAAAGGCGCATCTACAGTATCAGAAATTCCTGTCTACACGCCAAATCAAGCCATTGAAATCAAGGACATGGTTCCGTATCCGTTATTTGGAATGACAAGATCTGGAGACCGCGCCGTCAACTCCGAATTTACGCGGCTTGGGCTTGCCATATCGTCGCGCCTGCTATATTTAAACGACGGCGTCAGACAAATCAAAGTAAAGCTCGTATTCGAAGCCGAAAGTGTTAAAGGAACACTTTTAGAATGCGGACAAGCTCCTGAGCTATTCCTTAAAGTATTCGCAAACGCCTTTCAAATTTCACTTACAACTGCTGAAGGCTGGTACGATGTAGACGGATACCAAGTGGAATCCCGCGTCTTGGATGAACATTGCGACGCAAACTGCATCGGGCTTATATTGCAACTTTCGGACATGGCCCCGGCTATTGTCAACTGCGACCCAAACATACACGGGACTGAATTTAATTTAAACAGTCCCGCAATGCGCATTATAATCAAGCCCCACGCATCGTACAACCCATGGGAAACCTTAAGAAACTTAAAGTTACGAAAGGTTCTGTTGCAGGCAAATGTGACAAACTGCAAGCGACTTGCTTTAAGCAACGACATCGGGCCGCTTTCAATGAACACTCCGATACAACCGTTCGGCCCGATACCTGCCGTAGGAAATTCCCTTGTTGTCGGCTGTGAAGAAATTAGAGGCAAGAAGCTTTCATCATTTGAGATCCATGGGAATTGGCGAGGACTCCCCCGTTCAAAGGATTTTTGCTACTGGTACAAACAATACCCCAATGCACCGCTAACCCGCGACTTTAAAGTTTCTGTAACGGCACTTCTTGGCGGGTACTGGTACCCGTTTAACACACAAACGCCACTGTTGCAAGATCTATTCCAATCAGAATCAGATGCAATTTCAAACAAGCTGACCATCTCTTGCGATAAGGCTCTTGGCGGAAGAACATTTGAGCCACAATACGATGCAGAAGATTTTGTATTTACGCCAAGTTCACGTGACGGTTTTTTCAAGATAAAGTTAACCTCGCCCGAAAACGCCTTTATGCATCAGGAATACACCAAGATTCTCTGCGGAAATTTGATGCAGCAGGCCATTCGAAAGAATCTCGGAAAAGAACTCGAACTACCAAACCAGCCGTATACACCGGAATTAGAAAACCTTTCTGTCAGCTACTCGGCTACGGCAGAAATAAATCTGAGAAGCCCCGACAACAGCGACGGCAAGATTTTATTCCTACGTCCCTGGGGTGTTAGTGAAAGGTCCCATTTAAAACTCGAAGACGGAGCACTTTTCTTGGGACTTTCCCCCACAAAAAACGCCAATA
>JAEEGG010026621.1_pt1 | contig 11025 bp, 8 predicted proteins | sample 9134161 | NCBI WGS metagenome assembly JAEEGG01 (sample SAMN16246543, study PRJNA631951) | gut metagenome | biome: gut microbiome; feature: rumen; material: CR-attached | host: Bos | place: Iran: Karaj | collected 2018-10
CACCCAGTCCCATATGACACCACCCTGCAGGCTAGGATATCTTTCGATAACGTCCCAGTAATCCTGGAGATTGCCGCAACTGTTTCCCATCGAGTGGGCATATTCGCAAAGGATAAGGGGGCGACTTGGCATCGAGAGGGCGTGCCCGATAAGGACATCAAGCTTCTTGTACATTGGACAGAATATGTCGGTGTAGGAGTCGGTCCCGGCGTCTTCCGAGTGAACGGGGCGGGAGGACCTGTCACGGCTGTGGATCCATCTGTAGGTGGCTTTGAAGTTGACTCCCGAACCACTTTCATTCCCAAGGGACCAGGCAATAACGCAAGGATGGTTCTTGTCTCTCTCGAACATTCTAGCAGTCCGGTCCAGGAAGGCTTCCTGCCATTCTGGCCTGTTGGCCAGGCATTTGTCAGGATCATAGCCCATCCCGTGACTTTCTATGTTTGCCTCGTCGAGAACGTAGAGCCCGTATTCATCGCAGAGTTCGTACCACCTCGGATCATTGGGGTAGTGGGAAGTCCTGACTGCATTGATGTTATTCTCTTTCATCAGCCTTATGTCAGTGACCATGGACTCTTCGCTTATGCACTGGCCTGTGAAGGGATCATGCTCATGCCTGTTGACTCCCTTTATGTACACCGGTTTTCCATTGACCAGAAGATTGGCATGAGCTATCTCGACCTTCCTGAACCCGATCCTGGTCCTTACGGTCTCTATGGTTTTTCCGCCTCTTTGGAGTTCCAGTTTGAGGTCGTAGAGACTGGGTTTTTCTGCGCTCCAAAGTGCGGGTTTGGAAACATGCTCATCGAATGTAACTGAATCCGCTACGACCTTTCCGACCGTTGAAAGAACTGTCTTTCCAGCTCTGTCGGCTAGGCTCAGACGGACCTGGGAGGCCTTGGGAACAGGCTCACCTTCAACTTTAAGGAATACTTTCATCTGAGCATTGCAATAATCTCTGTCCAAGTCAGTAACCACTTCGAAATCTGCGATGTGATAACTTGGCCTCGCGAAGATTTTTACATCCCTCTGGATTCCTCCGAAGCGCCATTTGTCCTGGTCCTCGAGATAGTAGCCGTCCGAGAACTTGTACACCTGGACGGCTATGTCATTTTCCTTACCGTACCTTACGATGGAGGTCACGTCGAATTCGGCGACCATCTTGGAGTCCTGTGAATAACCTACCGGTTCCCCGTTGACCCAGACATGGAAAGCAGATGCCACTGAGCCGAACTGAAGCACCACCTGGCTGCCTTTCCATTCCCTGGGAACCGTGAACTTGCGCTTGTACTGTCCCACCGGACTGTTCTCTTCAGGAATATGCGGTGGATTGTTTTCGATCTGTTTGCCGGGAAGGCTGAAACCATAACCTAAATCGACATAGAAGGGATAGCCGTAGCCCTGCATCTCCCAGTCTCCCGGTACTTTTATCTCTCCCCATCCTTCGACGTCTTTGTGCTCATCCATGAAGGTGCTGTCGGCATCTCCGGCCGTAGGGGAGTAGTTGAATTTCCATGTTCCGTCAAGACTCTCTTCCCTCAGCGGCTCTGACTTGAAAGTGGCCCTGGGCTTGAGACGGTTGATTTGGAGGATGCCCAGATCCTGCCAGGCATCCTGACTTCCGAAGAAGAGGGATAGGAACAGAATGAATAAAGTTCTCATTATGAATTACAAGTTGCAGAATAAAGTGACCAGGAAAGGGACACTGAAATCCACCGCGAAACCGTGGACTATGGAGAGTATCACATACTCCTCTCCTGAGCAATGGGCGATTATCGGTAGTGTAGTGTCCATTGAAGTCGCCCCTCCTGCTGAAATCGGGGCAAGTTTCCCGAACCAGCGCACCATCAGCGGAGCACCCAGGAGGGTGATGATCTCCCTCATGATGTTGGCCAGCAAGGCTACCGTGCCCAACTCGGTGCCTTTGTATTCGTTTATGAATATGCTTGAAAGTGAATAATAGCCGAATCCGGAACCCACTGCAAGGCAGTCTGTGACACTTCTGTCAGGAAGACTGACCGAAACTATTGCACTGCCGGCGAGGGTTCCGATAATAGTCATTACAGGCAACAAAAGAAGGTGTGGGTCCAGTCTTCTTAGGTTTTCAAGGACCTTTGAATCACTGCCTATACTGATTCCGACGCAGAACATCAGGGAACACAGTGCAATCCTGCTTGCACCATCCCCAATGATGTCTGCGGGAATAAGTCCTGACAGACCTGCGGCTATCCCAGCCGCGAAGAATAGAAGGATAATGAGACTATTCTTCATCGCAGGGCCTTTTTCTGGATACAGAACGCCATAACAGCCATGCCGCCAGCATGCTCCCGGTGAGCCCTCCGATAGTGAGGAGGAGAGCCTCAAGGCCGAGGTCGTGAAGGTGCCTGATGACCCTTGGATCCGAACCGACCTCCACTCCGATCAGGAAAAGCAGAGCCCAGACCAGAACCATTATCAATTTGGACAGGAACCTCATTGAACGGCGGCGGAGCAGTACCCCGGCCGCAATTCCCGAGAGCATGACAGCGACAATCCTAAGCATGGCCGTGACTATTTGGCGAAATTAGGGTTCTGCTCCCAATCCGGGTTCAGGAGAAACTCCTTGTGGGGAATGGGATAGAGGGTGTGCTTCGATGGAATGAAGTTCTCCACGTGGAGTTTGCCGTGCTCCTTAAGGGCGCTTTCCACTATTCCCCAACGGATCAGGTCGTACCACCTAATTCCTTCGAATGCCAGTTCGCACGGGCGCTCGACATCCTGAAGATGTTTCAGGACCTGTTCCTTGCTCATCCCAGCCTGGAGAGGGGGGACCTGGGCACGTTCGCGAACCATGTTGATGTACCTGATGGCCTCATCGGACTTGCCGTCGTTGTTCAGGCATTCGGCGTACATCAGCAGGACGTCTGCGTAGCGCAGGATGGGGATGTTGAAGGCGCTGTAGTACCAGTCTGAACTGAGGGAAGGGTCCCAGGTGTTGAACTTGTGCCAGTAAATGGACTCCGCAGGTAGATAATCCGTCCATTCAGCCCCTTCAGGGAGCAGGAAGTAACGTGTACCCGGGTCGTTGAATAAAATGGTAGCATAGACCCTCGGACTGTAATTACCTTCTGCGGTAAGGTCTTTCTTCATGGTCTCGAAAAGCCATTCCGAAGGATATACCTCTTCGTAGCCTCCGTCAAGGTCACCAGGGGAGAGGTGCTCTGCCATCTGGTTGTGCTCCCTCTTTCCTCCTTCACGGTTTCCACAGAACTGGATTTCGAAGATAGATTCCTTGGAATTCTTGTGCAGTCCGTCAAAGAGGTGGAAGTAGTTGTCCAACAGTCCGAAGCGTCCTGATGAGATTATCTTTGCGAGCTCTGCCTCAGCCTTGGAAAGCTGCCCGGTGAACATGTAGTACTGTGCAAGAACACCCTGTGCGGCATACCTGGTCGCCCTTCCGGCATTCGCAGCATCCCATGCTTCGGGAAGGTCTCCCTGGATCTCTGAGAGTTCGCTCTCTATGAATCCCTTTATTACTCCTGGAGCGCTCTGGGGAGGGAAATACTCCTCTTCAAGTCCCTCGATCTGTTTTGTGAATAAAGGTATCCTTTCTCCGAAGTTACGGAGCAACCTGAAGTAGTAGTAAGCCCTTAGGAAACGGGCTTCGGCAAGGGACCTGTGAAGGATGTCCTGTCCAAGACCTTCGATGCCCGGGATGTTGGATACGCATTGGTTGCAGTAGTTGATCCCGCTGTAGAGATTCTTCCATTCGTCGTCAGTGACGTAGTTGGTCAGGTCATTGGTGAATGTGGCTATCTGGATCCATTCAGCCACGTCTGGACGGTAAACGACTTCATCGCTCCTGATGTTGTCCGTAACCATGAACCTGTCGACAGTTGCACCCCAGTATCTTGCGGGCTGCAATGCTGCATAGGCTGCCGTGAGTCCCTTGTTGATGTCGGCCTCAGAGTGCCAGAACGAGTCAGGGGTGAGGAAGTCGGGATTGCTCTTCTCGTCAAGGAATCCGCTGCATGAGACAGCCGCGAGTGAGGCTGCGATCAGCATGGTTGTGTATATTCTTTTCATATTGTGTCGATATTATTAAAATCCGAAAATTTGATTCCAGCCATGTAGGTCCTGTAGAGCGGATAACCTCCGTAATCCACTCCCATGGTGCCGTTTGAAGCCCCGGTGGAGACATCGTAGCCAGTGTACTTTGTAAGGGTGAACAGTCTCCTTCCTCCGATGTAGATCCTCATGTTGCTCAGGCCGAGTTTCCTGCAGGCCCTGTCGGGAAGGTTGTAGCCTATCTGGAGGTTATTCAGCCTTAAGTAGTCTCCATTCTCGACGAAGCGGTCGGAAATCCTGTTGTTGCCGTTGGGGTCGCCGATGACTGCACGCGGGATGTCGGTGTCGGGATTGTCTGGCCTCCAGGAGTTGAGGGCATCCTTTCCGTAGTTGAACACCTGGTCCATCCTCTGGAGCTGGTACTTGGTGTAGTTGTACCTCTTGGCTCCCATGTTTCCGTAGAACTGGGCGTTGAGATCGAATGCCTTGTAACGCAGATAGGCGTTGAATCCGAGGATAAGCTTGGGATTGCCGGTACCTACGAGTATCTTGTCGTCATTGTCCAGCTGTCCGTCACCGTTCTGGTCAACGAAACGTATGTCGCCAGGTTTCGCACTGGGCTGAAGGGGAATCCAAGAACCTCCCTCATCTGCATGCCCGTGGGTTCTGTTGAATTCATCCACCTCGGACTGGCTCCTGAACAGGCCGTCTGTCTGGAAGACCCAGAACTCGCCGATTTCGGCACCTACGTAGGTTCTTGCGGGCCCATATTCATAGAGATAATCAGGGTTTGACATGGAGACCAGTTTGCTCCTGTAGTGGGAGACGTTCAGGTCGAGGTCGTACTGGAAGTCCTTTCCGGAATTCCCGTGGTACTCAACCTGGTACTCGAAGCCGGTGGTCTTCAGTTCTCCGTCGTTGACGAGCATCGCCGAGAAACCGGTGCTGCTGCTTATCTCCTTGGTGGACAGCATGTCACGGGTATCCTTGAGATAGGCGTCTGCAGACATCTGGAGCTTTCCGCCCAGGAATCCCAGGTCCACTCCGATATTGGAGGTGTATGTCGACTCCCACTTGATGTTGAGGGAGGGAAGGCTCGTGATCGCATACCCGAGGCTGATTTCATCAAGTCCCGCCAAAGGATAGTTGAGGCTGTTGGTAGCCGAGGTCAGAGTGGGTATGTACTGATAGTTGCCGATCCCCTGGTTGCCGAGAGCTCCGTAACTCAAGCGCAGCTTGAAGGTGGATACCGTTCCGGCAAGGGATCTCCAGAAATCCTCCTTCGCTATGTTCCAGGCCAGGGAGACGGAAGGGAAGAAACCCCACTTGTTGCCTTCGGCGAACCTGGAGGAACCGTCATACCTGGTTGAGAACATTGCAATATATCGGTTGTCGTAATTGTATCCGAGACGGCCGAAAGCCGAACGAAGTCCGTACCGGTTGCGGCCCCCACCGACGGCGAAGTCCTTCTGCCCGTGTACGAGATACGTCATAAGGTTGTTCTCGAACTTCTTGGCGAAGCCGCTGAGGTCGCTGTAGATATAATCTTCCTGGGAGACTCCCAGGAGGGCCGACACGTTGTGCCTTTCCCCGAAAGTCCTGTCGTAATTGGCTGTGAGTTCGAGCAGATAGCGGTTGCTCATGCTTCTGGATTCGCTGAGGGATGCGTCCGGGTTGGGCTTCAAGGCACCGATCTGGTAGGTCGGGGTGAAAGCCTTGGTGTGTGAGAAATTGAGGTTGTCACTGCCCTGGAACTTGAATACAAGACCCTCAACGGGGGAACATGAGATATATGCGGAGGCGGAGAGTCCGTCATAATGGTGCCTGGTGTCAATCAGCCTGTTGAATGCCACTGGGTTGCCCGCATCAGACATGCCCATCCCGGCGACCGCGCCGCCGTATCCGCCGTCGTTCCTTTCATCGTAGACGAACACCAGGGGCTCGATGTTCGTAACCTGATACATCGTATCGAAGCCGGAACTCTCGACGGGGATGATGTCCTCGTGTCCGAAATTCACGGATTCCCCGATCTGCCAGCGGCCGCGCCTCACATCCGAGTTGAGCCTGAAACCGAATTTGTCGGAACCGGTGGCCACCGCGATACCCTTTATGTTCGAATAATAACCGGAGAACGAAACGTTCATGTTGCTGTTGCCGGCCACGTAGCCGACATCGTACTTCTGTGATACGCCAGTTTGGTAATATTCCTTCTGCCAGTCGGTGTCCGCGAAACGGGAAGGGTCCGCCTTGTAGGCTGCGATATAGGCCGGCCACCTTTCCTGAGGCTCTCCGGCATTTTCAAGGGCCCACTGCCTCACCTTGACGAATTCGGCGGAATTGCACATCTCCATCCTTTTGGGAAGGTCGTCTATTCCGTAATATGCCGACATCGTGATCTTCGGTTCGAAAGCCCTCTCTCCGCGCTTTGTCTTCACCAGGATGACTCCTGCGGCGGCCCTGGCTCCGTAAATCGCCTGTGTGGCAGCGTCTTTCAACACTGAAATGGACTTGATATCCTCCGGATTCAGGTAAGACATCGAGCCTGGTACACCATCTATTATCACAAGGGGAGTGTTGTCCGATCCCCAGGAGGTGACTCCACGTACCATCATCACAGGTTCGCTTCCAGGAGCTCCGGAAGAGAAGTTGACCGAGAGGCCCGGAGCCATTCCCTGGAGAGCTGTGGATGCATCTTCGGTCGCAATCTTTTCAAGTTTCCTGGAACTGACTGAAGCGACCGCACCGGATACGTCCTGTCTTTTCTGGCTTCCGTATCCGATGGCTACGACTTCTTCCAGCATTTCGGCGTCCGGTACCAGAGTGAGGTCCAGGGTCTGCGAATCCGCGACTGCCTCGACCGTCCTGTAGCCGATCAGCGAGATGACAAGTGTGGCGCCTCTTGTCACGTCTATGGAGTAGTTACCGTCAAGGTCAGTGCTTGTCCCTTGACTCGTGCCCTTGACGAGTACGTAGGCTCCGGGTGCCCCGGCCCCTGTCTCGTCCTTGATTTGTCCTTTGACATTGATCTTGTCCTGCGCTTGCGCAAGGATGGCTCCCAATGCCAGGAAGATGGTTAACAGAATCCTTTTCATGAATTACGTCGTTAATTAAGTGGCAGCCCGGCAGCCGGGCTTTCGGCGGCGAAAGTATATGCGACGTTTCGGGCAACCAAGAAAAGGATATATCTCCCATCTCTACAAAAGAGGGGAGATGAACACTTTAATCTCTACAAATTACTGATGTCAGTTGCTGAGAATCAACAACTTGATAATTATGCTTTCTCTACGGATCAGATTTTTCCGAGGAAATCACAGAGATTGTCGTTGGCGGAAAGGTTCAGTTTCTTGCGGAGGCGGTATCTGGCCATATCGACGGACTTGGGCTCCATGGACATTATCAGCGAAATCTCCTTGGAGGACATCCCTATCTTCAGCAGGGAAGCGAGCCTGCGTTCCGATTTGGAAAGGTCCGGATACAGTTCGGACAGCTTTGAGATGAAACCAGAGTTGAGGTCGTCAATCATCTTTTCCGCCTCGTCATTCGTCCTGTTGAACTGGGAGATGTTGGAATTCAGTTTCTTCAGCTGCAGGGTTGCCTCCGAGGTCTCCATTCCGTATATCCCTTTGATCTTTTCCTGGATCCCTGCCAGGATCTCATTGCGGCTCTTCACCCAGATGGCGAAATTGTCCAGTTCCTTCTTCTTCAAATCCAATTCCTTCTGCATCAGCTCCTTCTGGGCCCTGTTGGCTTTGCGGAACATCCTGTATGACAATGCAACGGCAGCACAGACGGCAGCAAGAAGGATAATGACCGCCATAGCGATATTCCTTCTCATCCGGAATTCCCGTTCCTTCTGCTCCTTCTCCTTGCGTATGACCTGGATGTTCTTCTCCATCAGGTTCACCTCTATGTTCTTGAGCCCGCCGGTCATATCCTGGCTTTCGATCCTGTCCAGGAGGGCTTTGAGGTCGGAATATGCGTGAGCGAAGTCTCCCTTCTGGGCGTATACTTCGGAACGGTAACGGAAGTTGTCCATTATCAGCTCCTTGGCGTTTGTCATATCGGCATAGGCCCTCGCCCTGGCCAAGGCATCCAGGGCGGCGGCGGAGTTCCCGGCCCTTCGGTACTGGTAGCCCAGGTTGTTGTAATTCTCCCCGAGGACCCAGGTCCTGCCCAGGGACTCGTTGATCGCTATCGCTTCCTTGAGCTGGCCGATCGTCGTAATCGGATCACCGTCGATGAAGGACATATTGTTCAGGTTCTGGGCTATGCCGGTCCTGTTCCCGACCAACCTGTTCAGTCTCAGGGATTCCTCGAAGCACTTCCTGGCCTCTTCATTGTCGGGGATGGCTATGTAGATGAGTCCCTTGTTGTTGGCGCACCGTGCAATGGATACCGTATCATCCAGCTCCACGAACAATCCGCGGGCGGTCTCCAGATACTTGAACGCGCTGTCGAAATCCTTGATCTTCTGGTAGGTATAGCTGATGCTGAGCAGGATGTCTCCCTTCAGCCTCCTGTCATACTCAGGACAGTTCCTTTCCGCCTCAACGAGATATTCATAACTCGTCACGTAGTCGCCTATGTTGATGTACGCGTTGGCGATCAGATACTGCGCTTCGGCTACGAGTTCCGGCTGGCGCGCGGCAGTGGCTGCAGTCAGGGCCTGCCCCCCGTAATAGATCGCTTTGGCAGGATCCTTCGAGAGACTCTCCTCCGCCTTGTCGAGGTTTTCGCGTACGGACCATTCGTTGTCCTTTGCCGTGAGGGTAAGGGACAGTGTGAGGGCGATGATGAGGGAGAGGTATTTTTTCATGGGTCCTGGATTAGTCCAAGGTAAAGGTACAACTTTTTTATATATTTGCAGAATAAATGGATTCGCAGATGCAGGAAAGGTCATTCAAGGTTGCAGGACACATTTTCTCCCTCAGGATGGATGAGAAGGAGGCCTTGTGGTCTGCTCTTGACAATTATGCTCCCTTCATGTTCGAAGGGGATGGGGAGAGGATATTCACCCTCGAATTGGTTCAGGATCTCGATGTTGACGGCAAGGAACCGTTATATGTCTCCACTCCGGAGGAATTTGAGCAGAGGATCGATATCTACACCATCCCGGGCGGGTATGTTTTTGAACTGGCGCCTTTCGGCAACGTTCCGGTCTGTGGCTGGATGAAAGTATCTTCGGATTTCAGCAGGGCTTGCCTGAAGGCGGAGAAGGCAAGGCGGTTCTGTATCAACAATGCCCTGATGCTTCTCTACGCTTTCCGCACATCCGGCATGGGTACGCTTGAGATGCATGCATCGGTGACCGTCAAGGACGGACACGGCTTCCTTTTCCTTGGAAAGAGCGGCACCGGAAAGAGCACCCATAGCAGCCTCTGGCTCAAGAATATTCCCGGGACACATCTGCTCAATGACGATAATCCAGTCGTGCGGTTCATCGACGGTGAAACGCGCGTCTATGGCAGCCCGTGGAGCGGAAAGACTCCCTGTTACCGCAATGAAGACTATCCGGTCGGCGCCTTCGTGCGTATCAACCGTGCTCCCCACGATGCGATCCACAGGATGAACCTTCCGGAGTCCTTCGCTTCGGTTTCTTCGTCATCTTCCGGCCTCAGGGCTATACGCAGCATCGGCGACGGCTTGTTCGCGACCATCTCTTCCATCGTCCAGGGCGTTCCCTGCTATGTCATGGACTGCCTGCCGGATGACGAAGCGGCCATTGTTTGTTCAAACGAGGTATTGAAGAATGTATAGCGCCCCGCAGTCATCTGACAGGAAGACCATAGGGGACGGTAACTATTTCGCCCTCGTCGATGACCTGCTCAAGGAGGGCAGGGAGGTGGTGATCACTCCCAAGGGCAACAGCATGCTCCCGTTCATAAGGAACGGCAGGGACGAGGTCGTCCTTACGAGGCTCGACAGGCCGGCAGAAATCGGAGATATCCTTCTGGCAAAGATAGGTGACAGGTTTATCATGCACAGGGTCTTTGCAGTTGAAGGCGACTCGATAACCCTTATGGGTGACGGCAACGTCTATGGGAAGGAGTACTGCGGTCATTCCGACATTATCGGTCTGGTGACCGAGATCCGGAAAGCGGGAGGCCGGATCGTCAAGCCCGGGAAAGGGAAGGCATGGCGTTTGCTGAGACCCTTCCGGAGATATATTTTGGCAATTTACAAAAGAGTTATTCGATGAAGATAATTGATGGATTCGTACTCAGACCCCTCGGCGAGGAATATATCGTCATAGGGGAGGGAATATCCCAGATCAACTTCAACAAGATGATTTCCCTGAATTCGACTGCCGCTTTCCTTTGGGAGAATGTCGAAGGGAAGGATTTCACCGTAGAAGACCTTACCAAGCTTCTCACCGACAATTACGAGGTGGAGGAAGAACGTGCGGCCGCCGATGCAGCCGCGATTGCCGCCAAGTGGATCGAGGCAGGGATAGTTTCTGAATAAGCCTACCGCTTTCCGGAATGAAGGATTTCAAGACATGCATGAAGGGCCTTTGGCGTATGTCGAAGCCCGTGCTGGGCAGGGATCTGGTTACGATCCTCATCGGCCTGGTGCGTATCTGGGCCTCCCTGTCCTTCGTTTGGATCTGCAAGCGCCTGGTGGATATCGCCACAGGTGTAAGCGATGCCGACCTCAAGACACATGTCTTCATCATGATCGGCATCATCCTGGTCCAGATCATCTGCGGTCTCTCCTCAAACTATTGGGGTGCATATAATTCCATAAAGACCAGGAACCAGCTAAGGCTGGGCTTGTTCGCCCATGTCCTGAATTCCCGTTGGAATGGGCGTGAGGCTTTCAGGTCCGGAGATACCATCAACCGCCTGGAAGAGGATATCCGTGTCCTTACCGACTTGATCTGTAGCAGTTTCCCGGAAGTGATCATCACTGTCTGCCAACTGGTGGCTGCCTCCGTCTACCTGCTGACGATGGCTCCGTCTCTGCTATGGGTGCTGA
>JAEEGG010026623.1_pt1 | contig 11024 bp, 8 predicted proteins | sample 9134161 | NCBI WGS metagenome assembly JAEEGG01 (sample SAMN16246543, study PRJNA631951) | gut metagenome | biome: gut microbiome; feature: rumen; material: CR-attached | host: Bos | place: Iran: Karaj | collected 2018-10
TTTTTAAGATTAGCGTTCATATTTTAATACGGTTTATTGTATACAATTGGCTACAAAGTTACGAAAAAACCGACATTTCCACATGCATTTTTCCTTCCAATATATATGTTTTTAACTTTTTTTACAACTTCGCTCCGTATTAATTCAAATTGCTTAAACCCGTGTGCGCCCACAACCGAGATTGCACACACCCATTATCGTGTGCAAAGCGCGATTCACCGCTCAAAAAAGATCCCCCGCACCACTACGAGGGATCTTCTCAAAATTGATACTACGTATCGAGTTAGCTACCAGTGTCGAAGCTGGTGCCACCACCTCCGTTGTTCTCGCCGCCGTTGTTCTCACCATTGTCATCGGTGTTGTCGGTTTCCTCCACAGTGCCCGGGTCAGCCGAGGTCACACGTTTAACGATTTCGTCATTTCGATCGTAACAGGTGATCTGGATGGCGGTCGAGGCCAGTTCCTCCTTCAGGGCCACGGTCGGGGTGAACACGATGCGGCGGGTCTTGATGAGCGACGTCTTCACGTCGTTCACGTCCTCTACAGCCTTTGCTGAAAGTCCGAATCTCATCGTGCCCAGTCCAGGCAGAGCCACGCTGTGACCCTCGGTTGCCCAGGCCTTGATTACCTCTCCGGCACCCTTCCAACAGGCCTGCATCACACCCTCGCTCACGCCGGAACGGATGGCAGCTTCCTTGATGACCTTTTCCTGGTCGAGCGTCGAATACAACTCGGGCACCATCACATAGCGATAGATGCCTTCTGACTCTTTGGAGAACTTCAGTTTCTTCTCCTTTGCTTTAATCTTTAATGCCATAGTTTTAAAAAAGTTTCATGGTATTAAACTATCAATCCGTCCAACTACTCCGGGTGAACGGCTCCCGCTTTTTATCAATTACTTGATTACGATACAAAGATACAAAAAATCTGCGAATTATACAAATTCTTTCGCGTAAAACTTTAGTTAAATTATGCTAACAAAACAATCCCCACCAAAGCCTTCATATTTTACGCCGCATCGTAACAATTTTTCCCCTACTTCCTAAAAAGTGTCACGCTGCGGCGCAGCAAATTTTTTGTCGGATTCGTGATACACATTGATAAAGAGAAAGATGTGTAGCAAAAGTGTAGCAAATGTGTAACAGAACGTAAAAGGCTGTATTTCATCGCATTATTCACATTCCCATGACTCCTGTTACACTTTTACACTTAAAATGCAAAAAATGAGGGTATAAGATTAAAAAAGAGAATATAGAAGAAAAAGGAATGGAACAATGTGTATCATCTGTATCTGTAACAAGAAAGCCCGCTCCGAGTTCTAAGACTGAGGGCGGGCTTTGTTAAGCAGCGGGATAGTGTCAGATCAGAAGGGATCACCGTCGTGCCAATCCGCGTTGCTGCCGTTCTCAAAAGCGAGGTCGGTCTGTACGGGTTCTGCTTTTGCTACTTTTTCTGCTTCTGCGGCCTTGGCTGAAAGAACATAGTAGAAGGCCTTCTGCTGATTGTTCTCATCGCGCTTGATCCAGCGTTCACCGTCTTTTTGCTTGTGGGTGATACTGACGGGATTCAGACAGTGCAAGTGGTCTGCAAACTGACAATAGGCGTTCAAGTGCTGCGTCATTTTCTTTGGCGGCCAACCGAATTTAGTCTCCTGATTAAAGTCGATAAGTACCGTTTCAGCCTTTAGTTCACAGTCAAGATGACCACTGTCCTCAGCAAAGTAGACGTCGGCCCACTGGCGAAAGTCCTTACCCACGGCAGCCATCTGTTCACGGCGCTCAATGCGGGTCAGTGGCGGCATGATACGACGCTGACCGGACTTTAGTGAAAGATAGAAACGCACGCACTGGGTCATGAAAGCGAGGTCCAACTGCCAGTCTTTCTCATCGTACTCGGTACCCATCAGGTTCTTGCCGAAATCATCGTGGATAGTGCGTGACTCACGGTAGTCGTTCTGTGGGGTTTTTACGTGGTAATAGTCCGAGAACGGCTGTGGCCATATGCGTCCTTCGGTCGAAGGGTCGTGACGAGAAAGCGTGAAGTTGGTGGCTAACACGAACTTCGGACTTCTGGCAAAGGGGATAACGAACGAGTGACGGTTTTTCTCCTCCACACGGAAGTCGCCGGTCACCATACCGTAGATGAAGTTGTAGTTAAACCTGAGCGGACACTCGTCGATGAACACCAGCGAAGTGTCTTCTGTTACACCATCAAAGATGAAACGCGGGTCTCTGAACGAGGTCGTACCGGCATCGATCTTGAATGTTTTCGCCATCTTGGCAATAGCATTCACATAGAATGACTTACCGCTTCGACCGTTACACTCATCAACACTCTCGGCCATCATGCTGTCCATACAGATGGTGGCCCAAGCCTCCGACTCTGACTTGTAGCCGGAAAGCAGATAGCCATAGTTGGCCAGTTTGCTGACGAGGCTGAGATTCTGCTCTGCAATCTCGTCGTTGGTCAACTCCAACCCGCCTTCATCCTGTTTGCGCCAATAGAGACGTGACGCATTGATCTGGAACTTGAACAGGTTGCTCAGCTCCACGTTCTCGGCGATATCGACGTTGTATCGTCCTTCTTCGTCGGTGGTGACGGTGAACATGTCAGGCATCGGACGGTAGTCGTGCTGGATGATATTGTCTGCCCAGACGTAGTGGTCTGCAGCGTCGGTGTAGCGGTGAATTTTGATGCCATCGGCGGTCACCTCTACCCAACAATTGCGAAAGTGGAAGAACTGCGACATAGCAGTCCCCTTACGGAAGTCGAGATCATCGCGTTCGCGAAGCGTGCTGACATTGTTGGTAGGCAGGTCACGGCTGCGAAGCACCTTGTCCTGCAGGGGCTTGGGTAGTCCCTGACACTCCATCCACTGCTTCAAGAAACCGACTATGGCCTTTGCTGTAACCTTTGTGACTATGATTCCGTCGATGCGGATGTAGACGGGTTCACTGCGCGTCTCATCTTTCAGCGTGTAAAAGCCGTTCAATTCCAAAAAGTAGTTGAGCGATGTGAGGCTCAGCGTGTACTCCTTCTGTCCCGGCTTGTTCTCGTTCATAGTCCAGAACTTCGCCTTAATAGCACGGTTCACAAGTATGTCCATCGCCTTCTTCGACGGGTTCAAACGGCAGTAGTCTCGCAGATCCTTGCACTTGCGACCACGGTTGTCGTGCAGACCACCCATATCGCCCTGCGAGAGCCATGCCGTGTGGATGCCAAGGTGTGTGAGCGCGAGGCGCTGACCTGCCTTGATACCCGTTGAGTCGATGTCGGGGATGTTCACCAACCACTTGGTGTACTTCATCAGCACGTTGTAGTCGAAGTCGGAAAGCCCCTTCGTCTCGCTGTCCAACCATACGGCCAGATAGCCATAGCTCAGTGCTACGACAGCATCGCTACCACCGCTGACAAGCAGCAGCACGGGAAGCTTCTCCTCACCCTGCTCCTGAAAGCGCTGGCGCACAGCCTGCAAACCATAGATATAGTTCTGCGGCTTCTTACCTACAATGAGGAATCGATGGGCCTTGTCGGGGTTAAGCGGCTCATAGACCTTGTGGAATTCCTGAGGCTGTCCCTGCCCGTCGACATAGTTGCACTGTTGGGCAAAGATAGGGTACGTTGGCGTAGGCTTGCGTACGATGACCTTATCACCGTATGTGATAGCCACCTCGCTGACACCTTTCCACCCGTAGGTTTCCAAGTGCTCGGCCTTGACGTTCGTGCCCCAACAGCTGAGGTCGATACCTTCCAGACCCTTAGAGAGCATGATACGTGGCATCGCCCCTTTCTCGTCGAGACGGGCCTCACGCTTCTCTATCAAGGGCCTGTTGGTGTTGCAAGTAAGCAACTCCTGCACACCGTAGCGTTCAGCCAGTTCTTCCACTGCCATGCGGAATTTGTCCTGACTGTAGTTTCGATCCCACATGTAAAGGTTGATAGGCGAAAAGAGTCCACCACCTTCACCCATACCGAAGTCCTTCACGTGCCAGTAAGGATGCTTCTCGTCAGGCGGATAGAGGTGAGCCGACGGCGTGCGCTCGTCAGACCTGAGGCGAAATGCCTTCTTGTTGTTAATCACTGCATCATCGACTGTCGTCAGCAGATCAGTGATGATTTCGAGTCCCGAGTTCGTTGCGTCGTAGACTCGCTGTAACAAATCAGTATTTCCCATAATCTTTTTATTATTTATGGAAAACGTGGTCTCAGGTTTACTTTGCCGTCAGTTGTGCCTGATGTGCCACCCCTTCATGATCGGCACGCGGCTTCGTGCCTGAGAAGATGGTACAAAGATAGTGAGATTTTATAGAATTACAAAGAAAATAATAATGTTTATAAACTATTGTAAATGAGTCATTTATACAAAATAATGACGACTATTTTGAGTACTTCTGACTGTCTTTTCCTAAATAGATATGATCTGTCGTTTTTTCTGATTAATGGTATCAGAAAATCTGACGGTCATTATTCCTTTTTTGTCAGAATTCAGAAAATCTGACGCAGCAACGTCGGAAAATCTGAAAAAATGACTGATTCCAGATCAGAACCAGTCAGAAATAAAGACAATGACGATTGTATAAAAAAACTTAAATTGCGTTTTTCCCGTTCTTAAGCGCCTTTTTTTCTGCAATAAACGCCTCCAATTCCTTATTAAAACGGTTTTGTTCTTCGCTCAAGTTGCTGATGGCGTTCTTCCTTGTGCTTACTGTATGCCAACAGGGCAGAGTACCTTCGTAGTTATCGGCCAGTACATCGTAATAACTCTGAATAGGATTATCAATGGTCCCTCCCATCCAGTTGACTGCAAATAGAACCTTCAAAGAAGTAGGTTTCTTTCGAGTCGGTTCTGGTCGGAACTCGTTGAAACACTTGATGAAAATACGCATGTCTTCTGCGTTCTGATAACACTGCGTAATCTCTAATTTTACAACTTTTGCTTGTCGGTTGTTTGCATCCCTGAGCAGTGCGTAATCTGTTATGTCTTCTAGCCCAAAACGGTGAAATCCCTCTTGAGCAGCATTGTCAAAACCGATAGAGTCGATGAGTTTCTGAATCTCACAGGTCACAGGAGCCTGAGTATACTTGATGGAACACTTCATATCTGCAATGATCTCATCACACTGTTTCATCAATAACTCTATACAAAGTTTTTTGTCTGCCTTAATCTCTTTCTCTTTACTAATGACATCCCGACAGACAAGCAATGATGCGAGGACATTAGTAAATAAAGCCCGCTGCTCATAGAAAAGGGCTTGAATGTTATCCCTAAACGATTCTATGCCAAAGAGATCTCTTGCACAGCCTCCACGAGCTAAAACCGATTTCTCAAAAACAGACAGTTTCTTTTCCGCATCTGGGAGTTTGGCATGCGAAATGGGACAACTCTTTCGGAATTCCCGTTTCAGAGATTCCATAGAACTCCTTAGTAAATTGAACATCCGCTCTGCAGTTGTGTATCGATTGTTGTCCTCTGTTGCCCACAGCTCATTGAACTTCAAAGAGCACTCTATTAAATTTAAATATTCGAGATGTACGATAGAAAGACATTGGCGAACTTCAGTGAGTCGCTTCTGTATTTGAAGATCACCAACGTTACGAACATAAAGACTAGCGATGAAACCATGCTCTGTATAACATTTCAGCGTGTCAATAATATAATAGATATTTTCTTCTGTTTTCGACAAATAATCTGTGTGTTGCATACTATTATCCTTTCTATTAAATTACATTATTAGAATTAATCGCAAAATTACTAATTTATATCGACTAATCAAAAAGTTTTATAAAGAAACATCCTATTTTTGACAACTTTTAACAGGTTTTGTCAAAAAGTAGTCTGTTCTGTCAAAATAAAAAAACTGGCCACATGGGACCAGCGCCGTTGTTCTCAGGATGAAACCCTAAGCCCACTGTTTGAGTCTTACCAGTTGGACAGATTTGCAAGACGTTGTTCCCGTAAGAGCCTCAATCTCCTTAAGGATTCCTTGCGCGACTGCGGATGCTCTTGCCAGTAAGCCACTTTCGCCCTCATTTCAGCATTCACTTTTTTGTGATAGTCGTTCAGCTGATCTCCATTCATTCTTGTTTTATATAATACTGCAGCAAAGATAAGAAAAATATCGTTAAGTACAAAATCTCTTACCGTAAAGTTTGTTTGTTTCAGAAATCTTTCGTATCTTTGCCCTCGGTTCGGGGAGAAATCCGGACTAATTGAAAGCATTCGCTATTATTTCGCGTTCAGCCAAAAGCCTCGGAAACTTCTTGGAAATAAAAACGCAACGAGATAATACGTGGTGAGGTGGCCGTAATGGGCATCCTACCCATCTTATATAGACGAATGCACTAACACTTAGGTGTGGTGCATACTTGTAAGATGGGTTGGGGTTTCCGTTCCGAGGCTGCCTCAAAGCTGAACGCAAAAGGTGCATCACACTTTCTGCGTCTTGGCGTGATTGATAGTTGGGTGCATGCGAACTTAAAACTATCAATAAAAAGTATGAAAAAAGCTGTTTTATTATTTGTGATGATCTCACTGATGTCATGTAATGGCAATGTTGTTTCTAAATTTGGAAAAGGAGGGCAAAATGCCGTACAATATTTGAAAGAACGGACTCTTAGTGTTTCCAATGAGATAGAAAAGATGGAGGTGACGGGTGTAGATACTCTACTTTCAGATGTACTTCTTACATTCGGCTCTGTGGAGTTTGCCAGTAAAGGTGCAGATTTCTGGGAAGATAAGATAAGCAAAGATGAATATCAAAAGAGTATAGATAAAATCTCACAAATCGCCACTGATATCACAAACTCATGGATGTATCCAATGGTCGTCAATGATTCTCTTCAAAAGCTGAGTAAATATGATGGTGCTTGGCGTGTCGTTTATGAGATAACAACTACTATGAAAAGCAACACGACAAAAACAACACGTGTTTTAATGGATAACGACGGAATTACGCCTCGTATGACTGAGATGGAATTTACTTCAGAAATAAATGAGTGGACTGAGAAGATTATCAACGCTCAACGCGACATATATAGGAAATAGATTAATAATTTAGAACAAAGATTATGAGAAGATTAATGTCATTTACAATTTTGCTTCTGATGGTTTTAACTATCAGAGCACAAGAGCAACTTGTTAATGGAGTAATTGAAAAGAAGCAAGTTGTTATGGTAGAGGGAGTTTCTGCAGACAAATTATATGTTCGCGCCTTGGAAGCATTAAGTGATTGGGCTGGTGCGCAAGGTAACTCCAAAATAGGTATAGATGTACAAGACAAGGATGAAGGTCTTGTGGTTTACAAAGGAAGGCTTGAAATGGGTTTTCACAAAGTTAACTTTATGGCAGGCTGGGAAGTATTTGCTGACTTCACTATCAAGATTAAATGTAAGGATGGGCGTGCGCAAGTGTCGGCAAACGTACCAAGTCTTACATTTGACTGGAGTGCCAAACAATATCCAGCCACTGAGACCGTCCCTATTTCTGCCATTTATCCAGAATTCAACTATAAGCCAAAGTTGAGGATTAAAAAGGCTGCGATAGAGTTTGCACCTCTTACACCATCTACGTTCGAGAAAATAATTGCTTTACTTGCTACCAAGCTACAACAACAGCCTGAAGATGACTTCTAATAAATCAAAACAATGGCAAAAGACAAATTCAGCTGAACAAAAGCGCATAGCGTTCTTGGGCAATAATGAATAGGGCAATGGATTTATAGCAATCAATGTTGTGATTGAAAAGCTGAGGACATAACCTTGTGGCTATGTCCGTGTATTGTGGTCAGAAAGGTCATAAATAAAAAAACACATACAAATATTTATGTGATTCACAGAAAATTGCTATCTTTGCAGCAAATTAACAGACTCTATGAAACAGGTGAACAGATGGATGCTGGCCGCTATCCTTATATTTTGCGGCCTGACAATACAGGCACAGGAAACAGGCAAGATGGTCTACCCTCAGGCCGAATGGTCGAAGGCAGGCGATATCCTGATGCACACACCGGGGCAGGAACTCTTCAACGGCGTCATCCACCCCGCTGCTGGACTCTTCGAGGACTATTTCGATGTCGACAAAGCTGCCGAGGAGCATCGGGGCTACATCGCCATGCTCGAAGCCAATGGCATCCGCGTGCACACCGTCAGCGGCATTCTCAATGAGATGGGCATCGACAGTCTGAGGATTCTCGCAGGCAACGTGCTGGTCTACGACATCAGCAGCATCCCTGACGAGAGTGCCGAAAAGACCGAGAAATACCGTCAGGATATATTGAAAAAGCTGTCGCGCGCCGACCTGATCCGCTGCATCCTGCTGCAGCCCATGGTGAAGCTCTCGATGACCGACAACAATACGGGCTACGAGGCACAGTATATCCATAACCCGCTGTCGAACCTCTACTTTACCCGCGACCAGAGCATCACCACACCCAAGGGGCACATCATCTGCAACATGAACAGCAGCCAGCGCGCCCCTGAGACCAACATCATCGAACTCTGCTACGAGCACCTCGGACTGAAGCCCATCCTCCGTATCAAGGGCGAGGGTCGTCTCGAAGGTGGCGACTATATCCCCGCCGGCAACATTTCGCTGATCGGCTGCGGCATGCGTACCAACGACGAGGGCATCCGCCAGCTGTTGGAGGCCGACGCCTTCGGTCATGACACCGTCGTCGTCGTGCGCGACCATAAGCTATGGCAGATGCAGATGCACCTCGACACCCACTTCAACATCATCGACAGCAACCTCTGCACGATGGTCAGAAGCCGCTACGAGGCTCTGCCCGGTGAGCCGGAGTTCAACACCTGCGACATCTGGGCCCGCAAGCCCGGCACAAAGGAATATGCCCTCTGGAAACAGGATCAGCCCTTCGTCGAATATATCAAAGGAAGGGGCTTTGAGATCATCCCCATCGACCATAATGACGAGATGCACTATGCCAACAACTTCCTGACGATTGCCCCGCGCCACATCATGGCCGTAGGCGGACAGTCGGAAGAGCTACAAAAACGCTTCCGTGATGCCGGTGTCAACGTGGAGTGGATACCTCTGGATAACCTTATCGAGGGTTTCGGAGCCGCCCATTGTATGACACAGGTGCTGCAACGTGAGGCCTGGGATCCCAGTCAGCCTACCGGTGTGCGCGCCACCTCCCGTAGCGCAGCCGCCCCTCAGCCCGCCTACCGGCTCGACGGCTCGCCAGCCTCCAGCACTACTCGCGGTCTGGTCATCGAGGGTAATAAGAAGGTCATAAGAAGATAAACTGCGAAATATGTATTTAATATATTCTATTTAATCATTAAAATTAATAATTATGGGTCTAATTTTCTCACTCATTCTTGGATGTTTGGCTGGCTTCTGTGCCGGTAAGTTAATGAAAGGTGGCGGCTTCGGCCTTGTGATGAATCTGGTGCTCGGTCTCTTTGGCGGTGCCCTCGGCGGTTGGTTGTTCTCCCTGCTGGGTATCTCCTGGGGAGGCGTTCTGGGGCAGCTTGGTACAGCCATCATCGGTGCTGTCGCTATTCTTTGGATAGCCTCACTCATCAAGAAGTAAAACCAGAAACATGCTTAAAAAGTTATCGGGATGCATCCCTGCATCCCGATAACGCGTGTTACTAACCAACTAACTAACAATAACCTAATCTTATGTATGAAAAAACTATTCTCTCTGTTTGACGATGCAAAGGTACAATGAAAAACCGATCCGTCGAAATTTGTTCAACGAATCGGCTTATTCCTTCAGCGAAAACGCTGTTAGGGGATGATATCCTTCCCTATTCTTACAATCCGCGGGCCTTCAGGAGGCTGGAGGCATCGGGCTGCGCCATGCCTGTGAAGTCGGTAAACATCTGCATGAGGTCGCCCGTGTTGCCGCGACTCAGAATCTTGTCGCGCAGATCCTGACCGGTCTCAGGCTTCAGCGGTCCGCGCTGTGCGAAGACATCGGCAATGTTCACCGCCAGCACTTCAGTCCAGAGATAGCTGTAATAGCCGGCGGCATAGCCTCCACCGAATACATGGTTGAAATAGCTGGTGCTATAGCGCGGCGGTATCTGAACGTCGAGCAGGCCAATCTGACGGAGTGCCTCAGTCTCGAACTGGGCAGCCTGCTCTGCCGTCGGGATATCCTTTGAAGGCAGCATGTGCCAGGCCAGGTCGAGGCAGGTGGCAGCGAGGTTCTCGCCAAGGGCATAGGCCGTCTGGAAGTTGATGCTCTGCAGCATGCGCTCCTTCAGATCAGCCGGCATGGGCTCACCCGTCTCACAGTGGCGTGCATAGTGGTCGAAGACCTCGGGAATCGCAGCAAACGACTCATTGAACTGAGAGGGCATCTCGACAAAGTCGCGCGCCACGCTTGTACCACTCAGACTGTTGTACTGACAATTGGAAAGGATGCCGTGAAGCGCATGGCCGAACTCATGGAACATGGTGGTCACCTCGTCCCAGGTGATCAGCGAGGGCTGACCCTCTGGTGCCTTGGCGCTGTTGCAAACATTGAAGATGATAGGCAGCTGGTTCCACTGGCGACTCTGCTTCTGGAAACCGTCCATCCAGGCTCCACCACGCTTCGTCGGACGACGGTAATAGTCGCAATAGAAGAGTGCAAGGCTCTTGCCGTCATTGTCGATCACCTCATAGGCCTTCATGTCGGGATGATAGGTTGGGATGTCTGTGCGCTCCTTGAACGAGAGGCCATACACGCGGCTGGCCGCATAGAACACACCGTTGAGAAGTACGCTATCGACCGTGAAATAGGGCTTCACTTCGTCGTCGGAGATATTCAGCATCTCCTTCTTCATCTTGGCAGAATAGTAGAAGCGGTCATAGGGCTGGAGTTTGAAGTCGGCACCCTCGGTCTTGCGGGCATAGTCCTCGATGGCCTTCGTCTCGGCATCGGCCTTAGGACGGTAGGCCTTGATCAGGTTCTTCAGGAAGGCATAGACATTATCGGGTGTCTTGGCCATCGTGTCCTCCAACGAATATGAGGCATAGTTCTCATAGCCCATCAACTCGGCCTGCTCGG
>JAEEGG010026629.1_pt1 | contig 11023 bp, 6 predicted proteins | sample 9134161 | NCBI WGS metagenome assembly JAEEGG01 (sample SAMN16246543, study PRJNA631951) | gut metagenome | biome: gut microbiome; feature: rumen; material: CR-attached | host: Bos | place: Iran: Karaj | collected 2018-10
CCCGGGGCCAGGTAGGCGTTGTCGAAGAAGAAGGGCACGTCCGTGCCATGGAAGGCCTTCTGCACCGGGTCCGGGCTGTCGAAGCAGAAGATGCAGTTATAGAAGGGCGCGCCGCCCCGCCCGTCCTTGGTGCGGGAAACGTCCTCCACGAACTTGAGCTGCCTTGCGTCGTTCATCAGGGCGATGACGATGTCCACCGCGTTTGCCTCCGGCAGCATTTCCCTATAGGTGGCAATGATCTCCCGCACCGCCTCCGGGCCGTAGCCGAAGGAGGCCAGGCGCGCGGGCAGGGTCTCCCAGGTGGTCTCGAAGATCTCCGGATTGAACAGGGCCAGCAGGGCCATGTCCTCCCGGGTATAGCAGATGATGAGGGGGATATCCTTGCAGTATTCGCTGCCCTCCGCCCCGTCGAAGGGATCGTAGCGGATCACGTCCCCGTCAAAGACCACGGGGAAATTCAGGTAGTCCCCGTTTTCCCGGGCGGCGTTGACCTCCCGCATGGCCTTGATGAGGTCCTCCGGCGGGATGGTCTCCAGCAGCTCCAGATTGTCCTTCCCGATGCCCAGATGGCCGAGGAAGGCCTCCGTATCCATCAGGCCGAACTTGGGGTCGATGGCCTGGAAGCCGCCGCTCTGGACGATGGCCTTGTGGAACAGGCCCTTGGCCGCGGGCATGCCCAGGAGCTGGCAGACCTTTCCGCCGCCGCCGGATTCCCCGAAGATGGTCACGTTGTTCGGGTCCCCGCCGAAATAGCGGATGTTGTCCCGCACCCACTCCAGCACGGCCACCATGTCCAGGTTGCCGATGTTCCGGCTGCGGGCGTACTTCTCCGCCCCCAGGCCGGTGAGGTCCATATAGCCGAAAAGGCTCAGCCGGTGGCTGAAGGACACCATGACCACGTTGTTCTTCTTGGCCATGTTGAAGCCGTCCTGGTGGGGGCACTCGGCGCTCCCCGCCAGGTTGCCGCCCCCGTGGCACCACACCATCACCGGCAGGTCCATGCCCTCCGTCAGGTCCGGCGTCCAGATGTTCAGGGCCAGGCAGTCCTCGCTCATGGGGCCCTTGCCCATCTCCATGTTCCCGGTGACGATCTTCTGGTTGGAAATGTTGTAGGGGGAATTTGCCACCTCCGGCACCTCGATGCGGGGGGTGTCCGTCTGCCAGCATTTCAGGGCGTACTGCTTGCAGTCCACCACCACGTCGCTCACATCCGGCTTCACCGGCGGCTGGAAGCGCAGGGGCCCCACCGGCGGCTTCGCGTACCGCACCCCCAGGAAGCGGTATACCCCGTCGAAATAGTCTCCCCGGATCTTGCCGTAATTCGTATAGGCCAGAACGTCAGTCATTGTAAGCTCCTCCCCTGTTTGATCTGTGTCCGCCCCCGGGCGGCCGGGCGTATATGCATACAGTATACCACCCTGACGGCGGCACGTCCATGGGTCTGTCGGATCCTGATCCATGGCTGCGCAGGCTCCGTTCCCGCCGGCTGCGGTCCTCAGCTTCAGGAGACCGGCACCGCAGACGGTCCTCCGTTTCCCATTTGACGGTCTATGCCCCTTCTTCCCGCCTTGTCCGCCGCAGCAAAGTATGCTAGAATACGATCAGATATATGTCATCACAGAAAGGAAGCGAGCGTTTTGGCCTGGTTTCAAGTGAGCTTTTTCTCATCCTGTCTCCTGCACACGGTCCCGGTGAACGTGGTCCTGCCGGATCGCATGGGCCGGAAGCCGGGGGAAAAGTGCCGTACCCTGTATCTGCTGAACGGCTTTCGCGGGGACCATACGGACTGGCTGCTGAATACCGACGTGGTGGGCTGGAGCCGGCAGTATGACTGCGCCGTCGTCATGCCCTCCGGGGAAAACAGCGCCTATATGGACCAGCCCCTCAGCGGCAGCCGCTATGGGGAGTACGTGGGCAGGGAACTGGTGGCCTTCACCCGGAAGAGCTTCCCCCTGTCGGACCGGCGGGAGGACACCGCCGTATCCGGCCTGAGCATGGGGGGCTACGGCGCCCTGGTCACCGCCCTGCGGTATCCGGAGACCTTCGGCCATGCCATGGGTCTCAGCGGCGGCTTCATGGGGCCGGAGAGCATCACGGACGAGGCTTCCGCCGCCCGGTTCAAAGCCATGTACGGAGAGGTGAAGGACTGGGATACCAGCACCGGCAACCCGGAATACCTGGCAAAGCGGCTGCTGGAGTCCGGCGCTCCCCTGCCGGAGCTGTACCTGGCCTGCGGCTATAACGATCAGCTCTGCCTGCGGAACCGGGAATACCACCGGTTTCTGGACGCCCTGGGCTTCCCCCATATCTATGAGGAGGGGCCGGGCAGCCATGAGTGGGCCTTCTGGCGCTGGGCCCTGCCCCGGGCCCTGGATGTGATCGGCTGGAAGCATACCGGCCCGGGCTTCGTCAACCCCATGTGGGTGGATATGCGGGACGAACAGTACCTGGCCCCGGAATGGAGGGAAGCATAATGGCACTCATTCAGGCAAGCTTTATGAGCGAGAGCCTCACCCGGCAGGTGAGCTTCAACATCCTGCTCCCCACGGACCGCTTCGGTCCCACCATGCCCCGGGAGGAGCCCATCCGCACCCTGTACCTTCTCCACGGCGTCACCGGCAGCAGTCAGTTCTGGCTCAGCACCGCCGCCCTGGGCGGCCTCTCCGCCCGCTGCAATCTGGCCATCGTGATGCCCGACGGGGAGAATCACTTCTATACGGACGACGAGGCCTGGTTCGGCTTCCGCTGGGGAGAGTACGTGGGCCGGGAGCTGGTGGAGTACACCCGGAACATCTTCCCCCTCTCCCCCCGCCGGGAGGACACCATCATCGGCGGCGTCTCCATGGGCGGCTACGGCGCCATCCTGAACGGCCTGCGCTATCCCGAGACCTTCGGCCATATCGTGGGCGTCTCCAACGCCCTGGTGACCCGGGACGTAAACCGGCGGGCGGACACGGGCTCCGACGGCTTCAGCCGGGGCTGGTTCGAGAGCATTTTCGGGGACCTGGACAAGGTGCAGGGGGGCAGTCATGACCCCTGGGCCGAGGCGGAGAAGCTGCGTCACAGCGGCCGTCCCCTGCCCGGTATCTACCAGGCCGTAGGCACCGAGGACTTCCTCTATCCCGTGAATCAGGATTTCCGGGCCCACATGGAAAAGCTGGCCTGGCCGAACTATACCTATGAGGAGGGCCCCGGCGGCCATGTGCCGGAATTCACCCTCCCCCATCTCACCCGGGGCCTGGAGCTGGCCTGCGGATAATCAAGAAAGGAACAAAAGCTATGGATCTGATCATTCCCCGCAGCTTTTCCTCCCTGCTCCCCGCCGGGGAACAGGCGGAGCTGCGGGCACAGCTCAACCGGGACCGGCGGGTGGCGCTCCTGTCCGGCAGTCCCGTGGTGAACATGCGCAGCGAGGTCAGCGGCGTCTCCGCCCGGGTCTGCCGGGGCGGGTCCTACGGCTTTGCCTCCGCTCCGGAGGTGAGCGAGGACGCCCTGCGGGCCGTGCTGAAGAGCGCGGAGGAGAACGCCGCCGTGCTGGACCGGCACCTGGGCAAGGGCAAGGCGGCCAGACCCGCCGTGCCCCGGGCCATGGTGGACCCGGACGTGCGCTGGACGGACGCGGAGCAGCGGACGTATCTGGAGTATCTGCGGGACCTGGACGCCCGGCTGGAAAAGCTGCCCCATCTCGTCAGCCGCCGGCTGACCGTGGCCTGCGACAGCACGGAAAAGCACCTGGTCACCGGGGACGGGGCGGAGGCCCATACCGCCATCCCCCGCTGCTATATTTATGTAAACCTCACTGCCGAGACGAAGGAGGGCGCCCCGGTGGAGCTGTTCAAGGCCTTCGGCGGCTTCGGCGGCTTTGACGACTGGTTCCGGGACCCGGAGGATCTGATGCGGGAGGCCGAGGCGCTCCATGCCCGGCTCATGGCCAAGCGGGAGGGGGTCTATGCCCGGGCGGGCAAGTGCACCTGCGTCCTGGGCGGCGAGCTCAGCGGCATGCTGGCCCATGAGGCCGTGGGCCATACCGTGGAGGCGGACCTGGTGATCGGCGGCAGCGTGGGCGGCCCCAACCTGGGGAAGGCCGTGGCCTCCCCCCTGGTGAACATGACGGACTTTGCCCACCACGCCTTCGGGGAGCTTGCCCCCCTGCCCGTTTTCTGCGACGACGAGGGGGTGGAGGCGGAGGACGCCCCCCTCATCCGGGACGGGATCCTGGTGGGCTTCATGCACGACCGGGAGAGCGCCGTCCGCTTCGGCGCGGAGCCCAGGGGCAACGCCCGGGCCTACGCCTTCTCCGACGAGCCCCTCATCCGCATGCGGAACACGGCGGTGCATCCGGGGAAGGACAAGCTGGAGGACATCATCGCCTCCGTGGAGGACGGCTATTATCTCTGCGATACGAACAACGGCCAGGCGGACACCACCGGCGAATTCATGTTCGGCGTCACCATGGGCTATGAGATCAGGAAGGGCAAGCTGGGCAGGGCCATCCTGGACACCACCATCTCCGGCGTTGCCTTTGACATGCTGAAAACCGTGGACATGGTATCGGACAAGGTCGTCTGGTCCAGCAGCGGCTACTGCGGCAAGAAGCAGCGCATGGCCGTGGGCCTGGGCGGTCCCGCCCTGCGCTGCCAGATCACGATCGGAGGTAGATGAGCATGGAAAAGCTGTTTACCGCGGCAAAGACCGCCCTGGACGCCCTCACTGCCCTCGGGGCGGAGAAGGCCGCCGTCCGGGTCTCGGACAGCGAGACCGTGGAGCTGAACGCCCTGGGGGGCGAGTTCACCCTGATGCGCACGCTCCTGGACCGGCAGCTCATCCTCACGGCCATCCGGGAGGGGAAACGGGGCAGCGCCCGCCTGAACCGCCTGGACGACGAGGCCATCCGCAAGGCGGCCCGGGACTGCCTGGATACCGCCGCCTCCGGGGAGGCGGACCCGGCCTGGGATCTGGCCCCCGAGCCGGAGACCGGGGACTTCGTCTCCGGCACGCCCGAGGCGGACCCGGACCTGCTCTTTGACCGGTCCCGGGAGCTGCTGGAGGCCATCGGCGAAAGATACCCCCACGTGATCGTGGAGGAGATGGTCACGGAGCACCGCCTCAGCCGGGAGGTGTATCTGAACACCCGGGGCTCCCGCTTCACCAACACGGAGGGCTTCTACAGCGCGGAGCTGATGTTCTCCGGCCATGAGGGGGAGACGGCCACCAGCTTTTTCGGCAGCGGCGTCACCGTGCCGGATCTGGACAGGCCCTTCCTGGAGCTGGGCACCCTGGCAAACGACCTGCTGAGCGCGGAGCGGAGCCTGGATACCGAGACCACCCGGGGCAGCCGCATGGGGGATATCCTGGTGCACCCCGACCTGCTTGCGGAATTCCTGTATACCGCCGGCGAGCTGTTCTGCGGGGACCAGGCTTTGATCGACGGCACCAGCCTGTGGAAGGACAGCCTGCACAAGGCCGTTGCGGACCCCGGGCTCACCGTGAGCGTGCGTCCCCTGGACGGGCGCGTCTGCGGCGGCGAGCGGTACACCGAGGAGGGCTTCCTCTCCCGGGACTACGAGTGGCTGAAGAACGGCGTGCTGGAGAGCTTCATGCTCTCCCTGTACGGCGCGAACCGCACCGGCCTGCCCCGGGCCCTGAACCGGGACGAATGCTTCGTGATGGAGCCCGGGGACAAGACCCTGGAGGAGCTGATCGCCGGGATCGGGGAGGGGCTCCTGGTGGGCCGCTTCTCCGGCGGCGAGCCCTCCCCCAACGGGGACTTCTCCGGGGTGGCCAAGAACAGCTTCCGCATCCAAAACGGCAAGCTGGGCAAGGCGGTGAACGAGACCATGATCTCCGGCAACCTGGCGGAGCTGCTGAAGCACGTGGGGGGCATCTCTGCGGAGCTGGTATGCTCCGGGAGCTACGTCCTCCCCTGGGTGGTGTTCCGGGACGTGGTCATCTCCGGGAGCTGATATGGCCAGAGATATGACCGTGGGTCGGGAGGGCACCCACATTTTGACCTTCGCCCTCCCCATCATGGGCGGGCTGGTGCTGCAGCAGCTCTACAACACCGTGGACAGCGTGGTGGTGGGCCAGCGGCTGGGGTCCACCGCCCTGGGGGCCGTGGGCACCTGCGCCGCCCTCACCATGTTCGCCGTGTCCTTCGCCACGGGCCTCACCAACGGCTCCGGCGTCATCTTCGCCCAGCTCTTCGGGGCCAAGCGCATGGGGGACCTGCGGAAGAACCTGTCCACCGCCTTCTGCCTCCTCACGGGCCTGGGACTCATCATCTCCATCCTGGGCTTCTGCTTCGCAAGGCCTCTGCTTCGGGCCCTGGCCGCCCCGGAGGAGATTTTGGACATGGCGGCGGGCTACTTCCGCATCTACTGCCTGGGCCTGGTGTTCCAGTTCGTGTACAACGTGTCCGCGGCAGCCCTCCGCAGCGTGGGGGACTCCAAGGCCACCCTGCTGTTTTTGTGCATCTCCAGCGTGGTGAACATCGTGCTGGATCTGGTGTTCGTCATCGTCTTCCACTGGGGGGTGGCGGGCACCGCCATCGCCACCGTCATTGCCCAGGGGGTGAGCGCGGTGGTGAGCCTGGTGTACATGAACCGGAAATACGACTTCTACCGCTTCCCCAAGGGGGAATTCGTCTTTGACGGCCCCTGCTGCGGGCAGATCTTGAAGCTGGGGGTCCCCACCATGGTGCAGATGTGCATCGTCTCCGGGGGGAACGTCCTCATTCAGCGGGTGGTGAACGATCTGGGCACCGTGGCCCTGGCGGCCAACACCGCCGCCGGGCGCATCGAGGGCTACATGTTCATCCCCGTGCAGAGCATGAACAACGGCATCGCCACCTTCACGGGGCAGAACGTGGGGGCGGGGCGCTTTGACCGGGTGCGCACCGGCCGCCGCCACGCCCGGTACATCATGGTGCCCACCGCCCTGGTGATCTCCCTCATCCTGTGGGTCTTCGCCAAGCCCCTCATCTCCATCTTCGGGGTGACGGGGGAGTCCCTCACCCTGGGCATCCGGCATCTGCGGTTCATCTCCCCCTTCTTCGTGATCTTCGCCCTGTACATGTCCTCCGCCGGTATCCTCACCGGCTCCGGGGACGTGCTGGCAGCCGCCTGCGTCACCCTCTCCGTGCTGGGGGTGCGGGTGGTGGGCACCTATGTTTTCAGTTACGGCTTCCGTCTGGGCTTTCCCTCCCTGTATTACGCGACCCCCCTCGGCTGGATCTTCGGCTTCGTTGTGGTTTGGCTTCGCTTCCGCACGGGGATCTGGGAAACCAAGTCCGTGGTCAAGCGGGAAAAGCCCGTATGACCGCCGCGGCTTATGTTCGTGCGCATATGGATAAACAAAGCACCGCCTCGAGGGCGGTGCTTTGTTTTCGTAAATGCGGACAAAACGACGTGATCCGGACTTCAGGGCTCGTGATCATAGAGGACAAGGTCGCCCCAGGCATCGAAGCGCTCCCGGTTCGGATCACACAGCAGCGTGCAGGTCGTATCAATGGACATGGCAGCCCGTGTATCCTCCGTGAACGGTTCCCAGTGCAGCCCTACGGCCTCGTTGTTGGGATCCCCGGTCCGGGCGAAGGCTGCGAACGCGCCGTGAAGCTTGGCATGGATGTCCCGCTGCAGGTCCATGGGAGTCCCGTTATAGAAGGACATCGGGGAGACCGCATAGGTGTCCAGTCCGGGCGCGATGTCCATGGAATGCGTGGCCCCGACCCCCATCTGGGCGCACATGGCCGGGACAAAGTCGAAGCGGTAGGCATACACGCGGTTATGCCGGCTCTGCGCCAGCGCGCAGCGCGTGGCGTCGACCCAGAACATGCGGTCGGTGTCCCAGGCCACGGCAGCCGCAGGCTCCGGCATGCCGCCGTATACTCTGCGGAAGCCCTCAAGATAGGACTCCCCGCCGCCCAGGCGCAGACAGGTTGCAATGTCCCCCCAGGACTTCGGCACGTTGCCCAGCATGCAGAACAGCCCGCCCTCGTCCCGGCAGGTGCCCACCAGCAGCTCCACGTCCTTCGCGTTGCCCCGGGCGAGCATGCGCCAGGGGTAATCAGGAACCAGATCGTCGTGGACCGGCCCGGTGAGGAAGATGACCTGCTGGGCGTCGTTGTGCTTTTCCATGACCGCGCCGCCGCCGCGGACCAGCGCCTCCACTGGCATGGTCTTCAGCTCGGCCGCCGCCCGGGCGGGCGTCAGGCCAAGCGCGTCGAAGAACAGGGCGTTGTTGAGCTCATGGACATAGCGCGGCGTGGCGTTGCCGGACAGGCCGCTCATGGGGATGGCCTTCTGGAAATACCCCCGCGCCGCCGGGGAGGCTAAAAGGCAGTAGACGCCGGTGCCGCCGGCGGACTCGCCGCAGATCGTGACGTTTCCGGGGTCGCCGCCGAAGGCCGCGATGTTCTCATGCACCCATTTCAGCGCGGCGATCATGTCCGACACCGCGCAGTTGGAGTCGAAGCCCTCGCCCAGGCCGGAGAAGTCATAGAAGCCCAGCGCGCCGAGCCGGTAGTTGAAGTTCACGCCCACGATGCCGTCCCGGGCGAAGGCGGAGAGGTCGTGGTCCGGCGCGGCGGATTCGCCCATGTGGTTGGCGCCGCCGTAGATGTAGACGAAGACCGGCGCGCCCTCGGCCTTTTCCGGCGCCCAGACGTTCAGATAGAGGCAGTCCTCGCTGGCCGGGGCGTTCAGCACCACCAGGTCCCCCATGGGGCCGGCGGCGAACTGGACCGGCGAGCAGCCCATCGTTTTGCAGGGCCGCGCCTCGGTCCAGGGCTCCGGCGCCTGCGCCCGGCGAAAGCGCTTTTCGCCCACCGGCGGCGCCGCGAAGGGGATGCCGAACCAGCGGCGGACGCCGTTCTCCTCAAAGCCCTCCACCGGGCCGTACTTTGTGTCAGCAACAAGGTTCATGCTCGTTCTCCTTTATGATCCTCCGCGTTTTGAATCAGGGCGTTTGGCGATATTTTTGAGTTGTATTTATGTATTATAGCAGATACTTGGCTCTTTTCAAAGACTCAAATGCAGACTTTTTGTCCGGCGCGGCGCAAATCGGGAAAGCGGGCGACTCGTCGGGGACAAAATGTTCGGGCGCACTTGCAAGATGCCGTCCGGGGTGCTATAAAGACTATATGACAGCAAAAACAAGCGGAGGGATTTTCATGAAACACGGAAGAAAGCTTTTGGCGCCGCTGCTGGCGCTGATCCTGCTGCTGGCACTGGCGCTGCCCGCGGCGGCGGACTACCCGGCGAGGACGGAGACGATGGATCTTTCAAAGGACTGGACCGGAAAGACCATCCTCCTGCACACCAACGACGTCCACGGCGCCATCAGCGGCTACGCCGTGGCAGCCAACATGAAGCTGAAGCTGGAAAAGGCGGGGGCGGAGGTGCTGCTGATCGACGCGGGCGACTTTATTCAGGGCGACGCCGCCGTGAACATGAGCGAGGGCGCCAGCGCCGTGGAGCTTATGAATGTCGCCGGCTATGACCTTGCCATTCCGGGCAACCACGAATTCGATTACGGCGTCCCGCAGCTTTTAGAGGACGTCAAGGCCGCGCAGTTCCCCGTCATCTGCGCCAACGTTTTTCGCGGCGAGGAGCTGCTGTTCCCCGCCGACTGGACCTATACCGGAAAGAGCGGCATGAAGATCGGATTCTTCGGTCTGGACACGCCGGAGAGCCAGACCAAGGCCGCGCCCAAGCTGACCGTGGGTCTGTCCTTCCTGGCGGACGATGCCCTCTACGCCTGCGCGCAGGAGGAGGTGCAGACGCTGCGTACCGGCGGCGCGGATCTCGTCATCGCGCTGACGCATCTCGGCGTTGACGTGGGGAGCGCGCCCAACCGCTCCGAGGACATTTGCGCCAATGTGACGGGCATCGACTTTGTCATTGACGGTCACTCTCACACGGTCATGACCGCCGGCGAGAACGGCGAACCCATTCAGTCCACAGGCACCAAAAGCGCCAACATCGGTGTCATCGTCATCGACAACGCAACCAAGGCCATCGAAGACCACTACCTTGTTTCCACGCAGGGAGCGGAACAGGAGCCCGCCATCAGCGCCAGGGTCGCGGCGCTCAACGTCGCCGTAGACGAAACCTTCGGCGAGGTCATCGGGCGCAGCGAGGTGGCGCTGGAGGGAGACCGCGAATATAACCGCACACAGGAGACCAACCACGGCGATTTTGCCACCAAGGCCATGCGCGAATTTATCCTTTCGCAGCCGGATGCGCTGCGCGTGGACGCGGATCATCTGATCGCCATCATGAACGGCGGCGGCATCCGCGCCGCCATTGCCCCCGGCGACGTTACCCGCCGCAATGTGAACGAGGTATTCCCTTTCAACAACACGCTCTGCGTCGTCTATGTCACGGGCGCGCAGCTTTTAGAGGCGCTGGAGGCCTCCACCGCCCACGTCCCCGGACAGGAGGGCGGCTTCCCGCAGACCACCGGGATCGTCTGGACCATCGACACCACGAAGCCCTATGACCAGGGCGAGCAATACCCCGCCTCCACCTTCTACGCCCCGGCGAGCATCCGCCGCGTGAGCGTGCAGAGTGTGAACGGACAGCCCTTCTCCCCCACGGACACCTATGCCATTGCCTGCAGCGACTTCACCGCCATGGGCGGCGATACTTACTATGTCTTCAAAGGCCTTGACCGCTTCGACACCGGCGCGCAGGTCGACACGTTGATGATGGATTACATCTCCGACACCCTGGGCGGGGTCATCGGGCAGGAATTTGCCGCGCCGCGGGGCGACATCACGATCCTCACTGCAGAGAACAGCCAATGCGTCCCCTCTGCCCAGCGCTTTATGCTGGACGGCGCGGAGGTCAGTCCGGAGGCATACAACATCAACGGGGAAAACTATGTGAAACTGCGCGACCTTGCCATGCTGCTCTCCGGTACGCCTGCGCAGTTCGAAGCGGACTACGACGCGGCGTCCAATGCCGTCGCCCTGACCACCGGCGCGGCCTACACCCCGGTGGGCGGCGAGCTTGCCGCGGGG
>JAEEGG010026631.1_pt1 | contig 11021 bp, 6 predicted proteins | sample 9134161 | NCBI WGS metagenome assembly JAEEGG01 (sample SAMN16246543, study PRJNA631951) | gut metagenome | biome: gut microbiome; feature: rumen; material: CR-attached | host: Bos | place: Iran: Karaj | collected 2018-10
GAGGAGGAGAGGTGATCTCGTAAGTCATAAAACTCCTTAATAAAAAGATTCACCTAATTATACCAAAAGCCAACGTCTTTTTTCTCCCCCGAGACCTTCCCTAAAGAAACAGGCCGAGTTGCAAAAATGATAACACTATGATAAACTGAATCTCCCAAATCAAAATGGACGAAAAGCCTTTTAACAACAACCCCCCGAACAGGGGAAGGAAAACATCATAATGAAAAAAGCTCTAGTTTTAACCACCGCGCTTCTGCTTTGCGCGGCTATGGCGCAGGCTGAACCCTCCACGATCTACGAAAACGATTTCGAAGGTTATGAAGCGGGTACTAGCATCATCGGCCTCGACGGCTGGTCGATCTGCTACACCGGCGCGACGGAAAACAACAACGCCATCGTCGAAGAAGGCGGCTACAATGGCGGCAAGTGCCTCCACATCTTTGCCAAGGACAATTTGTTCGGCACTCACACCGACATTGACAACGAGGGCGGCAAGTCCTCCCAGTATGACTACAAAGTCTCCATGATGGTCAAGCGTCCGACGCAGAAAGCCGACGGTTCCGGCGAATACACCGGCGACATCATCTTCGGCAGCAACGACGGCCTGGGCGAGAACCACTGGATCAGAAAGGATGGCCAGTTCGGCATTCGCTTCTCCTCCTGCACTCCGGAATATACCGTTGCCAATTCCGAGCCTCGTGACGAATGGGTCTATTTCAGCTACACCTTCAACACCACGGCCAACGGCTGCTTCCTCCGCGAATGCACCTTCGGTGACCAGACCTACACGAAGCTGAACCTTCCCATGGGCGGCCAGACCGCTCCTGACAAATTTCCTCGTTTCAGAACGTTCCTTTGGGGCGGCGGCGCCAGCATTTATATCGATGATTTCAAATGCGAATTCGTCGACGTTCCTCCCACCGCCAACGTGACCGCTACCGCCCCCGGCGTCGTGAAGCTCGGCGAAACTTTAGGGCTTGAAACCGTGATCTCCGCCACCGGCAACAGCGCCACGGTCGACGTTACAGTTGATTCCGACGACAACTGGCTCTCCATGGGCGGCGAATTCTCCAAGCAGGTCGAAGTCGCTCCCGGTGAACCCGTGTCCATCGGCCTTACCGCCAACCTGCCCGAACAGGTCCGCAATATGCCCGCGGCCACCATCACCTATTCCTACTACAACGGCGAAGAAGACAAATCCTTCACGCATTCCGTTGTGGCTCAGAACGGCAACAAAGGCTTAGGCTGGGCGCTCTACGCCACCGACTTCGAGAGAATGCCTCTGGGCGAATCCGTCAAGCTCCAGCCCGCCTGGGGCGAGACCGGCGCCGCCAACGCGATTGCCGCTGACCCCGAAGACGCCGGCAACCAGTGCCTGAAGATCACGGGCGCCGGTCAGGTCCACACCGCGGTCAACATGCCCGACGTTATCTATCCCACCTATGACGTCCGCGTCTCCATGGATATGTACTATCCCGAAGGCGTGAAGCCGTATTTGGTCTTCGGCACCGACCTCTCCCACAGGATGGGCGAAGTCAGCATGAGCCACACCGCCGACGGCATCAAGATGGGCGGCGAACCCTTCAAGAACGTCGACATTCCCAACCTGGCCCCCTACGGCAAGTGGTTCAACGTGGCCTATACATTCACCATCGGCCTTGCCAGCGACGAATCCCGCCCCTTTGTTTTGCACTACGCTGAATTCGACGGCGAGACCTACCATTTTGACAACGAGTACGTTCCCGGCGCCGCCGGCGACAACGAGAACTTCCTGCAGTTCCGCAACTACACCTTCAGCGGCTCCGACGGCTACTACATCGACAACTTCAAGGTCGAGCTGATCAAGTCCGGCACGCTGCCCGAGCCCGCTTTCCTCGGCATCCTGGCCCTCATAGGCCTCTTTGTTGCCCGCAGGCAGCGCTAAGCTAGTCTGAAAGGACGATTAGGAAAGGCCGCCCGGCCGGGCGGCCTTTTCTTTTGCAAAAAAAAGCCCTTTTTGTTAATATAACCTTCCCTTAAATTGGATATCTATCACCATTTTGAGAATAAAAATGAGAGAAAACAAAAAGGATCTAAGGTTCCGCCTCGGCGTTTTGGCCGCGGCGGCACTCTTCGGCGCCTTCGCCTACGCCGAAGTCACTATGCAGACGGTCACGCCCGGAACTATCTCCGCGCAGACGCAGACCATGAGCGTGGCGCGCTACGTGACGAACGTCGTCATGAACTCCAGTTCCAACTGGGAAAGAGTGGACGCCAATCTTCCCGATTCCGTCTATTACAAGCTGGCCATTGAGACCGTGACGGTCACCAGCGGCGTCAGGCGCTTTGAGACGAAAGACTATTACATCAACGTCAGTGTCACGAACTTTACGACGAACGTGGTCTTCTATACGCCGTACAAGGAACTGGACCACAAGGTCTACATGAAGGTCAACCCCCCGAAGCTGGACACTCCGGATATGGTGGAGTTAATTGAGACTCTGCCGAAAGTGACGCTCCGGGACCTGGACCCTCCCAAGCCGCCCAAACAGGAAACTGTTGAGCTCCCTCCGCAGAATGTTGTGGGCGGCGATTACGTAGACTACATGGATTACAGCCAGATCTCCCACGACTATGACGCGGATGACTCCGCCCCGCTTCTCTCCGATGAGATCTTTGTCGACGACCCCATCGAGCGTTTCAACCGCACGATGTTCGTCGTCAACGACTACGCCTACACATATTTCATCGGCCCGGTCTGCAAGGGCTACCGTTTCGTCGTGCCGACTCCGGCCAGAGTCTGCATTTCCCAGATGGACCACAACATCGTCTGGCCCAAAAGACTCATAAACAATCTTGCCCAGGCCAAATTCAAAGGCGCCGGCGTTGAGACCGCCCGCTTCCTCATCAACACTTCCGTCGGCATCGGCGGTCTTTTCGACCCCGCCAAAGCCTGGTTCGACCTTGACAAATACGACGAGGACACCGGCCAGACCTTCGGCTTCTACGGCATCGGCCCCGGCTGCTATATCTTCCTGCCTATTGCCGGGCCTCTCACCGCCCGCGACACGGTCGGTATGATCTTCGACGAGGCCATGGACCCCAGGACGTACCTGCCCTTCGGCGGCATGGTCAAGACCTTCATGGTCATGAACAACATCAGCCTGCAGGTCGATTCCATAGACAGCATGCTTATAGACAATGGCGATCCTTATTCTTTCGCCAGAGACATGTGGTATCTTAAGAGAAGCGCGGAGATCGACGAATGAAAAAAGCCCTGTTCTTACTTTTCGCGCTCATAGCGCTGAGCGCTCATAGCGCCAACTGCGAAATTTACATCGCCCTTACCAACTTCCCGGCCCAGGCGCCGATCGTTGACTCCTTCCGCTACAAGCTCGCCAACTTCAAGGACGACGACTTCTATTTCGACGTCGAGAAGGGCAAGGTGAAATTCATGCAGAAGAACGGCGACGAGGAGAAGAAGGTCGATTCCCGCTACAGCGTCTGGATGCAGAAACAGCCGGCGGACCTCGTCTTCATCGTTCCGGGCTTGGGCGACCACTACCGCAATTCACAGGCCGCGCTTTTGGCGGAAGCCATTTACAACGCCGGATACTCGGTGGCGATCATATCGAACCCCTTCTGCTGGGAATTCACGCAGTCCGCTTTGACCAGCATGGCTCCCGGCTACACCAGAGCCGACGCCAAGGACCTTTACCATCACATCGCCCGCGTCCTTGACGACATCAACGAGGAGCATCCCGGGAAAGTCAAAGATATTTCCATAGTCGGCTACTCCCTGGGCGCTCTGCAGGCGGCCTTTCTTACCCGCAACGACGTCATAGAGCACCGCCTGAACATCAAGCGCTACGTGCTTCTTAGTCCGCCTGTCAACCTCATCTACGGGTTGACGACACTGGACAAATATTACAGCATTTGGAAAAACTGGGACGCCGTCACCCTGACCAACAACCGCAACATGGCGGTCGGTTTCTACAAAGGCTATTCCTACGGCGCCCTGAAGACCGACTCCTATCTTCCCGTCACGGAAGAGCAGGCTTCGTTCGTCATCGGTTTCACGTTCAGGATGTCTTTGGGCGACGTTATGAAAAAGATCATCGAGCGCCATCCCATGGAGATCTTCGGCGAAGTCTCCAGCTGGAAGCAGCAGGAGTTCGAGAAGCAGCTGGAGCGCTACGGCTTCCAGCGCTATGTCGACACCTTCCTCAAGGAAGCGCATCCCACGATCTTCGCGACCAGCGAGCCCTTCAAGCACGTCAACGGCATCTGCAGCCTTCCGGCCATGGCCAACGAGCTCAGGCAGAACCGAAACATCGTCTGCTTGCACACCGCCGACGACTTCCTTTTGAACGACTACGACCGCAACTGGCTCAAGCGCCAGATGGGCGACCGCCTCGTCATGCTCGACCACGGCTCGCACCTCGGCTACTTCTGCATGCCCCAGGCCCTCGACATCATCATAAAGCTCGTAAAGGGCGAGACGGTTTCCGGCCCCAGGCCCGCGACCGCCAAGCCGACCTACAATTATTTCGACGCGTACCTCAGGCAGATGGCCGCCGCCAAGCAAGGCCAGGCTCAGCAGCCGAAGCAGACCGCCCCTTCCGCGCCGGCCGTGCAAACGGCCCAGACCTCGGCGCAGCCTGCCAAAACTGTCCAGCCGACAACTCCGCAGCAGCCTAAGCAGAACGAAATGACCATGACGGTCGTAAAGAAGGACAATAGCGGCGCGCCCGTAATAGTCTCCAATCCCTCAACGCCTCCTTCCGCTCCGCAAACGGAAGTCATAGACGGCCGCAAAGTCGAGTGGCGCCTCATGCCCGATCCCCAGGATAAATCGACCCTTAAAATGCAGCGGGTCGACGTCGAAAGCGGACAACTTTGGGAAGAATACCAGGCTAAAGCCAAAGCGGAAGCCGAAGCCAAAGCGAAAAAGATCGCTGAAAAAGCTTTAGCCGACGCCGAGAGGGAAAGGGAAGCCAAGGAAAGAGAGGAAAAGGCGGAAAGAGACAGGATCCGCAACGCTGAAAAAGCCAAACAGGAGACCTTGGAAGCCGCCAAGAAAGCCGAGAAGGACAAGCCGAAAAAGACGGTGGAAGAAGTGAAGAAAAACGTCTCCAAGAGCTTGAAGAAAGGCGGCTCCGCCCGCGGCGATGTCAAAGTGGAAAGCACCGCCCCGGCAGAGGAAAAAGGAGAATAAGGGCTGAAAAATGGCCCTTCTCCGCGTCAACGGCCTCAGGAAGGAATACGGACTGCAAGTCCTTTTGGACGGCGTCTCCTTCGAGATCAACCCATGTGACAAATGGGGCCTGGTCGGCGCCAACGGCTGCGGCAAGACCACGCTTTTAAAGATCCTCGTGGGGGAAGAGAAATCCTCCGGAGGATCTTTTATTTTTGACGAGGAAGCGAGGATCGGCTACGTTCCGCAAACAGTCATTTGCCCCAATGACGTAACGATCTTAGATTACCTCCTAAAAGAGCACAACAAGGTCGAAAAACGCTTAAGGGAAGCCGAGAAGCAGCTTGCCGAGTGCGCTCCGGAAGACCTTGACAAAAAACTCAACGCTTTCCAGCGGGCGAGAGACCTCTTCGAAGAGCAGGGCGGCGACAACTACGCCGTGCAGGCCGAGCGCATGCTGGCGGCCTTCGGCCTTGCCAACAGGACCAAGCAGACCGTCATGTCGCTCTCCGGCGGCGAACGCAACCTCGTCTCCTTGACCGGCGCGCTTCTCAACCGCCCGGACCTTCTCATCCTTGACGAACCCGCCAACCACCTCGACTACGTCGGCATCGCCTGGTTGGAAGATTTCCTTAAGAAATACAAAGGGGCCATTCTTCTCGTCTCCCACAACCGCTATCTCCTCGACCAGACCTGCAACGGCATCCTTGAACTGAAAAGCGGCAAGATCTCGTATTTCCCGGGCAACTACTCCGACTACCGCGCCCAGAAACTTGAGCAGCAGATCCGTCAGGAAAAGGAGCACGCCGCCTATGAAAAGCGCCTCGCTAGTCTGGAAGCCATGATCTTAAGGATCCGCAATTTCGCCCAGGTCTATGACGACAAGCGCTGGGGCAAAATGATCCGCTCAAGAGAATCGAAGATAGAGCAGCTGAAGCAAACGGCCGTACAGGCCCCGGAAAAAGAGGATAAGAAAGCGAGTATCCGTTTCCAGGGCGAATCAAGCCACGCCAACATTGCCATCCAGGTCAGAGGCTTCTCCGCCAGTTTCGACGGAAGGCAAGTCCTCGACAACGTCGACCTTGACATCTCTTCCGGCGAACGCATCGCCTTGGTCGGCCCCAATGGCAGCGGCAAAAGCACATTGATTAAAGCCATCATGAACGACGGCCACTGGGAGAACCCCACCTTAAGAGTCGGCCCCTCCATCACGATAGGCTACTGCTCCCAGCAGCAGGAGACCTTAAATCCCGACAACACGGTCTTCGAGGAGATCGCCATTTCCGGCATCACCAACGAAAAGCAGGCCTACGATCTTTTGGCGAGATTCCTCTTTTTCAAGGACGATCTGAAGAAAAAGATCAAAGATCTTTCCGGCGGCGAAAAGAACCGCCTCCAGCTCGCCAAGCTGATGCTTATAAACCCCAACACGCTGATCCTCGACGAGCCCACCAACCACCTCGACATCCAGACCTGCGAAGCCGTGGAAGAAGCCTTAAGTGATTACAAGGGCACGCTTATAGTCGTCTCCCATGACCGCTACTTCCTCGACAAGCTTGCCACAAGAATCATAGAAGTCGACAACAAAAAGCTTCATTCTTACCCGGGCTCCTATTCCGAATTCTGGTTCCACAAAAAAGAAAGGGAACAGAAAGAAGCCAAGGAAAGCAAGCAGAACAAAAAAGAGCAGCCCAAACCCAAAACGGAAAACACTTCTGCCAAACCGCTTTCCAACAACGCCAGGCAGAAACTGGCCAAACAGGAAGCGGAGCTCACAGGCAAAATAGAACAACTCGAGGAAAAGCTCGAAGACCTCGACAAGCAGATCGCCGACGCATTCGCCAAAGCGGACCACGAACTCGGCCGCACCCTCACCCAGGAAAAAGAGCAAGCTCAAAAAGAGCTGAACGACCTCTACGCCGCCTGGGAAGATTTTATGAACGCAAAGACAACATAAAGGAAGAAAACTAATGAAAAAGATGCTGTTATTTTTGACGGCCGCGGTTTTTTGCGGCGCGGCGTTCTGCGAGGATTGCTGGTCAAGCAACGCCTCGTTCAACGGCGCTCCCATAACGGACGAGCCCATCCTGCTTTTGCATACGGACGAACTCTATTACTGCAGCGCTCTGGCCAGCGGCAATATGAAATCTCTTGTGATAAAGGCGGAGGTCGCTTCCGACCCTGAGCAGTCCGGCCTGATCTTTTCCGACACGACTTCCGACGAAGCGGAAGGCACGGTGTGCTGGAACTATTACTCTTACAAATACGCTTCGCTTCCCAAGAACGAAACTTACGCCCTGAAGGAAACGATAACGACCGACGTGGAAACGAAAACGCTCAGCCGCTTTGTTACGATACTGCCGGAACCCTTCGGCTTTCTGCTGATCGGGATCGCACTCGCGCTGCTTCTGCGCCGCCGCGCCATGAGCGCCGCCATCGTTTTGGCAGTTGCCGCGCTTGGCGCGATGAGCTCATACGCCGACAACAATCACGTTACGTCTGTCAGCATTCATCAGAACTGGCCTTTCGACAGAAGCGTCACCATAGACTATACGATCGGCGATTCCACCAAAGGGTCCGCTTTGTACGACGTGCGCTTTTACGGAACGCTGGACGGAGTGGAAGTTTTCAGGCTGTCGTCTAAGGGAAAGCTTAAAGGCGAAGGCGCGGAATTCCTGGGCTTCTACCAGGACGCCCCGGAAGGAACGGAAGGCCAGGTCTTCGGCATCGGCAAGCACACCGCTATCTGGACGCCGACCGACAGCAGGTTGGAAAACGTGAACACAGACACCTTCAAGATAAGGGTCGACGCCATCGAGAGGGACAAGGACGACGTCAGATACATGGTAATAGACCTTTCCGAGGGCCCCGAGGCGACGAATTATCCGGTGGAATTCCTTTCCGCTTCCGAAGCGCCTTACGAATGGACCAGCCAGTACAAGACCACCAAGCTTGTGCTGCGCCTAATAGAGCCCGGCACTTTCATGATGGGCAGTCCGGAGGACGAGGAAGGACGCCTGGAACACGAAACGCAGCATCAGGTCACTTTGACGAAGAGTTTCTATATCGGCGTTTTCGAAGTGACGCAGAAACAGTATCAGCTTATAACCGGCGACAATCCTTCGGAATTCATTGGCGACGAACGGCCTGTCGAGAGAATTTCTTACGAGAGGATCCGCGGGACGGACGAAGGCTTGTCCTTCCCGAAGAACAAGCACGTTGATCCGACCTCTGTCATGGGCATTCTGCGCTCCAAAATAGCCTTGCCTTTGGATCTCCCCACCGAGGCTCAGTGGGAGTACGCCTGCCGCGCGGGAACGACGACGGCTTTGAACAGCGGCAAAAACATATCCAGCTACATACAATGCTCAGAGGCGAACGAGGTCGGAAGGTATGAATACGACTGGAACGACGGGCACGGCGACTACAACACCGAGCACACCACCGTTGGCAGCTACAAGGTGAACAACTGGGGGCTTTACGACATGCACGGCAACGTGGCGGAATTTTGCCTGGACAAATATATCTATGATCTTGGCCCCGATCCCCAGGTCGATCCAATCGGCGCGGATTCCGGAGACAATATTCTAAAAAGCGGAAACTGCGGTCTTGATGCCGGTGATATCCGTTCGGCCCAGCGTGTGCGCTGCAATCCGCTGTTCCACGGCAGGAGAACAGGCTTCCGTCTGGCAATAATCCAGTAAATGTAATTAGTAATTAACGCCCGCCCAAGGGCCCCACATATCCTCAAGCGAACTCACGGAGGACGCGTTCGCGCTCAATGCGCGCGTAGTCCGTGAGCGGAGGACATGTGGGGCCCTTGGGCTTTTTATTTAATCGCTTGAATTTTAAATATCGTTTTGGTAGACTCTTGGCCTCTTCGTAAAATTTTACCCTAAAAAAACATGAAAAATTTATTATTCTTACTTTTGGGCGCATTTCTGTGCACGTCTGTTTTGGGAAATGAGCTTTGGTCTGACGCCTTCGATTTCGACGGAAGCCAGATAACCGAAACGCCCTTCACTCTGCTTGCTAGTGACAAGATCTTCTACAGCAGCGCGCTGGCGGACGGCGAGCCCACTTCCCTGGAGCTTCTTGCTCAGGATAAGACCAAACCCTTGCTTATCGCGCCTCTTTTCTCCGATGATTCCGGTACTCGCGTGCAGGGGACGGCAACCTGGAATTATTACGTCGATCCCTATAAGGAGTATCCCTCTGGTGATGTTTATCAGCTGAAGGAAACCATAGAGACCAGCCAGGGAACGACAGTTTTGACCCGCAACGTGATGATCGTGCCCGAGCCGGCTGTGCTTTTGCTCCTGGCGCTTTTCGGAAGTCTATTCCTGCTCCGTAAGCAGAGAGTGCTTCTTCTCGTTCTTTTTGTCGTTGCCTCCGTGGGTGCTTACGCCGAAGCGACTGTGTTTTCCGTTTCCTGCCATCAGGCCTGGCCTTTCTTGAGAAGCGTGGTCATCGACTACACACTGACCACAGACTCGGGGAGCACGCTTCCGGCGTTCAACGTTGGTTTCTACGGAACGCTTGACAACGGCGAGACGGTCTTCGATCTCAGCAACAAAGGCACTCTGACCAAGGAAGGCGTGGGCGGCGCGGTCTTCGGAGCCGGCGCGCACACGACGATCTGGACGCCGGACGAAAGCTTTTATTCCGTCAACCAGAAGATCAAGATCAAAGTTACGGCTACGGAAGTTTCCGACACTACTTACATGGTGGTGGATCTCAATACCTACGAGGTCAGCTACTCCTCAACGGGCCCCGATCTGAGCAACGACACTTGCCGCAAAACGGAACTTTGGCTCAGAAAGATCGAGCCGGGCACTTTCTACATGGGCAGCCCCAATGACGAATTGGGCCGCGATCCTTCTTCCGGCGCGGAGATCAGGCATTCCGTCACCCTGACGAAGCCCTATTACATCGGCGTTTTGGAAACGACTCAGAAGCAGTATCAGCTCGTCACTGGTTCCAATCCCGCTGATTTGAACATTGGTGAACCGTATCCTGTGGAACAGGTCAGCTACGACATGATCCGCGGGACAAACCTGGGTGCGAACTGGCCAGCCAGCGGCGATGTTGACGCGACTTCCTTTATGGGATTGATGCGCGTCAAGACCGGCCTGACCTTCGATCTGCCGACTGAAGCCCAGTGGGAGTACGCCTGCCGCGCGACCACGACCACCGCTTTGAACAGCGGGAAAAATCTGACTTCCACGACCGTTTGCGCGAACGTGGCGGAAGTGGGAAGATACACTCACAACACCAATGACGGCAAAGGCAACAATTTTGTGACCGGCGGACAGTATCTCGTCAACAGCTGGGGTCTTTACGACATGCACGGCAACCTTGACGAACTGTGCCTGGATTATTACGACGGTTACACTTCCACCGCCCAGACCGATCCGGTCGGCCCCACCACCGGCACCGAACGCCTCATAAGGGGCGGCAGCTGGAAGGATAACGCTTCGGAGTGCCGCTCCGCCAGACGCATTCCTGTTGACAGCAACTACCACGCCCAGCACGTGGGCTTCCGCGTCATCGTCAGGCCGTAAGCGGGCAACTTGACTTTGAGAAAAGTCTTTAGTATTATTATCGCCACTTGCCTGAAAAAACGGGAAAGCGAAAGAGAGAAAAGCTTAGCGCGCCCCTTAGCCAGACAGGGAAGACAAGCCCGTTTCCAAAGGGTCCCGAGGGGGCCTTGCGGAGGGGGGGTTGACTTTTTGGAATATGTTTTGATACACTATTCCTCACCATCGCAAAAACGATGGAAACCGGCGTGAGCCGGAATGAAAATTGATCTTTGACAGTTGGAAAGGTTTTATGATGTGCCAAA
>JAEEGG010026632.1_pt1 | contig 11021 bp, 10 predicted proteins | sample 9134161 | NCBI WGS metagenome assembly JAEEGG01 (sample SAMN16246543, study PRJNA631951) | gut metagenome | biome: gut microbiome; feature: rumen; material: CR-attached | host: Bos | place: Iran: Karaj | collected 2018-10
AAACAACAGACAAAAAGTGCAAAAGGATGTGAAATGGAAATTCCTGAATTCTTACAAAAAAATTTTTCATTTTAGGACGAAACGACGCACACTTTAGGCTTTTTGAGCAAGGCTAATGATGAGGGAAAATTGATTTCCTACACGGTTTTTGCACAATTACTGTAGTTTTGTGCAAGTTTTTAGCTGATTTTTAGGCCATTTTTCGTTTCTGCAAGAACGCCAAAAAAGAAAAAGTCAACGCCAAATTTTTTTGGGGCGTTGACTTTTTTGAGCCAACCATGGGTTTTTATCGCCAAATCGAGCCTATACACCTGAAAACCAAAGGCTTGCTAAAACCTCTCAAAACTCGCAAATTTTCGGCCAAATATTTTTTTGTGGAAAACGCGCGAGTTTTGAGGGCCTTCGGCTGTTTTGAGAAGCCTTCCGCATTAACAATTTTTATTATTATATGGCTTTTCAAACCTTGGGTGGAGCTTCCCTTTGTTTTACTCGTTGCGCTATCTGTTTGATGCCGCAGGACTATTCCAAAGCTGCTACCCACACGAAAACATGTAGGACCCCTTTTTTCAAAAAGTCGCGCTCCAAATTATCGTGTTTCGCCATCGTGGCAAAAAAGGGCCTTCGCTACATGAAAAAAGCAGTGACGACAACCTCGACGGCTGCGAATAGTTGCCACTTTTTTAACGCCCAAAAACTAAAAACAACTTAAAAACGTACAAATAATGATATATTTTACTTAATAATCCATCGGAAAGAGCGGTTATTTGCGGAATTGTGCGTAAATTTGCAGCCAAATTGTCTAAAAGATAAATAATGAGCAGACTCTTTTTGAGGTTTTTGACCGTGCTGGCAGCCGTGTCGATGATGGCCTCGTGCCTGAAGGACAGCGACGACGAGACCTCGTACACCAACGACGCAGCCATCACCCAGTTCACGCTGGGTTCGATGAAGCGATACACCCACTCGCTGACGAAGGCGGGCAAAGACACCCTGCTGACCACGACCGTAGCCGGGGCCAACTACAAGATGACCATCGACCACCTGCAGGGGCGCATATACAACGTGGAGGTGCTGCCCGTGGGAACCGACGTGAAGCACGTGGTGTGCACCGTGACGGCCAAGGGCAGGGGGATGCTGGCACTGCAGTCGGCCACCAGCGACTCGCTGAGGTGGTTCTCGGCCACCGACAGCATCGACTTCACCACGCCACGCGTCTTCCGCGTGTATGCTCCCGACGGCTCAGGTCATCGCGACTACACGGTGCAGCTCAACCTGAGCAGCGACAAGAACGCCGTGTTCACCTGGCAGAAGGCAGCCGACCTGGAATTGGCCGACGCAGCCAACATGCGACTGGTGGGCACCGCCGACAGCGTGAGCGTGGAGCTGCGCGACAGCATTGTGGGAGCATCGACCACAGAGAGATATATGCTGACGGCCGACGGGAGCCTGATGGCTTCGACCGACGGGGGCAACAGCTGGGCTGCCGAGCTGCTCGACGACGCCGCCGCACTGCTGCCAGCACCAGGACAGGCCGACTGCGTGAGCTGGCCATACGCCACCGCCGATGGCACCGACTACGTGCTGATGGTGGGCACGCCAAGGCAGGACGACGCACCCTACATGCGCGTATGGCGGAAGATAGCACCGCACCAGGGTGGCGGCAGGTGGGTGAGCATGCCCGTAGACGACAGCAACCACTACCCCCTGCCCCGGCAGCAGCACATCGCACTGGCCCGCTACCAAGGACATGTGGTGGCGGTGGGCAGCGATGCCGTGGTGAGGCAGTCGAGAGACCAAGGCATCACCTGGCGGACCATGGGCAGCAACTATGCCCTGCCACAGGAGCTCACCGGCATGGTGGTGAGCATGGCATGCGACCAGCAGGAGGGCCTGTGGATGCTCACCAGCACTGGACAGCTGTGGCGAGGCTCCACCCTGAAATGAGCGGCACCATGTGCCTAATGAAGAATGAATAAAGAATAAAGCAAGATGAAAAGCCAACAAAAGAAACAAACAGCTGTGCTGGCAGTTCTGCTCTTTCTTCATTGTTCATTATACATTAGCCCCGCATGGGCGCAGGACGACCCCGAATACCGCATGGAGGTGGGAGCCGGACTGGGGCTGATGGCCTACGAGGGCGACTTCAACGGCAACCTGCTGAAAGGCATGCAGCCCAAGGCGGCGGTAGTGGCTAAATATAAAATGAACCCGCGCATGGCGTGGAGCGCACAGATAGCCATGGGAAAACTGAAAGGCTCGACGAAGAACGTGAAGACGTGGTATCCCTATCTGAACGACCATCCCATGGACTTCAAGACCAGCCTCACCGATGTCACCGTGCGCTACGAATACAACTTCTGGCCCTTCGGCACAGGGCGCGAATACCTGGGTGCCAAGCCACTCACACCCTTCTTCGCCCTGGGAACGGGACTGTGCTTCACGGGAAAGCCAAAGGTGACATGGGCACCAGTGGACGACCCCATAATAATAGACGGAGAACCCTACATACCAGAGACCGAGGATGCCACCGTGAGCGGAGTGCTGCTCTTCGGCGCGGGCGTGAAATACAAGCTGCAAGACCGACTGAACCTCATCGCCGAGTGGACCATGCACTTCACGGCCACCGACAGAATCGACGGCGTGGTAGACCCATACGGCATCAAAAGCACAGGCATCTTCAAGAACACCGACTGCTACTCGGCACTGCAGCTGACAGTCACCTACGACCTGTGGGCCAAGTGCAAGACCTGCCACAACGACAGAGACTAACAGAACTGAAAGAAAGAATACATACTGATTATGGATATAGACATCGACATGACACGCATACCACGCCACATCGCCATCATCATGGACGGCAATGGGCGATGGGCATTGGAGCGAGGACTCGACCGCACATTCGGACACAAGGAGGGAATGGACGCGGTGAAGCGCATCACCACCGACTGCTCGAACCTGGGGGTGAAGTACCTCACGCTATACGCCTTCTCAACAGAAAACTGGAACAGGCCCGCATACGAGGTGGAAGCCATCATGGAGCTGGTGCTGAACTTCTTCGAGATGGACCTCTTCCACAACAACAACGTGCGGTGCCGCTTCATTGGCGATTTCTCGCGACTGTCGGAGAATGTGAAGAAGAAAATAAAGTACATGGAAGACACCACGGCCATGTACACCGGCATGACCATGGTGCTGGCACTGAGCTACTCGTCGAGACTGGAGATAGCCAAGGCAGTGAAGCAGCTGGCACAGGATGCCAAGGATGGCATCATCAGCCCCAGCGACATCAACGAGAAGACCATCAGCGAAAGGCTGTGGACCAACTTCATGCCCGACCCCGACCTGCTGATACGCACAGGAGGCGAGCTGCGCATCAGCAACTACCTGCTGTGGCAGATGGCCTACTCGGAGCTGTACTTCTGCGACACCTACTGGCCCGACTTCAAGAGCGAGGAGCTGCTGCGCGCCATCGCCAGCTACCAGAGCAGGCAGCGACGATTCGGCAAGACCGAAGCACAGGTGGAGAGGGAGGCGATGGAAGGCCTCGAATAAGAAATGAAAAAGGAGAAACAAAACAATATGATGCGCAAGCAGAATGATATACTGACAAAAAACAGATGGGTGATGGTGATGGCTTTATCATTCATCATTTATCATTTATCATTTAGCCGCGCAGCGGCGCAAAGCTTCATCAACCGACCCGACATCTCATACGCCGGAACACCACGACAGGTGGAGATAGGAGGACTCAGCGTGAAAGGAGTCACCGACTATGAGGACTATGTGCTCATCAACCTGTCGGGACTCAGCGTGGGACAACACATCGAAATGCCTGGCAGCGAAATAACAGAGGCCGTGAAACGCTACTGGAAGCACGGACTGTTCTCGAAGGTGAGCATCACCGCCGACAGCATCGTCGACTCGAAGGTATACCTCTGCATCAACCTGGCACTGTGCCCACGCATCAGCGAGGTGCAGTACTACGGAGTGAAAAAGAGCGAGCGAGAAGACCTGGAGACGAAACTGGGAATGGCCAAGGGACTGAGCTTGACGAAAAACCTGGTGGACCGCGCAAAGATCCTGGCCAAGAAATACTTCGACGACAAAGGTTATAAAAATGCCGACATCGACATCGTGCAGCACGACGACGTGACGGGCAAAAACCAAGTGGTGCTCGAGGTGCACATCGACAAGAAAGACAAGATGAAGGTGCGCAACATCGTCATCGAGGGCAACGAGCAGGTGGCAACGTCGAAGCTGAAGGGCGGAATGTTCACAAAGGGTGCACTGGGCAAAATACACGAGGCCGGGAAATTCAAGAATCTCTTCAAAGCCAAGAAATACACGCCCGAACGATTTGCCGAAGCCAAGAAGACGCTCATCGAGAAGTATAACGAGCTGGGCTATCGCGACGCCACCATCATCGAAGACTCGGTGTGGAACGAAGACGACAAGCACGTGAACGTGTTCCTGAAAGTGGAAGAGGGCGACAAGTACTACCTGCGCAACATCACATGGGTGGGCAACACCGTGGTGAACACCGAGGGACTGAACCGGACGCTGGGAATGAAGCGAGGCGACGTGTATAACCAGAAGCTCATCAACAAGCGATTGCTCACCGACGAGGACGGCGTGCACGACTACTACTACAACAACGGATATGTGTTCTCGCAAATCGACCCGGCCGAGGTGAACATCGTGGGCGACAGCATCGACCTGGAGGTGCGCATACTGGAAGGGCCGCAGGCACACCTGAACAACGTAAAGATATTCGGCAACGACCGACTCTACGAGGAGGTGGTGAGGCGCGAGCTGCGCACCAAACCCGGCGACCTCTTCTCGAAGGAGGCACTGATGCGCTCCTATCGTGAGATAGCATCCATGGGCTACTTCGACGAGACAACCATCAACCCCGACGTGAAGCCCGATGGCGAAAACGGAACCGTGAACATCAACTGGGAGCTGGAGCAGAAGAGCAACGACCAGCTGGAGCTGTCGCTCGGATGGGGACAGACGGGTATCATCGGCCGCGTGGGCATCAAGTTCAACAACTTCTCGCTGCGCAACCTCTTGGGCAAGAACAAGCTGCACCGAGGATTCCTGCCCGCTGGCGACGGTGAGCAGGTGGGACTGAGCTACCAGACCAACGGACGCTACTACTCATCGCTCTCGCTCAACTACGGCACGGGATGGTTTGGAGGCAAACGCCCCAACGCGCTCAACATCGGAGCCTACTACTCGAAGCAGAGCGACGTGAGCAGCAACTACTACAACTCGGCCTACATGAACTCGCTGCAATATATGTATGGCGGATATGGATACTACAACGGCGGATACTACAACAACTACGAGAGCTATCTCGACGACGACAAATACGTGAAGCTCTTCGGACTCAGCGTCGGCTGGGGAAAACGTCTGCGCTGGCCCGACGACTACTTCCAGATATCGGCCACGCTGGCCTATCAGCGCTATATGCTCAAGGACTGGCAGTATTTCCTCATCAGCAATGGCAACTCGAACAACTTGAACCTCTCGCTGGCCCTCACCCGCACGTCGACCGACAACCCGCTCTTCCCACGAACAGGCTCGGAGTTCTCGCTCAGCGTCACACTCACACCGCCATGGTCGCTCTTCGACAACAAGGACTACAAGAACCTGGCCACGTGGAAGACCTATAGCGACGACTACGACCGATTCCAGGAAGAGCAGCGCGAGAAATACCGCTGGGTGGAATACCACAAGTGGAAATTCCGCAGCCGCACCTTCGCAGCACTCTCCAGCGGACAGAAGTGCTTCGTGCTGATGACACGCGTGGAGATGGGCGTGCTCGGCTCATACAATAAATACAAGAAGTCGCCCTTCGAGACGTTCTACGTCGGCGGTGATGGCATGAGCGGCTACAGCACCAGCTATGCCGAGGAGACCATCGGCCTCAGGGGCTACGAGAACGGTTCGCTCAGCCTTTCGGCCAACGCGCTGGCCGGTGAGCGGACGCCAGGACGCTACAGCAGCTACGATGCCTATGCCTACGACAGGTTCACACTCGAACTGCGCTATCCCTTCATGCTGGGCAACACCACCATCTACGGACTGGGATTCATGGAGGGCGGTAACGCCTGGGCCAACCTGAAGGATTTCAACCCCTTCGACATGAAGAAGTCGGCAGGATTCGGCGTGCGCATCTTCTTGCCAATGGTGGGACTGATGGGTATCGACTGGGCTTACGGCTTCGACAGCGTCTACCAAGGAAGCGGAGGATGGAGAAAGGGCGGCAGCCAGTTCCACTTCATACTGGGACAAGAATTCTAAATAGTGAGAGCTTCGTGTGAGCACTTACGGCGAATAAGAATAATAAATTTTGAAAATAGACATGATGAAAAGAATTGTTATCTGCGCAATCTGCGCCATCTGCGGTTTGGTCTCAGCAAACGCGCAGAAGTTCGCCCTCATCGACATGGACTACGTGTTCAAGAATATCCCTGCTTACGAGCGAGCCAACGAGCAGCTCTCGCAGGTGTCGAAGAAGTGGCAGGCTGAGGTCGATGCTCTCACCACCGAGGCTCAGACCATGTATAAGAACTACCAAAACGAGGTGGTGTTCCTCTCGAACGAACAGAAGAAGGCTCGCCAGGACGCTATCATGGAGAAAGAGAAACAGGCTGCCGACTTGAAACGACAGTACTTCGGCCCCGAAGGCGAACTCTTCAAGAAGCGCGCAGCACTGATGAATCCCATCCAGGACGAGGTGTACAATGCCGTGAAGGACGTGAGCGAGCTGCGCGGCTACCAGCTGGTGCTCGACCGCGCCAGCGACACCGGCATCATCTTCGGCTCGCCCAAGATCGACATCAGCGACGAGGTGCTACGCAAGCTGGGATATTCATATTAAAGGCGAAATAACGTCATAACGAAATAACATAATAACGACAAAAAAATAAAAACAACAACAATGAAAAAATTCATCATTTGCGCCATCTGCGCAATCTGCGGCTTCACCACCGCATCGGCCCAGGCCCCGAAGTTCGGCCACGTCAACACACAGGAGATCATTCAGGCCATGCCCGAGTTTACCACCGCTCGCACAGAGATTGAGAAACTTACCGAACAGTATCAGAACGACCTGAAGCAGATGCAGGACGAGTTGCAGAAGAAGGCCGAGGCCTTCGAGAAGGAAGAGCCCAACCTGCCCGACAACATCAAGGAGCGCCGCAACAAGGAGCTGCAGGACCTCTACCAGCGCATTCAGCAGACCTATCAGGACAACGACCAGGCACTGGCAAAGGCTCAGCAGGAGAAGATGCAGGCCATCACCTCAAAGGTGCTCGAAGCCATCAAGGGCATCGGACAGGAGGGCGGCTACATCTACATCATGGAGATGGGAGCTGGCATCCCCTACATCAGCACCACACTCTCTACCGACCTCACCGCACAGGTGAAGGCCAAGCTGGGGCTGAAATAAGCGGCACTACGTGCCTAATGAAGAATGAATAAAGAATAGAACAAGATGAAAAGCCAACAAAAGAAACAAACAGACAAGCGATGGGCAGTGCTCGTGGCACTGTTCATTGTTCAATGTTCATTGTTCATTAGCGGAGCATCAGCGCAAGTCTTCATCGGCTATCTCAGCCACGACAGCATACTCAAGACCATGCCGCAACTCATCATCGTGGAAGCGGAGATGGACTCGCTGCGCCAAGCCTACGAGAAAGAGATGCAACAGGTGGAGAAAGACTTCAACGAGAAGTATGAGGCTTTCCTCGAAGGGCGCAAGGACTTCCCACGCACCATCATGCTGAAGCGCCAGACCGAGCTGCAGCAACTGCTGGAGCGCAACGTGAAATTCAAGGAGCAGAGCCGACGTGAACTGGCCGCCATACGCCGCCAAAAGATGGCTCCCCTGACAGCCATCCTCAAAGAAGCCATCGCCACCGTGGCCCGACAGCAACGGCTGGTCGTGGTGCTCAACACCGACAGCAACGCCTGTCCATTCATCGAACCCGAAATGTCAATGGACATCACCCAAGAGGTGCTCCAGCTGCTCTCCAAACAGGAGGGAGAGGAGTAAAGAGAGCTGAAAGATGAGTGAAAGGGACGTTAGTATTCTCGATGAATAACTATCGTCCCTTTCACTCTTCTTTCACTCCCCTTTCACTCCCCTCGCATTGGGACAGTGTTCGCGGAGGAACTGGAGCACGAAGTCGAAGTCCTCGTCGCACACGTATACTCGGTTTTTGAACAGCTTTTCGTTCACCTTGATGGTGTTCATCCATCGGCGGGGCACCACCTGCTTCACGTCAGAGAGCGTAGACGTCAGCGAGTCGCGGCTGGCAGCCAAAAGTCCAGCCCCCGCCACGCCAGGCCTCCCAGCCAACGCCCCTGCCAGCATGGCCAGCTCGCCTATCAGTCGAGCCTTCTTCATGGTGTTGGGCATCTGCTTATGCACCAGTTCATGCTCGTCGAGGGTGAACAGCACGATATATTTCTTCCCCGTGAAGAGCGCATAAACCACATAGCCTAACGCTCCCAACACCAGCATGAAGCCCACCGCTCCGAGCGCCCCAACGCCCAAGCCTTTCAGAAAAGACAGCGAGAGTTCGCCCGAGAACAAGGCAAAGAGCAACACGATGACCACCAGGATGACAATACTCATGCCGAGCACCTTATAGACGTCGAAGAGCACGGTGGGATTCCTCAACAAATTCACTTCGTAAATCCAGCGGTACTTGCCGTCGGGATAGAGCTTTACGCGGTTGTCTGCTTTTTTCATGCTGCAAATATACGATTTTTCTTTGGTTATATGGCCCTTTGAAAGAAAAATTTCCGAACAACATGCCGTTATTCGTTTTTTTTTCGTATCTTTGCCGCAATTAAACAGCAATCAACATGAAACTATTTGACGTTTATCCGCTTTTCGACGTAAACATCGTCAAGGGACAAGGCTGCAAAGTGTGGGACGACAAGGGGCAGGAGTATCTCGACCTCTATGGCGGGCATGCCGTCATCAGTATTGGCCATTCGCATCCCCACTATATAGAAAAGGTGACTGCGCAGCTGCAGCAAATTGGGTTCTATTCGAACTCGGTGGTGAACAAGCTACAGGCCGAGTTGGCCGAGCGGTTAGGCAAGGCCAGCGGCTACGACGACTACCAGCTCTTCCTCATCAACAGCGGTGCCGAAGCCAACGAGAACGCGCTGAAGCTGGCATCGTGGAAGACGGGCAATGTCAGGGTGCTCTCCTGCGAGGGTGCTTTCCACGGGCGCACCAGCCTGGCCGTTGAGGTGACGCACAACCGCAAGATTGTGGCTCCCATCAACGACAACCACCACGTGCGCTTCCTGCCGCTGAACGACTTGGAGCCGTGGATTCGCGAGCTGAGCCGTGGTGGCATCGCCGCCGTCATTCTGGAGTGCATACAGGGCGTGGGGGGCGTGCAGATGGCTACGCCTGAGTTCGCCCAGAAGCTGGCCTACGCCTGCAAACGCTACGGCGTGCCCCTCATCGCCGACGAGATACAGTGCGGCTATGGGCGCAGCGGAAAGTTCTTCGCTCACCAGTGGCTGGGCATTCGCCCCGACATCATCACCATGGCCAAGGGCATCGCCAATGGATTCCCCATGGGCGCCGTGCTCATCAGTCCCGACTTCAAGCCCGAATATGGGCAGCTGGGCACCACCTTCGGCGGCAACCACCTGGGCTGTGCCGCAGCATTGGCCACGCTCGACGTGATGGAGGGCGAAGGGCTGGTGGAGAACGCCCGACAAGTGGGCGAATACCTGATGGAGGGCATCCGCAACATCGGCAGCTCGCACATCAAGGATGTGCGTGGTCGCGGCTTGATGATTGGCATCGAACTCGACATGCCGCACAAGATGGTGCGCAAGCCGCTCATCCGCCACGAACACTGCTTCACCGGTGCCGCTGGCCAAAACATCCTGCGCCTGTTGCCACCCCTATGCCTCACGAAGGCCGAGGCCGATGACTTCATCGAACGCCTGATTAGAGTACAACCAGAAGAAGACTGAACAACATCATGAAAATAGCAGTGATAGGAGCCGGAGCCATGGGCGGCACCACCGTGCAGGGCTTGGTGAGAGGACATTTTTTTGAGAACGAAGACATCACCGTGAGCGACCCCAACGCTCAAGTATTAGAGAAATACAAGGCGATGGGCGTGCATACCACCACCAACAACGTCGAGGCCGCCGAGCAGGCCGACATCGTGTGCGTAGTGGTGAAGCCGTGGTTAGTGGAGACGGTGCTGCGCGGCATCAAGCCTGTGCTGGCTCCGCAGCGGCAGCTGCTCATCGTGGTGGCCGCTGGTATCACATCGCAGAGCGTCGAGGAGTGGCTGGGGCTGAACTGCCCGCCGCTGTTCCTCGTCATCCCCAACATCGCTATCGCCCAGATGCAGTCGATGACGTTTATCGTGCCCGTGGGAGCTTCGAAGCGCGACACGCAGACCATCCTCGACATCTACAACGAGATGGGCGGCACGCTCATCACCGACGAGGAACACCTGCCGGCTGGCACCACGCTGGCATCGTGCGGCATCGCCTATGCCATGCGCTATATCCGTGCCGCCTCCGAGGGTGGCGTGGAACTGGGCTTCAAGGCCGACGATGCAAAGAAGATTGTGCTGCAGACGCTTCGCGGTGCCATCGAACTGCTCGAAGAGACAGGACTGCACCCCGAGGCGGCCATCGACCTGGTGACCACGCCACAGGGCGTTACCATCAAAGGTCTGAACGAGATGGAGCGCGCCGGATTCACCAGCGCCGTCATCCGAGGGCTGAGAGCAGGACTGAAGTAAGTTAGAGGTGAGAGGTGAGAAGTGAGAGGTGAGAGGTGAGAAGTGAGAGGTGAGAGGTAAGAAGCGACCTCTCACTTCTCACCTCTCACCTCTCATTTCTCAGAACGCTGAGGCTTTCAGGCGCAGCCCTGCAGACTCGTCGATGCCGAAAATCAGGTTCATGTTCTGCACGGCTTGGCCTACGGCACCTTTTAGCAGGTTGTCGATGCA
>JAEEGG010026635.1_pt1 | contig 11020 bp, 9 predicted proteins | sample 9134161 | NCBI WGS metagenome assembly JAEEGG01 (sample SAMN16246543, study PRJNA631951) | gut metagenome | biome: gut microbiome; feature: rumen; material: CR-attached | host: Bos | place: Iran: Karaj | collected 2018-10
CCATCTCCGCCCTCGACCAGGGCGTTCCGCTCACCCTCATCGGCGAGTCCGTGTTCGCGCGCTGCCTCTCCGCCCAGAAGGAGGAGCGCGTCGCTGCCGCAGATATCCTGCAGGGACCCAAGCCGGTGAAGTTCACCGGAGACCGCGCGGCCTTCCTCGAGGACCTTCGCAAGGCCCTCTTCGCCGCGAAGGTGGTTTCCTACGCCCAGGGCTATGCCCTGATGCGCGCCGCCGCCAAGGAATATGGCTGGAACCTCAATTACGGAGGCATCGCCCTGATGTGGCGCGGCGGCTGCATCATCCGCAGCGTGTTCCTCGGCAAGATCAAGGAAGCCTTCGACAAGGATCCGAACATCGCCAACATCCTTCTCGACCCTTATTTCAGCGGCAAGCTCGCCGAGGCCCAGCAGGGCTGGCGCAACGTCCTTTGCACCGCTATGCAGAACGGCGTTCCCGCCCCTTGCCTGACCGCCGGCCTGCAGTACTATGACGGCTACCGCTGCTCGCGTCTGCCCGCCAACCTCCTCCAGGCTCAGCGCGATTTCTTCGGCGCCCACACCTATGAGCGCACCGACCGTCCGCGCGGAGAGTTCTTCCATACCAATTGGACCGGCCACGGCGGCGACACTGTTTCATCCACATATAACGCATAAAACACTTACCAATATGAAGATAGGAAAATATTCATTCGGAGTGGGAGACCGCTTCGCACATGAGGGAGTCAACCAGCTGAAAGCCCTCATCGAGGCCGAAGAGCGCTTCGGCGTACATTTCGTTCCGGTATGGAACAAGTCCAACCGTGAGCATCAGATCGTCGGCACCGAGCCGATGGAGACCCGTCGCGAGGCCGATGCGGCCGTCGCCGCCCTCGGTTACAAGGACCAGTATTTCGTAGATGCCGACCACATCAACCTCACCAACGTCGACCGCTTCATCGAAGCGTCCGATTTCTTCACCATCGACGTGGCCGACTATATCGGCAAGACCGGAACTATGGAAGAGAGGTTCCTTCCCGCCATCAAGGAGGCCGGCAAGATCTACCGTCATATCGCCGAGCGCAAGGGCGCTGACAACTTCGTGACCGAAGTCTCGATGGACGAAGTCGACGAGGCCCAGACTCCCGAAGAGCTCCGCTACATCCTCAAGGAGCTCGCCGCCGAGAATATTCCTGTCCAGACCATCGCTCCCAAGTTCACCGGACGTTTCAACAAGGGCGTCGATTACCGTGGAGACCTCGCTCTCTTCGAGAAGGAGTTCGAGCAGAACCTCCTCGTCATCGACGAGGCAGTGAAGGCTTACGGCCTGCCCGACAACCTCAAGCTCTCCATCCACTCCGGATCCGACAAGTTCTCTATCTATCCCATCATGGGACGCCTGATCCGCAAGCACGACAAGGGCATCCACATCAAGACCGCCGGTACCACCTGGCTCGAGGAGAATATCGGTCTTGCAGTCGCCGACCCGGCAGCCCTGGAGCTCGCCAAGAAGATTTACGTGAACGCCCTCGGTCGTATGGAGGAACTTACCGTCCCTTATGCCACCGTCATCGACGTGGACGTGGACAAGCTTCCTACGCCTGAGGAGGTCGCTAAGTGGGATGCCGACACCTACGCCCGCACCATGCGTCACAACCAGGAGGATCCCCTCTACAATCCTTCCTTCCGTCAGCTGATCCATGTCAGCTACAAGATTGCCGCCGAACTCGGGGACGAGTTCCTCCCGGCGCTCGAGAAGCACACCGACGTCATCGGCGAGCAGATTACCGCCAATCTCTGCGAGCGTCATATCAAACGCCTTTTCTGCGAGTAGCGTATGAAGTACTCTTTCGACGATCTCAAAGGACGCAACTGCGTCATCACCGGAGGCTTCGGCGTGCTGGGCATGGCCCTGACGCGCGGCCTCGCGCAGGCCGGGGTGAACCTGGCCGTCATCAGCCGCAGCGCCGACAACCCCGCCAGGGGCGAGGCCATCTCCAAGGAGTTCGGCGTCAAGTGCCTCGGCATCAGCGCCAGCACGCTTGACAAGGCCGCGCTCGAGGCAGCCCGCGACCTCATCCACGAGAAGCTCGGCAAGATCGACATCCTGATCAACTGCGCCGGCGGCAATTCGCCGAAGGCGACCTGCGCCGCGGAGCAGATGGAGCCGGACACCGAGCTCAAGGATACTTTCTACGGGCTCGACATCGAAGGCTTCCAGTTCGTTTATGACCTTAACTTCAAGGGTACGCTTCTCGCCACGATGGTCTTCACCCGGGATATGATCGAAGCCGGCAAGGGCAATGTCCTGAACATCTCTTCGATGAACGCATTCCGTCCATTGACGAAGATCCCCGCTTACTCTGCGGCAAAGGGCTCGATCAACAATTTCACGCAGTGGTACGCGGTGCACGTGGCTCCCGTGGGCATCCGTTGCAACGCCATCGCTCCTGGATTCTTCCTTACGGACCAGAACCGTTTCCTCCTCACCGACGAGAAGACCGGCGAACTTAAGCCGCGCGGACGCAAGATCATAGCCAACACTCCTACCCACAAGTTCGGTGAGCCGGAGGATCTCGTGGGAACCATGCTCTATCTCCTCAGCGACATTTCTTCCTTCGTCACGGGAGTCGTCATCCCCGTCGACGGAGGTTACAGCGCCTTCGGAGGCGTATAACGATAACTATATGGCACAGTACGATAAACTTCAGGTTTTGACGGCGATGAAGGAGACGGGCATCGTTCCGGTCTTCTACCACTCCGACATCGACACCGCCAAGCACGTCCTCAAGGCCTGCTACGACGGCGGCATCCGCGTGTTCGAGTTCGCCAACCGGGGCGATTTCGCCCAGGAGGTGTTCGGCGAACTTGTCAAGTATGCCGTGGCCGAGCTGCCCGGTATGATAATGGGTATCGGCTCCGTAGTGGATCCGGGCACCGCAGCGATGTACATCCAGCTCGGCGCCAACTTCGTCGTCGGCCCTCTTTTCAATCCGGCCGTGGCGCCTGTCTGCAACCGCAGGCTCATCCCTTACTGCCCGGGCTGCGGCAGCGTTACCGAGGTCGGGATGGCCCAGGAGGCCGGATGCGACGTCTGCAAGGTCTTTCCCGGTGACGTGCTCGGTCCTGCATTCGTGAAGGGCTTGCGAGCCCCTATGCCTTGGAGTCAGATAATGGTCACGGGAGGCGTGAAGCCCACCCGTGAGAATCTCGAAGGCTGGTTCAAGGCCGGAGTGACCTGCGTCGGCATGGGCTCCAACCTCTTCCCGAAGGACGCCATCGCCGCAGGGGAGTGGGAGAGGATCTCCACACTTTGCCGAGAGGCTCTCGCCATAGTCAAAGAAGTCAAATAACAACTAACCTATATGTCCACACAACAGAAACTGATGACCAACTGGCGCTGGTGGCTGTGCTCGCTGCTCTTCGTGGCGACTACGGTCAACTACCTCGACCGCCAGGTCCTCTCCTTGACCTACAAGGAGTTCATCGCTCCCGAGTTCCACTGGACCGATGCCAACTACGGTACCATCACTTCCTTCTTCTCCATCTTCTACGCCATCGCCTGCCTCTTCGCCGGCAAGTTCGTGGACTGGATGGGTACCAAGAAGGGATACCTCATCGCCATCGGCGTATGGTCGGCCGGCGCGTGCATGCATGCTGCGTGCGGCTGGGCCACCGCCGGCCTGGTGGACGGCGTGTCCAGCGCCGCCGCGTTGAAGGCCGTCGAGGCCGGCAGTAACGTAGCGCTCGCCGTCTCCACGACGTCCGTTTACCTGTTCCTGCTCTGCCGAGGCATACTCGCTTTGGGAGAGTCCGGCAACTTCCCGGCCGCCATCAAGGTCACGGCCGAGTATTTCCCGAAGAAGGACCGCGCCTTCGCGACTTCCATCTTCAACGCCGGCGCTTCCGTGGGAGCTCTCGCGGCTCCGCTCTGCATCCCTCCGCTTGCCAAGGCTTTCGGCTGGGAGATGGCGTTCATCATCATCGGTGCCCTCGGATTCATCTGGATGTTCTTCTGGGCGTTCATGTATGACAAGCCCGAGAAGAGCAAGCACGTGAACGAGGCCGAACTCGAGTACATCCACCAGGATGACGCCGAGGAGGCAGCCGAGCGTGCCGCCGCAGCGGCCAAGGCTTCCGACGAGAAGGCCATCCCGTTCCTCAAGTGCTTCACCTTCAAGCAGACCTGGCAGTTCATCACCGGTAAGTTCTTCACCGACGGTGTATGGTGGTTCTTCCTCTTCTGGGCTCCCGCTTATTTCCACGACCAGTTCAATGCTCCGGCGTCTTCGCCTCTAGGACAGGGCCTTATCTTCACCCTGTACGCTATCGTGACTGTTGTCTCCATCTTCGGCGGCTATCTGCCGAAGCTGTTCGTCGAGAAGAAGGGAATGCATCCTTACAATGGACGTATGCTCGCGATGCTCATCTTCGCATTCTTCCCGATTGCGGCCCTCTTCGCCCAGCCTCTGGGAATGAACTTCAACAGCCCCTGGTGGCCGGCCATCCTCATCGGTCTTGCCGGTGCGGGACACCAGGCCTGGTCCGCCAACCTCTTCTCGACCATCGGCGACATGTTCCCCAAGAGCACCATCGCCAGCATCACCGGCATCGGTGCAATGGCCGGAGGTATCGGCTCGATGATTATCCAGAAGGTCGCCGGCAACCTCTTCACTTATGCTGAGAACGCCGGCTCCGCCTTCCATTTCATGGGCTTCGAAGGCAAGCCTGCCGGCTATTTCATCGTCTTCTGCTTCTGCGGTGTGGCTTACCTCATCGCCTGGACCATCATGAAGTCCCTCGTCCCTAAGTACAAACCAATCGTAACCGACTAGAACCTGCCATGAGTTTCATCCATGAAGATTTCATGCTCTCGAACGACTTTGCGAGGGAGCTCTATCACGGGAGTGCCGAGGGCATGCCCATCATCGATTATCACTGCCATCTCGTCCCGCAGCAGATAGCCGAAAATATCCAGTTCCGCGACATCACCCAGCTCTGGCTGGTGGATGGCCACTACGGAGACCATTACAAATGGCGCGCGATGCGCGGTAACGGCGTGCCTGAGGAATACATCACCGGAGACCATACCTCCTGGGAGAAGTTCGAGAAATGGGCGGAGACCGTGCCTTATACCCTCCGCAACCCTCTTTACCACTGGACCCATCTCGAACTCAGCCGCGTGTTCGGCATCGACAAACTCTTGAGCCCCAAGACCGCACGTGAGATTTTCGAGGAGTGCAACGCCAAACTTGCAACCGATGAGTACCGCGGCCAGGCTCTCATCCGCAAGTTCGGTGTCGAGGTTGTATGCACGACCGACGACCCTGCGGATGACCTTCGCTGGCACAAGAAGATTGCCGAGCATCCGTTCGGGACAAAGGTCATCCCTGCATGGCGTCCGGACAAGGCTATGGCCATCGAGGATCCAAAGGCTTACAAGGAGTATCTGGTCAAGCTCGGCGAAGCTGCCGGCGAAGAGATCGACTCCTACGCCGACCTCATCGATGCCCTTAAGAAGCGTCACGACTTCTTCGCTTCGATGGGTTGCAAACTCTCCGACCACGGTCTCGAGGCTTTCTATGCCTCTGACTACAAGGAAGTGGAGATCGAGATGATCTTCAAGAAAGTCCTGCTCGGCATCGCCCCCGGTCCGAGGGAGCTCGACAAGTTCCGCAGCGCTTTCCTGCACGACATGGCCGTCATGGACGCCGAGAAGGGCTGGGCGCAGCAGTACCACCTGGGCGCCATCCGCAACAACAACGAGAAGATGTTCAAACTCCTCGGCCCCGACACCGGATTCGATGCCATCCACGACCTGCCTCTGGCAGCCGCAGGACATAAGTTCTTCAGCCGCCTGGCTTCCGAGGACCGTCTCGCCAAGACCATCCTCTACTGCCTCAATCCCAAGGACAACGAACTCCTGGCCGTTATGGCCTACACCTTCAACGACGGTACTTTCCCCGGCAAGATGCAGCTCGGCTCCGGATGGTGGTTCCTGGATCAGGAAGACGGCATGCGCAAGCAGATGAACGCGCTCAGCGCGCTCGGCCTGCTGAGCCGTTTCGTCGGCATGCTGACCGACTCCCGCAGCTTCATCAGCTACCCTCGCCACGAGTACTTCCGCAGGATCCTCTGCGACGTCCTCGGCCGCGACCTCGCCGACGGCAAGCTTCCCGCCTCCGAGATGGACTTCATCCGCCAGATGGTCAAGGACATCAGTTACAACAACGCCAAGCGCTACTTCGACTTCTAGCCACTGCCGCCCTGGCTGGCCATTGCCATCCCGGGAGCAGTGAAAGGATACCGCGACGCAGTTATCCGACACCTGTCGGCTGCGACAGAGCGGATTCATGGTAATTTGCGGAAGGTCTGCTAAAATGCCGCAGATCTTCCGCACCTATTTTGCCCTGGGAATATCCTGATGGCAGATTCTGCGCGGATGGTCTCAATGCTTTTTGCAGACCTTCCGCGCTGGAAATCCCGAAGCAAAGTGTTGGTTAATCAACGGTGTTGTTGCACTTGGCGAGGAAGTCGGAAGGAGAGAGGACGGGAAGATCGGTGAAATCGCGGAAGTGAGGGACGTTGTGGGTGAGGATGAGGTCACAGCCATTCTCCTCAGCACACATTATCTGGAGGGAATCCTCGAAGTCAGGACTGCTGCAGTTACGCACTGCGGTCGTGAACTGAGAGTCATTCATAGGTAGGACTACGCAGAACTTATGAAGCTTGGACAGGCAATCTTTGATTTCTGCCATTGGCTTTTTTCGGAGGACATAGGCTATATTTGCCATGGAGAGGAAGGATACATATAGTCTGGTCCATTCGTCTTCCTGACCAACTCCGACTATCCGTCGGACATCATCTACGCCGGCCCTGTCCTGGACAAGGTCGAGTAACACGTTGGTGTCGAGGAATATCTTCATTTCCCGAGGATATAGGTGAGCCGGTCGTCCGCTGTCAGCTCTTCGGGGGTAAATTCAACCTTGAAGGCAGAGAGGGCCTGGATTTCGGGAGAGATTACCTGGGGGACTTTGATCTCCTTGAGTTCTGCCTCCAACAGGGCATATTTGTCTTCTCCACTATCCAGGGCCTTTTGTACGGCCTCTTCGACATAGGCATTGATGCTTTTCCTCTCGAGTCGTGCACGCCTCTTAAGCCTGCTGACAAGCTCGGGACTGAAGCGGAACGCGGTCTGTACAGTTCTTGTTCCTTCCATTTGTATAACTTTTTTACAAATATATAACAAATCAGTCAAATCAACAAAAACCTCCCTCAAGGCGAGGGAGGATTTTGCATTATTGGCGTGGAATAATGAATGACTTCGTTACCACGGGGGGGAATCTACTTCTTGTTCTCCACGGCGGCGCGCTCGACGGCGAGGCAGGCCTTGTAGTTCTCAAGGTAGGCCTCGAAGCCGGCGACGTCTTCCGGGGTGGGGGCGATCTCCGTGCCGGTGTTGCCGGCGAAGACCATCTTGTCCAGGAAGTCAGGAAGCGGCAGCTTGGCCGGGTTGTTCACGAGATAGGAGCCGAGGATGGCGATACCCCAGGCGCCGCCTTCGCCCGCAGTCTCCATCACTGAGATGGGGGAGTTGAGGGCGGCGGCGAGGACGCGCTGTCCTACGCCCTTGACCTTGAACAGTCCGCCGTGGCCGGTGATGCGGTCCACCTTGACCTTCTCCTCCTTGAGGAGGACATCATTGCCGATCTTGAGTACACCTACGGTGGCGTACAGGATCGAGCGCATGAAGTTGGACAGGTTGAAGCTGTCGGTCGCGGAGCGGACGAAGAGAGGACGGCCTTCGGCAAAGCCCGTAACGGGCTCTCCGGAGATGTAGTTGTAGGAGATCAGACCGCCGCAGTCCGGGTCGCCCTTGTCGGCGGCGTCGAACAGGCGCTGGAAGATCTTGCCGATGTCGACCTTGACTCCCATCAGCTCCTCATACTCCTTGAACAGACCCACCCAGCCGTTGAGGTCGGACGTGCAGTTGTTGCAGTGGACCATGGCGACGAGGTTGCCGTCCGGAGTGGTGACCATGTCGATCATCTCGTTCGGCTTGGACAGCTCCTTCTCAAGGACAATCATAGAGAAGGAGGAGGTGCCGGCCGAAACGTTGCCGGTGCGCGGCCTGACGGCGTTGGTCGCAACCATACCGGTGCCCGCGTCTCCTTCCGGAGGACAGAGGGGCACGCCGGCCTGGAGGTGACCCGAGACATCGAGGCGCTTCGCGCCGTTCTCGGTCAGCACGCCTGCCGGCGCGCCGGCGGGCAGCACCTTCGGCAGGATGTCGCCGAGCTTCCAGGAGAATCCGTAGGGAGCGACAAGGTTGTCGAACTTCTCGATCATGTCAGCCCTGTAGTTCCCGGTCTCGGGATCGACGGGGATCATACCCGATGCATCTCCTACGCCCAGCACTTTCTCGCCGGTGAGCTTCCAGTGGATGTAGCCGGCAAGGGTGGTAAAGTAGGCGATCTGCGGAACGTGCTCCTCCTTGTTCAGGATGGCCTGATACAAGTGGGAGATACTCCAGCGCAGCGGGATGTTGTACACGAAGAGTTTCGAGAGAGCGGCTGCGGCCTCACCGGTGTTGGTATTGCGCCAGGTGCGGAAGGGGACCATCAGGTGACCTTCTTTGTTGAAAGGCATGTAGCCGTGCATCATGGCGCTGATTCCGATGGCCGCCAGGTGCTCGATCTCTACGTCGTAGCGCTTGCGGACATCGTTGCGCAGGTCTGCGTAGCAGTCCTGAAGGCCGAACCAGATGGTTTCGTTGGAGTAGGTCCAGAGGCCGTCCACGAGCTGGTTCTCCCACTCGTGGCTGCCCTGTGCGATGGGAACGTGATCCTCGTCCACCAGCACCGCCTTGATGCGGGTGGAACCCAGCTCGATGCCGAGAACAGTGTTTTTCAGATCCATCGTATCATCTTCCCTATCCGGCCGCCGGCCGGTTTTTTTGTCTGCGCTATGATTTTACAACACATTTCGCCCTCTGTCCAGCGAATAGGGCAGAGGTCCGGTCTGCTCAGTCCGACCTGAGACCGCCCGACGGGAAGAAGGAGGGGAGAGTGGCCCTCACCTCGTCGGGGAGCTCCAGGATCCCGGCAATCTGGAAGGCGGCGATCCGGGCGTCCATGGCGTACATGGGCACGTCGGGCTCCCGGTCCAGAGAGTAGTTGCCCACGATCTCCACCGAATAGCCGTTCCGGCGGCGGTAGAGCTCCGCCACCGTGTGGTAGACCGTCTGGCCCCAGCGCTGGTGGTAGGAGGAGGTGACGATGGTCATGGTCTTTACGCCCTTTTCCTGCAGGATGCGGAAGGTGTTCACGGCGTTCTCCTGGGTGGTCATGGCCTCCTCGTCGATATAGATCCTGGCCGCCTCCACGCCGCAGCGCTCGGTCAGATACGCCTTCATCAGCCCCGCCTCGGTGTTTCGGTCGGGGTTGTTCTCGCCGGTGGCGCCTCCGGAGCACACCAGGATGGCGTTGGGCAGGGCCCGGGCGGCGGCGGCCGCGGCCTCGCACCGACCCTCCAGCTCCGGCTGCATGGCCCCGTCCCGGAGCTCATAGCCCAGCACCACGATGGCGTGGCCGGGGCTGTCGGGGACCCCGGCGGCGGTCAGCTCCGCCGCGTCGCCGCCGGCGCGGTAGAGGTTGAGCTCATACCCCGGGTCCAGATACACCTGCCTCCAGTGGTCGGCCACAGCCTTGAGGAGCTCGTGATCCTTTTTGTTCACCGCGCGGATGGCCGCCAGGTCCGCCTCGATGCGCTCGTCGTCGCCGGCCTCGGGGGTCTCGACGGCGCTCACCAGGTCGGCGAGCAGCTGTGCCGCGTTCCGGCCGTTGGCCCCGGAGACAGGCGGGCCCGCTTTTTCGGACAGCTTCAGTCCCAGGACCGCCAGTCCGGCCAAAAGGCATACGATAAGAAGAATGACGATGACCCGTTTTTTCATGCCGCACCCTCTCTCAGCGCTCAATTTGGCCCATTATACCATTCCCGGAGGGAATAATCCACATGAAAAGGACGCGGGCAGCAAAACCCGCGTCCTTTGACAGCCGATGATCATTTATAGACCTCCGTGCTGAGCTTCTGCGCCTCGTCCACGATCCAGCCGTTGACCTGCTGGACCTTGGGGTCCGTACGATCCAGGGTGTACACGCCGCCGGAGAAGATCCAGCCGCCGTTGGGAGCCATCTTGGCGAAGGCCTCCCGTACGGCCTCCCGGGCGTCCTCCTCGGTGACGGCGTTGATGTCCTGGGGCTTGAACTCGAAGCCGCCGCTGATGATCAGCTGCCGCCCGAACCGGTTCTTGACCTCCACCAGGTCGTTTTCCGTCTGGGCGGGGTCCCACACACGGACGCCCAGGCGCACCATGGGAGGCAGCAGGTCCTCGCACCGGCCGCAGTTGTGGTAGTATACCGGCAGGCCGGCGTCACGCACCAGATCCAGGGTCCTCTTGTACCGGGGCACAAAGAACTCCTCGAACATCTCCCGGCCCACGAAGGGCGTCTGCTTGGCGGCAGAGTCGTCCAGCATGTAGTAGGCCTCCGGCTTGTAGTAGTAGAGCACATTCTTGGTGATCTCAATGACTGTGTCGCACATAAAGTCCAGCAGGGCGTGGACCGACTCGGGCTCCTCGTACAGGGCGCACAGGCCCTCGGTGAAGCCCATCATGCCGATGAACTGCTGGAAAAAGTCGTCCCAGCCCTTGCCCACGAAGATCTGCTGCTCACGATCCCAGGGGATCTTGGCCATGTCGGCCTTGGCCGCCCGCTCCCAGTCCCAGTCCTTGAAGTGCTCGGGGACCTTGATGACCTCTTCCCAGCGGGTCACATCCTTGAGGATGATGTTGTTGGGCTCGGGGATGGACGCCACCACGCCCGCGGAGGACTCGGTGGTGTAGTGCACGCCCCAGGGGTCATAGCCGCCGTTGGGGCCCCGGAAATCGCCCAGGATCGAGGGGTTGAACATCATTCCGCCCGCCATCAGCGGGGGCTTTCCCGTGTTGACGAAGTGAGAATTGATGGGTACGTATTCGGGCATCT
>JAEEGG010026636.1_pt1 | contig 11020 bp, 8 predicted proteins | sample 9134161 | NCBI WGS metagenome assembly JAEEGG01 (sample SAMN16246543, study PRJNA631951) | gut metagenome | biome: gut microbiome; feature: rumen; material: CR-attached | host: Bos | place: Iran: Karaj | collected 2018-10
CAGCCTCCAGTTTCAGGAACGGGGAACCAGTCTTAAACTGACCCAGTTGGGTCTCAATCTGCTGCTCAGAGATACCTTTCTGAGCCAGCTGTTTCAGGTCTTGTTGTGTAAGCATATTGGTATATATTATATATTAATGTACGCGCGATGATTTTTTTCTTTGTCTTTCAAGACTCGTGCTTAGAAGGGCAGGTCGTCGGCACTTCCTTCACCGGCAGGTTCCTGTGCGGGAGGGAACGGAGCGGTAGCATCCTGAGGAGCAGCGCCCTGCGGTGGGAAGGGACTTTCGGCAGCGGGAGCAGCGGCAGGAGCTACGACACCGCGCTGAATGTTGAAGGCGCGGATGTCGTTAAACCAGCGACCGTTGAACTCATGAGCATCTATGTCGAAAGATACGGTCACGTCTTCACCCATCTGAATATTGAACTGTTTGATGCGGTCTTCACCGAACACACGGAATACACACTTCTTGGGGTACTGTCCAGGAACTTCAATCACATAATCCTGAGACATCCATGAGTTTCCTGTACGCTGTGATACGCCACTACTTGCCGGAAGAACGGCAATGATTTTTCCTGTTAAATCCATAATAATTTGATACGTTATTTTGTTGTTATTTCTGTTTCAGATTGCGAAATTACGGAAAATTATTTAAAAATGAGAATTTTTCGGCAAATATTTTTGCTATTGAGCCAGACTTTTTGTATTTTTGTGCTCAAATATGCAAATACGAACGAATTAAAAACATAAATACTCATGAGATTTACAGTATCCAGCACTGCTTTAAGCAGCAAACTCAACGCTCTTTCCAGAGTGATTAACAGCAAGAACTCACTGCCCATTCTGGCAGACTTTCTTTTCGACATCCACGACAACGTGCTCTATCTGACAGCCTCCGACAGTGAGAATGTGATGAAAACCCAGCTCGACCTGACAGAGAGCGACGGCGATGCCCGTTTCTGCATTGGCAACCACGACTTGTTGGAAGCCGTGAAGGGTTTCTCCGAGCAGCCCATCACTTTCGATGTTGACCAGACCACGAACATTGCCAAGATTACCTATCAGAACGGTCTCTTCTCGCTGCCTATCGAGAATGCCGACGAGTTCCCACAGCCGCAAGGTCTTAACTTTGCCGCCAACGAAATTGTCATCAACAATGCCCTGCTGGCTGAGAACATCAACCGCTCCATCTTCGCTACGGCACAGGACGAGCTGCGCCCCGTGATGAACGGTATTTACTTCGACCTGACGCCCGAATACCTCGCAGTTGTTGCCAGCGATGGTCACAAGCTCGTTCGCAACAAGATCATGACCATCCATAGCGACCAGCCCGCCGCCTTCATCCTGCCTAAGAAGCCCGCTTCGCTGTTGAAGAACCTGTTAGGCAAGGACGGCGACGACGTCACCATCCGCTTCGACGAGCGCAACGCCCAGATTACCTATAGCGACGGCGAAATCATCTGCCGCCTCATCGAGGGACGCTATCCCAACTACAACTCTGTCATTCCTCAGAGCAACCCCAACACGCTGACGGTGGATCGTCTGGGACTGTTGGCAGCCCTGCGCCGTGTGCAGCCCTTTGCCAACGACTCCAGCAACCTCATCCGCTTCCATGTGGAGGGTGGCACGCTGCAGCTCGATGCCGAGGACTACGACTTCTCGAAGACCGCTACCGAGCGCATTTCCTGCGAGTACAACGGTCAGCCGATGAGCATTGGTTTCAAGGGTGCTTCGTTCATCGAAATCCTCAGCAACTTCGACTGCCAGGAGGTGGTCATCCAGTTGGCAGACCCCAGCCGTGCCGGTCTTGTGCTGCCTTCAGAGCAGCCTGAGAATCAGGACGTGCTGATGCTGATGATGCCGATGCTGATTAATGATTAAGAGAAGCCCAACCCTAGCCCCTCCCCGAGGGAGGGGAGAAGGGTGTACTAAAAGAAAAAGAAGGAAGCAAAAATGAAGCTGAATCTTCAGAAACCACTGGTCATTTTCGACCTGGAGACGACGGGCCTTGACTTAGTCAAGGACCGCGTCATTCAAATATCCTATATCAAAGTATATCCCGACGGTCGTGAGGTGCGCGGCAACGAGCTCATCAATCCTGAGAAGCCCATTCCCGACGAGGTCGTGGCGCTGACGGGCATCAGCAACGATGACGTCAAGGACAAGCCGACTTTCAAGCAGCTGGCCTCGAAGTTCAACGAGGTGTTCACCGGCAGCGATATTGCGGGCTACAACTCCAACTACTTCGACGTGCCCCTGCTCGCCGAGGAGTTCCTGCGCGCCGGCATCGACTTCGACTTCTCGAAGTGCCGCCTCATCGATGCCTGCACCATCTTCAAGAAGATGGAGAAGCGCAACCTCGCTGCCGCCTATAAGTTCTACTGCGGACGCCACATGGAAGACGACTTCGAGGCTCACCGTGCCGACCAGGACACGGAAGCCACGTACCGCGTGCTGATGGGCGAACTGGACTGCTACACCGAGGAGCACCAGCGGTCTATCGGCGAAGACCCCACCGAGCGCACGCTGCCTAACGACATGCAAGCGCTGGCCGACTTCTCGAAGACCAACGACAACGTCGATTTTGCGGGTCGCATCGTGTGGGCTGACGTCAAGGGCGTTCGCACCGAGGTGTTCAACTTCGGCAAGCACAAGGGTGTTCCCGTCGCCGAGGTGCTACGCTTCGACCCGGGCTACTACAGCTGGATACTGGGTGGCGACTTCACCTACAACACCAAGCAGGTGCTGACGCGCATCCGACTGCGTGAGGCGCAGAAGTAAGCCCACCCCCAGCCCCTCCCAAAGGGAGGAGAGTTGAAATGAAAGACAGTTTAAGGGTTTAAGAGTTTAAAGATGAAAAAATTAAAACACAGAGATACAGAGACACAGAGGTCTATTTAGATGAAAAATTAAAATGAAAAATCTCTGTATCTCTGTGTCTCTGTGTTGAAATTAACCATCACAAGCATGCTGAAAGGAAAGAAAATAGTATTAGGCATTACGGGCAGCATCGCTGCCTACAAGGCGTGTCTCATCATCCGCGGACTCGTCAAGGCAGGTGCTGAGGTGCAGGTGGTCATCACCCCTGCCGGAAAAGAGTTTATCACCCCCATCACGCTGTCTGCCCTAACCCAGAAACCCGTCATCAGCGACTTCTTCTCGCAGCGTGACGGCACGTGGCACTCGCACGTCAAGCTCGGCTTGTGGGCGGACGCCATGCTCATTGCGCCCTGCACGGCATCGACGTTGGGCAAGATGGCAAGTGGTGTGGCAGACAATATGCTCGTCACGACCTACCTGTCGATGAAGGCACCCGTCTTCATTGCTCCTGCCATGGACCTCGACATGTATCAGCACCCCACGACACAGCAGAACATGGAGCGCCTTCGTTCCTTCGGCAATCACATCATTGAGCCGCAGAGCGGTTTCCTCGCCTCCGGCTTGGAGGGCAAGGGACGCATGGAAGAGCCCGAGCAGATTGTGGAGTATCTCGACCGTTTCTTCGACGGCCAAGACGTACCCCCGCTTCCCCTCACCTCTAAGAAAATCCTCATCACCGCCGGTCCTACGTACGAGAAGATAGACCCCGTGCGCTTCATAGGCAACTACAGCAGTGGCAAGATGGGTTTCGCCCTCGCTGAGGAGTGTGCGCGCCGCGGTGCCGACGTCACGCTCATCGCCGGTCCCGTCAACAGTCAAATCAACTGTCAACTGTCATCTGTAAACTGTAAACTGATCCGCGTCGAGTCGTGCGACGAGATGTACCGTGCTGCCACGGAGGCTTTCCCGCAGATGGATGCCGCCATCCTGTGCGCTGCCGTTGCAGATTACCGTCCTGAGCACGTCGCTGAGCAGAAAATCAAGCGCGAGGGCGATGACCTCGTGCTGCGCCTCGTACCCAACCCCGACATTGCTGCCGCCTTGGGAAAGATGAAGACCGACCACCAGCTGCTCGTCGGCTTTGCCCTTGAGACCAACGACGAGGAGGTCAACGCCCAGAAGAAGCTGCAGAAGAAGAACCTCGACTTCATCGTGCTCAACTCGCTGCGCAACGAAGGTACGTGTTTCCAGTCGGACGAGAACCAAATCAGCATCCTCTCTGCCAGCGGCAAGAAGGACTTCGACAAGAAGAGCAAGCAGGCCGTTGCTGCCGACATCATCGACGAACTGTCCAACCGTCTGAATCAACCGTCATGAGAGCAACCACGAAGACATATCTGCTGCTGATGTTCATGGCTGTTCTGCTGGGGGGCGTCGTGCCTGAGGTAACTGCTCAGGAGCTGAACGTGAAGATCAACATCAACAGCCAGCAGGTGGAAGGCACGGACAAGAGCGTCTTCCAGAGCTTGCAGGAGAACCTGGAGCAGTGGATGAACGACCGCCAGTGGACCGAGCTGCAATTCCAGAAGAACGAACGCACCAACTGCACGTTAAACATAACCATTAGCAAGTATAACAAAGCCGACAACTTCTTCGAGTGCTCTGCCCTGATACAGGCCAACCGACCGGTGTATAACTCGGCATACACCTCCACCTTATATAATAATAAAGACCCGGACTTCAACTTCAACTACCAGCAGTTCGAGCAGCTGAACTTCGTCGAGGAGAACATCGACAACCAGCTGACTGCCATGATGGCTTTCTATGCCTACCTCATCATCGGCTTAGACCTCGACAGCTTCTCGCCGCTGGGAGGCACCGAGGTGCTGCAGCGCTGCATGAACCTGGTGAACAACTGCCAGAGTCTGGACTATGTCGGCTGGAAGCCCTTCGAGAAGAATACGCGCAACCGCTATACCCTCATCAACGACTACCTGGACGAGGCCATGAAGCCCTTCCGACAGTTGCAGTACGACTACTATCGCAAGGGACTCGACGAAATGTCCAACAACGCCGAGCGTGGACGCACCAACATCAGCGATGCCCTGCAGCTGCTGAAGCAGGCGCACGAGGAGAAGCCCCTCAGTCTGCTGCCGCAGATATGGACTGACTACAAGCGCGACGAACTCGCCAACATCTATAAGGGCAAGGGCACGCAGAAGGAGAAGGAGGCTATCTACGACTTGCTCTTCAACATCAATGCCTCGCAGAGTGAAGCGTGGGAGAAAATCAAGCAATGAGCGCCCCAAGAATTTAAAACACAGAGATACAGAGACACAGAGGTCTTTTAGATGAAAGATTAAAATTTAAAAATGAAAGATTAAGATAAAAGTATTATAAGATGAAAATAAAAACTCTGTATCTCTGTGCCTCTGTGTTCAATTTAAAGAACTCAAAACTATGCTGAAACGACTATATATCAAGAACTTCGCACTGATTGACGAGCTCGACATTGAGCTGTACAAGGGTTTCTCCGTCATTACCGGTGAGACCGGTGCCGGCAAGAGCATCATCCTCGGCGCCATCGGACTGCTGTTAGGACAGCGCGCCGACTCCAAAACGCTGAAACAGGGTGCCGACCGCTGTGTCATCGAGGCACACTTCGACCTGTCGCGCTACGACATACAGGCGTTCTTCACCGACAACGACATCGACTACGACGGCGAAGACACCATCATCCGCCGCGAACTCACCGCTGCCGGCAAGAGCCGTGCCTTCATCAACGACACGCCCGTGGCGCTGTCCATGTTGAAGGAGCTGGGCGAACAGCTCGTCGATATCCACTCGCAGCACCAGAACCTGCTGCTCAACAAGCAGGACTTCCAGCTAAGCGTGGTGGATATCCTGGCACAGGACGCCCAACAGTTAGAGCGTTATCAGCAGACCTACACTGACTACCAGCAGCGACAGCGCGAACTGGCAGCCATGAAGGACAACATCGAGCGCAACCGCCAGCAGCAGGACTTCCTGCAGTTTCAGTACGAGGAGCTCACTGCCGCCCAGCTGAAAGAAGGCGAGCTGGAAGAACTGGAACAGCAGAGCGATACCATGTCGCACGCCGAGGACATCAAGACCGCCCTCTACGAGGCTGATCATGCGCTGACCGCTGAGCAGACTGGTGCCGTCGGTCAAGTACGCAGCGTGCTGCACGCCCTCAGCGGCATCAGCAAGGTGCTGCCGCAAGCCACCGAACTGGCAGAGCGGCTGGACTCCTGCCACATCGAGTTGAAGGACATCAGCGACGAGGTGAGCCGACTGCTGGAACGCACCGACTTCGACCCTGCCGAGCTGGATAGCATCAACAACCGGCTGGACCGTCTCTACGACCTGCAGAAGAAATACCATGCCGAGACCATCGGCGAGCTCATCAGCCAGCGCGACACCTTGCAGCAGCAGCTGCAGAACATCGAGAATAGCGACGAGGCGGTGAGCGAACTGGAGACACAGTGCCTGCAGCTACAGGCCCTGTGCCAGCAGCAGGCCGATGCACTCACCAAGCTGCGCCAGAAGGCCGCCAAGGAAATTGTCAAGCAGATGCAGCAGCGTCTCGTGCCCTTAGGCATGCCCAACGTGCGCTTCGACGTCAGCATCACCCCGACGGCACTCGGCAAGAGCGGTCAGGATGCCGTCAACTTCCTCTTCTCCGCCAACACCTCCACCCCACCCCAGCCCGTGGCACAAGTGGCATCGGGCGGCGAGATAGCGCGCGTCATGCTGTCGCTGAAGGCGATGATCAGCGGAGCCGTGAAGCTTCCCACCATCATCTTCGACGAGATAGACACGGGCGTCAGCGGCAAGATTGCCGAGAAGATGGCAGAGATTATGCAGGAGATGGGCAGCTACGAGCGACAAGTCATCTCCATTACCCACCTGCCCCAGATTGCCGCCCTCGGCAGCCATCACTACCGCGTGACGAAGGAAGAGACGCCGCAGGGCACTACGAGCCACATGCAGGAACTCTCCGCCGACGAGCGCGTCACCGAAATTGCCCAGATGCTCAGCGGTAGCGACGTCACCGCCGCCGCCGTCCAGAACGCCAAGGCACTGCTGAAGCAGAAGGTACTCACCGTCCTCCTGCTGCTCATGACCGTGCTCGGCATCAATGCCGCCGAGCCGCCATTCACCGGTACGCAGCTTGCATTCCCAGGTGCTGACGGCTACGGCAGATACACCTCTGGTGGTCGCGGTGGCGAGGTGTGCTACGTCACCAGTCTCGACGACTGCACCGATGCTAACCTCGTGGAAGGCACCCTGCGCTGGGCCATCCGCCACGACAACGGCGGCAAGCCGCGCACCATCCTCTTCAAGGTCGGGGGCACCATTCGCCTCACCTCCAAGCTGAAGTTCCTGCACGACAACGTCTCCATCCTCGGACAGACCGCCCCCGGCGGCGGCATCTGCATAGCAGGCTATGACATCTACCTGTGTAACGACAATATCATCCTGCGCTATCTCCGCTTCCGTGCCGGAGAGATGGCGGCAGCGAGCATCACCTCCCTCGACATGGAGAACGCCAAGCACGTCATCATCGATCACTGCTCGCTAACCTGGTCTATGGAGGAGTGTCTGACCGCCTACGACTCCGACTATACCACCATCCAGTGGTGCATCATCGGCGAAGGCCTCTATAACAGTCTCAACCCCAAGGGTGTGCGTTCCTACGCCACACAGTGGGGCGGCGAGCACTCTACCATGCACCACTGCCTCATCACCAACTGCAACAACCGCACCGTCCGCTTCAACGGCGTGCGCAGCGAGTCGAAGATTGGCCAGGGCCGTCACGACCACGATGCACAGGTGCTGTCAGAGTATGCCAACAACGTCGTCTTCAACTGGGGCAAGCCCAACTCTGCCTACGGCGGCGAGAACGACAAGACCGTCAACAATAGCGCCGACGGCAGCGAACACCTGGGTTACGACCGCGTGTATATGATCAACAACTACTACCGCCCCGGTCCCGTCACCCAGCAGCACGTCAGCGGCACCCGCTACTTTGCTCAAGGCGACTACGACCAAGCCGACGGCTACGGCCAATGGTATCTCAGCGGCAACAAGTTCGAGCTCGACAGCAAGTGGAAAGGAGCAGGCACCGAGTGGAGCACCGACTGCCTGCAGCGCGTCAATGCCGACAACCTCTACGGCTTCACCACTGCCGACACGCTGCGTGCCTTCAACCTGAAAGACCTCAGCGCTGCCAATGCCCAGGAGCTCTACGACCGCTACATCATGAACGCCCTGCCAGCAGGAGGCCTCTCCGGCATGCAGTACGAGAGTGCCGATGACGCCTTCCATTCCGTCTGCCAGGGAGCCGGTGCCTCACTGCCCCGCTACGACGCTGTCGATGCCCGTCTGCTCAAGGAAGCTCATGGCGACATCGACCCCCAATACACTGGCGTTGCCAAGCCCAAATTCAAGGACGGCATCATGGAGCAGCCTCGCGGCAAAGGCATCATCAACAGTCCCAACGACATTGCGATAGAAGCCTACGGCGGCAAACACATCCAGTTCGACTTCACCTACCGCCGTCCAGGCAGCAAGCAGTCCGTCAGCGACCACAACATCTATCCAGACCTCAGCGGCATCAGCACCGCTGTCGATAGCGATGGCGACGGCATGCCCGACGTCTATGAAGACGCCCACGGCTTCAACAAGCATCTTGCGGCTGACGGAGCCCTCATCGCCGCCAACGGCTATTCCAACCTCGAGAATTTCCTCAATGCCGTCGTGGCAGGCACCGTGACAGCAGAGGGAGAGACTGTACCATAGTATAAAAAAAGGTTTTTAGCGGGCGCTCCATTTATTTTTGGCGCCCGCTAAAAATATTCATGGCTGCCGCCAAAAATATTCACGGCGCCCGCTAAAAATAAAAGAGAGCCGTTCTTCCACCCGACGAAATACGTCTTCTCCCCCGACGAAAGCCGTTCTCGCACCCTTCTTCATCCGCACTCGTACATAGCGAATACCGTATTTACTTTTTGAGAGAAACATAAGAAAGTGGATGATTCCGTAAAAAAACGAATAGGTTGAAGTGTCTTATATATAGAAGTACCCCAAATTCGGGGCACAGACATGAATAGACTGATATGCTTGAACAAAGAATACTTGAGGAGCTTTTCCGCCAGAACTACAGCAAGATGATTCATCTGGCCAGAGTCTTGCTGGGAGATGACGAGGAGGCAGAAGACGTGGTGCAGGACATTTTCCTACGCCTGGCAAACAGCGACATTGCTTTCCACTTCGACGAGCAATCTTCGGGTTCGCCAAAGAGCAGCAACTATCTGCTGACTGCCGTGCACAATGCCTGCCTGAACAAAATCAGACAGATAAAATTACACGAGCGGGTGAAGGCTCTGATGCCTATAGACGATGAAGCCGATCTGCAACCCATTGACAAGCAGTTGGAACGTTTCGACAACATCGCTGCCTATGTGAACGAGCAACTGGAAGAACCGCATCGGAGCATTTTCCACTTCCGTTTCGATGAAGATCTAACGATACTCGAAATAGCCCGACGGCTCGGTCTGAACCCGAACACCACCTACAAGTATCTCATGCAGAGCATTCAGCAAATCAAGAATCACTTCAGTAAACTTTAAAAAGGAAAACAACATGGATACGACCAACGAAAACATCCGCCAACTACTGGAGATGCTCAACAATCCGGATGCTTACAGCGAGCAGGAAATACGGGACATCATCAACCACGATGAAGATACGTGTGAGACTTATCGCGTCATGGTAGAAACCAAGCGTAGCAGCCGCCATCGTCAAGACAAAGAACCTGTCGATGTAGATGCTGCATGGAACAAATTCAACCAGAAACTTCAGCCCAAGCAGCATAGTCGTAACTGGATGAAAATGGCAGCCTCTTTCATCGGGTTGCTCCTTGTCTCTGGCATTGCTTTTGCAGCCATTCACATGGTATTGCAGTATCATCATTCGGAGACACTCGATGCAGAACTCACGACGAATACGGAAAGTCCCGCCACAATAGTTCCTGCCGATACGATTGCCAGCGACACGCTCACCGTTCAGCCCGTCATCTTCGACAACGTCCCGCTGGAGGACATGCTGAAAGAGATAGCCGCGCACTACCATGTCAAGGTTACATTTCAAAACGACGAAGTCCGCGACTTCCGGTTCCGCTTTGTGTGGAATCCTCAGCAAGGCATCGAGCAAGTCATCAACGACCTCAACCAGTTCGAGCGGCTGACGGTCACTCTGAACGAGCATGAAATGACCATTAAATAGTCTGCCGCCATGAACCGATTTCTTGCTATCATTATCACCCTGCTGTTGACAGTCAGCACGCAGGCTCAAAAACGCATCTCGCGCGAATATAACAATGTGTCTCTGTCCGATGCGCTTAGCGAACTCGCCAATCAGCAAAGCGACTACGCCATCATGTTCCTCTACAACGAACTGGAGGACTTCCGCATCACCACGACTATTCGTCGAAAGGCGCTGCCCGAGGCCATACAGCAAATGATAGGCTTTTACCCTATCCGGATGATGGTCGATGACAGCGACCCCGATGTCAAGAAAATCTTTGTGGAATGTACTCACAAGACGAATCGACACTTGACGGGAACCATCATCGACAGACAGGGACAGCCTGTATCATACGCCAATGTCGTTGCACTCCATCCTGCCGACTCTACGCTGCTCAGCGGCGGTATATCGAATGAGAGTGGATACTTCGTTGTTCCCGTCGAGCAGCAGAGCGTTCTTCTCCGCGTCTCCTGTGTCGGCTATAAGACCATCTACAGACTTTGTGACAAACCCGAGGCGGGAAACATCAGAATGCAGACTGACAGCTACACGCTGAATGGTGTGGTGGTGCAGGGCGAGCGCCCCAAGGTGCAGCTACAGGGCAACTCGCTCATCATGAACATCGAAGGTACTGTGCTGGAGCGATTAGGAACGGCAGAAGATGTACTGTCGCGCGTGCCCACCATCTCAAAGAAAGGTGATGGCTACGAAATACTGGGCAAGGGTGCTCCGCTCATCTATGTGAACAACCGAAAGCTGAACGACCTGAACGAGCTTCGTAACATCCAGTCGGACTTCATCCGCCACGTAGAGGTCATCCAGAATCCCGGAGCACGCTACGACGCTACCGTCCATTCCGTCATCGTCA
>JAEEGG010026637.1_pt1 | contig 11020 bp, 12 predicted proteins | sample 9134161 | NCBI WGS metagenome assembly JAEEGG01 (sample SAMN16246543, study PRJNA631951) | gut metagenome | biome: gut microbiome; feature: rumen; material: CR-attached | host: Bos | place: Iran: Karaj | collected 2018-10
ATTCTCCAAGGGTACAAAATACCATTATTCAGTGATAAATTCAAGATTTGCTTAGTATATACTCATGGAAAAAGCTTACTTTTTAGTTATTAGAATATTATTAAGATACTTTTCTTTTCTTAAAAAGAGAAAACAAAATAGTTAACAAATAAACAACTCCGGCAATAACAATGGTTACAGCACCAGATGGCAGATTCGGTTCATAACTGACCATAAGCCCGGTACTAGTAAATATCATGCCTAATATAGTCGCACCTAGCATTATTTTCCAAACTCTGTTGAAAAACTTTGAAGAAATAGCAACAGGAAGTGTCAGCAAAGCAATAACCATAATAATTCCAACAACATTAACTGTTAAAACAACAGTTAAAGCAGTCATACAAAGCATTAGAAGATAATAAAACTCGACGTTAACACCTCTTGTGCGTGCATATTCCTCGTCAAAGCACACAGCAACAGTCTGTTTATAAAAAACAGAAGTAAGAATAATTGTCAGAACATCTAATCCGGCAATAAGGTAAAGCTCTTCAGAAGAAACCATGAGAATGTTTCCAAAGAGATAATTCATCAAATCTTCGTTATAACCAGGAGTCTTATAAATGAATAAAACCCCCATAGACATACCAACAGCCCAAAGAGCGCTTATGATACTGTCTTCGCGTTCTTTTGCCTTCAAGCTTATCCAGCCTATTATCAAGGCAGAAAGCAATGCTGTTATTACAGCACCATAAACAGGTTTAAGCCAAGGCAGATTATAAACCACAGAAAAATATCTGGCTGCACCTAGTCCACCTAAAACACAGTGAGAAATGGCCGCTGCAATATAAGTTATTCTTCTTAAAACAACGTAAGTACCGACTATGCCGCTGCCAATACTGCATAAAATGCCTGCTAAAACAGCATTCTGCAAAAAAGGTAATTCTAATAAATCTTTTATGAATGTAGACATGAGTGCCCCTTTTCACCACAACTATGATCATGCCTTATCATATTAATATCAAGACCATATATATGCTGTAAAGATTCTCCAGTAAGTTCTGAAACAGGATGAATCTGTAAATTCTTTCTGACACATATAACTCTCTTTACGTGTGTAGAAACGAAACCAATGTCATGAGAAACAATCAATATTGTAAACTTCTTGTTCATTTCAGCAAAGAGTTTATAAAACTGTTCTGTGCCGTGAACGTCAACGCTTGCCGTCGGTTCATCAAGAAGCAATAAATCAGGCTGAGACATAACAGCTCTGGCAATCAGAGCTCTCTGTTTCTGCCCACCAGATAAATCGGCAAAACTTCTGTGAATAAAATCCTTCAAACCAACCGTTTCAAGAGCTTCTTCAGCATCATGAATCTGCTTTTTAGAATAATTTCCCCACCAGAAAGAGCGACTCAAACACCCCATTAAAACAACATCTAAGACACTAACAGGAAAATTTGAATCAAATTTAGAAAACTGAGGAACATAACCTATTCTATGACGCTGCTGTTCTGGTGATTGTCCAAAAATTAAAACTTCACCCCTTAAAGGTTTATTTAAGCCCAGGATAAGTCTCAGAAGAGTAGTTTTACCACCGCCATTAGGGCCAACAACGCAGGCAAAATCGCCTTTTTCTACATTTAGATTAATATTTTCCAAAACTAAATCTTCACTACCATCGTAGGAAAAATCAACATTTTTTAAGCAAATAATATAATCTTCTGGCTGCATCTTAATTCTTAGAGTCAGCAACAGACTCTGCTATTGTTCTGAGATTATTTAAATAATCTTCAGACAAAGGGTCTATTGCAACAACACTACCTCCAATTGATGCAGCAATTGTTTTTGCTGTAGAAACCGGGAATTGTTTCTGAACAAAAATAACCTTAATTCCCTCGTTGCGGCAATTTCTGATTAACTCTCCAAGCTGTCTTGGAGCTGGTTCCTTACCTTCAATTTCTACTGCTTTCTGTATCATTCCATATTTATTAGCAAAATAACCAAAAGCAGGATGAAACACCAACAAAGTCTGGCCCTTAAAAGGCAGAAGCTTTTGAGTGAGTTCAGAATCAAGCTTATTTATATCTGATTTAATTACTTCTAAATTACCATTTATTTTTTCTTTTAACTCTGGTCTTTTAGAAATAATTGCTTTAGCCATATTTTCAGCCATAACCAAAGTTCTTACGGGGTCAAGCCAAAAATGAGGATCTAAGCCAGATTCATCTTCATCATGGTGTTCGTGGCCTTCATGGTCATGATGTTCGTTCATTGGGATTTTAACTATATTTTCATCTGTATGAACAATAAGCAAATTCGGACAAAGATTTTTAATTCTGGAAATAATAACCTTTTCAAAAGGAATACCTACAGTGAAGAACAAATCCGACCGCGACAGCTTTCCCATCTGCTGTGGCAAAGGTTCAAAGGTATGAGGAGACATACCTGGACCTATAAGAACTTCAACGGTTCCGTTATTCTCTAAAAGTCTTTCAGCAAAATATTTTTGAGGAAGTATGCTTACAAAAACCTTCAGTTGTTCATTTTCTGCAAATAAAGAAGAACATGAAACAAACATGAATATTGCTGCAATTATTAATTTTAACGTTAACCTTTTCATAATCAATCAAAAATACTAATAATTAATTTCGGGTAAGTATACAAATAAAAATCCTTGTTGTCATCAACTAAGATTTTTTGATTATTATTATATCACTTTAGTCAAATATGGCTCTAATAGCGTCTCTAAGAGTTCTTACACGAACAATTCCTTTTTCTTCGTTTAAGTCTGTGCCTTCTGCGACAACAAAGCGTTTAAAGCCAAATCTTTTTCCTTCTGCAATTCTGCGGCTAATTTGTGCAACAGGTCTGATTTCACCAGCCAATGTTATTTCACCAATGGGCATAATATCTGATGGAACAGGCCTATCGTGAAAACTAGCAACCAAAGCGGCCGCCAAAGCCAAATCTCCACCAGGTTCGCTAAGTTTCATTCCGCCAGCTACATTAGTAAAAACATCACGATTATAGAATTTCATTCCAGCATGTTTTTCTAAAACAGCTAAAATAAGGCTTAATTTATTAAAATCAACCCCAGCAACCACTCGTCTGGGAACTTCTAGAAAAGACTGAGTAACAAGAGCCTGAAGTTCTGTTAGAATACACCGAGAACCCTGCATTACAGGAGCTATAATAACTCCAGAGGTTTCTGAACGATTCTGGCTGACAAATAAATCAGACGGATTAACAACAGGCGACAGACCTTTTTCCGTCATATTAAAAACAGCAACCTCGCCAGTAGCACCATAGCGGTTCTTAAATACGCGCAATATTCTGAAATTGGAATTTACTTCGCCTTCAAAATAGAGAACAGTATCAACAATGTGTTCAAGTATCTTTGGGCCAGCAATAGAACCTTCTTTGGTAACGTGACCAACAATAAATACAGGTAAACCGCGGTCTTTTCCATATTTAGTTATTATTGCCGCGCATTCTCTGATTTGTGAAACAGAACCAGGAGTTGCATCTAACTGAGGTGTATAAACAGTTTGTATAGAATCTATTACAAGCATTCTAGGCAAATATGACGCCAAGCCATTTAGAGCTGAGTCTAAATTTTGTTCAGAAACAAGAATTATATCATTGCCGTTACCTATGCGAAGTCTTTCTGCTCGAAGCTTTATCTGGGTTGCAGATTCTTCTCCGGAAACATAAGCAACAGGCTTAATGTTTACACCTAATCTTGAAATGAGCTGAAGCATGAAGGTTGATTTTCCAACACCCGGCTCACCGCCAATGAGAGTAATTCCACCAGGAACCAAACCTCCGCCTATCAACTCGTCAAAAACATCTATACCCGTAGGCCACCTTTTGGTATGTTCAACAGCAATATCATCAAGAGTTTGAATAACAGACATACTTCCTGTTGTTTGAACAGGAATACGTTTCTGAGCAGGCTGTTCAACTTCCAGTTCAAGAGTATTCCATTCTCCACATCCAGAACACTGACCCTGCCATTTTGGGAAACTTTGACCGCATTTCTGACAAACATATTTACTTTTTGGCTTAGCCATACTTATTTTCCTATCTATTAATTAACGCTTGATGCATCTTTGTTTGTATTAGAACGAATCTTTAGGCTTAATTTTCTTTGGATATTTTTTCTTTATCTTCTTAATTGGTTCAGGTTCCGGCTCAGGCATCGGGCAGCGAGGGAATTGATTTGGAATGTACATTCCTTTAAAAATCTGTATCCTGCCATTTCCTGTGTCTAAAACATATAAATCACCATTTGGTCCGAAACGAACATCATGAGGTTTTATAAATTTACCAAATTCTGTGCCGAATCCACCTATTATTTGTCTAAGTTCACGGCGTTCATCCAACACAAGAACTTTATGATTACCGGTATCAGCTATTGCCATCCAACCATTTTTGGCCACATCAAAAGAGTGGGGGTAACGCATAGTGTAGCCTTCCCACTTTATTATTTCCTCTTTCTTCTGCATATTGTTTTCAAAAACAAGAATTCGGTGATTTCCATTATCGGCAACATAAATATCACCATTCTGGTCTACCCATACTCGCGTAAGATTTTTAAACTGTTTATAATCCCGCCCGCTCATATGGTGCATATGACCTAGGCGTTTGGAAGGTTTTAAGTCTGTATCGAAAATCTGTATGCGATTTCCCTGAACCCTCATTCTTTGCCCCCAATCTAAGGGAAAATCTCTAAGATAGTTTCCTCTAGGCTCAGAGACGTATATTCGGCCAGCACAGTCTGTGTCTATTCCTAATGGGTGATGGAAATAACCGTCTTTCCAACCTTCTTGCCCCAAGATAAACTTAACTTCACCATTTAATTTCAAAGCTTTTATTCTGTGATTCCCAGTATCACAAACAAGCAATGTTGTTAAATCAAGCCAGCCAACTCCAACAGGAAGGTTAAAATGATCCATAGGAATGCTTTCAGCCGGTCTGATTCTGCTTTGTCCATGCTGATAGGCTCTACCATAAAGATAGTTAGGGTCAGGATATCTACTGCTCAAATAATCGTCTTCACGATATTTATCGTTGGAATCACCAGGCAAAACTCTGTTATCCCAAGGCCACAAATCTCCATATATCATTTCTAATCTTAAGGGAATAGTAGCTACAGGATTAGGATCAACAGAATATACTTTTACTCTGTTGTTGTGGGTGTCGGTTACAGCAAGCATTTCGCCATCAGGAGAAAAACACATTCCTTCAGGTTCAAAAAGATTAAATTCACCTTTCCCGGTTTTACAAATAGAAACAAAAAATTTGTAAACGTGACCTGTGTCATCGGCTTTTAATTCTGATAAAACCAACCCAAACAGGCAAATAAAAATAAATATTAGTTTTTGATACAAATTCTGCTTCATACTCGGCTATTATAATTTAAACAAAAACTGAAAACAATATACTAAAAAATTATTAACTCAAAGATAAACAACTTAAATCACAGATTATTACAAAATTGAAGCAATGTACAAAAAGTTAAAAAAAGCTATTGACTTTTAGGACTAAATAATATAATATATTTTCTACACCCGCCGGGATGGCGGAATTGGCAGACGCACCGGACTTAAAATCCGGTGGGCTATAAACCCGTGCCGGTTCAAGCCCGGCTCTCGGCAGTGTCTTTATCGCGGGGTGGAGCAGTGGCAGCTCGTCGGGCTCATAACCCGGAGGTCGTAGGTTCGAATCCTTCCCCCGCAACCCACGTGGCAAGGTAGCTCAGTTGGTCAGAGCACACGGTTCATACCCGTGCGGTCGAAGGTTCAAATCCATCCCTTGCTATTGAATTAAGGTCTAACCAAGACCAAAAAAGTTTAAAAAAGCCGCTCACAAAGCGGCTTTTTTGTTACCCAATATACCTGTTGGATTACCCTAAATTACCTTGGATTTACAAAAAAGTTGGGGAGAAAATTGGGGAGACAGCTAAAATTCAGGTTGCGGGGTTCACAAGTTTTATGCTCTCAGCTAGTCAAATAAAGAGTTTAATGAAACTATAATCATGTCTGATTTTCTTTTTCTACTTATTTTTTAAACAAATCAGAATGGGAACCTGTTCTAAACAATGTCAACAGAAGAACGGATTCTGTCTGCTTATATATTAAAAGCCAGTCTGGTTCAATATGGCATTCTCTATAATACTTATAATTACCTTTTAGCTCATGGTCGTAGCAAGATTCGGGCAATTCTTCACCATTCTCTAATTTTTTTACTACTACTTTAAGACTGTCTAGATTCTTGCCTTGTTTCTTTGCCAGTTTATAATCTTTCTTAAATTGACTGGTTTGCTTAATTTTGTATTTCATTCTTCATCTAGCTCTTTAAATAATTCTTCCGATGAATCATAGGTCTTAGAATTTGGATCTCGCAACAATCTTTCACCTTCTTCAAAGGCTTTAATTGTAACTTCATTAGGTTCTTCATAATCATAAGATTTTTTATTTATTCTGAATGGTATACCCTGTTCTCTCACCATCTTTTTAGCAAATATAGTAAATGCTGTAGTTAAATTCATTCCTAATTCTTCACATAATTTTTCAAGATTTTTCTTAAGTTTAGTATCTAATCTGAAATTGACTAATGTAGTAGACATTTTAAACCTCTTTGTAGCTGTTTCTATTATTATAGACAAAAATAAAGAAACTGTAAATACAACATAAAGTTACAACAAAAAATAATACAAAATAGTTTTGTTACCCAAATTTTCAGTTATCCTCTTCTCTCTACAGTTTTTTCCGCTTATACTTCTGATTTTTGCTGTTAGGTTTATCAGGAACAGTCCTTTCAATAAGTCTTTGCTCTAAGGCAGGAGTTAAATAATTTTTACGGAAAGTCGGCTTGTGAGATAGACCAAGTAGTTTCATAAGTTCTGTAGCAGACAGAGTATTATTGCCAAGAGCTATGAGTAATCGTTCAACAGGTGATTTATCTTGGTCGGTTACTTGGTCGCCAACTTGGTCGGTGCTGTTACAAACCACTCCAATTCTTCCTAAATTATTGTTGTTCATTAGCTTGGTCAGTTTGGTTGGCTTGGTTGACTTGGTCAGTTTATTAGATAAAAAAAGTTTGCGTTTATTCTAGAGTGTAAGACTATATATTGTTTTAAAATAATCAAAATGTTAAAATAAAATCAGCATTTTCAAGGTGTGGTAAGAAAGTGTGGTAAATCAGAAAATGATTTTACACCTAACCACACCATAAGAACAAAATATGGCTTCAGAAGCTAAGATATTTATGTTCTCAGCTAGTCAGATAAAGAGTTTTGTAGCCCAACCACTTTCTTTTAGTATTGTGAATCGCCACCCCCCAAAAAAACTAACTATCTTTGGGAAAGTTCTTGCTTTAATGCAGATCGAAATTCATCTCTTTTTCTTTCATCAGTATTATGTTGCTCATTTAATTCTTGTTATTGATTTATAAACTAATTTCAAAAAAGCCATTTCACAATTAATAGCAGAAAACTATAATTAATTATTTTTTATGTTATAATAGCTAACAGTTCACACTTTTGAAGTGTACAAAGCGTAGCTATTAGATCGAAGGTGGAAGAGAAAATGATAAATATTCGTAAATTAGAAAGTGAACTTTGGGAATCGGCAGACTTATTGCGAGCCAGTTCGAAGCTCACATCAAATCAGTATTGTATGCCTGTTTTGGGGCTTATCTTCCTTCGCTACGCATATAGCAGATTTAAAAAGGTTGAATCCGAAATATTGAAAGGTCGCCCTTCTCGTGGCGGGCGTGTTATGCCTGTTGAAGCAAGTGACTTTACCGCTAAGAGTGCCCTCTATTTACCAAAAGAAGCACAGTATGACTATTTGTTGAATCTTCCAGAAAATCTTTCTGTTGCAGGAATAAAAAACAAAGAAGGTCACAGTATAAACAGTCTAGGTGAAGTTGTGAATAATGCCATGCTGCTTATTGAAGAACAAAGCGAACAATTAAAAGGCGTTCTTCCCAAAAGCTATGACGAGTTTTCAGATGCAATTCTTTCAGAACTACTTCGTATTTTTAACAACTCTGCTATAGATGAGATTGGTGGCGACATAATCGGTCGAATATATGAATATTTTTTAAATAAATTCGCTAAGAACATCGCTTCAGATGATGGGGTGTTCTTTACCCCTAAATCTCTGGTCAAAATGATTGTTAATATTATTGAACCTTCAACAGGTATTCTTCTAGACCCTGCCTGCGGTTCAGGCGGTATGTTCATTCAGTCTGGAGATTTCGTTAATCAAACAGGAATGAACGCTAACAACAGTATGACTTTTTATGGGCAGGAAAAAGTTGCTTATAATGCTCAGCTTTGTTTGATGAATATGGCTGTTCATGGTCTTACTGGTGTTATCAAATCTGGTGACGAAGCTAACACATTCTATCACGATGCACATAATCTTAACGGTGAATGTGACTATGTAATGGCTAATCCGCCATTCAATGTAGATAAAGTAAAAGCAGAATCATGTGAAAGTGCAAAGCGTCTGCCTTTTGGTATGACAGGCGTTAATAAAAAGACTAAAGAAGTCAGCAATGCCAACTATTTGTGGATTTCTTATTTTTACAGCTATCTGAATGAACATGGTCGGGCTGGCTTTGTTATGGCTTCCTCTGCAACAGACAGCCAAGGCAAAGACAAAGATATCAGAGAAAACCTTGTTAAAACTGGTCACGTTGATGTGATGATAAGTGTAGGAAATAACTTTTTCTATACAAAATCACTTCCATGCTCGCTATGGTTCTTTAATAAAGGGAAAGCTGAAGACCTGCTCAACAAAGTTCTCTTTATTGATGCACGTAATTACTATACTGTTGTAGACCGCACCTTAAACGAATGGTCAGAATGGCAACTTAAGAATATGAATGCCATAGTCTGGCTGTATCGTGGTGAAGTTGATAAATACAAAGAATTAATTGAAAAATACCATACTGCTCTTAATAGCGATAAGCCTTTTGCAGAATGCTTACAAGAACTTTCAGATAAACTTAAAGCTCTTAGGGAAGAAGCAAAGAAAGCAGTAGAAGAGGCTAAAAAAGCTGAAGCCGAAGCAAAAGATAAGAAAGTAAAATATGAAGGTAAAAAGCCTAAAGTTATTCAGGAAGAATATGACGCTAAGATTGCTGAACTAATAGATATTATCACTATAGCTAAAGAAGCAAACTGGCTCTATGAAAAGTTTGGCGAAGGCATTTATGCTGATATAGACGGCCTTTGTAAAATTGCTACTTTAGAAGAAATAGAAGTCAAGAACTGGTCACTTACACCTGGTGCCTATGTAGGAGTCGCTGAAGTTGAAGACGATGGTGTTAACTTCAAAGAACGCATGACTGAAATCCATCAAGAGCTAAATACTCTTCAAGCCGAAAGCAATGATTTGATGTCGAAGATAAATGCCAATCTTAAAGAACTCGGACTCGATGAATAATAAAAAAGTTGTCATTGCAAGCAATAGCGAATCAATCTACCCCATTTACAAAAGAGGGTATTAGAAATTATGACACAAGATAGAGAAAGGTAATAAAATGTCTTTATCCCCTTTCTTAAAGGGGAATGGCTACGAAGTAGCCAAGGGGATTTTAAATAATCAAGAATGAGTAATAAATGGCTTGTGAAAAAGTATTATATGGCTAGTTATAGTTGTTGGTAGATGTTGTAATTATTGATATAATTATAAATGAGCATATTGAAAAATAAAACGAGGTATTTTATGACTGATGTAAGACAAGAAGCTATAAATTTAATAAACAAAATGCCTGAAGATAAACTTAATGCTGTAATGCAAATTTTAAATGGAGTAAATAGTCTTTTAGATAACACTAAGCCTAGTTCTGAAAAATTAGAATTAGCGGAAAAATCATATCAATTATTAGAAAAAATGCGTAGAAAAGCTGATGATATTGACTATGACAAAGAATTAGCCGAATACAGAGACAAAAAATACTCATTATGAACATTTTAATAGATACTAATATTGTTTTAGATTTTCTTTTAAGACGTGAACCCCACATTAAAAACGCTGAAATTATCTTTAAAGCCTGTAAAGAATTTAAAATTAATGGCTTTATAGCAGCACATTCTATCCCCGATATTTTCTATATAATGAGAAAAAGTTATACTTTATATGAGCTAAAAGAAATTATAAAATTATTAGCAAATTTTATTTCTATCATTAATTTAACAGAAGAAATGATTTTGAGTGCTTTGTCTGAACATAATTTTTCTGATTTTGAAGATAGTTTACAGGACGAATGTGCACAAGAAATCAATGCTGATTACATTATAACAAGAAACGTTAACGATTTTGCTCATAGCAAAGTTAAAGCAATAGAACCAAAAGAATTTATAAAAAATGTTTTAACAATCTAAATAAAAAACACCACCTACGACACATACGGGTTTTCAGTGGTTCATTTTTATTATAATTATAATCAATGTTATTGTCAATTTGTTTAAGGAGTAATTATTGTGATAAGGCTTTCCTTTGAAATTGCCAGCAGTGTTGGTATTAGAAAACTGTTATTACAAGCATAGCAAAGCAATCTAGAAAAAGATTGGAAAAAAGGTGATAAAAGCGGTGGTAAGGAATGAAAGAAGTTAATCTAAGTGAAATCATCGAAGTAAAAAAAGGAAAATATATAACAAAAAAAGAAACGATAGAAGGACCTTATCCTGTAATTCTTGGAGGTCGCGAACCCGCATATTACATAAACAAGTATAATCATACAGGGAAAGCTATTGTAGTATCTAGAAGTGGTGCATCAGCAGGGTATGTTTCTTTTTGGAATGAACCTATTTTTGTCACCGATGGATTCTTAATAGAACCAAAAGAAACAGTTGATATTGATTTTTTATATTATTTAATGAAAGCTAATGAAAGTCACTTTTTAAGACAGCAAGGTGGCGCAGCAATTCCTCACGTTACTCCAAAAATAATTGGTAATATAAGTGTTATTCTCCCAACTCCTAATATTCAGCAAAAAATAGTAAGCATATTAAAACCTT
>JAEEGG010026643.1_pt1 | contig 11018 bp, 9 predicted proteins | sample 9134161 | NCBI WGS metagenome assembly JAEEGG01 (sample SAMN16246543, study PRJNA631951) | gut metagenome | biome: gut microbiome; feature: rumen; material: CR-attached | host: Bos | place: Iran: Karaj | collected 2018-10
AATCGGGAACCGGCTTGATTTGACAGTCGATTGCAATCTTCCAATGGGGCCTGAGGCTCTCATTTCTGCACATGGGCTTGATCTGCATCGCACATCCTATGGAATCACACTGAAAGCCTTGAGGATAGCCGTGCGGCTGAAGTCAGAGATGATCATCCCAGTCTTCTCGAGGCCTTTGCTCTTGATCGCAAGTGTTGATTTTTGTATAACGTCGGAGATGCATCTGGTCTCTTTCTCGTCTGCCGGTTTCGCCGGAAGATGCGTCATGGCGATTGGCGCCTGGGCGAGAAAACCTATCGGCAGCACGCCGTAGGTCCAGTCGTTCGCCCAGGCCATATGGGCCTGATGCCGACGTCCGATTTCATGGACATCTCTTGCACGTCTGATGTTCGACGGAGACAAGATCGCCTGTCGCTCCCTGAAGCCATGAGGGCATCCTTGTTGCCTTTGGCGACGGCCATCCTCAGGTATTTGCGGGCCTCCTTCTCGTCCTTCTTCACGCCCAGGCCTTTGCTGAACATCAGGTACAGGCGATAATTCCTGACCCCGTCCAGCAGGAACAACGACTTCAGGTACAGTTCCGCGGCCTTGCGGTAGTCCTGCTCGAACAACGTGCCCTCGTAGTACATGTCGGCCAGGGCTACAGACGACTGACACGGATAGGCGGCAGCCGCGGCGTACGCCTCCTTGGCCCTCTCCTTGTCGGGGGCGCTTGAGCCCCCGCTTTTGTACACGGGCGCCATCAACACGACGGCCCTGCGGTAGTAGCAGGCCGCCGCCTTCTCCATGAGGGCGTCCGGATCGCATTTCAGACTCGGCCTCATCTTTGCCGTCTCGGCCACTGCGGTCTGATAGAAAGCGATTACCGCGCGGGAATGGATCCTGAACCATTTCTCGGCCTCGGCGTCGTCCTTCTCCACCCCTTCCCCGTCACGATACATGCAGGCAACAGCGTATTGACATGTGGCATCGCCGTCCAAGGCTCCCTTGAGATACCATCCGAACGCTTCCTTCTCATCACGCTCGATTCTTCTCCCGGCACGGTACATGTCGCCAAGCACGACCATGGCCCTGTGATGTCCCGATTCCGCCGCCAGCTTCAACATGCGGACGTACGAGTCGAAATCCTTGGCAGTGCCGATGCCGCCGTCATACATGGTAGCGAGCTGGAAGTAAACATCGGGGTTGCCTCCTTCCGAAGCCTTGAGGTACTGCTCGAACGCCGCCTTCCTGTCGTTCTCGGACCAAGCGGTTTTCAATAGCACTGCAGCGTACCTGGTGACGTCGGAAGGGTTGCCGCTGTCGGCAAGCTCCTTGCAGAGGGTCAGCAGTTCCTTCCTATCCGGATCGTCGACGTCGCCGCCGTAGATAGCAGACAGTTTCGAGCGCGCATTGACGTCTCCTTTGTCAGCTGCGGACTTGTACAGGGAGACGGCATCGGCGCGCGTGTCCTCTGATCCGAACAAAAGGTCGGCATATGCCACCTGCGCCTCGACATGCCCCTGATCGGACGCCGCCTTGAGCCACTCCAGATATTTGTCCTCGTCTTTTTCGACAGTGTCACCGTCACGGTACATGAGGGCAAGCCTGTATTGGGATGCAGCGACGCCGAATTGGGCCTGGTCGTACACGACGTCGAAGGACCGCGACATGGCCAAGGAGTATTTGGAGCAAACGACTTTCGGCGCCCCATCTGCGACCGCCTTCCCGCCATCTATCCAGACGACTCTGGAGCACATCTCCTCCACGGCGGAGACGTTATGGGAGACGAACACAACCGTCTTCCCGTTCCTCATAAGCTTTTTGAACGCGGACGACGCCTTGGCAGAGAAGCTGGCATCCCCGGTGCTTAGGACCTCGTCCACCAGCATGATCTCGGCATCCACGTGGAGCATTATGGAGAAAGCCAGCCTGCTGACCATTCCCGTTGAATAAGTCTTTATCGGGTTGTCGATATGCTTTCCGATGCCCGAGAAGTCCACGATGGCGTCCAGCTTCTCGTCCATGTCCTTCTTGCTGAACCCGTAGAGCTCCCCCTTGAGGTATATGTTCTCCCTTCCGGACATCTCGTATTGGAACCCCATGCTCAAAGACAGGATGCTGGCGACCTTGCCGTCGATTTCGACTGTTCCTGAATCCGGCTCCAAGATCTTCGCCATGATGCTCAGCAAAGTGCTCTTCCCGCTGCCGTTCCTCCCCAGGACCCCCAGTATCTCCCCTTTTCTGACAGAAAGGCTGATCCCGTTCAGGACCTTGTTCTCCACGACGACCTTCTTCTTCCTGGACAGGACGGCCTTTCCGGAATCCTCTTGCCTGGTCTCCAATTTGAATGACTTGGTCACATCCTTGAGCTCAATAGCGTATCCTGCCCTCATCATAACCTCTCCGCGAATCCGTTCTTAAGTTTCTCAAATATAATGCCACCGATGGCTATGGATATCAAAGCCAGCAAGAAGCACATGCCGTACACTTCTAGGTCCGGGACCTCGCCGGCGTACAATATGGAATGGAACGACTCCAGATAATAAGTGAACGGATTTGCCCAGAGAACGGCCGCCATGGCCCCGTCCACGGTTTCCGCCATATAACGAATCGGGCTGAATACGAAAAACGCTATCCCCAGGGAACCAAGAAGGAACTGAAGATCGCGCACGTACACCGTTATAGACGAAAGCGCCAGCGTGCATCCGAGACAGAACAGGTACATGGCAGCGATCAATGGCACCAACAGGAGCATCGCCACGGGGTTCAAGGGATACCCTGTCGCTGCCATGAATACGATGACCGCGGCATACCCGATGATCATGACGATGAAACTTACTGTGACGCTTGATATGGCGAGTATCTCGCGGGGAAGGTACATTTTCTTGATGATGCCTGAATTGCTGGTGAAGCACGTAGTCCCTCCGGCAACGGAAGACGTCAGCACGTGGAACGCCAATATGCCAGCGGCTACGAACACCCAGTAGTTCTCCATGTCCTCTCCGCCTTCAGAATACATGAAGAAACATACCGCGACGTAGACCAGCGGCATTGCGAAGTGCCATGCGAACCCGAGGACTGAGCTCTTGTACCTTCCGTACAGCCCCTTCTCCACGAGGGACCTCAGGACGCTGCGATAATCGTACAACTCCCTCAGCCTCCTCTTGATAGAGAAGGTTCCGAGAGTCAACTCCCTCCCTTCGCTCATGACGTACCCAGCCTTCTTCAATTGACGGAAAGTATATAACGTTGATTGAGAGGAGGACTTACGGAGTCGTCGCTTGGAACTCAATGCCCCTGCCATCCCGACAAGTCCGGACAAAGCCATGAACACGCCTATGATGACCATCACCACATCCGCTGTGCTGTCTAGGTTGAAAAGCGCATAAATCCCTAAGATGACCATGACCGCAGCTATCACCATCCCCACGATGCCGATATGCGGGGCGCTCAGCAACAGCAGTATGCCGATGGCGAGGAGCATCGCCGCCAAGATCAGCATCAGGACGTCAGAGAACAGGTTCGGAACGGCTATCAATGCTACGCCTAGGATTAAACCAGCAGCGCCGAGCGCGGCACCGAAAATCGATGAGACGCTCAGCTGCGTCGCCATCACAATCAACGACGTCAATGCAATGATGGCGCCTGCGATCATCAGGACTATGTTCAGGGAGCCTCTGCCGCCGACGGCGAACATGACGCCGATTATGAAGATGGCCAGGCTCGCGATGAACCTCGCCTTCCACGGATTGCCGTCTATGACAGTGACCTTGCTCATACGACCGTCGCTCCTTATTCACCACGGGTAGATAACGGTTGCTGACAAGATGCTGGAAAACGGCGGCCGGCGTTGCCGCCATCGGCACATGAAGCCGATGAGTGGATGGAACAGCCTCCATGAGGCCGTGACCCTGACATCGACAGGGTGCTGGCACACGCCGTCAGTGACGAAAAGTGCGCGGACGCGTCCTGCTTGGAGACTCTGGCGGATCTTGCGCAGGAGGGCGGACACATCGAAACGAAGATCCTTGCTGACGTGGCGTGCGATAAGAAGGCCATACGGTCGAGATACATGGCGGAGGGCATAGAAGTCGCCAGAACATCAGGAGCCTTCGGCTGGACAAATGCAAGCCCTGTGTCTTGGCGGAATACGCGCTCATGTCTGCATGTCAAGGGCGCGCGACGGGCCTCATTTTGGAAAGCCCTCATCGGATACGGCAGGCGTCGGAAGGTCGAACGCACTTTTTCGGATTTGAAAAGGCTTCCGGAGACGTTTTTAGGTATAGGAAGAATGGAACGGATGTCGAGGGTACGATCTGGAAGGCCACCGTGTGCTAAACGAGTACGGGGGAATCAGAATGAAATCAGGACAGTCATGCAAGGGGTTGTCGAACACGGTTTTCAAGGGCAGGGTCTATCGAACCCTTCGTCTACCCCTTGGGATATCCGGTGTCCTGGCGGCGGTTTTTGCCCTGTCCTGGGCCCAGCATGGATACCAACGTCGGATCTTGAGAAAACGTCGAATTCGGCTCAAAGCGTCTGTTCAAGGTGCCAATCCACGTAAGACTGCGTTGTTTCGCTTTATGGGGGAGTAGGGCGTTTTGACTAAATCGCAAAGGGTCTGGATGTGTTTCAAGCGTCCTACATAACACAATTATATGCAAACGCTGTTCGGGATTGCAGGAGCACTGAACGCACCATGGCGCAATTCAACACTACGGACAACATCAGGTGGAAAGTTGAGAACGGCATTCTTTCCATTGAGCCAGGAAGTGATGGCGAGATGATTGATTACGTCAAGGACAATGTGTGTTCCAGTCCTTGGTATTCATACCGTGATTCAATAGTCAAAGCTGAAATCGGCAAGGGGATAACCCGCATAGGTGCAGGAGCATTCTATGATTGCTTCAAACTGGCTATGGTCGATATACCCGACACCGTTGTCAGTGTAGGGGGCCAGGCGTTTCACAACTGCGGCAATTTGAAGAAACTGGTGTTTCCGAAGGCCTTGGAGTCCATAGGCGATTATGCGTTTACCTTTTGCGTCTCTCTTAATAAGATCGAGTTCAAGTCTGAGAAGCCTCCTTCTGTGGGCAAGTCATTATTCACCACGGTTCCGGGCAATACCACGATGGTCACCCTCACGGGAAGCAGCATAGATTCGGAAGTATTCGCAGAGAGGACCATAGGTGCCAACGGGTTGGTGACGTTCGAGGCAGAGGGAAAGGACGACAACATCTGGTGGTCCTTGTCCAACGGGACGCTTAATATCATGATCGCGAAGAACAAGACGGATGAGTACAAGCCCTATGTCAAAGACAACGTCTGTTCATCGCCATGGCATAAATACAGGACCGGCATCCACAAGGTCGCTTTCAGTGATAAGTTCAAGCAGATCAACGATGGGATGTTCTTCGATTGCATATATCTGGACGATGTGGTCATGCCCCAGAGCGTCGAAGTGATCGGGAGGCAGGCGTTTCATAACTGCAGGGCCATAAAGACGTTGACCATACCCAGGAAAGTGGTGAAGATATGCGATTTCGCATTTACGTTCTGCGTGTCCTTGGAAACTGTTTACATGCTACCTGAAAACAAGGTGGAGCTGGGGTATCATCTGTTTGACACCGTTCCCGATGCAAAGATGATAACGCTGAAAGGATCCAAGTGGATGGATTCTTCCGTCATAAACAGCAATACCATAGGGAACAACGCCAAAGTCACCTATGAGACCTTTGGAAATCTGGAGAATATGGAATGGCGCATAAAGAACGGAGTCTTGACGATTTCGCCTATACCCGGGATGAGCACGGTCATGGAGGACCTGGTGTCCGATAACGTCTGTAAGGCGCCTTGGCATGACTATGTTTACGGCATTTACAAGATATCCGTCGAAGGGAATATCGAGAACATAGGCGCAGGCGCTTTCTACGATTGCTTCAACGCTACGAGCATCGACATGCCCTCTAGCATTACATCCATCGGATTCCAAGCGTTTCACAATTGCAGGAGTCTTCGTCATATCACGATTCCGTCGAAGGTAAGCTCCCTCGGGGACTACGAGTTTACGTTCTGCACATCTCTTAGAACCATATTCTTTATGTCCGAGAACGCGCCTCGGTTCGGAATAGGGATGTTTGACGGATGTCCTGATAATGTAGAGATAAAGGTGTATACAATGGGGTGGAAACCTAGGAGAGAGGACAAGCCGCCATATGAGATGGTCAAGTTCTTCAAACTGGGCGAATGAAGGGGTGCGTATCATAATAGATTTTGCGCTCTTTAAGGATCGTGTATGGACGACCAATATCCGTTGCCGTCGTGGGAAGAAGGTATACGAGCGTATTATGGACTCCTACTCCCCTGGAACGGAGGTTGTCATTTTTCCTGAGGACGATAGCAGGTTGAACTATTACGGGCTTTTGTATCTAGACGAGCGCTTGGTAAGGGGGCTCAAAAAGGATGCAATCATCGTGACCTCCAATTCTGGAGTGGAGAAGGCGGCTGGCCTTTTCACCAAAAAGATCAGAAGCATCATCTTGGTATCCAAGGAGGAGGTCGAGGACCTGCTCTCGCTTTATGGGGTCATCGATACCCCCGCTCCTTTCATAGTGGTTTCCCTCGACTCCCCCGAGGGGCGCCACGCTGACCGGATGCTTGGAGTCAAGGGGCTCACAGTTGAGCAGCTGGTGGCGATAGGGGTGTACTTCATCATTCCTTTCAGACCGATACTTCGCAGGTTCGCATACGATGGCGATGATCCAGAAGTCCTAGATATATTGAAGGAGGCTTGAAAATGACGGATGTTCACAAGAAGCCGTTCAAATATAGGTTTATCGGGTTTCTCAAGGAGCTCATGGTCAAGGATTCCACCAACTTCATACAGCACGTGTACTTTAAAATCAAGTTGACGACGTGGTGGAAACTATATAAAAAGATAGCCAACAAGGATGGCGTCACGTACCTTTGTCCTTACAAGGGGACCGGGGATGTTTTCGTTGCGACGGTCCTTCTTGCCAGTCAGATAGGCGAGGACAGGGTGAAGAGGAGCAAGGTCTGCGTGATTGGAGAAGGTTCTCGGAAGGTGGTATTGCTTTCTGGGTTCACCGACGTCATGGCTCTGGAACAAGAGGAGATGGACGATGTCATGCGCATGGGCACCGCTCTCGGATTCGCACCTCTGGATCTGTTCGTTCTTCATGCCGATCCGCCCAATTCAAAAATGGGGATCACTGACCATCTAAGGAATTATAATGGAATCAATTTCATGGATTTCTTTGTCAGCGGGGTGTTCAACAATCCGGGCCTCAACGTCAAGGTTCCTGCTTTCGATGAATGTAAGGATAGCGTCAAGAAGTTCTTTGATGACAATGGCCTGATTCCAGGAAGGACTGTAATCGTGGCTCCATACGTCAATACCCTCGGGGAGCTTCCCGTGTGGCTGTGGATAGAGATCGTTGACGAGTTCCGCAAGAGGGGATACACCGTGTGCACCAATTGCGATGACAAGCACTGGCCTATCTTCGGTAGCGTCAGAGTTAACCCCTCATATGCGGAGCTCAAGGAATTCTATGAGTATGCCGGGTACTTCGTTGGATCTCGCAGCGGATTATGCGACATATTGAGTTCGTTCGACATGTGCAAGATCATAATCTATCTGTCTACCGAACAATGGGGAAGCGGTGAGATCATCGACTTCTTCAGTATGAACGATATGGGACTTTGCGAGGATGCGATTGAAATCGTCCATAAGGGAATTGATTTCTTGACTACCAAGGATGAAATACTAAGGCGCGTTCAGGGGTGGGAGAGAAGCCACGGAGGTTCAAAGGTTCCCGTCAACCCGGTACGTTAAATCGAATTTGTCGCGTTCTAAGTCTACGGCGACCGACGTCCTAAGGCCGGAAGGCTTGCGATCGTTCACAAGTATCCTTTCGCCGTACGGAAGGTTGTTGATGATGCAGTCGTATCTTATTCCCGCCTCTTTGAGGAATTTCTCGGTCGATTCCATGCACCAATCCTCGCGGGAGGTCAGGAATATGATGCGATCGGTGTCAGGGATTCCGAGAAGGAACTCCAAGGCGCCGTCGAGGAGGGAATCGACGCCGTCTATTTTGTATCCGTTGTGCTTAACGATCGTGCCGTCCAAGTCAAAAAGCCACGTTTTTCCTAAGGGGGAAAGGACGAGATCATTGCTTCCTTGCTGCATCCCCTATAGCTCCCCCAGGGTGGTTTCTAATGAAATCTTCGTAGGTGACGCCCATTCTTTTGGACACATTCATGGCGAGGGCTTGAAGAACTATCAGATAGATGGTCGTGGAGTTATTCGGAACCTTGTCCCACTCGTCCCCTTCATGGCTCATCTTCAGAGCCAATGTGTTGGGGGCCCCCTTGGCAAGCCTGCTGTTCTCGTTGAATGTTATGGACCAGATCAACGATTTACGCTTCTTTAGATGCTCCAGAAGATATATGGATTCAGCCGTCTCCCCGCTTTTTGACAGGATGATTACCAGGTCGTCGTCACGCACGGTGCCTAAGTCCCCGTGGACGGCGGTGTTGGTGTGGAGGAAAGTGGACTCGAGACCGAAGGAAAGCATGGTGCCGACGAACTTCTCGCATATGGGCGCATTCTTTCCAAGTCCGGTAATGACTACCTTTCCCCCGTCACGAAGAATCCTGACCGTGTCGTCCACTAGCTTATAGAACTTATCCTCGTCCAAATCCTCTATTGATTTGTTGACGGTGTCCATTATTCCTTTGAAATAGTCATTCATAGCACGTCCTCCAAATACCATATGCCGTTATAAAACGCACCGCATATAGAGTCGTAATCTTCCCATGCATAAGTAGTCAGCGACAGCCAGATGACAGCATGAAGGAGTTTGATGTCGTTTGCGGACACACTATCCTCGGAAAGGAGCGCAAAAAACTCGTCTTCCATGTCTTCCCATCCGTTTGACTGGATTTCGAGCCTTACTTCCTCACCTATCTGAATGTCGAATCTTCTCAGGTTGAACATATCGTAATTGCCTTTGATCGAGTAGTAGAGCTTCGCCCAGTCATAAGCCGGATCTCCGAAAATCTCAGTGGAGCCGAAGTATCCGCGAGGGTCAATGAAGACGGGGTCCTTGCCGTCACGGAGCATAATGTTTGAAAACGTGCAATCCCCGTGGATAAGCTTGAATTCGTTGCACCTGACGTCATATAGCTTCTTCTCCAAATCTATGAGGTGGAAGTACACGTTGCGGCATTTTTTACCGTTGACAGTTATGTATCTCTCGTTGGCATGGGGGATAAGGTCCCTGACAGCCGCCAGACGATCCATGGTTTTGGTGAAATAGGCCTTTTTGGAACTGAAGGCATCGGCCGGTATTCTGTCGCATTCATGGAGGTACTTCAAGCTGGATACGAGTTTTTTCAGCGTCTCTTTTCTCTCTTCGTAAGTGAAATTATAGGCGTACACGTTCCTTCCGTTCACCTTCTCGATGTGGAGCTCGGGTTCGTATTTGTAAATCTTGGGGATAGGGACGTGATCAAATTTGGACACATGTCTATACCAGGCGACTTCTCTCACAGCAAGCTTCTTGCCTTGGCTGTCTATGCCCTTTTTCACAAGGATGTCCCCACGGTCCTCGATGCTGTTGAAGGGCCGGCATTTGCCGATTTCCATCTCGGGGATCCTGTCGATAAGCCCGAACTCTTGGCTGTTCCCGATATAGAACGGCTCGAGAGGTATTCCGGATCCAGCTAGCCAGCGGACGAATTCCCCGGATGTGGGGATTCCTGACAACACGCTCTTGTCTTTGAATATGAAAACCCCTGCGATTCCAGAGTCAGAACTGGACGCCTCCGAGGCGACTCCGTCTTTGAAGGACCATCTGCATTCAAACTTGTCCGAGAGCCCGACAAGGTTTCCGTCAGAATAGGGGATGTCCATGCCCTCATCCAAAATAAGGTCGCACCAGGTGAGCATGAATCTTGCGCCTTCCGGCAGAAAAGAGAGCGCTCTGCTTACTCCGGCGCAAGTTCCCTTGCTGCCTTCTGCGCTCACGAATATGAAGTCGTTTCCGAACTTGTCCCTGAAGGAATTAAGGTAGTTCCTCAGCACATCTTCCATGTAGTCGCCTATAATCACAAATTTCGCATTCGGAAATTTCCTGAATAGGTAGAATATTATCGGGGTATTTCCAACTGGAACAAGCGCCTTCGGCCTGTTCATTGTGTACTTCCCAAGCCTGGTGCCCTTCCCACCTGCTTGTACGACCACATAGTCGATTGCGACCATGGTCAGCGGTATGCTGACCAATCTTATAACCCTTTATGCCGTCTTGGTAACGGCTCTGATAAGGAAGTGGGTATTATCACAATTGAGAGGAGTGAACAGATGGATGTAAAGCCTGCAGAACGAGGGGATATGACCTCGCCTTAATGTCTCTGGTTATTTCCTCGTTACGCGGGCTTTATCCTCATTTATGCTGAATTTTGATAACGAGGTTCGCTGAATATTATCTGGTCGTCTGCTTTTGAGTACAGGGCACCTACATATACATCGTAATTACTATTAATGATGACCTACAACATGATATAATCTCAGAAGACCAAGAGCAGCACGATATATTACCTATGAGGTGACCGCCGAATGGGATCTTGAGAAGAAGAGGTCGAGACAGAAGCGTAGATATCTCGGGCCATGGGACGAGGAGGGAAATACAGATGGAAGTGAACTCTGAGGAGGACCGGTATGGTGACTCTGTTTTTCGATGAGAAGCCTGGCATTTAAGTGGTAAGGGGTGCTGTTGGCAATCAACTAGTGTTTAGAGGCCAGGATTCGTAGGACGCGATTCGGAATACGTGAAGCATGGGATGGTCAGCCTCTGCAGGGTTGAATCTCATGAGCGGGCGGATAGTGCCTCTGGTCAGCGAGACCCACAAAAGTTCCGATTTCATAGAATTCCTGAGATCATTGACGAGAAGTACGCGGATTTGGAGCGTGTTCGCCTCGTTTCTGGAAAATTCCCAGGCTCACAACTCCAATG
>JAEEGG010026648.1_pt1 | contig 11017 bp, 3 predicted proteins | sample 9134161 | NCBI WGS metagenome assembly JAEEGG01 (sample SAMN16246543, study PRJNA631951) | gut metagenome | biome: gut microbiome; feature: rumen; material: CR-attached | host: Bos | place: Iran: Karaj | collected 2018-10
ATTGCGCTTTAGGATCTTCGATACGAAGGGGAATGAGCGCGAAGCACGCAGGTTGCACTCGATGACCTTCACCTCGCGGTTCTTGGCGAGGAACTGAATGTTGAAGGGGCCAGAGATGTTGAGCTCCTTGGCGATCTTACGCGAAATCTTCTTGATCTGACGGACGGTAGAGAAGTAGATGTGCTGTGCGGGGAACACCATGGTGGCGTCGCCAGAGTGCACACCGGCATACTCGACGTGCTCGGAAATGGCATACTCGACGACCTCTCCCTTGTCGGCAACAGCGTCAAACTCAATCTCCTTGGTCTCAGTCATGAACTTGGACACCACTACGGGGAACTCCTTGGACACCTCGGTAGCCATGGAGAGGAAGCGGTGCAGTTCCTCGTCGTCGTAGCACACGTTCATGGCAGCACCCGAGAGAACGTACGAAGGACGTACCAGTACAGGATAGCCCACCTCAGAGACAACCTCCTTGATGTCGTCGAATGAGGTCAGCGCACGCCATGCGGGCTGGTCGATATCCAGCTTGTCGAGCATGGCCGAGAACTTGTCGCGGTTCTCTGCCCGGTCGATGTTGACAGGGCTGGTACCCAACACGGGAACACCCTGTCGATGCAGCTTCATGGCCAGGTTGTTAGGAATCTGTCCACCCACGCTGACAATGACGCCACGCGGTGACTCGAGGTCAATGACGTCGAGCACACGCTCCAGTGACAACTCGTCGAAGTACAGACGGTCGCACATATCATAGTCAGTAGACACCGTTTCTGGGTTGTAGTTGATCATGATGGACTTGTAGCCCAGCTTGCGTGCAGTATTGATAGCGTTCACTGAGCACCAGTCGAACTCTACAGAGCTGCCAATACGGTAGGCACCAGAGCCCAGTACGATGACTGACTTCTCATTATTATAATATGAAATATCGTGCGCACACGCGTATGGTTTGCCGTCGGGACGTGCAAAGGCTGGTGTATGGGTGTAGGTGAAATACAGGTAGTTAGTGAGTTCTGGATGCTCAGAAGCCACAGTCGGAATGCGCTTCACGGAAGGAAGAATGCCCAGGCGCTTACGATGCTGGCGAACCAGCAGATTCTCCTTCTCCATGTTGCCGTTTTCGGGTTTAAGTACGAAGCGGGCAATCTGGAAGTCAGAGAAGCCGCACTGCTTCACCTCCAGCAAGAGGTCTGCGGGCAGGTCTTCCAGCTTGTCGTACTTCTGCAACTCGTGCTTCAGGTCAACGATATGCTTCAGGCGCTCCAGGAACCAGACGTCAATCTTGGTGAGCTGCTCGATGCGCTCAACAGTATAGCCATCCTCCAGAGCCTGTGCGATAGCGAAGATACGCAGGTCGGTGGGGTTAGCCAGCGCGTCGTCCAGGTCGTCGAACTTGGTGTGGTCATTGCCCACGAAACCGTGCATGCCCTGACCAATCATGCGGAGACCCTTCTGAATCATCTCCTCGAAAGAGCGGCCGATAGACATAATCTCACCTACAGACTTCATGCTGGAACCAATCTGACGGCTCACACCGGCAAACTTGGTGAGGTCCCAACGAGGAATCTTACAAATCATGTAGTCGAGGGAAGGAGCAACGTAGGCTGAGCTGGTGGTACCCATCTCACCAATCTGGTCGAGGGTGTAGCCCAGCGCAATCTTGGCAGCAACGAAGGCGAGGGGATAGCCGGTAGCCTTAGAAGCCAGCGCAGAAGAACGGCTCAGACGAGCGTTGATTTCAATGATACGATAGTCGTTGGTCTCGGCATTGAAGGCAAACTGGATGTTGCACTCACCGACGATGCCCAGATGACGTACGCACTTAATGGTGATATCCTGCAGCATCTTGACCTGCTCAGGCTTCAGCGAACAGGTAGGAGCAACGACGATAGACTCACCAGTGTGGATGCCCAGGGGATCGAAGTTCTCCATAGAGGCAACGGTGAAGCAATGGTCGTTGGCATCGCGGATGCACTCGAACTCAATCTCCTTCCAGCCCTTCAGCGACTCCTCAACCAGAATCTGAGGAGCAAAGGTGAAGGCGCTCTCAGCCAGTTCTTTGAAGGCTTTCTCGTCAGGACAGATACCTGAACCCAGTCCACCCAGCGCATAGGCTGAACGGATCATGATGGGGAAACCAATCTCGTGGGCAGCCTTCAAGGCGTCTTCCATGTTCTCTACGGCGTGACTTACGGGAGTCTTTAACTGGATCTCATCAAGCTTCTTTACAAAAAGGTCGCGATCCTCAGTGTTCATAATTGCCTCAACACTTGTTCCAAGGACCTCGACCCCATATTCTTTAAGAATACCTTTCTGATACAGTTCCGTACCGCAGTTCAAAGCGGTCTGACCACCGAAGGCCAACAGAATGCCGTCGGGCCGTTCCTTCTTGATGATCTCTGTAACAAAATGAGTGGTGACGGGTTGGAAATAAACCTTGTCGGCAATACCTTCAGAAGTCTGAATGGTAGCGATGTTGGGGTTTACTAACACGGAAGAGATACCTTCCTCACGTAAAGCTTTTAATGCTTGGGAGCCAGAATAGTCAAACTCACCAGCTTGTCCGATTTTCAAAGCGCCAGAACCTAATACCAGCACCTTCTTGAGTTTTTTTGTCATATCGTTTGCTGAGTTGTTGATGTCGTTATTCTGGGCTGCAAAGGTACAAAGAAAATGAGAAATAGCAAAAGGATTTCTCAATTTTCTTATAAAAAAATGTAGGGAAGACACTTTTGCCTTCCCTACATAAATATATATACGAGAATTACTCGCCTTTCTCCATCTGAGCCTTCAGCTGAGCCAGTACGTCGATGTCACCAAGTGTGGTGCTGGCTGCAACATTCTCAATCTTCGGAGCGTCTGCCTTCGGAGCACGAGTCTTCTTGGCAGCGGCCTTCTTCTCCTCACGCTGAGGATCCTCGAAGGTACGGCTGTGAGAGAGGATGATGCGCTTGCTGTCCTTGTTGAACTCGATAACCTTGAAGGGCAGAACCTCACCAGCCTGAGCCTGTGAACCGTCCTCCTTCTGCAGGTGCTTAGGAGTAGCGAAGCCCTCAACGTTCTCACCGAGAGAAACAACGGCACCCTTCTCCAGGAGCTCAGTGATCTTACCCTCGTGGATAGAACCAACGGTGTACTGCTCCTCGAAGACATCCCAAGGATTGTCCTCCAGCTGCTTGTGACCAAGGCTGAGACGACGGTTCTCCTTGTCGATATCGAGAACGACAACGTCGATCTGTGCACCAACCTGTGTGAACTCAGAAGGATGCTTAACCTTCTTGGTCCAGCTGAGGTCGCTGATGTGAATCAGACCGTCAACACCCTCCTCGAGCTCAACAAATACACCGAAGTTGGTGAAGTTGCGAACCTTAGCAGAGTGCTTGCTGCCAACAGGATACTTAACCTCGATAGCCTCCCAGGGATCTTCCTTCAGCTGCTTGATGCCGAGAGACATCTTGCGCTCGTCGCGGTCGAGAGTCAGGATAACTGCCTCGATCTCGTCGCCAACCTTCAGGAACTCCTGAGCTGAACGCAGGTGCTGGCTCCAAGACATCTCAGAAACGTGAATCAGACCCTCAACACCAGGCTGAATCTCTACGAATGCACCGTAGTCAGCGATAACGACAACCTTACCCTTCACGTGGTCACCAACCTTGAGGTCAGCATCCAGAGCATCCCAAGGATGAGGAGTGAGCTGCTTCAGACCGAGAGCGATACGACGCTTCTCCTCATCGAAGTCGAGGATAACGACGTTGATCTTCTGGTCGAGCTCAACAACCTTGTGGGGATCGTCAACACGGCCCCAAGACAGGTCTGTGATGTGAATCAGTCCGTCAACACCACCCAGGTCTACGAATACGCCGTAGCTGGTGATATTCTTCACAACACCCTCCAGGATCTGACCCTTCTCCAGCTTGCCGATGATCTCCTGCTTCTGGGCCTCGAGTTCAGCCTCGATGAGTGCCTTGTGAGAAACTACTACATTGCGGAACTCCTGATTGATCTTAACAATCTTGAACTCCATGGTCTTGCCTACGAACTGGTCGTAGTCGCGTATGGGGTGAACGTCGATCTGGCTACCGGGCAGGAAGGCCTCGATGCCGAATACATCAACGATCATACCGCCCTTAGTGCGGCACTTGATGTAACCCTGAATAATCTCCTGAGCCTCCAGAGCAGCGTTGACGCGCTCCCAGCTCTTAGACATGCGGGCTTTCTTGTGACTGAGTACCAGCTGACCTTTCTTGTCCTCTGCGTTCTCTACATACACCTCAACGGTGTCGCCGGCCTTCAGGTCGGGGTTGTAGCGGAACTCGCTGGCAGGGATAATACCGTCGCTCTTGTAGCCGATGTTAACGACTACCTCTTTCTTGTCGACGCTGATGACAGTACCGTCAACTACCTGATGCTCGCTGACCTTGTTAAGGGTCTCGTCGTAAGCCTTGTCGAGCTCTTCCTTGCTGACGTTAGCGGCAGTGCCATTCTCAAACTGATCCCAGTCGAAGTCCTGTAATGGCTGGACGTTCTTTGTTAATTCTGACATAATAATAAATAATGTGTTGCCCGATCTCTCGATGGGGCGGGGCCTGAACAGACGTTTATCAGACCGTGTTTTAAAGGGTTAATAATGATAGGCACCGACGCCTGTTTCAGCACCTACTCGCCCTTTTGGGCGCAAAAGCGGGTGCAAAGGTACAAAAAAGAGGTGAGATGTAAGGAGTGAGAAGTAGGAAGAAGAGAAAGATTTATGGTTTTTTAACCTTTTTGGCTTTCTTTTTCTTGGTTGACAGCAAGTCACTCAGTCCATTGAAGTCTTTCTGCATGATGAGACCGATGCCTTGGGTGTTCAGTGATGACTTGGTGAAATAACGGTCGTTGGTCTGGTTGTACACCTTGAAAGCCAGGTTGCCATTGGGAAGCAACAGGTAACGGATGTCGAAGTCACCAATGAACGATGAGTTAGCAGCTGCTGCTGCGTTTTTGGATGTGGCACTGCTTCCGTCACGATAGCCGAACTGGCCGTTGATGAGCAGGCGGTTGTTGAGCAGACGGCCATTGACGATTCCTTCGTATTCGGCATTGTTCCAACCTTCATCGCCTGTGGAGATATTGGCACCGAAACTCCAGTTGTTGCTCTTGATGACGCGGTTAAGCACATCGTTGAGCTGGCTGCTGAGCGTACCAGACAGCAGACTCTGCATGGCCAGTGAGGTCTTGCTATGTCCTCCCGATTCTTCGTCGCTGGCATTGTTGGCGCCCTGTGGGTAGAAACGTCCTACAGCCAATAGGTAGATAACCTGTTGGTTCATCTCCTCCTCGCTGTTGATGATAGAGCGGAGCATCTGTTTTTCGTCAGAGTTGACGTTAGGTATGTCGAGGTCGAACTCGATAATCGGAGCGCTGGGCTGTCCTGAGATGTTCATCAGACAATTGACGCGGACAGTATTCGAGAAACTCTTGCCGACATTCAAATCGGAGAGCGACACACCATTGACTGTATGCTGTGCCTGCATGTTCAGACGGGCATCGTAAGGGTCGCCACCGAAAATGATAGTGCCACCTTCGCTGAAGACGAAATTCTTCTTGATGATGTTCTGAATAGTGATGCCATAGGTTCCCTCACTGATGCGATAGGTGCCAAACATGCTGAAGCTGCCCTTGTTGTAGAAGGTGGTCTGCAGGTCTCCGCTGCCTCGTAAGGTGATGTAGTCGTTGGTGCGCTCATCCATCAGCAGACGGATGGTGGCATCAGGCGTGGCATTGATTCTCAGACGCATAGTGATATCGGTGCGGAGATCGGCACGTGGGGTGTAGGTGGTGTTATCTGTTGCCGTCTCTGTCTCGATGACTGTTGACTGGTAACGTGGCTTGGTGGACTCATCTTTCGATCCCCAGACAATGAATTCCTGGTCGGTGATGACATCCGGCGAAGCAGCATTATATACAAATACGGTACCTCGTTTGGGAGTAACGTCAGCCTCGATGAGCAGGCTGTTTTCCTTACCATGGATGGCTACTGTACCATCGGCAAAGGCAGTACCATAGAAGGATGCGTCGCCAAAGGTCTTGAAATCGTAGGCCAGCAGGTTGCGGGCATTGAGGTAGATGTCGTAGGTGAGGTTGGTAAGGTCGTTATGATGGATGCCTCCCGTCATAATGCCCTGATTGCCGTAGATGTCATAGAGTACACAGTTCTTGAAGGCGATATTGTCGCGTGTCAGGAGCAGTGTGTCGTTCTTCATCTCGTAGGTACAGTTCAGGGTGCTGACGTGTGCCTTGCCGTTAAGAATCAGTTCTCCGTAGAGGTTCATGGCGTTGAGTGGTCCTGCCAACTTGACATTACCATTGCCATAGCCGTCTATGTGGTCGATGAACGTCTCAGTAAAAGACTGGGCAAAATCTAGGCTGGTACCCTCTGCCTTGACGTCTAAATCGATATAGCTTCGCTTGGGTGATACATAGCCACTGATGTATGTCTTTGCTGTAGGACCATCGTCGGCAATGGCCTGTATGTCAATTTGTTCTGCTTCTTTGTTCCAGATAACATTTGCGTCCAAATCGCCCATTCTTCCATGCTCGAATTGGAAGCCTTTGACGAGTAATTTGGCATCGGCTTCCAGTTCACCGAAGACACCTCGCAGTACACCACCGCCTGTTGCCTTGCCACTGAAACTGACAGCATCGAAGTTCACCAAATCAAGAATATAATCAATGTCGAGGTCGCGCATGTTGACGTTGATAGAGTCGTGGCTGCTCTCTGATGCCGTACCGTCAAGAATCAGGAATTGTTGTTCGTGACGGATGGAGAAACCTGTAATGTTGAGGTTCTTTCCAACGTAAGAGATGGTGGCAGGAAGAATGTCCCACGTCTTGTCCTTGATAGTCATCTGTGAAGGTGCTATCTTGATGAATGCTGCCTGGCTATTGTCGAATGCTGTGTCAAAATAGGCCATTGTCGTCATACGGCCTCTGGTGCGTTCCTCTTCGTTGTTGTCCCATTGGAGAGTGGCAGTTATCTGGTCGTTATGCACGCTTCCGCCAACCTGCAGGTCTAGGCCATTGCCATCGTCGTCATGTTTGGTGATGCTGATGTCGTACTGTAGGGTGTTGATAGGCGAGAGGATGCTGATATGGGCATTGTCGTAGCGACTATCGTCATAATAGAACTGTGGAATGTCGCACTCCATGAGAATCTGCTGGCGCTCGTCGTTCAGACTGCCCTGTAGCGTCAATGGCTTAGGCAAATAGAATGGAACACGCAATATGCGTTCTATCCAATCCGACTTGCGGATGGTTGCCTGGATAGAGAAATTGTTGTGCACGCTGGTATCGACCGCAGGCAGACCAGGAATGGTCTTCATGCGTGTTGCCAGGAAGTTGGTAAAGCTTTGAGGCAGGGTCTTATAGTCGAAATCGCCACGGATGGAAGCTTCACCAAAGTCGCTGGTCATAGTGACATAGTGTATGTCGCCATCATAGCCCGATTCGATGTGTAGCTTCTCCAGATCGTACGACACGTTGTGGCCTTGTAAGGAGAAGTCGCTGATGTCGAAAGTTCCGACAGCATCGTTGAGGTCACTGGCCAGAAAGTCTGCCTTGATGTCAGCATAGAAACGTGCCTCGCCCCATTTGTCGGAGAGGTTCATGGCTTTGGGAGACAGATTGGCAATAACGGCTTCCAACTTTACGTTGTGCTGCTTGCCGCTCTGCAGGATGCTACCGTCAACAACTAGACCGATGTTGGCGTCGTCGATGCTGGCGTGACCATGAATGTCGGTGGGGCTATAGAGTCCGTCGATATCGATATGCTGATAGTTGTAGCCTTTGAATTCAAACTGGTGGACGATGCCATCAGCCTTGACGATGAGTGGCTGTCCATCAGGCAACTGACCACTAAGGTCGATATCGGTGGAAAGGGTTCCGAACTGCTCGTCGTCAAGTACGGTCTTCAGGTTGAATTCCTTGGTGTCGATATGGCCGTTGAAATGACGCTTTTCGTCAATGGCCATTGTCATATTGACAGTACCGGCATCCGTCTGAAGTTGGTTGTGTGTCTCAATGCTACTGGCGCCCTTACCTTGAGCGTGGCCTCTTAGGTGGATGTTGCCCATGCGGACCAGTTCTTGTGGAACCTGTATGCGTTGACCTTGTAGGTTCTCTGAGATGAAACTGACGGTTTTGGCTGATAGTGCCAGGTCGTTGATGTCCACATTCCAAGAGGGTAGGCTGTCGCGTAGTCCTTTGGCCCATCCATCAATATTGATAGCGATATCGCCTGTGGTAGAGCCGATACTAAGCATGGGGATGTCCAGCGTTTCTCCTTCACCATGGAAATGGCAGGCCAACGATAGTGTACTCTGGAAGGTGTTCAGCGATGGTAATAAGCAGGAAAGGTCGCTGAGGGTGATGGTCGAGGGCTTGATGCTACCCGTATAGCGTAGGGATGGCGTCACAAAGTGGTCACCACGGAAACGGTAGCTGGCGTCAATGTCGCCCAACTGGCAATTGGTGCCAGGCATGCGTAACACAAAATCTGTCAGGCGACTGCAACTCTTGCCTCCTTCGTAGTGCATGCTCAGGCGCTTGATGTTCAGTCCTGACTGTTCCTTGAACGACAGACGTTTGATGTTGACGTTCAAAGAGTCCTCACAGAGCGCTTTGAGGATAATATGTGAACTGATGTCGCTGACTTTCAGATGATTAGGATTCAAGATGCCTGCAGTTTGGGGTAGGTCTTGACGATCAAAGCTGACAGAGGAATGACGGATAATCAGCGAGTTGATACGCAAGTCGAGTGGGGCAGTGCTGGTGGTGTCTTTAGATGCCAGCGAGTCGAGTACAAACTGGAAATTAGGTTTTGCCAGCGAGTCGCGCTGATAGAGTTTGGCGTGGGCACCAAACAGTTGGGCTGTCGAGATGGATATCTTTCCGTCTGTCAGTGGCAACAGGTCCACGTGTGCCGAGATGCGTCCTGCTGTGAGCATGTCAGTGCCTTGCTGGTCCTTAATGTTGACCTGGTAGAGTGTCAAATGGCTCAACAATCCGTATTTCAGACGACCTATCGATACGCTGGTTCCCAGTTTCTCTGATAACACATTTGCTGCTCTCTTCCCCAAATATTCCTGCACAGCAGGAATGCTGAAGGTGAGAATAATGAGCAAGTACAGTCCGAGGATAGACCATATTGCTATGTTGAGTATGTGCTTCAGTATCTTCAAAACTGGCAAATAGAGATAGCAAAATTTTCATTCTGCTGGTTATTGGCTACAAAATTACATCAAAAAGTTGTGATGACGGAATTTTTCGACGATTTTTTATGTCAGATATGCTATTTTTTTAGTAATTTTGCACCATTCTTAGAGAAAACGTAGTAGATAACTATTCAAATATTCATTTATATTATCCATGGCAAATGTAATCAAGTTACACAAAGGCTTGGACATTCACCTTCAAGGAAAAGCTGAGGAGAAGCTCATCCAGTTGAAGTCAAACGGTCAGTATGCACTGGTGCCTGATGATTTTGAGGGAGTGACTCCGAAAGTTGTCGTCAAGGAAGGGGAAACCGTCAAGGCCGGGGATGCCTTGTTCGTCAACAAGCAGTATCCCGAAGTGAAGTTTGCCTCACCCGTCAGCGGAAAAGTCTGCGAGGTGGCACGTGGCGAACGAAGGAAAGTGCTCTATGTTAAGGTACAGGCTGATGCAGAGCAGCAGTATGTAAACTATGGCGTGAAGGATGTAGCCAAGATGGATGGCAAGCAGGTGATTGATGCACTGCTTGAAGCTGGTATCTTTGGTTATATCAATCAGTTGCCTTATGCTGTTTCAACGAATCCTTCGGTAATGCCGAAGGCTATCTTTGTTTCTGCATTGCGTGACAAACCGCTGGCAGGCGACTTCGATTTTGAAGTAAAAGGTGAGGAAGCAAACTTCCAGACAGGTCTGACGGCACTGTCAAAGATTGCCAAGACCTATTTGGGTTGTGGTGTTCACTCCAGCTTCGAGAACTATCAGAATGTTGATGTAACTGTCTTTGATGGCAAATGTCCTGCTGGCAATGTTGGCGTACAGGTGAATAACATCGATCCAGTCAACAAGGGCGAGGTGGTTTGGACCATCGGTGACCCAACAGTTGTGCTGTTCATCGGTCGTCTGTTCAATACGGGCAAGGTGGACCTTACCCGCACGGTGGCTCTTTGTGGTAGTGAGATTAACAGTCCTGCCTATGTGAAAATGCTGGTGGGCGAAGAGCTTTCTACACTCCTGAGCAACAGCTATGACGCTTCGAAGAGCGTTCGCATCATCAATGGTAATGTGCTGACAGGTCGCCCAACTACAAAGGATGGGTTCCTGGGTGCTCACAGCTCTGAGATTACTGTTATCCCCGAGGGTAATGATGCCGACGAGATGCTGGGTTGGATTCTGCCACGCTTCAAGCAGTTCTCCGTGAACCGCAGCTATTTCTCTTGGCTGTGCGGCAAGAAGAGCTATGCACTTGATGCCCGTGTGAAGGGTGGCGAGCGTCACATGATTATGAGCGGCGAGTACGACAAGGTACTGCCGATGGATATCTATGGTGAATACCTCATCAAGGCCATCATCTCTGGCGATATCGACCGCCAGGAGGCCCTGGGCATCTACGAGGTTGCTCCTGAGGACTTTGCTCTTGCAGAATTCGTGGATTCTTCTAAACTTGAGTTGCAGCGTATTGTGCGTGAAGGTCTCAACATTTTACGTAAAGAAAACGCTTAATGTTTAATCTTTAATGTTTAATTTAACATGAGCTTTTTAAGAAATTATCTCAATAAAATCAAGCCGAACTTCGAGGAGGGTGGCAAGCTTCATGCCTTCCGCTCGGTGTTCGACGGCTTTGAGACCTTCCTTTATGTGCCTAATGACACAGCGAAGGCTGGTGGCGTGAATATTCACGACTCTATCGACTCGAAGCGCATTATGAGTATGGTGGTTATCGCCCTGATGCCTGCCATGCTGTTTGGTATGTATAACATCGGCTACCAGAACT
>JAEEGG010026651.1_pt1 | contig 11016 bp, 8 predicted proteins | sample 9134161 | NCBI WGS metagenome assembly JAEEGG01 (sample SAMN16246543, study PRJNA631951) | gut metagenome | biome: gut microbiome; feature: rumen; material: CR-attached | host: Bos | place: Iran: Karaj | collected 2018-10
AAGAGCGATGTATTCCAATCGTGACGACGGCCGAATCGCCCTATCAAAACGGCATTGCCATCCGCATCAATCACACCCGCATCAATGCGTGAATACTGGTTGATGTCGTTCTGATCGCCAAAATCAATCTCCCATTGCTGTGCCTGCATCGTCATTCCCGCCATCAGCAGGAGCGCAAGCAGGGTGTAAAGTCTTGTTGTTCTCATTGTATTATTTTTTTATCCATTTTCCACTTTCCGCTTCCTTGCCATCGGCAATCACCTTCCAAACATAAACCCCTTCAGCCCATCCTCCTGCATCAATCGCAGTCACATTCTCCGTTATCTCTTGCCTATGAACCAGCCTCCCATTCATGTCATACACCTCCACCCAAGCATTCCGCAACCCCGTGCGGATATTCAGCACATCCTTCCCAGGATTGGGATAAGCCACCGCCACGGCAAATCCAGCATCATGGGCTTCATTGATTCCATCAAAGGCTTCTTGGGGAATTTTGTAAATGGCACCAACGTCCTCTACCTCATCCATTCTTGTGCAAAGCAGGAAAAGGTCACCTTTGGGACTTAAACAGATTCCTTTGTCAGGGTACAGCCAGAAGAAATCATCAGTATAATAGATTTCGTTGAGTTTGTTAAGGTTCTCGTCCAAATAGGCCACATAAATGCTTGTGGGTATGGTGTAGAACTTGTCCATGCCTCCAGACATGTATATGCCTCCTTCTGAATCAAAAGCTATGGAGTTTTTGTAGCCAGCCGCACTTGGAGCACTTGAAGTGATGCCCCATGTGTAGGCAAGCTGCTCGAAATGATTGGCATTGAACACGCTCATCAGTACATCCTCATCGTGCTCATGAATGTCACCAGGTGCCCAATAGGTCTCGCAATTAACGGAATAGGTTTTTCCGTTGTATGGGTTCAATTTAAAAAAAGCCTCCTTGCCGCACAATCGGGGATAAGAGAGCCTATCGATATTCTCATTATGCTCCACAATGTTGAGGTTGGCATCCAAAGTGTAGCAATCGTATTTTACAGGGTTCGCTGTCAGATTCCGCATCACCATCCGGCAACCGAGCGAATCGGGGGTAGGAAATAGTTCAAACGCACGGAACATATTGCCACTAAATGGGATATCTTCAAATGCTCGTTCACAAAGCAATTGTCCATCTGCACCGAATTTCATCAGCCTGAATCCTGTTGTCCAAGGGATGGTTTGGCATTGCGTCAGGCTTTGAGACGGATAGGCGTAGAAAATGCTGCCGTCTTTGTTGGCTATAAAGCGTTCTTCAGAGAAATCGTCGCTTGTGTAATAATCCGTGCATTGCCAATCATAGTCAAGATATGACAGCGACAAACCATCAGAAATGCCGATTTTCTGAAGCCGCAGTGTGCCGTCAGAGAATTTCATTACGAGCATCCCCAAGGAACCATCGGCAAATTGTAGGATTCCACATGACTTTGTCCTTCGCCCAATGCTTGGATTGTTCGTAAAAAGATAGGTGGAATCCACTATGTTACCGTTTCCGTCCAATAGCAACAGATGTTGGTCAGCCCACCAGATTCCATTCTCATGATGTCGTATCCAAAGCCGAACCATCATGGTCTCTTGGTCGACAAAAACCGCCTCGTCGAAAAACGTGTTTGAGCCAATGGAAAAGAATTCTTGCAAAGTTTGACCAAACGACAGATTAATACCGATCGATATGGAAAAGGCCAGCAACAGAACTATTTTAGCTTTCATAATAATCCAATTTATAATCGGTGAGAAAATCAAGCACTTTTTGCTCGCTTTGCGACATACCTTGTTCCGTCTGAGCAACACCATCCTTTATTTGTGCGTTCTCTTCTTTTTTGCAGCCTACCATGATGACTGCACCTGTTGCAACAACCATTATTGCCGCAACCAAAGTTTTCGTAAATCTTTTCATTTTAGATTCTCCTTTAACTATTAGTTTGTTTGTAAATCAATTAATGTGTTATCTAGTATTTAATACAAGAATCGTTTTGGTCATATTTACCTCTTCCACTCGAAAGAAAAGCAGAAGATTACTCCTTAATCCACTTCCCCTTCAATAATTCTCCATCCTCACTATACACCCGATAACCATACACCCCAGCCTTAAGCCCCGAAACCTCCACAGTAAGCACATTCCCTTTTCCTCGGACAAACCTATCCAAGCAAGGGCGACCGAGGACATCCGTGATGCTGATGCGGCAGCCTTCAATGTTTTCCATTCCGCTAAGGTCAATGTTCAGAACATCCTTTGCCGGATTAGGATACGCCTTGCCTTGAATCTCCGTCACAGGCATTTCCTTGACCGAAGTGGGTATGGGGTTCATCTCCTCTCGCGTCAGCCTCATCACTTTGCTGGCCGCGTATGGCGACAAAGCTTCTCCACCGTCCATGACCAACAAACAATCTCCGTCAGGATAAGGAAGAACAAATTGCGGCCAATACTTATAGTATTCGTCCTCGTCGAAGAAGCGTCCGCCAAGGATTTCCATATCACGGTCGAAAAGGCACAAGCCTGTCTGCTTGTTGTCACCAGGGTAGTACATGGTCATGTAACAGCCATATATGGTCGTGTCGTTCACCGTGGCCATGCATTTGCAACCATATCCAGAAGGTTCTTCGTTTCTTCCCTCTTCATGAAGGAAACCCACTTCATAATGATTAACCCTGCCACAATCCACATTATAGCCATGTTGGCCTGGTCCAACCGTCCAACTGAGATCAAGGTCACCAAGAGTCAACAGATACTTGTCGCCACCCTGCTTCCATGGGTCTCTTGCTCCAAAAAACAGCAACCTGTCATCCGAAAGGAAATAATCGGAATAACCTCGGTCACCCAAAGCATAGCTCTCCATGTCTTCCATGCCTGGAGAACCCAATATATAGCGGTATGCCTTCACATATTGAAAGTTCTCATCATAAAGCGCAGCACCCATTCCTCCTCCAGGCCCGTTGCAGAGAAAAACATAACCATTTCCCGACGGATTTTTGAGGATGTTATGGCATTTAAAACCTTGCAGCCGAAACTCTGGATCATTGGCATTGTAGTACTTAGGCACCACATAGCGGCACGCCAAGGTGTCGGCATTTTCGTCAAACCTATACATATAAGGGAATGCTCTACTTGAGCTTTCATAATAATAACCGCAGGCAATCACCTGACCATTGTCGTATAGAAGACACGGCCGACTTATCCTTTCCAAAGAGTTCTGGGTATATATTTTTGTATCTACGATTTCAAGATTGTCATCAAAAACAATCGTCCAAAGCTCACTGCCTCCATAATTAATCATTGTGGTGTCTGGCTGAAACTGTGCCACTGTGAAATAATTGCCATTGCTAAGCTGAACGATATCATGCGTCAGCAGCATTTTCGGCAAGTCCTCACAAATACGGCGCTCATAGCTGCCATCAGGATATACTTTGATGAGTTGTGTGTTCCAATCGCGGCGGCGACCAAATCGGCCCATCAAGACGGCGTTACCATCCGCATCAATCACGCCCGCATCGATGCGGGAATGTTGGTTGATGTCGTTCTGGTCGCCAAAGTCAAGCTCCCATTGCTGGGCTTGCATCACCCCTCCCGCCATCAGCAGGAGCGCAACCAAAATGTAAAGTCTTAGCTTCTTCATATAGTTATAACTTTGATGCCTCAAAACTATAACAAAAAACCACGAAAAACCCAACCAAAACGCCAATTATAACTTTTTGTTTTTACTGCCACTTGAAAATCAAATGGTTACAACGGACAAATATAAGTTTTTGTTAGTCCAAAAACGCCGAAAACGAGGCGTTTTCGGTCTTTTTTCGCAGGTTATAGCGGTATTGGTTCACCGTGTTTTCGCTCAATCCCAGCAGATCCGCCATCTCCTTAGCGCGGAACTGCAGATGCGACAAAACGAAAATCCTGCGCTCCGTTGGCGTCAAATCCGGGTAGGCAGCGGCCAGCTGCTCCAAGGCCTCGGGATAGGCCGCCTTAAACTCGTCCATGATGCGCTCCAAGCGGTTCCCCACCTTCGAGCTATAAATCTCGTTCGCCCGCTGCGGCAGCATCGTCCGCGCCTGTTGCAAGGCATCATCCGCTTGTGTTTGCAATTGTTGTAGGGCATCGTCCACCGTCTGAAGCAGCTGCAAGGCATCGTCCCTCTGCGTCTGAAGCTGTTGCTTCTCCTCGTTCAAGGTCTGCGTCTCGGTTTCATGCTCCTTTCTCCGCTTGGCCGTCCACCACCACAGCCCAAGCCCCAAGGCCATCACCACCACCACGGTAACCGCCAAGCTCAGCCTCCAGCGTTGCCGTGCCGCCTCCTGTTCAGCCAATCTTCTTTCAGCCTCGGCCTTCTCCTGCTTCCCATGCAAGTAATTCTGGAACAGGTCGTTCAGTTGCGAGGCCCGAAACAGGTTTTCGGGTGCTGCAACGGCCTCTTCAGCCAAAACTTGCGAGTATTGGCTGGCTTTCAGCGTGTCGCTCTCGGCCAGGGCAATGTCGCGCAGATATTTTGCTACAATTGAGGCGTTGTTGGAATCCTTTTCAAACACAGGCTCCAAATAAACCTTGGCAGAATCGTATTGCCCCATACTTTTATAGACGCCACCAATAGTTAGAAATCGGTTGAGTCTTTCCGTATCACTTGTTGCTTGCGCAGCCATGCTTTTCATGCTATCAAGAGCAATCATGGTGTTGCCGTAAACTTTACACTCAAACAAAGCCTTGCTGGTAACCACATCCCTATAAAGCATGGAATTCCTGTCGGGCATGGTTTCCAAAGCCTTTTCATAATAATAGGCTGCACTGTCGGCTTTATTCAACTTGTCATATTGTTTCCCCAAATGATAGAGGATGTTGGCTATGTTACTGGGCGAAGAATGTGCAATCCTATCAAAGATCAATGACCGTTTAATGCAGTAGATGGCTGGTTCCTGCATATATTGTTCGGAGAACAAATCCCCAAGGCGATTGTAAGTCAACGCCATAAACCGTGCTTTTGTGCCCACCAGTTCGTTTGTGGCGAAACGGCTTTCCATAACCTCCAACGTGGTCAGGTATTCGGTGCAGGAATTGATCAGATTGCCCTGCTCATAGTATCCCACACCATTAATATAATGCGCCCGTGCATCCAGGAATGGTAGGGACACACCGCGTGTGTCCGCTTTACCGCGTGTGTCCGCTCCATCCATCCCCACAATCGAATCAAAATATCGAACCGCCTTCAGCACCTCCGTCCGGTTGCTTTGCCCATAAAAATTCTTAAACAGCAGCTCTGCCACCAGCACCTGGCAGTAATGCCCTTCAAACGCATCCAAGCTATCCGCCGCCTCACTCCCCGCAAACTCCATCATCACCTTCAGCGCACTATCCGGCTGCACCCACATCAGCGAGTCAATCCCCTCCAAAGCCTCGTGCGCAGTCGTCCCCCTCTGAGAGGGGGTGGCCGCAGGCCGGGGGAGTCTTTCCCCCTCTGAGAGGGGGTGCCGCGCAGCGGCGGGGGAGTCCTGTGAGGTCCCTTCCCCCTCTGAGAGGGGGCCAGGGGGAGTACATCCCACCGCCACCATCAAAACAATCCCTATATAAACACGCAGTTTCACGCCACAAAATTACTCAAAATCCATCCCCCTGCCTTCTTCCGTCAGCACATACCGCTGAGCAGGGCTATTAGGGGTTTCGGGCAAAGTCATCTCTAAATACCTGCCCAATAGCGGGTCAATGTATTTCTTCTTCATCTTATATCGGTCAGAGAGTCCCAGATGCTCGGCAATCTCCGCCAGCGACCTTGGCTCCTTGCAGTATTCGGCGATGCGCTCCAATATATGGAAGTCCACGCCAAGCTCCTTGCCAACTCCTTGCCAACTCCTTGCCGACTCCTTGCCAGCAGGCACGGTCTCAATGTCTTTTTCCTTCACCATCTCCATCACCATCTCCACTCTTTCAGGCTCAATGTGCTCACTCAGCACGGGCTTGGTCCACTTCTGGTCTTCCCAACCTTTCACAATCACGTCCGCACCGCTTCCTGCCTTCTCGCCAACACCGATAAACACAAACATCTTTTGCAACAGCGGATTGCGGCATACACTATGGTGGCCCTCATAAAATTCGCTCACGCTCACCAGCATCGAACCAGGATTGCTGATCACTATTTTGTCAACCCAACTGTCCACCACCACATTGCCCATCGAGTTGTGCTGCGCATGAATCAAGGCATTCGCCAATGCCTCTCTCACCGCTATATGGGCAGGGGTAAACTCTAATCTCGTCATCCCGTCGCCAGCCAAACGGAACGGCTTGGGCAGCAACTGTACCAACTTGCGGAACACCCGTGTGAAATACTGATACACATTCGCCTCCCAAGTGCCGTCGGGGTAGATACGGTCGCTCCACCGCTCTCCCTCCACCGTACCGAGATGCTCTCTATAGTCGGGGAAGAACCAGGGCATACACTGTTGGTCGGTCACGCTCTGCGTCTTGCCGAACATCATGATGCCCGCCACCGTGAATCCCTCTTCACCTGTCTCACGGTCTTTCCGCCAGGCCTCCACCTTCTTCAGGAAATCCATGTCCGACAAATCCGACCAAGGATGATTCTCGTGACGTGCATCGTATGCCTTGCGGTAACTATGCAGCGTATCAAGGTCAATATCGTCCATCGAGTAACCCTTCAGGATACGCGCATCCGTCGAACCATGTCGCAGGTTGGCATCGGCAAACATCTGACGCACCTCCTCGTCGGTACACAGGTAGTCACCTTCATGTCTGCGCTTGTAGGTGTTACCATACGGACGGCCATTCAGGAACACAGGCCTACGGTCGTAGGAAGCTCTCGGCACCTCGCACACCAGCACCCAGCCCTTTCCCGCAATCTCTTCCACATGAGCATCATCGTCCTCCAACAGCGGGTCGCTCACCTTCTGTGGGTTGTGAGCCATGTCCCAGAACTTCTTCTTCAGGTCGATGGCTTCCATTTCCGTCAATCCGTCAACCACTGGCAGTTTGTTCTTCTCTTTTATGCCAAGCACAATCACTCCGCCATCGGTATTCGCAAAAGCTGAGAATGTAGTCCAAAACGACTGCGGAAACCCGCCCCGTGCCGTCTTAAACTCCACCACAGCACCTTCGGTGCTGTGCAACAAACCATATATGTCGTCAAGTTTTACCCTCATCCTTCAAGAATTTTTGCAAAAATACGACTTCTTTCCACACAGACGTGAACCAGCCGTATAAAATGTTCAACACACCAATCATCCCCAACCCCGAAGAGGTGCCGCGCAGCGGCAGGGGAGTTCTTCCCCTCAGAGGGGGTCAGGGGGAGTCCTTCGTTAGCACGATAGCACGAAAGCACGTTAACACGCATAACGAAACTGAACAACTGAACAACTAAACAACTCCCAACTCTCAACTCTAAACTCTAAACTCTCAACTCTAAACTGACTCTAAACTCTCAACTCACAACTCTCAACTCACAACTCACAACTCTCCACTGTCTCTAAACTCTCAACTCTCAACTCTAAACTAAAAAATCACCTATCCAACTCCACTCCCGCACCAACCCACTCAATCAGTTCCATCTCCATCCTCGTGCTATCCACCGTCGCCGTCCTGCTGCTTTCAGCAGGCGCAACCTTCGCCTGTGCCGCCTTCTCCCGTCGGCATCCCGCCAGCAGCATCACAGCCACCATCAAAACCAAAGCCCAAATCCTCATCGCTCTCATAGTGTCTTATTATTATTAGTCTTATTAGTCCTTTCCCCCTCTTGAGGGGGTGCCGCAAAGCGGCGGGGGAGTTCTTTCCCCCTCTAAGAGGGGGTCAGGGGGAGTCCCTCGTTAGCACGTTAGCACGAAAGCACGCATAACGAAATAACGAAATGCTCCGCATTCAACGAAGATAAAGCACCGGAAATCTCCCTCAATACTTCTCCCTCAAATAATCCCTAATAACCCCATTCACTTCCTCCCGCTTCACGCCCAGCAGCATCTCGATCATTTCATATTCATCTTCATTCCTCTTTGTTTCAAACAGCATCCGCTTCACCAAATCCATTCCGCCCTTCTTGTATAACATCTCGCAAATCACCACTTGGATGTTATAAAGATGGTTCGAATAAGAGTCGCCATAGCCATACAACAAGCCATCCACAGAAGCTGTCGAATCGTTAGTAAAGTGCCCGTCCACATCCTTATAGCCTTGGGCAAGATTAACAGAGAGATTAATTTGTGGATTGTCGTTCAGAAACTCTTTCAGTCGCCCAAGTTGATATTCATTGGTCGTAAAATTTACATTGTCGCCGAAGTAACAGCAAACACCTTCGTCAAACCGATGGCCATTGTTATTTTTTCGCAAATCATAGATAAATACATGCAATAGCTCATGAATAATGCCTTCGCCTCCCTGCGTAAAATCGACCTTTCGGTTTTGCCAAAGTGAATGGCCGTAATGGATGATGTTGTTCGATAAATTGAAGTCGATGATACTGCCGTCAACACCCATACCGTGCAGTAACTCAGTTTGGTTCTCATATAAGAAATATTTTATCGGGGTAACTTCTACAATACCCAATTCTTTAGCCACTTTGTTTGCCCTGTTAAATGATTCTTTCGCTTTTTCCTCGTCAAATGGGTAGGTATAAGGATAATAAAAAGTCAGCCAGCCAATTTGATAGGTTTTGTACTTGCGCATGTTGAGGGTCAACTTGTTGTATAGTTTGTAACCTTCTTTGGCCTTAACAACCGGCACCGTAAACACGCCTTCAAAAGTGTTTTCAGCAGGATAATAGCCATAGAACACGGTTTGCAGTTCATACAATGTGTCATTGCGCATCGACACACCAAGGAACTCCTCATTCATAAATGCGAAAGGAGGATAAATGCTCTGCAAAATCATGTCGGGATTCGGGTTCTCGGTCAGTTCTTCTTTCGCCCAAAAATCAGCTGTTTTCAAAGTATGCGGCCTGTTTCGCATGACGAACTCCTCCATCTGCACCTGTTTGTAGTCGCACCAAAACCGATACACCTCTTTGAACACAGTCGATGTCGTGTCCACAAGCATCGGATGCCTAATGGTGTTGTTTCTCTCTCCGTTCTCCTCTTGTGCAACCAAAGGCTCATTCACAACAGCAAAGCATAAGGCCATCAGAACCGCTGAAACAATTACTTTTTTCGTCATTTTAGTATTCATTTTATCATTGACTTTATCGTTGACTTTATCATAAGTCCCTTCTGTCCTATAAGTCCCATCCCCCTCTTCCCCCTCTAAGAGGGGGTGCCGCGCAGCGGCGGGGGAGTCTTCGTTAGTACGTTAGCACGTATAACGTTAGCACGAACAATCCTATCTCTTCACCGCCACCCGTACCACATGCTTTTTCCCTTCAACATCGGTAATCCTCACCAAATAAACCCCTTCCACCAATCCCTCCAAACTCACCTCATTAGAGTTCCGCACCCTCTTCACCACCTGCCCAAAAGCATTATAAACCCAAACCTCCTCGGCCTCAACACCGTATATCCGCACCAAGTCCTTACTCGGATTTGGATAAACCCCAACGCCATCTCCATTCCATCCTTCCTGTTCCTCGACACCCTCATAATCAAAAATGTCAGTAAGATGGAAAACCCAATAGTTTTCCTGCGATCCTGACACCACATTGGGGCAATAAATATCGCCACATGGATAGGTCGACGGGTACAAGGTCTCTTGACAAAGAAAAACATACTCCTTGTCGCTGACTTGCAAGGCATCGTTATAATACTGAACTGATGCCACATCAGCACCCATCACCCTTTCCCACAGCAAGATGCCTTGGGCATCCGTCCTAAATATCCAAGGCTTTTGAGGTCCCCAAGACCCTTCAGGCTCTTCATACAGTTGCAAGGCACTTTGTACATCGCCATCCCTCGATTCCGACCAACCTGTAACCGTGAAACCGCCATCGTCATTTTGGAATACCTTACAGCCCACATCTTCAAGAGAACCGCCATAGCACTTACTCCAAATCACATTGCCGTCAAAATCGGTTTTCATTAGCCATGCATCACCGCTGTACCCGTTTTGGGGTAAACCTTGATGGTAGCCAAAGTGGTGTCCGGCTCCTTCCAGGTCACCATCATCCGAGACTGCACCACCAACATAAAGATAACCGTCCTCCAATTCAATGAAATTGTTGAAACAATCATTCTCATTATATCCTCCGTAACAGCGATTGTCCAATATGTTGCCGTCAGCATCTAATTTGGCCACTACGCCAAAAAATATGTCGGGCCTCTGGTTACAACTGTATAGCGAACCAAATTGCTGTGGACTACCATTAATCAATACTGTAAAGGAGCCGTCATTCATTTCCTTAATACAACTAACTAATTCGTTGCTTTCAGTGCCTAAAGTAACCTCCCATTGCATGTTGCCATCGCTGTCAAACTTGAAAATCCATGCATCCCACAAGTCGAAATGATGACTGATGTCGCCTCCGTCCCATGCCACAGAATGACCGCCGATACATCCTCCGTCACTTGTTGCTACGACTCTCGGCGCATACCAGGATGTGTATGCAGGATTTCCTATGACACGCTTCCAAAGCACATTGAACTGTTCATCTACCTTTACGATACATGTATTGGCTTGATCACCAACAGGGTCTTCTCCTATTAAATAGTAATGGTTGGGATTTGTCTTAGATTGCGAAATCTGGCTTATGTTGCCCATCTCCACACATGATTGGTCAACCAATTCTCCCACCTCATTTAACTTGATAATCCAACCGTTTCGTTGGCTAGAGTGTTCGCATTCAACAGAAAAACCACCATCATTATCAATGGAGCCTCCAACCAAATAGCCATCTGCTATTTTCGTAACGCAATAGGGATAATCGTCTCCCATGCTGCCGTAGCCCCATTGCCAATCGAAACGCACTTGACCTTGCATCACCCCTCCCGCCATCAGCAGGAGCGCAACCAAAATGTAAAGTCTTAGCTTCTTCATATAGTTATAACTTTGATGCCTCAAAACTATAACAAAAAACCACGAAA
>JAEEGG010026653.1_pt1 | contig 11016 bp, 6 predicted proteins | sample 9134161 | NCBI WGS metagenome assembly JAEEGG01 (sample SAMN16246543, study PRJNA631951) | gut metagenome | biome: gut microbiome; feature: rumen; material: CR-attached | host: Bos | place: Iran: Karaj | collected 2018-10
TCGAGCAGCCTGCCAACAGCATTATCGCACTGATGTATAATATGTTTCTTATCTTCCTTTTTCTTATCTTTATCGTTTAGAATTTTCAGAACCATATACTATGATTTGCATTAACAGTATTCCAGTCTGTCAGAGTAGCAGAAACCTGAACATCTGTCTTTGTTACTGTCAGATTGTACACATAATGATTACCTGAAATCCATCCTTCAGGAGTGTAATTTACGATATCAGCATAATAGATATCATCAACGCCTTGTCCAGGATCGCCACTTTTAAATATAGTGATTTTGAACTTGGTGCTTGTGATGTCCTGTGGTACAATGGCATCCAGACGGCTATTGGGGGATTCTGATACAGGATGCAGTTCATAATAACCTGTATCTCCAGTTGGTATCACGCCCATATCACCAAGTTTCACCTCACCTGTATTCTTGATATTGATGAGTTCTACTTTGGCATTGGTCAAAATAACTTTGTTTGGATCAGACTCGCCTGAAGTAGATAAGTTCACCTCCACTTTTGACATCATGTATTTAAATGTAAGCTTGATGTTTCCTTCTCTGGCACAGATTCCCTGTGTATAAAGATTACATTTTGTATGAGTACTTTCATTATTTCCACAATTTTTATCTTGATTAGCAACCTCAGGACGTGCAATCATTAAATCAGATGGATAACCAGATGTGCTTGGATATTGTACATTGCTAATCTCAATAACTTGGTAATCTCCAGATGTTTTAACACGTGGTTTACTTGCATCATCTTCAGTTGTGGTTTGAGGCCATACGCATCGGAATTGGTAGTGTGTGTTATGGTCAGGCCAGTAGAGCGGAGTTGACATAGTCCAAGTGGAACCTGATTTGGTGATAATACTTTCTTCTGCAAAGAAATTAGTAGTTCCATTTTTTATACCATAGCCTGTATTAATTGATGTTGCATTAACGTAAGCGCTGCGATAGAAGCTATAGTTACCATTTTCTAGAGCCGATCCCTCACTACCTAAGTCACCTGTGACATTAATCTTGGGGGCCACTGCCACTGCATCTACATTTGTCCAGTTAGTAACTGTAGCAGATACTTTGCTAATACCAGTCTTGTCAACTGTGACTTTGATGATATAGTTTTTGCCTGCTTCTGTTGAATAGGCACCATCTGTTCCATGAGTAGAGGAATTGATGGCAGTACGAATCTTTTCTGCTGTCACATAATAGATATTACCGTCAGCATTAATTCTTGCAATAATAGCATCATCGGATGCGAACTTGCTACCAGGCATCACTAAGGCTTCTTTTGTTACAACATGACCTGTGGAAGATGCTTGATACATGGTGATAACAGCAGGATCACCGGAGGAAGAGGTTCCTGTAAGAGTTACCTCTCCTGATGTTATATTAACATTACCTTTCGTGCATGCCCATTCGGTACTGGTATTGCTAGTGAGTAAAACCACGGGATCATTCTGAAAATCGACATCGCTATCATTATCACTGGTTTTATCAACAAATCCTGCGCCAGCAGTAAGAATCACAGTAATCTTGCTCATGGCATGCTTGAAATTTAGGCATCGGCCAGATCCTCGTTCAGAAAATTTATATCTGCCATCATAACCATTAGGAATTGCTTGTACATTATTTGATATCAGCAAGTCATGTCTGGAAGGGATGTTCCCTGGTGTGGCTAATGTCTGGTTTGCAGGTAATGTCCAATTCAGAGCAGTCCAATCAGCATTAGCTGCCAATAATCCTGAAAGCCCTGCATCTGTAACACTCATACTATCTATAGCTACACCATAAATAGTGAGTCCTTGTGTACGACCATTGGCATTGTCTGGATCAGCAGTGCCATAGTCATCCCAATAGAGTACAGGATTGTATTCCGTCATTGCATTTTGATTGGAAGTTGCAGTTCCTACTGTAGCTGTAGTAGTCTTAGTGATAAGGGTCGTAGTCTCACCATGCTTCCAATTACCATTGACTTGAAGAGCAAGTTGCGTATTTGCATTATTTCCATCTGCTTTTGTTAAGGCCAGAAAACTTGGCTCTGGCTCTGTTCGTGTGGTGGCCTTTGAACTGCCATCTACGATACCAGCGGAGAGCTTGATGGGCTCTTTGGCTTTTTCGTTGCTATCAGTGGTAATGCTCTCCTCACTGCTACAAGCAATGAGGAAGGCTAATGCTCCTATATATATATAATGTATATGCTTCATACGCTTTATTGTATTTGAACGGTTTGTGGATCTGCTGTTACTGCACCCCAAGCTGCGAGGGTTGCAGTTACCTTCTCAATACCTGTCTTTGTCAGGTGGAAAGTGTAAGTGTAACTAAAGTTGGGATACCATCGATTGATCTTACTAGATGTCGCGGTATAAGGATTTGCAATGATATTATCGCTAACAGTATTTGCAACCACATCCTTCATATTTACTATATACTGGTTGTGGTCTGTTGTAGTGATTGTCAGCACGACGCTTTCTAATGATTGTGGTACAAAACCGTAGCGCCATTGTTTATAGGACTGCCCATCTACATCCGACACAGTTCCTGTAATATCGCCAGTGCTACCCGTAGTATTTATCAGACCATTACCCATTCTTACTGTTCCTGTATTATAGACAGGGGTTAGTTTGACTGTAGCCCCAGTCAATGTTACTTTATCACTACCTGTTGTGGTGGTGAGATTGATAGTGACATCGCTCATCATGTGGAACGTGTTCATATTGATGGTTGATGTTGTGGGACCAATGGCTTTTGAAATCTGGTGGTTAGCAGGATCAGTCAGATCTCCTGTCCCCGTATTGTCAAACCCTGTTGTAAGCGAGTAAGTCAACTTCTGACCTGATCCCAAGGATTTAAAGGGCGCACCCCAGCAGACATCTCTGTAGCTATATTCTGGAGTATCGTTGAATAAACCTCCTTCCAGTGTGACATATTCAAATGTATTTGGATTAGTTCCTCCTGTCTCTACTTTCCAAGTGTTAGTAGTTTGTGGCTTTAATGTTCTGAAGTGATAGAATGTCCTGTTGTTAGGCCAGTACCATGGAGTGGTACCATCTAAATTATAAGCTACATATGCTCCTGTCGTAGAATTATATGAAAGAGTTGCCTTTTCATAACCTTTAGCCCAAGTATAACTTGTATAATTGTCATCAATAGCTCCTTCATTCACATTTGCGGATCTGAACAGATCAAATGTAGGAGTGGTACTAGTTTCTGCTGTACCATTTTCCAGCAGCGATACGCTAATTCGGGCATTGGATGGCGTTGTTGAGGCTGTAACTTCCTCCCAAGGCACAACAGCAGCAGAGAGGTTGCTGATCTGACTCTTCGATACCGTCATGGTGAATATATAATGTACGCCTGGGCGCATTTTATATTCGTCAAGAGCAGATGTGGAATTATCAGTTAACGTCTTACTGGCAAGTGCACCAGCCAACTGACTCTTGGTGATGTGGTATTTGTTCTCGTCGATGGTGAAGTAAATCTTATCTAAAGCATCTTTATCACTGCCGTTCAGTGTAGAGCCTGGAAGCATCAGGCAAGTTAATTCATATTCAAAATCAGGATTAGTCTCTGCTCTATGGTCTGTAAGAGACATCACCTTTATATCACCAGTGCCAATGGCAGGAGATTCTGTCAGGAATTCGCCATTAGCAATATTAAATGTACCTGAGGTATTGAATCCCACTAAGACGATATTCTCAGGATTTGATGTAGCATCAGCATAAGTAAAGGCAAACGAGTCTGATCCAAATCCGTTACCCTTCTTAATCTTAAAGGTGACCTTTGTTAAGGCGTGATGGAACACCATGCGGCCACTCGTGAATTTTTTAGTGTCATCATCAAATTTTAAACGATTATCAACAGTGGTGCTCTGCTTAGAAACATTGTTGCTGAAGCAGAGATCCTGATTGGCGAGGAAAGTGGCGTCCTGACTACCTACAGCTGTACCACGCAAAGGCCAGGCGATAGTTGTTGCTCCTAAACTAGCGTTCCAATCATTGCTGTAATCAGTTGAACCTCCTATGCTCCAAGGAGTTGTGCCATCCGCAGTTCCGTTTGGAGTTATATTGGGATAAACACTGACTGGAAGATAATAATCTGGGACACAAGCAGCATAAATAGAGAGCTTAGAATCACGTGCTGGAGATTGGGTGTCTTCCCAGTAACGCTTGTAAGTAGAAGCAAAACCAGTGGCTGTAGAGCTCTCAGGGGTAGTTGCAAGTTCCTGAGCATAGCCGATAGTGCGAGTGAATTGTGTGGGTGTTGTAGATGTCCCGTTTTCACTCTTGATGACCATATAGAGGCTTGTGCCTTTCGAGAATGCTTCAGCAGTATTAGTGACAGTACGGGTGAGGCCACGAGTGGTGGCGGCATTCTCGCCAATGATACCAGCCGTCAGCTCGATGGGCGTTTTGCTCTGATCGATGGGACTGTCAGTCAACGTCTCGTTTGTGCTGCATGCTAAGAGTGTCAGCAGGCAGACCGCCAAGAGCGTTTGGTATTTATTCGTATTCTTCAACATAATCGTATAATTGAGTCCTTGTTTTCTTCTTTTAGTTCTCGAGGGTGATAGGAGTAGAGATAGTACTTTCTACCGTTTCCCAATCCAGGACGGCAGCCGTAATGTTCTTAACGCCAGCCTTAGAGAGCGTGATGTTATATGTGTATTTATAATGTGGATACCAGGCATTAATTATATATGGGCTAGATCCTGAATATGGGATAGCCAGATTGGTACTGCTTACCGTTGCAGTACACGTACTCAGATCCCTGACATAGTACTTGTTGCCATCTGGGGTGGTTATACATAGGCCAATCCTACCAGTAGTATCGTAAATTAATGGCTGAGGAACGATGCCATAAGCATAGGAAACCATTGTGGCAGTGGATTCGCTCAGATATGCCATCTCGCTAACTCCTTCAGTTACTCTCGTGCCATCCGTTGCAGAAACAGCACCTGTTCCCATCAGCACCTTACCATCAGGCAGAAAATTGAGTATTTCAACTTTGGTTTTTTTATCGCCATCGATAAGGGTTACACTTCCATCGCCTGTGACAGAAGACACATTTACTTTAATCTGACTTGTCATGTGGAAGAGTAGCATCTTGATCTGGCTGTTGGTGGCGCCAATGGCCTGGGAAATCTGTTTCGTGGTGCCGTCTTCCCTCAAAGCGAAGCCAGTCGTACCATTATTATTGTATTTGATCTTGTAGGCATTATCCACAAAAGTGAATGGGGCACCCCAGACGTAATCTTTATAATCACTTCCTGTCAGCGTGCCAGATTTGATGGTGAAGTAATCGCCATTCGTGGCATCTTTATTAATGGTGACATCATTATCAGTGCTTGTGGCATTATCTCCTAAGCCTGCTGCACGGAAATGATAGTAAGTACGATTGTCGGGCCAGTACCAGTCTGTGGTCCAACTAGTAGTTGTTGAGGCCCAAGACTTGGTAGCCTTATTGGCCACTTCGCTAGTTCCTGAAGTGGTGGTGTATCCTGTTTTCCAGTCGTAGTTGGCTGCAGTATTGTCGTCAATGTAGGCACCTGCGTCTTTTCCTGCGCGATAGATGTTAAACTTGGCTGCATCATCTGCATCCCATTTCGTACCACGATCTTCGAAATTGAAGGAGCAATAGACATTGTCTGGCGTGGCATCGGAAGAGTTCACTGTTTCCCAATCGAGAATGGCGGCTGTGATATTTTCGATGCCTTTCTTTGAAACGGTGAGGTTGACATAATAGCGTTTGCCCTCCTTCATCGTGGTGAAATCTCTGTATTCAGCAGCATGTGTATCATTTTCATGCGTGCCACCTATTTTATAATAATCACGGATAGCATTAGCTATCTGAGTGCCCGAAACATAATATTTGGCATTGTCGATCTCGAACTCAATCACATTGGCTGTTGTTGAATACAGGTTTGTGCCTGGCAATACGATTGCTTCCAGTTGACGAGTGGTTTTCCCTGAAGTTGTAGTCACGTCACTTTCATGCAGCTGCGTGATATTGTCTGAGGCGGTTATAGACCATTCGCCATTACTGAGATCTAACTTCCCACTTGTGGGGAATCCTTTAAGTGCAAAAGACTGGGATGACTCTGCAGGTTTATTGGTCCAAACGAAATCATCTGCTGAGTCTGCTGAGGAGTTGTTGAAACCAGAACCTTCTTTCAATACAATCGTGAGTCGTGAGAGGGCGTGTTTGAAGACGAGATGTCCCTTGTCGAACTGGCCTACGGTGACTGAGGGGTCAGCAGGATCTTTGGATTGCCAAATCATCTGCCCAGGTTCCATAGTTTTTGCCCAGGCAGATCCATTCCATGTCTGACGATAACAGCCTTTGACAGACTCACCTGCTTTGATGTTGTTGCTATAGGCCAGATCCTTTTCGAGGCGGGTTGCTGGGAGTTGCGTTGCAGGAACAGTCCAGTCAATCTTTGTTTTTTCTGCAGCTACCGTATACCAGCCAGTGGAAAAGGTTGTGGAACTTTCCTGGTCGAGAATGTCGCTGGGAAGAAGCGTATTATTATCTGGTATAGCCACTGCATAGACAGTCAGTTTGGTGTCTCTGCCAAAGGCATCATCCCAGTAGCGGTTCATATCTGCTGCGTAGTTGAGATGCGAGTGGGTGCCTACGAGACCATAACCTGTGTTACAGGCATCACCAGAGATCTCAGCACTGGCTGTTGCCACAGCCTGAGTATAGCGGACGTCAGATGCCGTTTTGCCATCGGCCTTGATGCGCATCACGACTTTTGTGTTGGAAGTGAATCCTGCACGGGTCATGGCACGGGTTGTCATGGCACTACCTTCTTGCGAGAAGGCTATCAGCGTCTTGCCACCTTCAGGCGTAGGTGTTGTTCCTGAGGAGGTGGATGAGCCCTCTTCAGAACAAGCCACCAAGGCCATAAGCGCAAGGGCTGTCAATGTGTAGTTGAGATATTTCTTCATATCTGTCATCTTTTTAGAGTTCTATAGGAATATCTGAAGTCTGCACCTCGTCCCAGGAGAGTATCTCACAGGTCTCGAGTACTAGCTCGTGACTATGGATATTGGGGATGCGCAGATAATAGATGTATCGTTTCTCAGGTTCCCAAGTGAAGAGGTCGCCTGCGTCATTCGTCCTGTTGAGACTGAGCAGCTTGGTGTAGGTGTGGGTCTCGGCGGGGGTTACGTCGTTCGTGGTGATCTGCATTTGTATGCGTATCTTCAGATCCTCATGTGGAATCTGCTGCAGATAACCAGGACAGAGGTCGATGGCATCTTCCTGACGCAAGTGCTTGCGGAGGTCTATGGGCACCAGCGTGCCGTTGTCAAGTTCCTTAAATAAGCCGTGCTTTAACACCACAAACTCATCGGAGGTGGTATCACCTGAGAAAGTGCCATTCACTAGTCCCTGCGCGGTGGTGGCCGTATAGGTCTTGCTCTCAGAGATAAAGCCTGTCTTCACAATGGATATCGTGATGGTGTCGAGTTGCGCCACATAGTTGAGACCCTCAGGCTGGGGATCGTCGAGGTAGATGCGGAAACCTATTTTCGAGATGAGATGATGGAAAGGCATCTTCACTTCACTGATGTCCACAGTCGGACGACTGACCTGCGCCACCACACATGGTTCGCTCTCAGCAGGCGTAAGGTTATAGACCTCGTTGAAGTAAGTCTGAGCCTTGAATGGTTTGGCGGAGACATCGATGGTGATCTTATCGGCTGCCAAGGTGGCACCATTGAGATAAGGCGACACGGCACGGAACTCATAGGGGAAGGCGCTCTGATCCCAATAACGCTGGATCTGAGTGCCGATGCCTACATAATTCCATTTGGAGGTGGTGGCATTATACTCTACCTTGTAGCCATCCATGACGTTCTGCTGGGTCGTATTGCCAAAGTTCTTCCAGACCCCCACCTTGAAGTCAGTGTAGAAGGTTTCCAGCGACGCACTGCGGGTGGTAGCGACAGGGGATGAGCTGAACACCATGGGCTGACTGTCAGCAGGTTTCTCTGGCTCTTCCACCACAACCACAGGCTTCTCAGACAACGTGTCGTTGGAGGAGCAGGCTGCGATGAACAGGGCTACTGCAAGGGGCCATATGTGACGATAGTGATACATTTCTTATTTGACGTAATACTCTGATGAATGATCTGTATAATCTCCAAGGGTGGCAGCATCGAAGACGATGGGGGAGAGCGACTGGGCTGTGATCTTAAAGGTATAGATATACCTCATATTAGGCTGCCATACGGTGATGGCGGAAGGCTGAGAGGGTGTCTCAGCAGTACCTGACACGATGGTGCCAAAGGCTGGCACATGGACAGTGGCATCATTGACGGTGATCACCTCCTTGTTGTCCTCAGCAATGAGACGATAGGAGATGTGGAAGGTGAAACCTGTCGTACTGGTGCTTGGCTGGGCTACAGGATAGTAGATCGTGGGTGAATAACTGTATTCCTGAGTGCCTGAGGCTGCCTTTTCCTGGATGATGTGATGCGTGGTTGTCCCACGCCCTGCAAAATCCGTGAGGTTGGCTGGTGCCTGACTGGCTGTGGACAGGTCAGCCTGTGGAATCTTGAATATCAGGGGGCGCTGAACCGCTGTGCTGCCAGTCCAGTTGGGGGTATAGGTGGGAGCGGCATTGGTCTCGGCAAAGGTGACTGTCGCTCCTTGGGTGGTATAGTAACTGCCTTCGGTATAGGCTGTCTCTGATTTGATGGCTGGTTCTGCCTGGATGCCCATTGCTGAAGAGGAGAGGTCGATCATCTCCACCTTGTAACCTGGGATGTCCTCATAGAAGCGGATGAAGAGTTGGGCCCCCATATGCTTGAAGGGAACGGTGACGGTTGCCAGATTGGCATTCGTGGCCTGAACACCTGCATACATGAATTCAGACAGAGAACGGTCGATGCCCATATAAGTGGGGTCAAGCGGCTCGTCATACCCATCACGGATAGTAGAGGCACCAGGGAATGTCATGGTGCTGGTTGTGGCGCCCTTGGTGAAGGTGACATCTGCGTCGTATGGCGCATAGCAATAGAAGTTGGTCTTGTCATAGGCACGATTCCAATACTGGAGTGCCTGAGTGGGATTGGCTGACATGTAGGCAGTCTGATCTGCCTTATAGAACCCGGCCGTCCCATTGTAGGTGTATTCCGTCTTACCCAGTTTCTCATAGAACCAAGGGGAGGTTTTTCCTGATGTAATGTCAGCCGTACTGGCCCAGGTCGTGGCCCCTGTCTTGTCATAGCCTTTGGACACACCGTCTGAATAGCCCACGAGGTAGTTGCTCATCTGTTCGACATCGGCCTGGCTTTTCAAACTCTGGACCGCCCATGCCCAGACGCCAAAGTTATAGTGTCTGAGGGTTTCCAGACTGACTGCGCGGGTGATGTTCTGTTTATGGACACTAAAGCCGATGGGTGTCTGAGTCTCTTGTATGACAACAGGATCCTTCACCACGTCGTCCTTGCTGCAGCTCAACAGAACTGTGGCAACGGCTAACGCGATGAGATAGCCTCTCGTGATTGTTCTTATGTCTATCTTCTTACTCATGAATTTGCTTGCTGTTTAAAAACCACCCTCCCAGATGACATCGTCGTAGTCCTCGACAGTGGGGATGAACAGACTGCCAGAGGTGGGCAGAGGCTCGTCTGGCTTCTCAGGATCGTCAGGATCGACAGGCTTGGGGGGATCAGGCTCCTCCACCTCTCCACAATCGATGGTGAGCGTGATGACGCCACCTTGCGTCTGCTCCTGAAGCTGATCAGTGACTTCGACGGCAAAGGTCTTCACGGCTCCGTTGTCGAAGACGAGATCGAAGAGAAGATGGTTGGATACCCCACTTTGTCCGTCGCAGAGACCAAAGGTTGTGAACTTGCCTCCGATGATGTCGCACTGATTACCATCATACACCTTGTCATGTTCCATTTTGGTGGTAAGATAGACGATGGTGGGGGTGGAATTGGTGAGACCTGTCATCAAATCCTTGGCACTGGCCATGCCTGAGATGGCACCGTTGCCATTGACATCCTTGATGCGCCCGTCGTTGTTGAGTAACACAATCTGTATCAGATAGGTATGGACGGCAGGAAGCAGGTTGCTCTTGATCACCTTGGTATAGGTGTTCGTCTTTTCATCGTAGATGTAGTCGCTCGGATTGTTGGAGATATATACATCTTTGGTGTAGGCCGAATAGAAGACTTCTGGTTGGTTCTTCATGCCGATGATACCATCTGTCTCGATAAGTTCGTCAGCATCAATCAGACTCAAGACAGCACGCGTCAGTCCTTTTGTCCCTGTGGTGGTGGCTATCACTGCATCTTTGTCCTCCTGGATTACCACGACCTGAGAACCATCTTCCGACTCGATTTCACTCCAAAACAGGAGGTCGTAATAGCCAAAGTGGAAGCGGCTCTGGAAACTGGTGCCAATGATAGAGAAGGCTTCTACATCTGTATGGGATGCTTCAGGATTCTCGCCGTTGTAGTAACGGCGTACCTGAAATTCGTTTGGCGCCTCAAAAGTTGGAGTCTCCCACGTGGGATCAAGTGGGGTGTCCCATCCGAAATCCCAGTCGGTGGATACTTCAGTCTCTATCGCCATCTCCAGCTCCATCTGTATCGTGGGCTCCTCTTTCAGGGGCGTCACATCAGGCGACGACTCTGAGCAACATGAAACCAGTTGCAGAGAGAGAAACATTACTATTGTATGGGCGATAAGCGCAAAATATAGTTTCTTTTCCATGTTTACTATATTAGTAATCATTCCTATCATCTTTTCAATTGCAAAGATAGGAAGAAATATGAGATATGGGTTTGCAAATGGCAACAAACGACTAACATTTTGCAAATTGTTAGTCGATTGTTATGCTTCTGTTTCTGCTTGGGAAGATTGCTGTTTTTTCCAATCGCCTGGCGTCTGACCTGTTAAAGCCCTGAATGTACGGAAGAAAGAGGTGTCATTCGCAAAGCCGGAATCGATACCGATGGCGTTTGCTTTCTGATCGGGGTATTTCAGCATCAGT
>JAEEGG010026654.1_pt1 | contig 11016 bp, 4 predicted proteins | sample 9134161 | NCBI WGS metagenome assembly JAEEGG01 (sample SAMN16246543, study PRJNA631951) | gut metagenome | biome: gut microbiome; feature: rumen; material: CR-attached | host: Bos | place: Iran: Karaj | collected 2018-10
CGAGGCCCTTCCGCGGCCGCGTCATCTACGACCCGGTCACGGACACCTACCGCACCAACTCCGCCGCCATGCGCTTCAACTCCGCGGAAGGCACGTATCCGGCCGAATACGGCGGCTGCATCAAAGTCCCCAACACGCAGTCGCTCCTCTCGCCATGCTCGGCGGCCTTTACCGTCGAGGCGTTCGTCTGCACCACTGGGAAAACGACCTCCGTCGCGCAAAACTTCGCGCCGATTGTCGCGAGCTTGGACGGCGCAAGCTGGACGGGTGAAAAATGGGCGCTCTACATGGACGTCACAGGCAACGGTCTCGGCGGCCTCTCGTTCCGCCTGAATACCAGCGCGGGGGCGTGCGTCAAATACCAAGGCAACGCCACCTCCACGAAGATCCACGACGGCAACTGGCACCATGTCGCCTACACCTACGACAGCACACTGGCGACCCCAGCCGTGAAACTCTACATTGACTACGTTCTCGCCAAGACTTGGGCCTACAACGCAAACGGCGACAGCAATGACAAGCACATCACCGGCACGATCAGCTACGGCAACAATAACGCCGTCTACATCGGGGGCTACGATTCCTACTACAACACCGGCTACGGCTACCGCCGCTACCCCGGCGTGATCGACGAGGTGCGCGTCTCCAACGCGGCGCTCGCGCCCGCGCAATTCCTGCGGATGCGCCCGTCGGCGGACACGAATGTCATTCTCCAGATTTCCTTCGACCCCGACGAATACGAGACGACCCCCTCAACGACCAAGAATTTCTCCGACGCCATCGATCCTGACTTCCAAAAGACCCTCTACAAGACCACCGGCGGCTCCGCCTCATTCGACGCCTCTGTCAAGGCCGGCTCGACTGTCGGAAGCGGCCCCGCCGACGACCATGGCGTCGCAAACGCCGCATCGCTTCACTTCGTGACAAACGGCACGGGGACTTCCGGCAGCTACCTTCAGGCCTCTTCCTTCACCAGCCGTTTCATGGGACATTCAAACTACACCATTGAGTTCTTCTACAAGACGGGCGGACAGGTTCGTGGCCCGATCGCCAACCGCCAAACGCTTTTCAAGATGGGTTCCAACATCTATCTTGCCAGCGCAACGCTCTCCAATGAATCTTCCGCAGGCAACATGGGGACTGGCGGAATGCTCGTCTCCTACCGTGACAAGGCCCTTGTGGACGCAGGGAAGGAAGGTGGCAATCAAAACCAATTCGACTCCACCAGCGACACGAACCTCGATGACGGCAACTGGCATCACTTCGCAATGGTCATTGACGGCGACCATAGCGAAGCCCGCACCTACATCGACGGCCGGTTTACCAAGCGGCGCACCGGCTATGTGCCCGCACCCTTCGTGAATTACTCAATCTTCATCGGCTGTGGCTATGGTGGCGCCGCGCAGCAGTTCTTCGACGGCTGGATGGACAACTTCCGCGTGACGCTGCGCGCGCTCGATCCAAGCGAGTTCCTTGCGGCCAACCCGACAGGTTCCGCCGACGCCTCGCTTCTCGCCCTCTTCGAGAACGACTACGACTTCACGTGCGCCTCCGACGCGGCCTTCTCCGTGACCGGCGTCGGCGAGGCGCGCACGGGCGGCGTTGCACCGACCTTTGTCCAGGACTCCCGCGGAACGCTCCTCCTCGACGGCACCAACGGCACCGAGCGGGCGAAGAACCAGTATTCCGCTTCCTTCAACAAGAGCCGCGTCGTCTTTCCGCCAAGCGACCTCTTCGAGGACAACGCCTACACCGTCGAGTTTTTTGCGAAGTTCACCGGCATCGCGCCGACAAACGGCGTCGGAATCGCGGCGGGGGCTAAACTCGCGCAACACGCCCCGATCATGCGCCTCGTGCGCGCCGACAGCCCCTCAAGCTACGACTGGTATCTTTTCCGCCAGAGCGGCCAGGCGAGGAACATCCAGCTGGCCGCCGACGGCAAGTATCCGAGCTGGACACTGCCGAACCAGCGCATCGTCGAGGACGGCAAGTGGCACCACTACGCCGTCACGTTCGAGCCGGACGAAGGCGGCACGAACACAATCGTCTCGCTCTACTACGACTACGCCAAGATCAACCGGGCCAACCCCGAGACCGGCAACCCGCGCACGCTTCCGCGCCGCGTCGAGGGCCATAAGCTGATGATCGGCGAAGGCACCTACGCCGAGCCCAACATGCAGTTCGAGATGGACGCGCTTCGCTTCTCGAAGGGAGTCCTCGCCCCGTGGCAGTTCATCGGCCGCGACGGCAATCCGTTCATCATGATTGTGCGATAGGGGTGTCAGAAGTCCTAGGATTCTAGAAGTCTAGGCGCTTAGAGGTCTAGGGGTACCGAATAAGGCGCTGCCTTACCCTCTTGCAGTGACGCATTACTTGGCTTGACTTTTATCAAAGATGGATGTACACTGATGAATCATCAGAATCATTGGAGAGAATCATGACAACTTTCACCATACATACGGATGATGTGATGGCCGAAGCCATTCGTCGTGGAGCGGCTGAAGCCGGCATCAGCATAAACAAGTTCATCCAAAACGCCATCGACATGACTGTGGGGGTGTTTCGAAGCAGAGAACGGCCCCTCCCCGACTTCTTCAACGTGGAGCACCCTTTGACCAAGGAGGAAGCGGATGAACTCCGCTCAGCGCAAAAGGAGTTCGAGGTTATCGACGAGGAGATGTGGAAATGAAGCGTCTCGCGATTGACACGAATGCCCTGATTGACCTCCTTGAGCGCAACATCACCCCGCAGAGATCCTTCGCGGACTATGACGAACTCATCGTCCCGGCAACGGTCATCGGCGAATACCGTGCCGGACTTCCCGCGACCAAGCGCGGGGAAACCATGCTTTGGAAACTGCAGACCTTCCTCGACAAGCAATCCGTGAAGCCGGTTGCGGTTGACGAAAAGACGGCCTCACTTTACGCGAAGGTCTTCCAAGAGCTGCGCGCAAAAGGGAAACCAATCCCCCAGAACGACATCTGGATAGCCGCGTCCGCGCTGGAACATGGAGCAGATTTGATGACGACGGATGACCATTTCAGGCATGTTCCCCTGCTGGTTGTCATCACAGTTTGACCCCTCCCCCCCAAAAAACTGGCACGGTTTTTGCACAAGAAAGAGCGTCTTCCGCACTTCAGGTTTTTCCCATGAAAGATACAACACACCTGGCGGCATCCGTACTTGCCGCTTTAACTACTTCAACGCTTATCCTAGCGCGTGACGCGCGCGCCGATAACACCCCCGAAGGTGAGAACGTCACAGAGGCGCGGCCCGTGATGGCGCGGCAGATGCCGCGCGGCGGAATCTCATTCGGCGGCGCGGAACTATTCGTTACGGCCTTCGCCCCTGGCTGGGACGGCATACCGGTCAAGGCCGACTGGTATCATTCCGGCCAAGGGCCGCGTTCATTCGAGATCCGCGGGGCAAAAACCTATTTCAAGGGAACGTCCGAGTGGACGCGCCAGCCGGACGGCACCGTTCGCGGCCGCGTCGAAATGGAGTGCGTCACACCAGTCGAGTTGCAGTGCGTCGCCGTCGCGGTGGACATCCCCTCCCCTCCGCCCTTCGGCCTCGGCGACGCCTCTTCCGCCTCCTTCGACCTACCGCTTGCAGACGGACGGACTGTCCGTCTCTCCTTCCCGCAGCCCGTGCGCTACCACTCGCAGGATTCGCGACAGTGGGGCGGCAACTGGACCGTCCGCTTCTCAGGCAACGGCGGCCACCTCGGCCACGGCGGCACCCGCTCCTTCGAAAAGGGCGAGCACCTCGTCTGGGAAATGGCCCTCGCCGCCCCTGACGGATTCGAAATCGCCGACTCAAAGCCGCTCGACATAACCGCCAATGACGACTGGGTGCGACTCGACTACCGCAAGGACATCGTCCCCGGCTCCGCCCTCGACCTCTCCGGCCAGGGGCTTCAGGACGCCCCCGCCGGAAAGCACGGCTGGCTCAAGTCCGTCGGCGGCCATTTCGAGTTCGAGAAGCTCCCCGGCGTGGAGCAGCGCTTCTACGGCGTCAACCTCTGCTTCACCGCAAACTACCCCGACCACGAAATGGCGGACCGCCTCGTCGACCGCTTCGTGCGCTTCGGCTATAACACCATCCGCGTCCACCACCACGACGGGGCATGGGCGAAGGCCCTCGCCAGTCGGAAGGTCAAAAAGTCGGAAAGTCCGGAAAGTCCACGACCTTCAGGACCTTCAAGACCTTCAGACCTTCAGACGGCGGTCGATGTCGTCGTCGACGACATCGACCGCCTCGATTATCTCCTCGCCAAATGCTTTGAGCGTGGCATCTACGTCACCACGGACCTCTACGTTTCACGGTCCGTGAAGTGGCGCGATATCGGCATCGACCGCGATGGCGAGATGAACAAGCAGCTTTTCAAGACCTACGTCGGCATCCACGACGGCGCCTACTCCAACTGGTGCCACTGGGCGCAGGCCTTCCTGGAGCATGTGAACCCCTATACCGGACGCGCCTACAAGGACGAGCCGGGATTGCCGCTCATCTCGCTCATAAACGAAGGCAAACTCTCGATGGCCTGGGGCGGCGCGGGTAAGTCGCTCGACCCGGTCGTGCGCGCGGCGTGGAAGGAATTCGGCGGCGAAGGCGACACGCCGGTCGGCCCCGGCGCAAACAACATTGACTCGCCGCACGACCGCTTCGACCTGTGGGTCAACCGTCGCGTCTGGGATCGCTGCTCGGCTTTTGTGCGCTCGCTCGGCTGCCGCGCTCTCCTGACAAACGACAACAACGGCCGCTGGCATGGCGAGGGCGAGGGACTCACCCCGCTCTACGACTACGTGGACAGCCACTTCTACGTCGACCACCCCACATTTCTCGACCAGCCGTGGCGGCTTCCGTCAAAGTGCGGCAACGCCAACCCGATCAAGGCCGACCTCCCCGCAATACTGCACAGAGGCTACGCCAAGGGCGCCTCCAAACCCTACACCATTACCGAATGGAACTTCAGCGGCCCCGGCCGCTACCGCGGCATGGGCGGCATCCTCACCGGCGCCATGGCGGCCGAGCAGGAGTGGGACGGCCTCTGGCGCTTCGCCTACTCGCACAACAAGAACAACCTCCCAGACGGCAAGGGATCCCCCGGCTACTTCGACTGCGGAACCGACCCGCTTATCGCCGCGAGCGACCGCGCATCCGTCTGCCTTTTCCTCGAAGCGAGGAAAAGGCAGACGGATGCAGTGACGAGTGACGAACGACGAGTGACGAGTGAACAGGGCGCGGAATCTCGGGGCGCGGAGGCGTCGCCCTCCGCCCTAACCCTCGACAAGGAGCGGGGCTCCATGACGCTCGTAACGCCCCGCACCTGCGGCGGCTTCGCCGAATCCGGCCGCATCGACGCTGGAAGCCTAAGCTTCCAGCTCGTCGAAAGTCAAAAAGTCCGGAAGTCGGAAAGTCAAGAGACTCCTAGACCTTCAGACCTTCAGACCTTTAGACCTTTGACCAATGGTTGCTGGCGTGTTACGCCAGCAACCATTTGGGCTTCGTCGCTCGACGGCGAGCCGCTTGAGCGCTCCTCGCGCATACTCCTCACGCACCTCACGGATGTCCAGGGCGAAGGCGCCAGATACGCCGACGAGAGCCGCAAGGTAATCCTCAAATGGGGCATGACGCCGCTTATCGAAGTTGGTGCCGCCGATGTGGAGCTGAGCCTCGATGAGGCTGCCGCCAACCACTCGTCACTCGTCACTCGTCACTCGTCACTTGACGGTGAAACCGCTAGCGGCTTCACCGTCTACGCCCTCGACACCGCCGGCAACCGCACAGGAACAATTCCTGCCGTATTTGATGGTGGCACGCTCCGCTTCCGCGTCTCCACAGCCGGTCCCGACGGCGGCCGCATCTACTACGAAATCGTGCGCACGTCCGGCACGCCCCGCACCATTGAGGTCTCGCCGGTTTTCGGCGCAGGGCTCTCCATGCCCGAGGTCACTCTAATGCCGGGAGTGGCATTCCCGGGCTGGACATTCAAGGGATCAATCGGGGGCCTGGAAGCCGATGATGACGGCTGGCGCGCGTTCCGCATACGCCTCTCAAACGACAACATCGTTCCCCCGCTCGAAGGCAAGGCCAAGTTTTCATCACTTGGCGGAAACGCCATCTCAGCCCAGTGGAACCTGAAGACGACCGACAAGGCCGACTTGCTTGAGACCTTCGTGGGCGGCGGCATTCCCGGCTCCGCAATAGCCGGAGGCAAGGCCGTCGTCGATGGCAAAGACGTCCCCGTCCTGCTCGACGGCGTCAAGCCACATCTCTTCAGAGGTGCGGTTACGAACCTAGTGCTTGCAAAGGCCGATGGCGCGGAGTTGCTGCGCTTCGCCTTCGACAAACCCACTCGCATTCTCCTGCAGGACGGGGCGCACTGGGGCGGAGACAATCTCACGCTCCGCATCTTCTTCGCGGAGGGCCCGCTCGAAGCCGACCATGAATACGCGATCGGCGCCGGATTGCAGCTTGGAAGCGCGTGGATGATTCCCGGTGCCGCAGGGAGTTCGTGGGCGGAGCCCCCGCCGGTCATGAAACTAACACCCAGCTACAACGTGACAATCAAGGCCGGTCCCGATTGGCTTCCGCTTGCCAACGAGCCGTGGATTGAGCCTGGCTCGGCACTCGACTTCTCGCAGGTGCTTCCGCACCACGCGCCGGCGGGCAAGTTCGGCCGCATCGTCGCCGTTGGAGACCACTTCGAGTTCGAAAAGCTCCCCGGCGTTGCGCAGCGCTTCTACGGAGTCAACATCTGCGGAGACGCCAACGTGCCATCCTCTCCCGAGGCGGCCGACCGCTTCGCCGCAAACCTCGCCCGCATCGGCTACAACACCCTGCGCATCCACCACCACGAGCGGAACTTGATCTCAACGAACGCCCAGTGGCGCGAAGGCCTCGACGACACCTTGCCGGATCCAAAGCGGCTCGACATGTTCGATTCGCTTGTCGCCGCATGCGTGAAGAACGGCATCTACCTCACCACCGACCTTTTCGTCTCGCGCTCGCACCTCACAACCTGGCGCTCGCTCGGCATCGACCGCGACGGCTGCATCTCCAACACGGGCCACTACAAGATTCTCTGCGCCTTCTGGGAACCGGCTTACTCGAACCTCTGCGCATGGTCGCGCAACTTCATGACCCATGTGAACCCGTACACAGGCCGCAGCCTCGCAGAAGAGCCGGCCCTCGCCACGCTCGCTCTCATCAACGAGGGCAATCTAGGCAACTGGGGCGTGACACTGCTTCGCGAGATACCGGGAGTCGACACAGCCTGGCGCAACTGGCTGGCGGCGAAGCGCGCGGACAATCAGCCTTCGACCGCAATCGACGGCAAGCGACAGCCAACAACGGCAGTCGACAGCTCGTTCGACTGGACATCGATTCCAGACACGCTGCCAGACTCGCTCAACGCCGGAGACGGCTCGACGCCGGCGGGCCGCCATGCAGCCGCCTTCGCGATTTTCCTCGCGGACATGGAAACACGCCTGGCCGACCGCCTCCGCGCCTTTGTCCGCGACGAACTGAACTGCAAGGCCCCGCTATCATCGCTTTCATGCTGGTACAATCCCGCCCAATACCAGCTGCCGCGCACACACTTCGACTATGTCGACGACCACTTCTACGTCGACCATCCCCGGTTCCTCGACAAAAGCTGGGCGCTTCCCAGCAGATGCGACAACGTCAACCCCGTCGCCGGCAAGGCCGCAGGGGCGAAAAGCGTCGAATGGCGCCGCCTCATGGACAAGCCCTTCTGCCTCACGGAGTGGAACTACAGCGGCCCCGGCCGCTTCCGCGGCGTGGGCGGCATCGCGACAGGCGCGCTCGGCGCCCTGCAGAACTGGTCCGGCATGTGGCGCTTCGCCTGGAGCCACGGCCGCGCGGGCGTGGAAAAGCCCGAGACTAAAATCCTCTCCTACTTCGACATGAGCGGCGACCCGCTCGGCCTCGCGGCGGAGCGCGCGGCACTCTGCCTCTTCCTGCGCCGCGACCTCTCCCCGCTTCCGGCGGAATACCCGCTAGTCCTCGAAGAAGTTGCGCTTCGCGACCCGCGCAACGGCGCGCCGAACTGCGAAATCCCCAACGCCCTCTGGGTCGGCTGGCATGCGCGCGTCGGCTCAATAGTCGAGCCGACGCACGCATTAAACGCGGCTTCGCCGCTTAAGTCACCGCCAAAGGAGGCGATAAGTCGCCCTGTGGGCGATAAGTTCGGCACCCTGCGCACCAGTGTCAAGCAAGTACAAGACGACCTCGCCGCCCTTGGCGCAAACGAACTCGGCAATGGCGCGGTCTCCATCGACTCCATCACCGGAACCTTCCTCCTGAACACGCCACGCACGGCGGGCGGCTTCGCGGAATCCGGAAGCCATGCCGCCGGGCCGCTGAAATTCGAAATCGCGGGGCGCGACGGCCCCGCGCCCCTAGACAACTCCGCCACCAACCACTCGTCACTCGTCACTCGTCACTCGTCACTCAGTGGTGGCGGCAACCCCGTTGCCGCCACCGTCTGGGCCTCGTCGCTAGACGGCAAGCCGATCGCGGAATCCTCGCATATTCTGCTCACGCACCTCACCGACGTGCAGAACACGGATATCTGCTACGCCGACCCCAAGCTCACCATTCTCCTAAAATGGGGCCACCTCCCGCACCTCATGCGCAACGGCGCGGCAAAGGTGGAACTCTCACTTAAGCGCGAAGCGCACTTACCGCCGCAAGGCGGCTTAAGCGGCGAAGCCGCTCTTAACGGCGGTAAATCCGCCTGGCGGATTTACCGCCTGTCCCCCTCCGGCCGCCGCCTTGGCGAAGTGCCATACACCAGTGGAGGCTCTCGCCCACTGGGCGAGAGCAAAGGAGATGGTGCTGGCTACAGCACCATCTCCTTCACCGCCCGCACGGATCTCGACCCCTCCACCGCCACATACCTCTACGAAATCGTGCAAGAGCCAGCAGACTGATAATTCTGTTGCTTTTACCTGACCGTTGAGGTAAAGTAATTGCATGAGGTTTGAACTACCATGACACACAAGGAACGCAAAGAAGAAGTACGCGAGATTCTCTCGCTCGAGACAGACGAGCTTGTGAGGCGCGCGAATGGGCAGCTGGTTCTTTTCCAGACGCTCGACGAAGTCTACGACTATCTTGCCGAAGAGATGGTCAACGCCTTTGAAAAGGCGGCCCAAGGCGACCACATCGTCTCGTACATCATGCCTGTGGGCCCCACACAGCCCTACCGCCTGATGGCCGAGAAGATCAACTACAGGCAGCTCAACCTCAAGAACGTCCGGTTCTTCTTCATGGACGAGTACGTCGACGACGACAAGGACGAGCTCATCCCCATGACGAATCCCCTCTCCTTCCGCGGACAGATCGGGCCGCTGCTCTTCAACCGCATTCGCCCCGATCTCCTCATGCCGAAAGAGCAGATCATCTTCCCGTCGCCGCAGAACATCAAGGACCTCCCGAAGATGATCGAGGACGCCGGCGGCATCGAAATCTGCTACGGCGGCATCGGCATCCACGGCCACGTCGCCTTCAACGAGCCTGGACCGGGTGTCGCCGAGTCGAACCCGCGCATCCTCGAGATCAATGACTTCACGCGCACAATCGACTCCACGCGCCACAGCGGCGTCGGCGGCAACCTCGAGAACTTCCCGCGCCGCGCCATTACGATGGGCATGAAGCAGTGCCTTGAGGCGCGCCGGATGCTCCTCATGACCCGCAACGAGACGCCGACCTTCCTCTGGGCCAACACGATTCTGCGAATCGCGGCCCTCGGCAAGCCGGGCGACGACTACCCCGTCACCCACGCGCGCAACCACGCCAACCTCCAGATTGTCTCCGACTACGCCACCGCGCGCAAGCCGAAGTTCAACATCTAGGCGCAATACTGTGGCGACTTTCCCGTGTCCGCCACAAACAATGCCTCACGAGTTCGCAATAGTCATACCTTCCCTCAATCCAAACAAAGGGTTGCCAGGGTATGTGAGGTCGTTGCGCGCAATAACCGACACTCCGATTGTCTTGGTGGACGATGGCAGTCGCGAGAATCTGAAGACCGTTTTCCAGCAGTGCGTCACCGAGGTGGCAAACCTGTCGCTCCTGGTACACGATGTCAACAAGGGGAAGGGGCGCGCGCTGAAAACGGCCTTCGCACACCTTCTCGACACCATGCCGGGACTAAAGGGTTGCGTAACTTGCGACAGTGACGGACAGCACGCCCCACAAGACGTTCTGAAATGCCTCAATGTCTTGGGGAAAGAGCCTGACGCACTCGTTTTGGGATGCCGCACCTTCAGTCTTGAACACGTGCCTTGGAAGAACCGCTTCGGCAACAATTCCATGCGCACCTTGTTCCGTCTTGCCACAGGAAGCGACTTCCTCGATACCCAAACGGGACTTCGCGCCATACCCGCCGAGTTCATGCGCGAGCTGCTCGAATGTCCCGGCGAGCGATTCGAGTTCGAGACCTACATGCTGCTTCGGCTTAACGGGCGGAAACTTCTGCAGATACCGATCGAGACCCTCTATGTCGACGGAAACCGCGAAACGCACTTCGACCCATTCAGGGATTCACTGAAGATAACTTCAATCATACTCTTGGTCTGCTTGCGCAAGCTGGCAAAGTTCGCGATTGCATCTCTGCTCTCGTTCGGCGTCGACATCGGACTGTTTTCACTTCTCTATTACAGGGTTTTTAACGAGGGATCGTTTGGCCGGCTTTTCTTTTCCGTAGCGATAGCCCGGACCGTCTCTCTTGTTTTCAACTACAGCTGCAACAGATATTTCGTCTTCGACGAAACCCACGGCGGACGAAGCTTCAATACCAAGGCTTTCGGAAAGTATCTTATCCTCGCCAGCTTCATCATGGCGGCCTCATACGGCTTGACGCACACTTGCCACGCGGTCTTCCCGCAGATTTCCCTCCCGGCAGTTAAAGTCTGCGCCGACTTCTTCCTCTTCTTTGCCAGCTACGGAATCCAAAGGATTCTTATTTTCTCTGATGGTTTG
>JAEEGG010026656.1_pt1 | contig 11016 bp, 9 predicted proteins | sample 9134161 | NCBI WGS metagenome assembly JAEEGG01 (sample SAMN16246543, study PRJNA631951) | gut metagenome | biome: gut microbiome; feature: rumen; material: CR-attached | host: Bos | place: Iran: Karaj | collected 2018-10
CAGGGACAGGAACATCTGCACGTTGGCGGTGCGCTCCGCCGCGGCCCTGTCCCCCCGGCCCAGGGACCGGGATACCAATGCGCTGACGCCCACGCCGGAGCCCACCCCCACGGCGATCATCACGTTCTGGAAGGGGAAGGCCAGGGAGACGGCGGTGAGGGCGTCCTCGCTGAGCCGGGCCACGAACATGGCGTCCACGGCGTTGTACAAAGCCTGCACCAGCATGGAGATCATCATGGGCAGGCTCATCACCGCCAGCAGCTTCCCCACGGGCATGGTGCCCAGCTTTTCCTGGGATTCTCTCTTTTCCATGTTCAGGCCTCTTCTCTGTGGGCGTTCAGGTAGGTCTCCAGGATCAGGGAGGCCGCCACCGCGTCCACCCGTTTTTTCCGTTGCTTTCCGCGGCGTCCCGTCTCCGTAAGAATGGCGTGGGCCTCCACGGTGGTGCGCCGCTCGTCCACCAGGGTGACCCGGCAGCCCCGTTCCTCCAGCCGTTCCTTCAGGGCGCGGCTTTTCTCCGCCCGGGGGCCTTCGGAGCCGTCCATATTCCGGGGGAGGCCCAGGACGATGAGTCCCGCCTCTTTTTCCCCATAGATCCGGCACAGGTCCTCCAGGAGCTTGTCCTCGTTCCGGGAGGGCAGGACCCCCGTTTCCCCCGCCAGAAGACCGGAGGCGTCGGAGATGGCGTAGCCCGTCCGCGCGTCCCCGTAATCAATGGCCATGATGCGCATGGAGTCTCTCCTTTGTTTCCGCGTTTTCCCACACTATAACACAGGTCCGCGGACATGGGAAGAGGGAAGAAGCGCGGCGTTATGTCAACTGACTTGGTTGACTTTTCCGCAGATCGGGCTATAATACAGGGTTGAATCGGAGGGATTAAAAATGGCTAAACGACAATTCAAAGCTGAATCCAAACGGCTGCTGGATCTCATGATCCATTCCATCTACACCCATCGGGAAATTTTCCTCCGGGAGCTCATCAGCAACGCCAGCGACGCCATCGACAAGCTCTGCTACCGCTCCCTGGAGGACGGAGGCGCGGGGCTGGACCGGAGCGATTTCTTCATCCGCATCACCCCGGATAAGGAAAACCGCACCCTGACCATTGCGGACAACGGCATCGGCATGGACGAGCAGGAGCTGGACTCCAACCTGGGGGTCATCGCCCGTTCCGGTTCCCGGCAGTTCAAGACGGATATGGACCAGGAAAAGGCCGGGGAGGAAAACATCGACATCATCGGCCAGTTCGGCGTGGGCTTTTACAGCGCCTTCATGGTGGCGGACAAGGTCACAGTCACCTCGAAAAAGTTCGGCTCCGACGCCGCGTTCCGGTGGGAGAGCGCCGGAACGGACGGATACACCGTCGTCCCGGCGGAGAAGGAAGGCCAGGGCACGGAGATCGTCCTCCGTCTGAAGGAGGACGGGGAGGAGGAGAAGTATTCCGAATTTCTGGAGGACTGGAAGCTCCGGGAGCTCATCAAAAAGTATTCCGACTATGTGCGCTACCCCATCAAGCTGGGGGAGGACACGGTCAACAGCATGGTGCCCCTGTGGCAGCGCTCGAAGCAGGAGGCCTCAGACGAGGACTGCGCCGCCTTCTATAAGGAGAAGTTCTACGATCCGGAGGAGCCCCGGCGGATCATCCGGGTGAGCGCGGAAGGCGCCGTGAGTTACAAGGCCCTGCTCTTTATCCCCGCCAAGGCCCCCTTCAACTATTATTCCCGGGATTATGAAGCCGGGCTGCAGCTGTACGCCAACGGCGTCATGATCATGGAGCACTGCACGGATCTGCTGCCGGAATGCTTCCGCTTCGTCCGGGGCATCGTGGACAGCCCCGATCTGAGCCTGAATATTTCCCGGGAATTGCTGCAGCACGATCGGCAGCTGAAGGTCATCGCCGCCAACCTGGAAAAGAAGGTGAAGAGCGAGCTGACGAAGCTCCTGGAGGAGGAGCCGGAGAAATACGAGGAGTTCTATTCCCAGTTCGGTCTTCAGCTGAAATACGGCATCCTGGCGGACTTCGGCGCCAAGCGGGAGCTGCTGCAGGATCTGCTCCTGTTCTACGATTCCGGAGCGAAGAAGCCCATCCCCCTGAAAAGCTACGTCTCCGCCATGCCGGAGGAGCAGAAGAGCATCTATTACGCCTGCGGGGACACCGTCGCCCGGCTGGAGAAGCTGCCCCAGGCGGAGCCCGTGCGGGAAAAGGGCTGGAGCATCCTCTACCTCACGGACGAGGTGGACGAATTCGTGATGAACATGATCGGGGAGTATCAGGAAAAGCCCCTGAAGAACGTCATCACCGGGGACCCGGATCTGGAGTCCGGGGAGGACAAGGAGAAGCTGGAAAAGCTGCAGCAGGCCAACGAGGCCATGCTCGCCTTCGCCAAGGAAGCCCTGGAGGGCGCGGTGGAGAACGTGACCCTCTCCGGCCAGCTGAAGTCCGCTCCCGCCTGCCTGGGCACCCAGGGGGAGATCACCCTGGAGATGGAAAAATACTTCGCCTCCATTCCCGGCAGCGGGGATAAGATCAAGGCCCAGCGGGTGCTGGAGCTGAATCCGGAGCATCCGGTGTTCGAAGCCCTGGTCCGGGCCTACGCCGGGGATCAGGAGAAGGCGAAAAAATACGTGAAGCTCCTGTATTTCCAGGCCCTGCTCTACGCCGGGGCGGAGATCGCGGATCCCGCCGCCTATGCGGACCTGATCAGCGAGCTGATGGTGTAAACAGCGCCGTATGTCTGCGTTCCCCTGCCGATCCCGGCAGGGGGATGTTTTTTTTGCTTTCCGTTCCGGGACTTGCCCGGGGTCCGGGCGGCGCCGGCTGCGGCGGGGAGAGCCGCGCCGGTCTTGCAACCTTCCTGATTCCGGCTTATAATGGGAAAAAACAAATCAAGGAGGACGAGCCATGTATCAGTGTCCCTATCCCCGCCTGTTCACCCCCATCACCTTGGCGGGCACCCAGTTCCGGAACCGGATCTTCGCCTCCCCCACCGGAGGCCAGCACACCCATTACGGCAACCACCCCATCAACGAGCTCATCTGCTACTATGAGCGGAAGGCCCAGGGCGGCGCGGCCAGCGTATGCATCGGGGACGCGGTGGCGGACGGCGAGCATGCCCAGTCGAACGGCAGCCATATCTGCCTGGACGACATTTCCGGCAAGCCCCACCTGAACAAGCTCTCCGGTTCCATCCGGCGGCACGGGGCGGTAGCGGCCATCGAGATCTCCCACGGGGGCTGCAGCGCCCGCATCTCCTACAGCCAGGGCCACAAGGTATACGGCCCGGTGGAGTGCGATACGGAGGGCAGCTTCGGCCATCCGGTCCACGCCTACGCCATGGACGAGGAGATGATCCGCTACACCATCCGCAAGCATGCGGAGGCCGCCCGCTTCGCCAAATCCTGCGGCTTCGGCATGATCACCCTCCACGGAGGCCACGGCTGGCTCATGCATCAGTTCATGCACCCCTATTTCAATACCCGGACGGACGAATGGGGCGGCACCTTCGAGAAGCGCATGCGCTTCCCTCTGGCCGTCATCGCCGCGGTCCGGGAAGCGGTGGGTCCCAATTACCCCATCGAGATCCGCATCAGCGGCTCCGAATGCTACGAGGGAGGCTACGATACGGATTACGGCATCCGCATCGCGGAGGCCCTGGACGGGAAGGTGGACCTGATCCACGTCTCCGCCGGGAGCCATGAGGTATCGGAGGTCTTCACCGTCACCCATCCCAACATGTTTCTGCCCGACGGGGTGAACGTGAAATATGCGGCGGAGATCAAAAAGCATGTGAAGACCCCGGTGGCCACGGTAGGCGCCCTCTCCGATCCCGCCATGATGGAGGAGATCCTGGCCTCCGGCCAGGCGGACGTGGTGGAGCTGGCCCGGGGCCTCATCTGCGACCCCGACCTGCCCAACAAGGCCCGGGAGGGCCGGGAGGAGGACATCACCCACTGCATGCGCTGCTTCACCTGTTTCTCCAGTCTCATCATGCGGGGCCTCTTCGCCTGTGCCCTGAACCCGGAGATCGGCAGCGAGCACGAGACGAAATTCGCCCCGCCCGCCACGGAGAGCAAGACCGTGCTGGTGGCCGGGGGCGGCGTAGGCGGCATGCAGGCGGCCCTCACCGCGGCGAAGCGGGGACACAAAGTCACCCTGTTCGAAAAGACGGATAAGCTGGGAGGCGTCCTTCTGTGCGAAGAGAAGGTCCCCTTCAAGAAGCATCTGGGCCAGTATCTGGCCCTGCAGGCCAGAAGGCTGGAGAAGGCCGGGATCGACGTGCGCCTGAATACCCCCCTCACCCCGGAGCTGGCCCGGAGCCTGGAGCCGGACGTGATCGTGGCCGCCCTGGGGGCGGACGCCGCCCTGCCTCCCATCCCCGGCATCCGGGGGAAGAACGTGATCCTGGCGGAGGACCTGTATCCCGCACCGGAGCAGGCCGGGAAGAAGGTGCTCATCCTGGGCGGCGGCCTGGTGGGCTGCGAGCTGGCCGTCTATCTGGGCGACCTGGGCCATGAGGTGGAGCTCATCGAGATGGCCCCCATGCTGAACAGCGGCTCCAATATCCTCCAGGGCTCCTCCATCCAGCTCCCGCTCCGGCGGCTGGGGATCAAGCCCCGGCTCAGCACGAAGGTCACGGAGATCACGCCGGAGGGCGTCCGTGTCCAGGGTCCCGGCGGGGAGGAGTTCATCCCCGGGGACACCGTGGCCGTGGCCCTGGGCCGCAGTCCCCGGCGGGAGGCCGCGGACGCCCTGCGCTTCTGCGCCCCCAACTTCATCCAGCTGGGGGACTGCGATACCCCCGCCACCGTCTGGCAGGCCACGGATACCGCGTACCACATGGTCCGGGATATCTGACGCGCCGTTCCTGCCCGCAGGGACAGGGTCCGGATATGTAAATTGCCGCCCCCGAGGGGGCGGCAATTATGCATGCAAAGCGCCGTGCTAGTCCCGCAGATACCGGTCTGCCAGGAAGAGGAAGCAGGAGGAGGTCCAGGAGCTCCAGAACAGGGTCTTTTCGATCCCCATGGCGCTGCCGATGCTGGGCTCGCCGGAGATGGCGTTGTGGAAGTGGTAGAAGCCCGTGCGCATCAGAAGATCGCAGTATTCCCTGGCAATGCGCTTGGCCAGATCCTTCCGGCCCAGGGCCTCGAAGGCCAGGGGGAAGATCAGATGCACGGGGGTCACGACGCTGCCCTGGCACCAGCCGCCCCGGTACAGGGGGCTGGTCAGGCTCTCGGTGGCCAGACCGAAGGGCGTCTCAAAGGTGCCCTCCCGGAAGATGTATTCAATGCTCTTTTCCGCAATGTCCCCGGGCAGACGGTCGCCCAGGATCAGGGCGGCGTACAGGGGCAGGCTGTCGCTCTTGGCGGCCTTCCCGGTGGAGGCGTTGAAGGCAAACCACCGCTCGCCGTCCCAGAAGGAGGCGATGATCTTGTCCCGCAGCTCGTCGGCCCGCTTCTGCCAGGAGTCCGCGTCCGGCTCCCCGAGTTCTTTGCCGAAGGCGGCCAGGGCCTCCATGCAGATCTCCAGATAGGTGTTCATATCCGGGCTGGCCAGAGGGAAGCCCACGTAGAAGTAGGGGCCGTCCTCCCAGCCCGTCTCGCCGGCCTTCCGGTTTTCCCAGATGCCGTCGTGGTCCAGGTCCCGGCACAGCAGGAAGAACTCCGTCCATTTCTTCAGGCCGTCGTAGAGCTTTTTCTTCTCCTCCGCGGGGATGACGCTCAGATCCCGGTTCCGCATGAGCCACAGCAGGGCGACGCCCTGGAAGGGGGGCTTCATGGTGTCCTTGGGCAGGGTCTGGTTGTCGTAGATATCCGCAATGCGGCCGTTTTCGTCCTGATAGTCGAAGCAGGAGGCCAGGATGCTCCAGGCCAGCTTGACGTCCCGGCTCAGGCAGATGGCCTGCATGGCCTGCTGCCAGCCGGAGATATGCTCAAAGACGCCCCGCATCATCTTTACCACGGTGTGGCGGAACAGGTCGTCCTCATGGGCGTCGTTGGTCAGGCTCCAGGTGGTCCAGAGGGCCTGGAGACGCATGTCCTCATAGCGTCCCGGCAGGTCCGGCATGACGGCCTGGGCGTAGCTGTCAAAGTCCCGCTTCACGTCCGCCAGGCAGGCGTTGTAGTCCGGGAAGCTGTGAACGTCCCCGGGGATGGGGTCGGTGGTGTATTCCTCAAAGACCAGCTCCAGAACGCCGGCCTCGTCGGGGGTGAGCCGGAACTGCATCCCCTCCAGGGTCAGCTTGCCCGTGATGGGGATCAGGCGGAGCCGGGATTCCCCGAAGCCCAGCTGCCAGGTTCCGTCCATCAGGTCGTAGAAGGAGGCGCCGGCCAGGAAGCCCCGGGGCGCGGTGGGCCGCATCACAAGGCTGCTGCCCTGGAGGTTCGTGCCCAGACAGCGCACGAAGCTGCGCCCGCCGATGCAGTAGTGGACCTCGCCGTGGTCGGATTCCTGGATGACCTCATAGGGGGTGGTGGAGTTCACGCTGGCGATGGCCCGGCCATCCCGCTGGATCTCCAGCTTGATCTGCCGGTTCGTCACCGCGCCGATGGTGGAGCCGCCCCTGGTGTTGGAAAGCCACAGGGAGGCCGCGCCGAAGATCTCGCTGCCGCCGGGGTCGTTGAAGAAGGCCAGGAAGGAATCCCGCCTGGCAAAGGGCGTTGAGGTGAGCTTGACAAAGGTCTTTGCCGTTTTCATCTGTTCTGTTCTCCCTTCTCAGACTGCCCTCTCCGGAGGGCCGTTTCGTCTTTCCGGTTTTGGGGACCGGCCTTGGCCGGCCGAGCATCCGTTTCTATCACTATAGCACAGAACCCGTCGGGCGTAAAGCGCGATTCCCGGCATAATGCCCGCATAAGCAAGGGGAAAGTCTGCCCTTTCCGGGCTTGAATCGGGGGCGCTGCTGTGATATAGTAACTTGATTTATTATGACCGCTCGGTACAATACCGGGTCTCTGTGCCCCCGGGGTCGGGGTGAGACCGAGGAGTAAGGAGGACCCCATGCCCTATCTCAGTGTCATTGTCCCCGCGTATAACAGCGAGGCCACCCTGGAGCGCTGCATCCGCTCCGTCCTGGATCAGAGCTTCGTGGATCTGGAGCTCCTGGCCGTGGACGACGGCAGCACGGACTCCACCCCCGCGCTGCTGCGGCAGCTGGCGGAGGAGGACGGCCGGGTGCGCGTGTTCACCCAGCCCAACGGCGGCGTCAGCGCCGCCCGGAACCTGGGCCTCAGCCATGCCCAGGGCACTTACGTGGCCTTCCTGGACGCGGACGATTGGCTGGATCTTCATGCCTATGAAAAGCTCACCGCCGCCATGCGGGAGAGCGGGGCGAGCTGTGCCGCCTGCGGCCACTGGCTGGTATGGCCGGACGGCAGGCGGGACTTCGGCTCCGCGCCGATGGACAGCGGGGTGTACAGCGGGGAAGAGGTCCTGCACCGGCTGGTGCTGCCCCTGCTGAACGACCGGCTCGGCAGCCAGGCCTTCAACGGCTTTTCCGTGCGGTACCTCTATTCCCTGGCGGCCATCCGCCGCCGGGCCCTGCGCTTCACCGGCGCATATCTGGAGGACGAGCTTTTCCTGATCGAATTCTTCAGCGAATCCACCACCCTCTGCGTGGTGAACGAGGGGCTCTATTACTATTTCCAGAACCCGGAATCCGCCACCCGCCGGTATATGTCCGGGTGTGTGGAGACCTTCCTCGGTTCCCTGCGGAAGAAGCGGGAGCTGGTGGAGCGCTTCCGGCTGGAGCCCGGGCCGGACTGGGAGCGCAACTGCGCCTGGGCGGGACTGCTCATCGCCGTGGGCAACGAATTCGCCCCCGGGTCCCCCTCCGTGAAGCTGCGGGAGCATAAGCAGGCCATAAAAGAGCTCTGCCGCGTCCCGGAATTCCGGGACGCCCTGGAAAACTATGTGCCCCGGGACATGAACCGACGGAAAACGCTTGTGGCCGCTCTGCTGCGGCTGCGGCTGCTGACCCCCCTCTGCCTGCTGTATCTGCTGAAGAACCGGGGCAGGGGAGAAAGGAGCTGACTGTGGATACCCTGCGGGAAAGCGCGGTATACGCGCTGGTTTTCACTGCTGCCGCCCGGGTGGACGGCGCCGCCCGGCGGAGCATGCTGGGCGCCTGGCTCGGCGCCCTGTGGCGCTGGCTGGGCCGGCAGTATGACCGCAGCCTGCTGCGGCTGATCCTCCGGTGGGAGAGCGTGCTGGACAGAAAGCTGGGGGAGAGCGTTTTCGGCTCTCTTGCCGATCTTCTCCTGGGCCTGCCGGACCGGATCCTCCGGGGCAGTATGGTCGGGACCGTGTTCCAGGGCTTTGCCTCCCGGTGGACCGTGATCCTTCTGGGCGCCACCGGCACGGTGCTGCTGAGCATACCCTACGAGCAGTGGAACAACTATTATGCCCTGTATCTTCTTATGGCCGCCTTCTGCCTGCTGCTCCTGTCCCGGCAGAGACGGATGCGCCTGGGGCAGATCGGCTTCTGGGTCGTTCTCTTCTGCCTGGTGACCATCGGCTCCGCCTACTGGTCCCGCTTTCCGGGGGAAAGCCGCCGCTTCCTGATCTTTGCCGTCACCTGCGCCATGATGACGCTCCTGTGCTATACCGCCGCGGATTCGGAGGAAAAGCTCCTGCGCCTGCTGCTGCTGATCGCCCTGGGCCTGGTGATCTGCTGCGGCTACGGCCTGTGGCAGAAGCTGGACGGCATCGAGCCCAACGCCCACTATACGGACCTGACGGCCAACGCGAAAATGCCCGGACGGGTCTACTCCTTCTTCGATAACCCCAACTCCTTCGCCAATATCCCCCTGTTTTTCGGACCGGTGATGCTGGCGCTCACCTTCTGCAGCCCCAAGCTGCGGCAGCGGATCGTCTTTGCCGTCACCTTCGTCCTCTGCTCCGTCTGCCTGCTGCTCACCTATACCCGGGGCGCCTGGCTGGCCTACGTGCTCAGCGTCCTGATCCTGGTGCTCACCATGAAGCCCCGCCTGGCCCCCTGGCTCATCGCGGCGGGGATCCTGTGCTTCCCGCTGCTGCCCGCCACGGTGCTGGCCCGCTTTATGACCATCTTTTCCGGCGACTCCTCCATCAACAGCCGGGCTCCCATCTATATGGCCATCCTGCGCCTCATCAAGCGCAATGCGGTGTACGGCGTGGGTCTGGGCTCCACAACGCTGCGCCGGGTGGTGAATACCAGCGGCTTCTACCGGGGCAACGCCTATTTCGTCCACAGCCACAATCAGTTCCTGCAGATCTGGGGCGAGAGCGGGATCCTGGCTCTGGTGAGCTTCTGCTTCGCCTCCTTCTTCCCCGTCAAGACCGCCGTGCGGACGGGAGCCGGCCGGAAGGGCAGCATCGCCCTGCGGGGCATCGCGGCGGGCTCCGCCGCGGGTATCATCGGCGCGCTGGTGTTCGGGCTGACGGACTATATCTGGTCCTATCCCCGGATCATGCTGCTGTACTGGCTCCTGTTCGGCGTGATGCTGGCCGCCGTCCGCCTGTGCGGAAGCGAGACAGACAAAACCTGAACGGCAACACGCGGGAGACCGACGGCGATTTGCCGTCGGTCTCCCGCTGTTCAGCGCCCCCGGTCATGCCGGGGCGCCCGATCCTGTCCGCGCCGGTTCCCGTCCGCGGGCGGGCTCAGTCCTCCTCCGCCCGGTCCGCCGCCCGGATGCTGCGGTACAGCGTCAGACGGTTTTCCCGGTCCGCATAGGTGTATTCCACCCGGTCCATGAGCTTTTTCACCAGCAGGATCCCCAGCCCGCCGGGGTCCCGCTGCTCCACCGGGCGCGCCAGATCCGGATCCGGCGCCGCCAGAGGATCGAAGGGAAGCCCGGTATCCGCAAAGGTGAGCCTGACGGTATCCCCCTCCAGACACAGCTCTATACGCACCTCCCCCGGACCGTCGGGGTAGGCGTAGCTGCAGATATTCACGAATATCTCCTCCGCTGCCAGATCCAGCTGCCACAGCGTCTTGGGCGGCCAGCCCTGGAGCAGCTCATGGAGCTGATCCAGGATCTCCTGCAGTTTTTCGGTCCTGGCGGGATAGACGCTGCTGATCTCTTTTCCGGCCACAGAGGTCACTCCAGATCCAGAAGCTGGGAAAACCCGGTGATCTCCAGCACCTGGCGTATGCTGCTGCGGACGCCCCGCAATTCCAGACGCCCCTGCTTGGCCATGGCTTTCCGGGCGGAGAGCAGGGCGCGCAGGCCGGCGGACGAGATATAGGTCAGGTCCGTCATGTCCAGCACCAGCTCCGTGATGCCCCCCAGAGCCCCGGCCAGCGCCTCCGTGAGCTGGTGCGAGGTATCCGTATCCAGCTTGCCCCGCAGGGTGAGGGTAAGGCAAGTGCCTTCATACGTCTTTTCGATCTCCATACCGATCCCTCCCGATCGCAGTATACCATGGACAGTATACCACAGAAAACGGCAGGAGAAAAGGAAAATCGTAAGGGGAATGCTTGCAGACCTGCCGGGTATTTGGTATAGTTATACAAACGACCCGGCGGCAGCGCCGGAATGAAGGGAGCAGATCCGAATGAGCGAATACCTGTTTTGCGGTTGCGCCCACGTGGGCATCATGACCGGGGACGTACAGAAGTGCGTGGATTTTTACTGCAATAACCTGGGCTTCCGTCCCTTCTATAAGGGCCAGATGGGCCCCATGCCCCTGACCTTTGTGGAGTGCGGCGGTCTCATCGTCGAATTCATCGCCGCGGGCAATGCCAAGCCCGGCGGCGCGGTGGACCATATCGCACTGGAGGTGCAGGGCATTGAGACCATCGTGGAGAAGCTGCGGGCAAACGGCGTGGAGATCGGTCCCGTGGGCTCCGCCCCCAACTTCTTCCCCAACGGCATGAAGAACGTGTTCTTCACCGGCCCCGCCGGCGAGAAGATCGAGCTGGTGGACTATTCCCGCTGAAGCGAGCGCTTCTGCCAGAGGCCGGAACGGACGTTCCGGCCTCTGGCTATTCCCGGGAGAAATCTATATCTGCGGGGGAAAAACGGCGCCGCATA
>JAEEGG010026657.1_pt1 | contig 11016 bp, 5 predicted proteins | sample 9134161 | NCBI WGS metagenome assembly JAEEGG01 (sample SAMN16246543, study PRJNA631951) | gut metagenome | biome: gut microbiome; feature: rumen; material: CR-attached | host: Bos | place: Iran: Karaj | collected 2018-10
CGGTTACCTGTACAACTGGCCTGCAGCAATGAAGGGAGCATCAGCTACGGATGATTATCCGCATCCCTCTGGAACCGATGTGACTTCAAGTGGCATACAAGGTGTTTGTCCTGACGGATGGCATTTGCCCAGTATGTCGGAGTATATTCTGCTGACAGGTTATGCCATAGGCTTCGAAGATTGGAGATACCCGTGTAATACGGAAAATGATGGCATTACAGTGAAAGCCTTAGCCTCCTCTACAGGCTGGAACAGCAGTACGGTTGATTGTGCTGTGGGTAATGAACAGGCAACTAACAATGCGGTTGGTTTTGCCGCTATGCCAGCAGGTGTTATGGATGCCGATCCAGCTAATAATTTTAGCGGCTTCGGTACCAAATCTCTGTTCATCACCACTTCCGCATATCCAGAACAAGACAATAATGTTTGCATATGGGGTATGAGATATGATGGATGGGGAAGCACTGAGGCTAGTGCATCTAAAGCTACGGCTGCAGCTGTTCGTTGTGTGCGCGGTGCAGGTACTACTCCTGAATGTGAGACCTCGATGGACTATACCATCAATATGGGTAACAGTGCAGATTTTGGTCGTGTAACCATCAATAGCACCAATGCCACTTCCGCTTCTTGGAAAGATTCCAACGATGTGAAGATTGGTACTTGGGTGAGTGGTAAGACCGATATTCTGCCTGTGGGCAAATATACAGTTGAGCTGACAGGTATTTCTTGCAACAAAACCCTTTCGTTCGAAATCCTCTCGAGCCCCATTTGTACGGTTGAGTCTGTGAATAGCAATGAAACTGGCAGCAATGGTCAAATCAGTCAGTTGAAAGACGTTGAGAACCATACCTACAATGTGGTTCAAATTGGCAGCCAGTGCTGGACAAAAGAAAATATGAGGTCGAAGACTTACGCTGGCGGCGATACACTTGGTTATATGCATGTGGTTTCAGATTATCCTCATTACGATTATCCTAATGGCATTGCTGCCAATAGTGATACATACGGTTTGCTTTACAACTGGTATGCTGCCATGCATAATGTTAATGCCAGTGGTGCTGAACCCTCTGGTGTGCAAGGCATCTGCCCGGATGGTTGGCATGTGCCTAGTGCAGCTGAATTTACGACTCTTTCTAATTATGTAAGTAGTAAAGAGTCATTCTGGTGTGGTGATGATGCCACCAAGATTGCCAAGGCCTTGTCGGGCAATACTGGTTGGTTGGATAAAACGACTCTGGAAGCAATAGCAGCACAGGCAGGTATGGAAGGTGAATTGAGTGAATGTATGGTCTCATACGACTTGACAACCAACAACGCTACTGGATTTTCGATGACAGCCGCCGGTATATGTAGAGGAACGACGTATAATTATGATTTGCAACCAGGTCTTTCTTCATTTGGTTTGGCGGCCGTTTTATGGACTACTTCAAGTTCAAATGATTATTCAGCTGTTGCATTGAATTGGTACGGCTTTGGCGAAACAATAAGTTCTGCAGAATCAGGTTCGTATAAAGAAGGGTATTGGTCTGTTCGCTGCGTACGTGGTGCAGGCAACAACACACCGTCTGTTACTACAGCAGCAATTAGTGATACTAATTGTACATCAATTATTTGCGGTGGTAATGTTATTGCTGACGGTGGTTCTGATGTGACGGCTCGTGGCGTTTGCTGGGGTACTGCACTTAATGTTCTTGATATTAATCACAACCATACGACCGATGGTACAGGAACAGGAGAGTTTACCAGTGAGATAACTGATTTGGTAGCAGGTACGACCTATTACATCCGTGCATACGCTACCAATGCTTTGGGTACTTTCTACGGTGACACGATTGTGTATACGCACACTGTTGAGATAGACTATACCGTGAATATGGGTAATAGTCCTGACTTTGGTCGTGTAACCATCAATACTGCAGATGTTACCAGTGCTACTTGGAGAAAAGGCGACGAGGTGATTGGCACATGGACTACCAAGACGGACATCTTACCTGTTGGAACCTACTCTGTGGATATTACTACTCCGTGTATTTCCACGACCATTTCGGGTATTGAAATTCTTTCAAGCCCCATCTGTACTGCTGATGCTGTGGGTGCCAATGAGGGTGCTTTCACGCCTTCCTATTCAGGTACTTATATCAACAAACTCACCGATGTTGATGGTAATGAATACCAGGTTGTTCAGGTTGGGACACAGTGTTGGTTGAAGGAAGATATGAGGACCAAGCGTTATGCTGATGGCGTTGCAATCACTTCTGCTTACTCTGATAATGCGACCTCAGAACATGTGCCGCATTACGTCAACCATTTTACATACGTTGACAATCATATTCAATTAATTGATTCTCCAGAATTGTTATACAATGGTTTTGCAGCATTGAAAATGAATTTTGAAGGCAGTGATGCCAATCCTTCTGGTGTTCAAGGTATATGTCCCGATGGTTGGCATGTGCCGAGTATGACCGAAGTGAATGCACTTTCTATCTATGTGGGTGCACAAGAGGAATATGCTTGTGAAGGCGATGCTTCCAAGCTGGGTAAAGCCTTGGCATCAAATACAGGTTGGTTGTATGATGAATCAGATGAAGCGTTCACTGCTTGTTCGATCGGAACAGATTTAAGCACCAATAATGCCACAGGATTATCTTTGTCTGCATCAGGTATTGCCGCCGAATTTCCTTTGGCAGAAGGTCTTGTTTCTGGTTATTGGACTACAAGTCCCAATCCTGATAAATACGATAATAATGGAGGTAGTAGTGGCCCTAATTTAATCGGTAAGGAATTGTTCTTAGTGGCTGCATTTTCTACAAATGACAATTATAGTCAAAATACCTGTGCTAAAGTTGGTTTCATGGGTGTTCGCTGTGTGCGTGGTGCAGGTAACAACACACCTTCAGTTACTACATCTGCAGTAAGTGATGTTACAGGCACTACAGCAACGAGTGGCGGTAATGTAACTGCTGACGGAGGCTCAACTGTCACTGCACGTGGTGTTTGCTGGAAGAAGGATAATAATGGTTTTTATGACAAGTTCCCCACTGTTAACGATAGTAAAACCACCGATGGTACAGGTTTGGGTGCCTTCAGCAGCACTCTTACTGGTCTGGAAGCAGGTGCTAAGTACTATGTGCGCGCCTACGCTACCAACGCCTTGGGTACGTTCTATGGTGACACGGTAAGCTTTATTGCAACGACGGCGGCAGTTCCTCCTACGGTAACTTTAATATCGGCAGGACCTAATGCTTTCTCAACAACTGATATTCAAATCATAGCTGAAGGATTAGTTGTTGATGATGGTGGTGCGGATATTACTTCAACCGGTATTTGCTGGGGAGAAGAGCCAGGACTTACAATAGAAGGCAGCGATCATGCTTCAAGTTTTATCTCTCAAGAAACATATTTCGTTTCTTCTTCAACTGGCACCTTGGTTGATTGTAAAGATTATTATGTACGTGTTTATGCCACTAATAATGCTGGTACAGGCTATAGTAATGAAGTTAAGGTAAAAGCAATGTTGCCTTCAGGAGTAATTGAAACAACTATAGAGGGTTATAACACTGGTCGTGAACAATTGGGTAATTCAGAACACTTCGGTCAAATTGCTATTACACCACATGAAAACGTTGATAAAGTAGTATGGAAAAATTCAACGGGCAACGAAGTGGGCAATGGTCCAATTACCCCCGTTCTTCCTGTAGGAGTTTATGATGCTACTTTTTATCATGAATGTGATGGAGTTTATTATGAGTTGAATAAGTATGATGGAGAAAATACAGCATTTTATGTCGATGAGGAATATGCAGACATGTATAAACCATCTCCAGAATATTATATTCCTGCTAGTCCGATATGTCAGGTAAGTACAGTTGGAGATAACGAAACAGCCTACAGCACAACCTATTCAGGTACTTATATCAATAAACTGACCGATAAGAGTGGTAATGAATACAATGTGGTACAAATTGGAGAACAATGCTGGATGCGCGAAAACTTGCGTACTACGAAGTATGCTGATGGCACCCCCATTGTTTTGGGCACGGATCGTTATTACCCCGACAATGATACCAATAATGTTGCTGTCTATGGTTCGCTCTATAGTTGGTCTGCTGCTATGCGTGGTGCAGCTAATAGCAATGCTAATCCTAGCGGCGTACAAGGTGTTTGTCCTGAAGGATGGCATGTTCCTAGTCGTGCTGAATGGACTCAACTTACAAGCTTTGTTAGTGGAGCTAAAAGGCTTCGTGACAATAATAAATATTATTATCGTTGTTCTGATACAGAAGCAGAAACGGATATTGCCAAATCTTTAGCTTCTACTACGGGTTGGCAAACAGGCACAGCAACTTGTGGTATAGGCAATTCGCTCCTTCAAAATAACTATACAGGTTTTTCGGCTATGCCAGCTGGTGATAATGGATCAAGAGGCGATTTTGGATATAGTGCTTATTTCTGGAGCAGTTCGACTGAATCAGACGATGCCGATAGTTATGCATATTTTAATGGTGTTAATTATGAAGTTTCACAAGTTGTTACTGCTTTAAGTTCTAAGAATGATGGTATGTCTGTCCGCTGCGTGCGTGGTGGCGCTGCCTCTCTGCCCACTGTTAAAATCTTATCAGCAGCAGCTGGTAGTGCACTGGGTGGAATTATAGATGATGGTGGCGCTACAATCACTGAAAAAGGTTTTTGCTGGTCACAAACCTCAGGGCCAACAGTTTCATCCGCTCATGCAGTTTCCACTTTCGAAATGGATACATTTAATATCAATGCATTCTGGGCTCCCATCAGCGGTTTGGATACTTGTGTTAAATATTTTGTGCGAGCTTACGCTACCAATAGTGCTGGTACTGCCTATAGTGATGAGGTTACAGTAACACAATTGGTTTCATTAGGCATTCATGGTGGTTATTTTGGCTATTCTTCTAATTACGGAAATAGTCCAAGTTTCGCTAGTATTCGTATTGAAAATGTGAAGGTAGACAGTCTTGCATGGAAAACAAGAGCAGGTCAATATATGGGAAGTTGGAGAGGCCCCTCGGAAGTTTTGCCTGTGGGTGAGTATTTCATTCATGTTTACACCAATTGCAATGGTGATTGGTATGGCGATGGTGCAAATCAATCAAGTTATACCGCTCCTGAATTAGCCGCATTGTATCCTGCCGACCCAGACAGAGGACTTCATGTTATCCCTGCCAGCCCCATCTGTACGGTAACTTCCATTAATACTGCCAATGAGACTGCTTATTCAGCTTCTTACAGTGGAACATATATCAATAAGTTGACCGACAAGAGCGGTAATGAGTACGATGTAGTTCAAATTGGTGAACAATGCTGGATGCGTGAGAATTTGCGAACAACTAAATTCGATGATGGTACCGACATTGATGCGGCTAATTATCATGCTACCGATAATGTGGCAGTTAAAGGTTATGTGTACGATTGGTTGGCAACGAGCAATACTGCGGCTATTTGCCCCGATGGTTGGCATGTGCCGAGTGCCACTGAATGGACAAAGCTCACCGAATATCTGAGTAATACCTATGATCCGCATTCCCCGTCATTTGAAAGCCACTATCCTTATCGTTGTGAAGGGTCGGATGAAAATTCTATTGCTAAGTCATTGGCTTCTAAAGCTACTGATTGGCCGTATGAATCAGCAGATGCCTGTTCGATAGGCAATACTGACTCGTATATTGTTTATAATACTCCGACTGATCCTAGAACTTTATATAGATATGATTTTAATAACCGCACCGGTTTCAATGCAGTGCCTGTAGGACATTGGTATAACGGTGGCATGGATAGCGTTGGAAAACAAGCTAACTACTGGACTTCCACTGCCCAAAAGTATATGAACCTGGATTACACCAGTTCTACTATCGTTGAACAAACTGCAAATGAAGGTTCATCACCCGCTTATTCTATCCGTTGCGTTCGTAACTAACACTTCCTTTTGATTATACGATAAAAGCAGAGCCGTCGGCTCTGCTTTTTTTTGTGCATGTGTGCGGGCTGGGAGCGTTTTCGGGACGGAGAAAAAGAATGTTATGTCAGATAGTAGCCGCTAAATGGGTTGTTGTTATCCATGGACTAATGTTACGGATAGAATCAAATCTTGTTTTGACTGTTTCTTTTGTTCGTGCGGTTTGTAGGTTATATCGTGCCTGCATATTTAACCAATGTTCAGCAGGTGTACCCAATGCAGCTTCCACTAATAGCGCAAAATCTGTTGTGATATTCCGCTTCCCATTAAGTATCTCGTTCAACATGGTGTAAGAGATGGCAATGGTCCTCGCAAAATTCTTTTGAGAAATGTTCCTGGATTTTAGTTCCTCTTTCAAAATTTCACCCGGATGGATGGCTGTGTATGAAAAACCGAGATTGCTCATAATATCCTTATCTATAGTGTTTCGTGATTTCCAATATGTTACAAATTGTAATGATGGGGTCTCTTTTTTCCTCTATTAAAAATTCCAGTCTGTACTTTTTATCAATCCGTATGGATGATATTCCTTTTTTATTTCCTGACAAAACTTCATAATTCAGTGAATTTAAGACATATAGGGCTTCAATGTTAGGAGCGTCTGCCAATGTGATGATCCTCTTCACATAATTCCTTACCACACTCGGTTGAAAACGATGCTTTTTATCGGAACATTTTCCATTGTAATAGAGTTCTGACAGATATTCCTTGTCAAATTGTATCGTCATATTACGCTGCAAAAATACAAATCTTTTTCAATAGTTCACTATAATAGTGAATTTTTTATTTTTATCATTGCAAAAAAATGAATAATTTTAATAAAAATATAATTTATTGAAAAATAATTGTAAAAACAAACATCCCTAACGCAAGGAATTTGAAATCGAATCCTTTCAAATATCTGATTATCAATTATAAATTGTAAATTATAAATTGTAAATTGCTTACATCACCTTGATAAACCCGATGTCGCTGCGCGTCATCTCGATGTTGAGTTGGCGGCGGTCTTCGGAGAAGGTGATGTAGAGGTTGCCGTCAATTTCTACGGGGTAAACATAGTGAATGCCGTAGGGACTGGTGATATCCCATGTCTTCCGCAACTGGCACTGGCGGCCGATGCGGGCTATACGCAGGCGGCTGCGCGAAACGAGTCCCCAATCGGTGTATAGAGATGGGTTGGCATTGTAGAAGGCGTATAAACGGCCTTTATGGACGATTAGAGCGGGTTTTACTTGTGATTCGGTCAAATAGACGGGTGGTACCAAACAGCGTCCCTGCGCGTCGTATTTGGCCAAAAACGTGCCTCGGCCACCACGTTCCACACCACTGTTGCGTTCCAGCACGTAAAACTCGTCGTGCCAGATGGCTACGGCCACCTCGCAGGTGCCGAAGTTGAACTCCTTGCACACCATCACCACCTCAAAGTGGATGCCGTCGGTGGTTTTGATAATCACGGGCTTGGAGTGCTTTGGGAAAGCGTTGCCCAAGCCGGTGTACCACGCGCCTTTGTAATTTTGGAAGCGTGTGGACATAATCACATCATTGGTGAATACCGAGCGGATGCCCATCTCTTCGAACATGGCAAAGGTGGATTTGGAGTCGAACGGCACAATTTTGCGATCGTAGATGTTCGTGAGGCTTTCCACGTCATAGGCGAGCTTGCAGATTTCCACCTTGTCGTCCAGTTTGCCAGTGACCACATTGTAGCGGCGCGCACAGAGGGTGACGATGCCGTTGATGCAGCCTGTGAAGTAGCAGAAGAGCGTGTCGCCAATCAGCAGTAGGTTGTTGTCGTACGGCGAGCGAGTCGGACTTTGTGTGAAGTCGCCGACCGTAGCGCCGGCGCGCATGATTTCCACCTTCTCAAAAGAGTCCATCTCGGGAAAATGTGTCTTCATCAATACGGGAGAGATGGTCGTTGCAGAAGAGACCTCGTGCGTCTGTGTGGTGTCGCGCAGGTAGGCGATGAACAGCGTTCCGTCTTGTTGGGCGACGATAGTCGAAGCGTGGGTCATCAACTCGTTCGGCGCAGATATTACTTTTGCCTCGGCAGGATTAAACGGCTGCGCCCATGCGTTCAAAGTCGCAGCAAAAAGGACTATGATGAGTATGAGGCGAGAACGCATAAGAATGTATAATTAAAAATGTATAATGTACAATTTAAAAGGTATGAAGAATCTTCTAAATCTCTAATTATCAATTGTTAATTGTAAATTATACATTGTTTATCTCTTCACCACCTTCTTCGTGGTATCGCCCACTTTTAGGAGGTAGATGCCTTGTGAAAGTCCTGATAGAGAGATGGTTTGGGTGGTTTCACCATTATTGGCTTGTTTCATAAGCAGGCGGCCCTGCATGTCATAGAGGAAGAACATGCCACCAGCGGCAGCTTCGCGTTCAGGCAGTGAGATGAAAACCTTATCTGAAGCGGGATTGGGATAGATTGCAATCTTCTCGTTATCAAAATCTTCTATGGCTGTCATAGAGGAGCGGTAGGAGAATTCCCAACCTTCGTCATTGTTTTGGTCATCGGTATCGAAGATAAAGAGCAGTCGCTTGGCGGGGAAACTAAAGTTGCGACCGTCGAGGTTGCCCGAGAATTGTGCCATGAGCGAGTCGTTGTCCACATTGAAAACATAGAGGATATCCTTGTCTTTTTCGGTGCGGAAGTAGTTGAAATGTATGTCAATATAGTCGGTCTTGGGCTGTACGATACGATATTGGCAGTAGGAGCAGTGATTGTAGTTACGATCGCCGCTGCCATCGGTGATGGTGCCGCTGCTGCTGGTACGGATGATCGTTGTGGCGCAGAACGGCAGATTAGTGGTGGTATAGTCACCGTCGAACTGGCGGGTGGTGTCGCTGTTAGCCGTGAGCAGTCGCACCGTCACGGGCCATTGGGTGAAGTTTTTCGTGTATTTGTTGCTTTCCACGGGCTGACCATTCACGAAGAGGGTGTCGCCTTCGGGCAGCTGGTTGCGCAGTGTCAGGCTGATGGATTGCAGGTTGGTGGTGTCGGGCTTAATTATCCAGGAGTGGTCGTAGTTGGCGGGGCACGGCGACATGAGGCCGCTACCCACCACCAATGAGCCGGCGGGAGCCGTCAGTGTTTCGGTCGTCGTGGCTGGCGGTAGGGGATAGGTGAAGCGGGTGGTGTCGGGGTAGCCGTTAATGATGACCTCCTGAGCCAGGTTAAAGTTGGAGCCGCTGACAAAGAGCGAGTCGGTGTAGAAGTAGCCATCGGCGATGCCGCCCCAGCCGAAGTTGAAGTGGAAGAAGAGGGTGCTGTCGGCATCCAGTTGGTAGCCGTCGCACACGAAGCCGTGGCCGTTGATGTTGGGCACGCTCCAGCCTGCGTAGTACATGGGTATGCGGCGGTCGAGGTGTGCTACCAGCACGCTGTCCCAGTTGAGGTCAACGCTGTCGCGGTAGAGGTATTCCGTTTCGGGTGAGTACTTAAAATAAGTGCGCAGGGCATAGGCGGCCTTGTGGTTGTACATGCCCGATGCGCCGGGACCATAGACCATATCCACGGCTACGCCGCAATGGTGTATCATCAGGCTGATGGCGGGGTTGATGCGCGTTGGCACGTCACACATGGCGTTGAAGTCGTAGGTGGCTTTGCTGAAGTCGGCGCTGATGGTGCCGTAGGTCTCGTGCTCGTAAGTGTAGGAGCCTTCGCCCGTGTCGGGGAAGCGGAAGTAGTACATCAGTTGTGCCATGGCTGTGGCCACGCAGCCGGTGACGGCGCGTCCGTTGTAGTGGCCCTTGGGGTCTTTGGGACAGAAGAGGTTGTAGTTTTCGCTCTGGTTCCATTTGGAGCGCAGCAGCGGGGCTACGGCTTTGGTATCATCGCCCTTCATGGTGGCGCTGGCTGTCAGCCGTTGCCATGCTGCGGTCTTGGGCGCAATCGTTTCATTATGAGTGTCTTTCAGTGCCTTCAGTTGCCTGCCGTAGTTGTCCAACCACATCTGCAGTGGCGGGATGACATCGTCGCTATCGAAGGCAGTCTGGTCGGAGTAGGCCAGCACAGGCACGCAGCGCTGGTCGCCCGAAATTACCACAAAGCGGTTGTCGGCATTGAAGATATAATACAATGTGTTGCTGCCGTCCTGTTCCATGTGGGCGCAGGTGGGCATCGCCTTCTGCTGGCAGTTCAAGAAATGGGCGGCTGCCTTTTGAGCGTCGGTAAAAGATACTGGCTGTGCAAAGGTAGCGCATACGGCGCCCATGCACAGGATAAGAGCCAATAGTCTCTGTTTCATAAAGATGCGGATTTATTTTTTGTTTTTCTTTCTCAGAACGAACTTCTCTTCCTTGGTCACGGTGCCGCGATCCCAGGCGTCGCCAGTTTTTTGTTGGTAATCCTTGCCCGTTACTTTCACGTCACGCACTTCGGTGGCAAAGTCGCCGCGGTGCTTGCGACCGTCAATGTCGCTCAATTGCACTTTGTACACATGGTCGGTGGGAAACATGCTGGTAGAGTACTCGAAGTGGCCTTTGGCATCGGTTTGAACCATATCGTTGGTGCCGTTGGCTTCGTTAGTGATGTTCACTTGGACATCCTTGATGGGGCGGTTGCGCTGGTTGGTTACCACACCCTTCAGTTCGAAAGTGGCGCGCGGCACACCGTACTTTAGCATGGGGCGAGTGCCGTCATCTTGTGCGTAAGCGGCCGAAAATCCTAATAAAGCTAACAGGAAAGGAACTATCTTTTTCATACAAGTGCGTTTTTGGTTTTCATTGCAAAAATATAAAAATATTGAACATTGTAAGAAGAAGATTTAAAAGAACAAAAAACAAAGAACAGAGAATAAATAAAATTCAAATTTCAGAATTCAAAATTCAAAAAAACTTAACTCCTTAGTTCCTTAACTTCTTAACTTTTTCACCTCTCACTATTCACTTCTCACTAAAAACTCTTATATTTGCATCTTCATTTTTCAAAACCTGTTAAACCTAAATATCATTATGTCAGAAAGAATTTCCAATAGAGTAAAACCCGGTGTAGTTACCGGAAAAGATTTGCAGAC
>JAEEGG010026658.1_pt1 | contig 11016 bp, 6 predicted proteins | sample 9134161 | NCBI WGS metagenome assembly JAEEGG01 (sample SAMN16246543, study PRJNA631951) | gut metagenome | biome: gut microbiome; feature: rumen; material: CR-attached | host: Bos | place: Iran: Karaj | collected 2018-10
GGCATACGGTTGAGCGGTTTGCCTATGATGCCGCCCTTGATATAGACCGAGGTGATGCCCGTGCCGGCCTTGGCCGAGGCGGGTTCGCCTTTCACATGTCCATCGTATGACAGGGAGGTGGAGACGGTGTCTTTCGAGTCGTGGTAGGTGAAGTTACCCACCGAGCTCAGCTCGCCGCCGCCATAGATGCTTCGCCACACGTTGCCGTTGTAGATGTTGACGGTGGCATTCTCCCTGACGATGGCAGCCTTGGGAAGGATGGTGTCGCCCTTGCCAGCGCCATAGACGGTGTTCTTGATCACGGTGTTCTCATGGCGCACATTCACCGCGGTGCTGCCGTGCACCGAGGCCATAGAGCCGCCGCCATAGACGTTGTTGCCGACGGTGGCCTTGGGGAAGCCGTAAGGCTCACTGTAGCCGGCGGGCTTGAGGCTGCTCTGGGTGGTGGCGTCGTAGCCGATGTTCACCTGGGGGTTGGCGGTGACGGTGGCCGTGAGGCCGAGGCCGCCGCCGAAGACGTCGCCGGTCACACCGAGGTCTGCCGTACCGTTGTTGTTTTTGATATGCATCAGGTTGACCACGGGGCTGATGATGGTGGTGTCATCGGGCTTGTAGGCCGTGACGTTGCCGGCACCGTAGAGTGTGTCTATCCGGAGTACGCAGTTGGCGGTCTCCTTGTCGAGCACGTTGACGGTGATAGTGCCGGTGATATTGCCGTTCTGGTTGCAGCCGCCGAAGGCGTTGACCATCGTGCCGCCATAGAGGTTCAGGGTGACGTCGCCGGCAATGTTGGCTGCCTTGCCGGCAATGCTGTTGGCAGGGTTGGCAGCCACACCCTTCGAACCGCCGAAGACGCTGTGGAAGCTGCCGCCGTAGAGGTTCAGGGTGACGTCGCCGTTGTCGATGCTGGCCATATTGGAGCCGCCGTAGACTTCGTCGAACTCGCCGGCGCCGCAGGCGATGGTAAGCTCTACATCGCCCGAGATGTCGGCAGCATTGCCGCCGCCGAAGAGGGTGGCGATGAACTCGTCGTCGTCGGCACAGGGGCCGCTCTTGTCGACGGTGACGCTCTTGGTGCCGGTGATGGTGCCGCTGGTGTTCGAGGCTCCGAAGACGGCGCTATAGTAGCCGCAGCGCACCCAGGCGCTGACGTTGCCGTTGATGTCGGCGGCCAGGTAGGGGTTGGTGGTCGCGTTCCATGCCCGCGAGGGGTCGGTGAGGGTGTGGCCGTCGCCGCCCGCGAAGAGAGTGTCGATACGGCCGCCGTCGACGGTGATGGAGGTATTGGCATTGACGGAGCTGGTGCCCACGGCAGCGGCTCGGCCGCCGCCATAGACCATCTTCACCGTGTTGTCGCAGTTGTGGATATGCACGCGCGCGCCCTTGCCGCTGGCAGGTGTATAGTCGGCCACATTGCCGCCGCCATAGACGGCCTGCAGGGCGAAAGCAGAAGGATTATGCGCCGCGTCGGTATTCACGAAGGCTGCGAAGGCATCCATGTCGGCATAGGTGCCCACCTCGCTCGCCGTCGTGGGGTGCGCAGTGTGGTAGATGTGCACACGCACGCTGTCCTTGGGCGTACCCGCGGCATTGTTGCAGCCGAAGATGTTGCCCTTGATGACCACGTTGTTCGAGCTCTGCTCGCTGGTGCCGATGTTCACGGTGATGGCGCCGTTGACGTCGGGCACGTGGGTGGCGTCGCCCAAAGCGCCGCCGAAGACGTTGCCCTTGCCGTCGGTGCCGTAGTCGGCATCGCCCACCGTGCCGCCCTCGATGGTGACGACGGTGGTGTTGTTGCCGTTCAAGGTGCCGGTGCTGGCGAAGGCGCCGCCGCCATAGACGTCGGTCTTCACGGTGGCGTTGTCCTGCATCAACACCTCGGTGTTGCCGCTGACGGTGGCCGCGTTGCCGCCGCCGAACACGCTGCCGTGCACCACGACATGGGTCTGGGCATTGGCGCAGCCGAAGGCCATCAGGCCGGCGAGCACAACGCCGGCGCAGAGATTGGTTAGAAGCGTGGAGAATCTATTGTTGTTCATAGCGATGTGTGTTTTCTTCTTCATTGCTCGTTTCTCGTATCGTTGGTTGGTTGGTTAGTCTCTCAGTGTCACTTTGGTGCTGCCTGTCACCGCCGCAGCGTCACCGCCGCCGTAGACGTTGCCGCCCACCTCGGCAGTGCCGTCGAGGGGCACCTGCGGATTGCCGGTGACGATAGCAGTGTTACCCTTGCCACCGCCGTAGACGTTGTAGCTCACAAGGCCGTTGCTGACGTTGACAACGGGGAAGTTCTGATTAGCCCTGCCGTAGGGGGCTTTGTTGCCGCCGCCGTAGACGTATCCCACATACCAGCCGCAGGCGTCGTCCTGTTTGTCGATGTTCACGGTGATGGTACCGCTGATGGTGCCGCTGGTATTGTTGCCGCCGAACACGCGGTACACCATACCGCTGTCGATTGTGAGGTTGACGTTGCCGCTGGTGATGTTGGCCTCGTTGGCACCGCCGTAGACGTCGCCAATGCCCTCGAGGGTGTAGCCTATCTGCTCGGGGGTGCTGCTATGGGCTGCTGTGAGGGCGCCCGTGCAGCCTATGTCGATGCTGCCCACGGCGCTGGCGGCCACGTTGCCGCCGCCGTAGAGCTCGCCGATCTTCAGCGGGCAGGTGCCGTCCTTGTTGACGCGCACCTTGATGGCGCCGGTGATGGAGCCGCTCTGGTTGTTGCCGCCGAACACCTTGCCGATGGTGCCGCCCTTGACGTTCACCTTGGTGCCGCTGGTGGTGACGTTGGCGCCATAGCAGCCGCCGAAGACGTTGCCAATCTTGTTGCCGCCTTCGATGGTCACATTGGTACCCGTCACCGTGGCCGCGTTGCCGCCGCCATATACATATTCAATGCTGATATTCTCGCCGCAATGCACAGAGACATTGGGCGCGCCGCTATAGTTAGCGTGGTTGCCGCCACCATAGACTGCGCCCACTGCATAGTTGGCGCCATCCTGTGCGTCGGTGCCGTAGACGTCGATGTTGATATGTCCGGTAATGTTACCGCTGGTATTGCTGCCGCCGTAGAGGCCGCCATCAATCTTGCCAGCTCTCATGGTTATGTCAATATCGGGACCGTTGTTCTGGTTCGAGCCACCAAAGATATCGCCATGGACATGACCACCTGTAATATACATATTGGTTGATGTTTGAGCAAAACCAAAGTTACCTCCACCATAAACATTATTCAGAATATCGCAATCGTCAGCTATGGCAATAGTGGTTCCGTATGCCATCATGCCACTTTCCAATTCATTGGCAGCACCAGATCCTTTTCCTGCAGCAAAGACCGTACCACCAGCAGAACCATTGATGGAATTGCTTCCTCCAACTTGTACTGTGCCACCAATATAAACAGACGATTTACCATAGGTTTGTCCTCCAATGGTTGCATTTCCACCAGTAACGCCATTACATCCTGCACCTATCCATCCTTTGACTGTGCCTCCTGTTATTACAAGTTCCCTATCACCACTTGCTGGTGAGACAGCAGCACCTCCATAGATGGCTCCTTTTACATTTCCTCCAGTCATTCTAATTGTTAATCCTTTTACGCCATTGTTGGTTGTTTGGTTGCCTGCATCAATTCCTCCAGCAACATTTGTCAACTCTCCGCCTTGAATGGTAAGTCTTCGTTCACCAGCCTTTAGGTTTTGAACATTGGCAATACTCATATAGAGGCTTTGTGAGGCATCACCCGCCATCATATTGTCGCCCATAAAGGTGAAAAATCTACCGCTCTTAACTGTTAAGTCGAAGGTTTTTTTTGTCACATCCTGGTTGGAAAGAGTGACCGCAACACCCATAATCATAGTACCGGTATTTTCTAGCTTGGAATTATCACCTGTTGCACGGTCGTAGTCACATCCTAATACACCTTCAACGTAATTTGAAGTTCCCGTGCAAGTTAAACTGGTCGACTGGGCTGTACCACTAGTATTTTCATATCCGCTTGTAAATGATATGTATTGATAGGTGGCACTTTCAATGCGTATTTTGTAATTAAATGGATTGACGGCAGCAGAAAGGCCTCTAACATAGTTCACCGATCCTGTGCACCCGCGGCCAATGATAAGGTTGTAACCGGCAGCGGTGAGGGTGTTTTCACCCATGTTAAAAGCCACGTTCTCAAACTTGGTGTTAGCCTGCAATGTGAGGTTGTAGTTGTTGGCTGCACCCCTGACGTAGGTGGCATCGTTGTTTTGCCCTCTTACGCCATTAGGCAGGTATCTTGTTACTGTAACCTGTCGGTCGATATTGGTGATTCTTTTACCACTGGTTCCGCCAAAATTGTAAGAGGCACTGGTTGTATTCAGAACAATGAAGTTTCGCTCATAGCCTACATTGCTATGGTCGCCGATAGCATTAGCGCCACCATCACTTGCTTTCACCACATAGGCTATAGCCCACACGGCCTCGAGATCCACCGCCATGCCATACTCGCTGGTAGGAGCGAAGTAAATCTGGGTCTCGCCGTTGATGACGGCACCCGCAGTAAGGGCTGTGCCGCCGCTTGCGGCGCTATAGACGGAGCCACCCGACACGCTCTTCAGGCGCCAGCACTGGAAGCCACGCCAGCCATCCCAGGCGGCGGTGTTTGAGGTTGCGGTTCCGCCATAAGTCGGCCTCACTTGGAAGGGGTTGGGGATGGTAGTGTAGGGGCAGCGGCCAGTGGGGTTGGCCGACGTGCTGCCGTCGGTGCGTTCCAGGGTCTTGTAGTAGACGAAGGTGTTCTGAGTCTCGCCTGCAGTCACATTCACCTTGGCACTGCCCACGTAGTTGGAGTTGCCAGGGTGTATGGTATCGGTGCGCGAGGCAGTGTAGTCGGTAGTTCCCGTCATCATGACACCGTTGCCGTAGTAGGTGATTTTCACATTGGCGGGGTTGAGGCTGCGGATGGGGCAATTGGGATCGCTGTAGTAGGCCCAGCTGTGGTCTTCGTAGTCGTTGAGGGTGACGGTGGTGGTGGACGTACCTGTGGGAACGCCCGCGACACCTTCAGCGGTGGCCGCGTCCTTGGCCAACATCACCGTCTTGATGGCGGCAATGGTCTGGCCGCCAGCCTGAGCGGAATAAGTGATGGTGACGCTTGCGACGCTAGCGGGCAAACTGGTGATGGTGAGCACGCCAGTCGAGGCGTTGATGGTACAGTAGGTGGTGGGGCTAACGCTCCAGTTGACATTGGTCAGCGTGCCTGTGTAGGCGCTGCTGACAGGGTAGGGCTTGTCGATGGTGGCGGCTGTAGTACCGCTATTGGCGTAGCCGCTGAAGGTGCGGATGGTCTGGGCGTAGGTGATGACCTGGTTGACATCAGCAGTGTAGGTGTGGGTGCCCGAGGTACTATAAATCATGTCATCGCCATTGACGGAGGCAGAGTAGGATGTACTACTGGAACCGGAAGTGTTGGGCGCGTCGCTGAAGGTTACACTTGTGACGGTGGCATGGGTGTTTTCATTTGCCATTCCCCAGCCATTATTGTAGCGAAGGTAAAATGTTGTGTAGCCATTCCATGAGGTCTGAGCATAATAACTTGGTTCGCTTGTGGCATCGTCCCAATCAGTATTGGCGGGAGAGGGAGCAAGTGATAAAGTACATCCAGTCACATAACCCCATCTACTCGTGCTAGTGGTATATCCCAATGTATTCCCCGTTGTTCCATCGGGGCTTATGGCAATGATATTGCTGCCGTTGATGGTCCAGAGGCAAGTCGTGGCGTTAAAGGTTGTGGCGTTGCCGATAGTGGTGGCATTTGTGTGGGCCAGAAAATTATTACCGGCCTTGATGACATAGAAGTTCTGCCCCATTGCCGGCAGCGCCGCCATCATTGCCGCCATCATGGCGCCAAGCATTGTCAGTCTTTTCAGTGCGTTAGTTTTGATCATATCGTGTATTGTTTTTTTGCTTTATTATTAATTGCTTGTATATTACGCATATACACGCATAATTGCTATATAATCTAAAGGGCAAAGATACAAAAAAAAATTTTATATGTGTAAGAAAATGTGCGATTTAATATTAAAAAAAGTTAAAGATAACGGGAACGAAAACGATAACGAAAACGAAAACAAAAACAAACAATACAATTGAGCCCTGTAGGGGCGACATATCATAGCCGTGGGTGTAAGCCCACGGGCAAAAAGGTCTCAAAAACATACCATCACCAAATGTTAAATTTAACATCTCCTACTCGAGTAAGTGATGATAAGGCGAAGGTAGGGTGATGAGTAGGAGATGATAAGGAGATGGTCCTGGGTTTCAGGGGTTTAAGTGTTAGTTTTCTGGCTATGGCCCATTGGTACAGAGTGTTAGGTGCAAGAATGTCGCTGTAACTGCTTGATTTCCATTGCGAGGGTCGAGGGTTGTTTCCGAGGGCGAATTTAAGAATTTTTAAGTTAATTGAAAAACAACAAAATTGATGTTTTTTTTGACGACAATGGAGTTTTTTTTTCGAAGACAACATAGACAAAAAAGACAACACCTCGGCGCATGTGCGCCGATAAAAAAAAGTTGTCTCTGTTGTCTCCGTTGTCTTTAAAATAAAATAATATCTTGTCTTTTTTTGAGTATCTTGTCTTCGGTTTGGTTTTTATTTCGTATTTTTGCATTTCGATTTTAGCGATTATGAAGATAGCACTGATAGGATACGGGAAGATGGGTCACGCCGTGGAGGAGACGGCCCTGCAGCGCGGCCACACGGTGGTGTGCACCGTGGACAACGACGCCGAGTGGACGTCGAAGGAGGCCCTGCTGCGACAGGCCGATATGGCCGTGGAGTTCAGCACCCCGGCGACGGCTGTGGACAACCTGCGGCGCTGCTTCGCGTTGGGCCTGCCGGTGGTGAGCGGCACCACGGGCTGGGACGCCAGCCGCGAGGCTGTGGAGAAGGAATGCCGCGCCGGCGGCCACGCCATGCTGACGGCGTCGAATTTCAGCATCGGCATGAACATCATGTTCGCACTAAATGAGAGACTTGCAGAGCTGATGCGAGGTCGCGAGGACTACAGCGTGAGCATCAGCGAGACGCACCATATACACAAGCTCGACGCCCCCAGCGGCACGGCCATTTCGCTACAGCGACAGATAGTGGAAAGTGGAAAACGGAAAGTGGAAAGTGTCCCGATAGCCTCGTACCGCGAGGGCGAGGTGCCGGGGACGCATACGGTGGTCTACGACAGTGAGATAGACACGCTCACGCTGACCCACGAGGCCCACAGCCGCAAGGGCCTGGCCCTCGGGGCGGTGCTCGCCGCCGAGTGGCTGATAGGGAAGAAGGGCTGCTACACGATGCGAGATGTAATAGGATGAAACGCGAGCGACATAGTGCCAATCCGTGGGTGGTGGCGGGCCTTGCGCTACTGCTGCTTGCCGCCATGGCCGGCAGCTGCCTGCTGGGCGCCGCCGACCTGCAGCTCGACGAGCTGTGGCATTCGCCGATATTCCTCAACCTCAGGCTTCCGCGGGTGCTGATGAGCGTCATGGTGGGTGCCATCCTCAGCGTCTGCGGCGCGGCCTACCAGAGCGTGTTCCGCAACCCCCTGACAGACCCCTACGTGCTGGGTGTCTCGAGCGGCGCCTCGCTGGGTGCCGCCGTGGCCATCCTGCTGGGCATGGAGGCCCTGATGTGGGGCGTGGGCGGCATGGCGCTGGTGACGGCGCTGCTCACGGTGCTGCTGATATACCGCATTGCCTCCATCGGCAACCGCATGCATACCACCACGCTGCTCTTGACGGGCGTGTGCCTGACGTTGCTCATCTCGGCCTTGATATCGTTCCTCATGGTGCTCAACCAGGAGAAGATGGACGCCATCATCTTCTGGACCATGGGCTCCTTCGGCAGCTCGTCGTGGGCCGATGTGCTGATGCTGGCACCCGTGGCGGTGGTGGGCATCGCCGTGGTGCTGTGGCACGGGCGCGACCTCAACCTGCTGCTTGCCGGCAGCGAAGCGGCGCGGAGCATGGGCGTCGAGGTGGAGCGGGTGAAGCGTGTGCTGCTGGTGGCCACGACGCTTATGGTGGCCTTCGCCGTGAGCAGCTGCGGTGTGATAGGCTTCGTTGGCCTGATAGTGCCCCATGCCGTGAGGCTCGTGGCGGGTCCCGACAACCGCAAGGTGGTGCCCTATGCGATGCTCTGCGGCGCCCTGTTCGTGCTGGTGTGCGACACGCTGGCACGCTATATGCTGCGTCCCAGCGAGCTGCCCGTGGGCTCGCTGACGTCGCTCGTCGGTGCCCCGATGTTCATCTACCTGCTGTATAAAAACAAGAAGAAATACTAGAATACAATAAAGCCCCGTAGGGGCGACAGAGAATAGCCGTGGGAGCAAACCCACGGGATGAGACGAAATGATAACCCTCCAACATATAGGCCTCAATTACGGCAGCCGCCGTATTCTCGGCGATGTCAGCGCCGAGGTTGCCAAGGGGCGTGTCACGGCGGTGATGGGTCCCAATGGCTGCGGTAAGACGACGCTGCTGCGCATCATCGGCGGCCTGCTGGCACCTACGGCAGGCGAGGCCTTGGTCGACGGCGTGGCGGTGCACGACTACTCGGCCCGCGGCTTGGCGCAGAAGGTGGCCTTCGTGCGGCAGCACGCGCAGACCGACTTCGACTTCTCGGCTTTCGAGATAGTGCTGATGGGTCGCAACCCTTGGCAGCGCAGGCTGCAGAACGAGAGTCAGGAGGACTGGGACATTGTGGAGCGATGCATGCGGCAGACGGGCACCTGGGAGCTGCGGATGGCGCGGCCCGACGAGATGAGCGGCGGCGAGCTGCAGCGTGTGATGATAGCCCGCGCGCTGGCACAGCAGACGCCTGTGCTGCTGATGGACGAGCCTGTGAGCAACCTTGACATATCGCACCAGATAGAGGTGATGCGGTTGCTGAAGACCGCCAACGACAAGACCGTGGTCATAGTCATCCATGACCTCAACTTGGCGTTGCAGTTCTGCGACGACGTGCTGCTGCTGCACGACGGCGGCCTGCTGTTCCACGGCGCCGTGAGGGAAGGCCTGACGCCCGAGAGGATTGCCACCGTCTACGGCGTGCAGACGCATATGGCCGACGGGCGTATCGTGTTCGACTATTAGAATGGTGCCGCCCCTCAGGGCGGTTTCCGTTTGTGTTGGCGGGGTGTTTTTGTACTCCTCCCCCCTCACGTTGTTCGGGTCCCCCTCCCCTATGTAGGGGAGGATCTTGGATAGTACGTGTTGCGGCACAGGCAAACTTAACTCCTCCCCTAAGATAGGGGAGGGGGACCGCCGCTTGCGGTGGTGGAGGAGTATGAATTAAATGCAGGGGAGGGGGACCCGAGGAACGAGGGTGGAGGACTATGCCAGTTAACGTTTTTTTGCTTTTCCATGGAGGTTATTTGAAAATTTTTCGTATCTTTGCAAGTTATTACTAACCACCGATGACTATCCCTCAGATGAAATATATTGCACGTATTCTATTGACTCTTGGGCTGTTGCAGTTGCCGGCACTGGCTGCCGCACAGAACGACGACCCGCGTAAAAAGTCGGAAATCAAGGTCGGCAAACTGGATGTCATCTATGAAGAGGAAGAGTTCAAGGGGGTCGTCGTCGAACAGGACGACGAGGATACCACCGAGGGCTATTACTACCAGGTGCCGTTCCTTGTCAACCCCGACGAATACGACGAGGACGACTACGATATGCCGCAGCCTTTCAACCTTGGCGATGAGGGTGTGGACAGCGAGGACGACATACTGTGGGAGGGTTTCGACACAATGGCCATACACCTGCCTAAGCTCGACCCTTCGACTATCACCGAACCTATAATGATTGAGCTGCCACGCTTCACGTGGCCTACGCCCGTCAACGCCCGCGTGTCGTCGCGTTTCGGTCCGCGCCGCCGCCGTTTCCACTACGGCCTCGACCTGGCGCAGCCCACGGGAGAGCCTATCTATGCCGCCTTCGACGGCGTGGTGCGTATCTCGAAGCGCAACAAGAGCTACGGTCACCTGGTGATCATCCACCATTCCAACGGCCTCGAGACTTACTACGCCCACATGTCGCAGCGCAACGTGGTGGCAGGCCAGCAGGTGAAGAGCGGCGAGGTGATAGGCCTCTGTGGCAACACGGGCCGCAGCTTCGGCAGCCACCTGCATTTCGAGATACGCTACATGAGTAACGCCATGAACCCCGAGGATGTGCTCGACTGTTCAACGCATGACCTGGTGAGTCATACCTTGGTGCTGGGACCCAACTCGTTCCGCAAGGTGGCCAAGGGTGGCAAGGGCGGCGGCGGCACTGTCACTGCTTCGGGCGGATGGTACCGTGTGCGCCAGGGCGACACCCTGGAGAAGATAGCGCGAAGGAACGGCACCACGGTGAAACGCCTTTGCCAGCTTAACGGCATCAGCCAGAACAAGACGCTGCACCCCGGCGACCGCCTGAGGGTCAGCGGCTCGGCGAGCTCTTCAAGCAAGGCTAGTAAGTCTAGTAGCACTAGTGCTTCAGGTGCCTCTACGTATACCGTCAAGAGCGGCGATACCCTCTACAGCATAGCCAAACGCAACGGCACCACGGTGAAGAAGCTCTGCCAGCTGAACGGCATAAGCGAGAACGGCAAGCTGCGCGTGGGACAGAAGATTAAGGTTAGGTAGTATGAAGTTATGCGCATAGATATCCTTACGTTGTTTCCGAACATGATGACCATGTTCTTTGAAGAGAGCATCCTGAAGCGGGCTCAGAAGAAGGGTCTGGTGGAGGTGGTGTTCCACGACCTGCACGACTATTCGCTGACCAAGTACGGCTCGGTGGACGACTACCCCTACGGTGGTGCCGCGGGCATGGTGATGGCCGTGGAGCCTGTGGCCAACTGTATCGAGGGGCTGCAGAAAGAGCGCGAGTACGACGACATCATCTATACCGCCCCCGACGGCGAGATGCTCAGTCAGCCTATGGCCAACGAGCTGTCGCTGAAGCAGAACCTGATGGTGCTCTGCGGGCACTACAAGG
>JAEEGG010026659.1_pt1 | contig 11015 bp, 10 predicted proteins | sample 9134161 | NCBI WGS metagenome assembly JAEEGG01 (sample SAMN16246543, study PRJNA631951) | gut metagenome | biome: gut microbiome; feature: rumen; material: CR-attached | host: Bos | place: Iran: Karaj | collected 2018-10
ATCCGTAATGCCGGGGGAGGGAATCGAACCCTCACACTCTCGCGAGTACCGGATTTTGAGTCCGGCGCGTCTACCAATTTCACCACCCCGGCTTAGGGGTAACACAAATATAGCACAGTTTTCGCCTTTTTTGTAGGGAAAAAGGCGATATTTGCTCAAAATAAGCGAATTTTCGGGCGAAAACGTACCGATGCGCTGCATTATTTTTTCAAAATGGGCCTGAATTCGACATTGAGCGGCGTGAGTTTGCTCGCTCCGAAGTCAACGGCCTTTTCCTTGGTCTCGAACTTGCCGGTCTGCACCAGGTAGAGCGTCTTGGTTTCGCCCACGCGCTCTTCGATGGTTCCTTTGATACCCTGTTTTTTGAGGTTGTTGACCAGAAGTTCCGCATTGCTCTTCACGCCGAACGCGCCGAGTTGCAGGATCCAGTATTCTTTTTCCGGGGCGGGTGCGGCTGCGGGAACGGGCTTTTCAGGTTGGACCGCCGGTGCCGGTGTCGCCTTTGCGGCAGTGTCGGCCGGTGCTGTTTTTTCGGTTGTCTCGGCGACTTTTTGTTCGGTGGCGGGTTGTTCCGCTGCCTTCGGTTCAGCTGCAGGCTGCTCGGTTACAGATTCGGTTTTTGTGCCGGTCGATGCTTCTACGGTGGGCTCGCTCAGGCGCTTGCATGTTTCGTTGAGAGTAGGGTTCTTCACCTTCGACTGCACTACGGTGCAAACCTTCTGCAGAACTATGGCCTGGTGCGGTTGCGACGTCTCGATGGCGTGGATCAGGGCCTCGGCGGCCTTTTCGTTCCTGCCCATGTACAGCTGGAACTGCGCCTTCGTCATCATGAGGTCGGCATACACGGCCTTTTGCGGGTTCGTCTTCTTGATGAGGCTGTCGAGGCGTTTGCCTGCGACGCTGAATTCCTTCGCGGCACCAATCTGCGAGAGCGCGAGGACGTTCCACAGGTAGCATTCCGTGCGCACGGAATCGGGTTCGTTCGGGCAGGCCTGCTCGAAGAGACGTGCGGCGTCTTTCCACTTGCCGGCCACGTAGGCCTTCTGCGCGTCTGCGATTGTAACGGTCGCCTGCGTATCGGCGGGGGCGGTTGCTGCAGGCTGTGCTGCCTTTGCGCTTGTGTTGGACTGCGCCGTGGCAGATTGAGCAAATGCACTTGTACTGCAAATCAAGAACAAAATAGCGGCAATTCCGCAAACATTCCAAAACTTCATCTTCATTACCTCACACCACAATTATCCATCATCAATCATCAATTATCAATTACCAATTTCCCTCGGATCGTCCATCCGCGGATGTCGTCCAACTTCACCTTCACGTAGTCGCCGGGCTTCACAATCTGGCCAACTTCCGGCTTGAACACCACCTTCTTGAAGTTGTCGGTGCGGCCGCGCAGTTCCGTCTCGTCACGCACGGAGTTCTTTTCCACCAGGAGTTCCTCGGTACGGCCAAGCATCATCTGGTTACGCTTGAGGGTAATGGCGTTCTGCAGTTCCACTAGGCGCGTGTGACGCTCGTTCTTTTCGGCCTCGGTGAGAGTCTCCGCTTCCTTGTACGATTCCGTGCCCTTGCGCGGGCTGTAGATGAACATGAACGCGCTGTCGAACTGGCAGGTTTCAAAGGCCTTGAGCGTCTGCTCGAAATCTTCTTCCGTTTCGCCCACGAATCCGCAAATCACGTCCGTCGAAATTCCGTAGAACGGGTCCTTGCTTCGCAACTGCTCGATAATTGAGAGGTACTGCTCCATGTTGTGTTGGCGGCGCATCTTCTTGAGCATGGCGTCGGAGCCGCTCTGGATAGGGATGTGCGCGTAGTGGCAGACCTTCGGGTTGTTCAGCAGTACGTCGATGAGCTCGTTCGTGTAGTGCCTCGGGTGCGGGCTCGTAAAGCGAATGCGGCGGATGCCCCCGATTTCAGAAACCTTCGTAAGCAGGTCCGCAAAGTTCCCGCCTTCGGTCTTGTAGGCGTTCACCGTCTGGCCAAGCAGCGTCACCTCGGTAATGCCCTTGTCGGCCGCCTTGCGCACTTCGGCAAGAACGTCTTCCATATCGCGGTACTTTTCCGGCCCGCGCAGATACGGCACAATACAGTAACTGCAGCGCTTGTTGCACCCGCGCTGGATAGCGACGAACGTGCTGAAGTCGTTCTGGAGCTTCGCGTATTCGCCCAGGTAGTTCTCGCTCAGGTCCTCGTCGATGAACATCTTGTGGTGCGTCAGGTGCAGCGGGCTATGGGCGTCGCCGAGCAGCAGTTCCGGGATTTTCTTGTACTGGTCCGGGCCCACGATGTAACTCACGTTAGGCAGGCGCTTCAAAAGTTCCGGCCCGCGATTCTTCGCCATGCAGCCGCAAACGACCACCTTCACGTCGGGGTTCTTCTTGTTCAGGTACTTGAGCTTGCTGATGTTCGCGATGGCGGTTTCCTCGGCCTTTTCACGTACGCTGCAGGTATTCACGATGATGAAGTCGGCATCTTCCTGGTTGCTCGTCTCAACGCAACCGCACATGTCGAGCTCCTGGGCGATCATCGCCGAGTCATACTCGTTCATCTGGCAGCCGTATGTGGCCAAGTGGTATTTTTTCATGTGCACAAAGATAGCAAATATTCGCTACTCAATACACGAATACGTGCGAGATGATGATGGTTGCATTGATAATGCAACGTTATTTTCCACCATCTAATTGTAGCAGATCTGACATAATTGTTCCTTTAAACAACGGTATTTCTCCGATATAAACAAAACTAGTTAGTTCATACCCCTTATACCATCTATCACATACGGTAACAGGAATTTTTTTTGGTGCTGGATAGATATAGTCTGAAAAATAAAAGGAGTTTAGAGATGTTTTTCCAACTAGTTGCTCTTTGTACATTACTATAAACGTATCACCGAACAATTTGTCCGAACCTGAATGAACGATATGGTCGACAGTGAGTTTTCTTTTGTCCGCATAGCAGGATATAATCGCTGTTTGTTTTTCGTTTTCAAATGAAAGACCTATATATGCGGAACTGTCTGGACTTATTGCCGTAATTCTTGTATATTTGCGAAAATTGTACTTATTTTTGATTTCATAACAAGAGTATTTGTCCTTGTTTTCTTTGAAATTAGCTAAAACAAAGGCAGGTGTACTTCCAGATTCTATTTGAAAGTTGTCCAACACCCAGGTACACGAAACGTCATCACTAATAGCGAAAACTTCCGATATAGCTATTATCAAAATGGAAAAAAGTTTTTTCATAATAGACTCCTTTTCCTATTGAAAATGAAGTAAGTCCATCTTCTAATTTAAATATACATTTAAACAATGTCAAAATATGACATTTTGTGAGAAGTAGATGAAATGGTTTACTATATTGGCAGAATTATCTGAAAAAATGCTGATTTTAGCCGAAATTCGGCATACGTGTTTTGAAGTGTTTTAGAAAAGACTGCTACTAAGCCTCAAAAAATTATTTTTCTATACTTAAAATATGGCGAAACTCTTCAGCAAATACCTTGGAAAGATTGTTCTGATGGCCGCAGCGGTGCTGTATGTCGCCTGTGGCGACGACGGGAGCAGTGCTGCTCCGGAGAATACAGAAAGCAGTGCGGTCGAAGAATCGAGTTCCTCGGATGCCGCGCCGGTTTCGTCTGCAGTGACGCCGAGTTCGTCGGCAGAAGTCTCTTCTAGTAGTGAAAACGGTGATTCCGGCTCAGGGGCCGGAATGACATCTTCGAATAGCACAGGCTCTTCTGCTACAGCTAAAGAAGACTCCGTCAAAATTACCTATACCCTCAAGCCTTTCGACGGGCCGCTTGCGAACCCGCACAAGGGATTCACGGTGCCGACCGGTGGGGCGTGGACTTTTGTCCCGGAATTCGAATACGGTCCTTACGGTTCCTTGAACAACAGGGCGTGGGACCTGGTCTCGTATGGTTCCGGTTACCAGCAATGGAACAAGTTGAACCCGGCAAAGGGCGTTTACGACTGGACGGAACTGGAAAAGCTTTTGAACGCACTTGCCGAGCACAACATGACTTACGCCTTGCGCGTGCTGCCGTACACGCCTTCGTTTATCAAGAGCGATTTCCCGCCCCAAGAGGATTACGACTGGACTCCGCCCTTTGTCTACGAGATGGGCGCGAAGAAAATCCAGATTGACTTGCGCGGGACGGAATACCATGCGTACGCTCCCGTCTGGGACGATTCCATCTACATCTGGGCGGCGAAGGAGTTCGCGAAGGCCCTGGCCGAAAAATACGATGGCGACCCGCGTATCGAATACATCGATGTCCGCACCTTTGGCGAATGGGGCGAATGGCACACCTCGCACATGTTGGGGAGCGTGATGCCTGCCGACTCGGTGCTGAAGGACATGCTGGACTATTATGCGTCCGTGTTCAAGAAGACCCAGCTGGTGCTGCCATCAAATGGTTTTGGCGATGTTTATACGCATGCGCTCAACCTCGGCATTACCAAGCGCGACGACGGGTTCATCGGCATTCCCGGCAGGCCCGATACCTTGCTGCGGGCGTACAATGCGAACCTCCCGACCATTGCTGAGAACATCGCCGGTTACAAGACGATGCTGGCCAATGACGACCTGATTCCCGGAGGCACCCAGAAGTGGACTGCGGAACGCTGGGTGGATGCGATTACCACGGCGCACCTGACCTACTACGTTCTGGACCAGGACAACGACTGCGGCTACTATTTCTACAAGGACAACAAGGCGCTGGCCGATTCCATGAGCAAAGTCATCGGGTACAACTTTACCGTGACGCGTGCGGAATTGGTGACGGTTACGGCCGCAGGGACGCTCGCCGACACCGCTACTGGCAATGTTGCGACGAACTCTCTGAACATCACCGTAAAGAACACCGGCGTGGCGCCCTGTTTCTTCGATGTCTATTTGGTGGCAGAATTCGTGGACAGTACAGGCAAGGCTCTTGCGCAGATTGGCGAGACCGTCCGCATTCCCAAGGGAACGTTCAAGGACGGCGCTTCGCAGCAGTTCTCATTCAGCGGCGCACTTCCGGCGGGCGAGGCGAATCTCGCAACGCAGCCCGGCGTCGCTATCGCCCTTTCCCTCTACGAAAGCGAAGACGCTTTCAAGAGTGGCAAGAATCCCACCGTCCGCTTCGATAACGACGGCCTTCAAGGGAACAATAAATTACTGCTGCATAAATAGTTTTTTAGACGCATTACGGCGTGGAGTGATTTTTTTGTATTTTCTGAGTATGAATAATATCGCTAAATCACATTTGCTTTTACTAGCCCTTGTTCTTCTGACGATGCTTTGGTCTGTTGTTGGGGTTGAGGATACTTTACCTTACCTGGATTCTTGAAGCGGCGCCTGCGATTGTAGGGCTGTTGGTTCTTGTGTTTACATACCGAAAATTTCAGTTGCCCACGTTCCTTTATGTGGTGATTGCGTTCCACATGGCGGTGCTTTTGCTGGGGGCGCATTATTCGTATGCGAAGGTTCCGCTTGGATTCTGGATGCAGGATTGGTTTGGCTTTGCGCGAAAAAACTACGATAAAATCGGGCATTTGATGCAAGGTGTCACGCCCGTGCTTGTGATGATTGAACTTTTGCGCCGCACGACTCCGATCAAGACGGTGGGCTGGATGGGATTTTTGTCGGTGTGCGTGGCTGAGGCGATTTCTGCGCTTTATGAAATTATTGAGTGGTTGGCGTCGCTCAGCAACCCGACGGATACGGAGGCTTTCTTGGGAACACAAGGCTACATTTGGGACACGCAGACAGATATGTTCATGTGCCTTATCGGGGCGACCGTCGCGGTTATCATTCGCTTGTGGGTGCTGCGTTTGCAAACCCGAAAAATGTGAAAAAATGCTACCAGATTGCGAAAAATTGATGATTTGGTATCATAAAGATTGAATAAATTAACTGATTTTGGAGCAGTTTGGCTTTGGCGAACTAATTTTATGTTACCAAATTGCCGAAATTTTTCATTTTGGTAGCATAATCGCATTATTTTTGCCAAAAATGTTTTGTATAAATTAAAATTTCTGTTACCAAAATCTATTTTTTATTGCTTTTGGTGACATATTTGCGCAAAAAACGCCTTTTGAATGAGTGGAAAACGCCTCTTGAACGTGTAAAATTGTCTTTCCTCGTTGCTTTTTCTGATTTGAATTTTGTTATTTATAAAGCATGGCGAAAAACTTCAGCAAATTTCTTGGCAAAGTGGCTCTCATGACCGCAGCTGTGCTGTGGGCCGGTTGCAACGATTCCGAAAAAAAAGCAGATGAAACGGTCTCGCAAACGAGCGTTAAGGCGAAAACGCAGCAAGTTCAGGAGCAACCTAAAAAGGATATTGTTGATTCCGTAAAAGAAGCGGAATCGTATATGAAGCGAGTGACAGTTCTTTATGGGACTCGTGGCCGCTCCGATTTGAACGGCAGCGACGGAGAATCTATTGGAAATGCTCTCGCTGGTCGTCTTAATGGTGAAAAAAGTGCTGATAAAGTAGTCAGTGCAGAATCGCCTGCATCGGATAGCATCGCGGTGATAGAACAACCCAAGGACTCCTTGTTGAAAAAGGCTGCTCGCATTGCCAAGGTTAAATCTGAAATCGGTATGATTCGGGCACTGTACGGTGTTGTCGAAGAAGATATGGGTCGAGCGGTTGCACTTTATGGAGTTCGGCCTCCCCGTGAGATTTTTATGCCGGATGGTCCTCGCGAAATTCACCAGCCCAAGCCTGTTCCTCGTTGCTTTGTTAAAGAATTGACGGAAACGGATGTTGTGGCAGGGAAGGAAAATGACATTGATGTCCAGACTTTATTAAAAGTTTTCCGCCAGCGTTCTTCGGGCATACGCCATATCTGCAATAAGAATCTTTATAAAAATGTAAAGTATCGCGCTAAACGTACTAAGGAATTTGAAGGAAAGACTGTTTTTGAAATGAAGATTTCTCCGAGTGGAAACGTTGAAAACGTCGAGATTAAATCAACGAATGATCAGTTTAGCGAAGAAATCAGAAAATCAATAGCTCGTTGGGCATTCCCGAAAACGCAAAGAGGTGGAACGTTTACATTCCCTATTAATCTGTACGAAGTCATTCCTTCGGCTGCATCAAGTGCATCAGAACAACCTTTGTTGCCGACAGAAAATTGAAAAATCAAAGTATGTTCAAGTTCTTTAGCAAATATCTTGGCAAATTTGCGTTGATGACTGCCGCAGCATTGTGGGCTGGGTGTAATGATGTCAATAAAAATTCTGGAAGTGAAAAGTCGGCGAGTAAATATTCAAGTAGTTCTAGTGCTGTTGAAAAAATAAGTCCTGTTGGATCGTCAGATTCAGGCTCATTTTTGGATTCTGCAGAACAGCATGAATTGAAACACACTAGAGATAGTTTGATGAAAGTTTTTTTCCCTGTTGAAAGAAATGATAAACGTTGTATGGTAAAAGTGAATGCAGGGCTTCGATACGATATAGGAAACTTGTTGAAGCATGGTAAAGCTCAAAAGTATGGATGTGCTAGAAAAAAGAGAGTCTCTGTTGTCAAAAAATCGCATTTTGATTTTGTTGAAGAAAAATTTTGCGCCGATGGTCTCGGCATTGGGTGTGCCCGTGCCAGTCTTTATGGCGTTATGATTCCCAATGATCGTAATCGTTGTAAATCTTGTTATATGGACAAGGTGAATCCTGAACAGATCGTTTTAGATAAAGATGCTAAAGTTGATGTAGAACATGTGGTAAAAGTAGTTCGAATGCGTTCACACGGTTTGTTGCATCTTTACAGAAAAGAAGTAAAGTCGTTAGAAGGATTTGAATCCCTTTATGGTCAGATTGTCTTGAAATTTACAATTGCATCGAATGGTTCGATTGAAAACATTCAGATTGAATCTTCGACGATGGACGATATGGACTTTGACGAAATAATAAAGAACGCGGTAAGTCGTTGGACGTTTGCAAAAGGAAATAAAGGAACGATTTCAATTCCTTTTACTTTTCATGAAAAACAACCTTTGTCGCCGACAGAAAATTGAAAAATCAAAGTATGTCCAAGTTCTTTAGCAAATATCTTGGCAAATTTGCGTTGATGACTGCCGCAGCATTGTGGGCAGGGTGTAACGATACTGAAGAAAAAAAGGTTTGTTATCCGATAGAATTGAAAAAGATTGATACCTCTAAATATCAGGATAGTATTCGGAAAATAACTGTAAAGCCTCGTGTGGAGATCTTTCAACAAGCATACCTTTATGGTGTCCTTCCGGATGTTGTTCACAAAGGGGGTGATGGCAAGGTGGTCCCTAGATGCCGTATTAAGCCTTTGTCTGCAAAAAACGTTGTCGTTGATGGTCGCGATATTGATGTTCAGACTTTTTTAAAGGTTTATCGCCAACGGGTTCATGGTTTACGCTTTATCTGTGATAAGAATGTAAGGCGTCGTTCAGATTTAGCAAGTGAATTTGAAGGAAGAATAGTCTTGACTTTGAAAATTGCTTCAAGCGGCGAAGTTGAAAATGTTCAAATTAAATCGACTACAATTGCCGAAAATAGCCCCTTTAGTGCTATTAATGAAGATGTCAAGGAATCTGTCAGCCATTGGGTGTTTCCGAAAACGAAAAATGGGGCGACATTCTCGTTCCCGATTTCATTTTACATGATGCTTCCGCAACCATCGATGTTTGATGATTCGTCTTCAATAAAGAACAAGTAGCTTGTCGCTATGTTCTAGCCTTTCTGCGGTTTGCGATTTTCGTAATCTTCTAGGAAAGAATGCAGTTCACCGCCGGCCTTGAATCCGGGGAAAGTCTCGATGCAGACGGAGTGCAGGCTGTTAAAGATGCTTCTTTCGATGTTCGGATTTTCGCGCTTGAGGCGTTTGATGAGCGCCTTGATTTCTTGACGCTTGCTTCCACCACCGCCGTTGTCGCAGACGGTGCAGCTTTCGGTAAAGCGGCAGGCGCACTGGATAAACTGCAGCCCGTTGTAATTTTTCCAGTTGATAATGTCCTGCTCGTTGATGCAATACATGGGGCGGATGAGTTCCATGCCGCCGAAATTCAGGCTGTGGAGCTTGGGCATCATGCCTTGCAGTTGCGAACCGTAGAACATCGCCATGACGGTGGTCTCGATGACGTCGGAGAGGTGGTGACCTAGCGCAATTTTATTGCAGCCCAGGTCCTTTGCCTTGTGGTAGAGGTGGCCGCGGCGCATCTTGGCGCAGACGTAGCAGGGGGAACGTTCGGTGTTGTTCGCCACGTCGAAAATGTTCGTCTCGAAAACGGTGATGGGGATTTCCAGGAGTTTCGCGTTGCTTTCGATTTTCTGACGGTTGATTTCGTTGTAGCCGGGGTCCATCACCAGGTATTCCACGTCGAATTTCACGTCGCTGTGGCGGTGAAGCATCTGGATGAGCTTCGCCATGAGCATGGAATCCTTGCCGCCAGAGATGCAGACGGCGATTTTGTCGCCTTCTTCGATGAGCTTGTAGTTCTTGATGGCGGTAATGAACGGCGTCCAAAGCCTTTCGCGGTATGTCTTTGAAATGCTCCGTTCTACGCTTTGGACAAATGAAAGTTCTCGTGCCATTTTCATTACCTTTTTGCGGTTACTCGCAAAGTTCCTTGTAGCAGCAGTCGAATACGGCCATGAATTCGTCGATTTCTTTTTCGGTGGTGAGGTGCGAAAGGCTTATGCGCCAGGAGTTCAAGGCGTTTTTGCGGTCGCGGCTGACGGCAAAAACGGCGCGGGAGGGGAGCGCATCCACGCTGCAGGCGGACTTGACCGACACGTAAATTCCTTTGTCCGAAAGTGCCTTTTGGAAAACGCTTCCGCGGACCCCTGCGACACTCAGGTTCAAGATGTGCGGGACAGCGTCTGCGGGCGAATTGATGCGGACTTTCGGATAGCCGCAGAGTTTTTCTTGCAAAATCGTTCGCAGTTCCTTGACGCGGGCAAGTCGCTCTTCGAAATGTTCCATGGCAAGCGACAGCGCTGTTTCAAGGGATGCGTCTAACGCGAGCGTCGGGGTGCCGCTGCGGTAAATGGTGGTGCTTGCTCCGCCGTAAATGAGCGGTTCCATGGCGATTCCGCTTTTCTTGTACAAAAGCCCGCTGCCCGAAAGCCCGTAGAACTTGTGCGCACCGATGCTTGCCGTGTCTGCCAAATTCAGGTTCACGGGCGTTTTCCCGATGGCCTGTGTCGCGTCCACGTGAAGGCGGCAGTTCGGGAATTCGCGTACAATATTACTGATGGATTCCAGCGGCTGCACCGTCCCGAGTTCGCTATCCACCGCGTTCACCGTCACGAGCACCGTGTCTTTGCGGAGCAGGCTTCGCAAGTCTTCCAGGTCGATTTTTCCATCGGTGCCGATTTTTACCATCTCTACTTCGTAGCCCGCTTCTTGCAATGCCGTGAGCGTGGCGCTTACCGAAGAATGTTCCAGCGGGTTTGTAACGATGTGCTTGCCCACATGGCGCTTGGCCTGGACGATGCCGCGGATGGCGGTGTTGTTGCTTTCGCTTGCGCCCGAGGTGTAAATGATTTCGTCGGGATTTACGCTCAAAAGTTTCGCGATGGAATCGGTCACCTGGGCGAGAAATGCTTTTGCCGCACGCCCTGCTTCGTGATTCGAATTGGCGTTGCCTATAAACCTGCGTTCAACTTCGCAGAATTGTTGCAAGGCTTCTTCGCATGCCGGGGTATTTGCCGTGTAGTCGAAGTAGGACATAACTACCAAAAAGATAGAAAAATGGGAGGGACCTTCTGCGTTTAAATGAACTTGGCAAAGTCCTTGATGTGGCCGGCAGTGTAACGCGGTTCTAGCGGGTGCAAGTTTTCCGCTTTGCCGAATCCTTCAAAAAGCGTGATGCAGTCGATGCCTGCGTTCTTTGCTGCTAGAATATCGGGCGTGTCATCGCCTATCATTACGGCTTTTTCGGGGGCGATTCCCGTTTGGCGGAGAATCTCGAAAATTCCGGCGGGGCTTGGCTTGCGTTCGGGGGTGGTGTCGCCGCAGAGGTATGTTGCGAATGAATTTTCGAGTCCAA
>JAEEGG010026661.1_pt1 | contig 11015 bp, 9 predicted proteins | sample 9134161 | NCBI WGS metagenome assembly JAEEGG01 (sample SAMN16246543, study PRJNA631951) | gut metagenome | biome: gut microbiome; feature: rumen; material: CR-attached | host: Bos | place: Iran: Karaj | collected 2018-10
CATGTATTAGGCCTGCCGCCAGCGTTCAATCTGAGCCATGATCAAACTCTTCATTTTAAGTTCTTTTCATGACCTGCTTCTCACTGACTTTCAATTTCTTTGACGTGTCACTGATTACTCAGGTTTTCTTTATTTTTCGCCCTCGCTCTCAGTGCCCACACAGATTGTCTTTACTGTTTTGTTAAAGAACTTCACGTTTTTGCCGTGACAACGAGTGCATATATTACAGCCTTTTTTTTTCTTTGCAATACCTTTTTAGTGATTTTTTGTTAAATATTGAATATTAGTTCAAATTTTAAACATTTTCCTTAAATACAAAAAGTGTTTACTGCGATAATACACAGGATTACCGCTTAACTCTGCGGTTTTAATCAATAGATTTTTAGGTGTACCCATATCATCAAAACAAATATCTTTACTGCTTACCAAATATTTGCGCTTCTTCAATACATTCATTCCTTAAAGGACAGTCTATGGAATGATCATTTATTATCCCAACACTTTGCATAAACGCATAACATACTGAAGGAGTTGTATACGTAAATCCTTTCTTCTTCAGTTCTGAACTTAGCTCTGATGCGAATTTTGGAATATCTATCAAATTAGTTCCTCCAAGTATCATCTTATCATTAGTGAAAGACCAACAAAACTTAGAGAAATCCTCGCCATTTTCTTCCATTTTTATAAAAGCTTTTGCATTATTGATCAGAGCTTTTAATTTCTGTTTATTCTTACTCAAACCTTTGAAAGAACTATCTGAATCGCTTTCTCTTTCCATTTCGCTCTCAACAATTGAATCAATATCATCAGCTGTTAAGTTGCACATTTCTCTTGGATCAAAGTTATGAAATTTCTCTCTGTATAAACCCCTAGCCTCAATCACTGATAATTGTGCTGCATCAATATCAAATTCTTTTGTTTTTTTATTTTCTCTCCCTTTGTATCCACCTGCAGCAACACATTGTAAGCACAACCTTTCAAACAATTCTATTGAATCAATTATAGGGTGCCCCCACTCTAGATTATGATATTCATGAAGAATAGGATTTTTTTCTGCCCATTTACAACCTACTGACATGTTTACCTCGTTTTATAGCATCATTCAATTAACTACAATCCTTATTTATTCTTTCCTAACAGATAGCTTAAACTTGTATCGAACATCAACTCCAAATCCTAAACATTCGGATGTTAAACCGTCCTTGATCTTTTCACTCGACAGATCCAAAAATAACTATTTATCTGTAAACAACATTTCCAAAATATTCAACCAATTCTCATTATAACAATGTCATACCACATTTTTTTATTCTTCCTTCAAATTTCTATTCTCAATACAAATATGGCCGAATGATATCAAATCATTCAGCCATATAATCTAAATATCCCATTCAAGAAAACAATTCACTAGTCTGACGATGATGAATACGCAATTCTAATAATCAATTCTAATATTTTTACGTATATATACACAACTGTCACTAGTATACTCATTGAACAATACCATTCATATGATTTTGGCAATCCTCTCTGAATACCATCTTCAACCAAAAACAAATCCAAAACTAAGCTCATAGCACCGAATACAATAAGTAAAATGCAAACACCTATGCCTAATAAACCACCTTTTGTCCAAGAAAACAGACCTTCATAGACAGATTGCATAAAGAAAGATGAAACCAAGCCAAGGATTACATAAACAAAAGCACCAGCTACAGCAAACTTAAATATAGAAAGAAATTTTTCATTAACCTTTATAAGACCTGTCCTGTAACATACTACAGTAGCTACCAACAACGCTAAAGTTCCTAGCAATGCGTTAAAAGCTACACCAGGTAGCAGAGTTTCTGCATAGAGAACAACCCCAGACAAAAAACACCCTTCAGCAACAGCATAAGGAACAGCAATATATGGTGCGGTATTTGGTTTAATTGACATAACAAGAACCAAAATAAAACCAACAATAGCTGAAACTGACGACAACATTACTGATGAACCAACATCAAGAACGTTCACCAGAGCCATTGCAATTATTGCAGTAATTGCAACCAGCATAATCAACTTGTTAGAGAAACCAGACATTGTCATGGTTTCTCTATTGTTATCACTAAAGTCATAATCCCTTGCAGCATCCAGCGTTTGCGATGTTAACACTGGAGAACCGCTTTTCGATATTAAATTAAAAGCCATCTGTAAGCCTCCTTCCTAAAATACAAATTCAATAATATCAAAAACCTCTTTTTTGACAAGATAAAATCTAAAACCGCCGAGCACACATACACCAAGCAAAAACATAATACATATGTATAGGCATGATTAACAGACTAAACGGATTAATTTTTGGTTTAAATAACTATTATGTGATAGAATTCATGTTAATTTTATTATTAAACTATGGTTACTGTTAACATATCAATTGGATTAAAAAATGCCTAATAAGTATGATATAAAAACATTTCAGGGGTTGATTTTTACATTACAAGATTATTGGTCGAGACAAGGTTGTGTCATTGCTCAACCTTTTGACATGGAAGTAGGTGCAGGAACCTCACATCCAATGACTTTCCTGAGAGCCATTGGACCAGAGCCTCACCGTTGCGCTTATGTGCAACCATCAAGAAGACCAACTGATGGAAGATATGGTGAAAATCCGAACAGACTGCAACACTATTATCAGTTTCAAGTTGTTTTAAAACCCTCTCCAGAAAACATCCAAGAATTGTATTTAAATTCATTAAAAGAGTTAGGCTTTGATCCAACGATCCATGATATCCGCTTTGTAGAAGATAACTGGGAAAATCCAACATTAGGTGCATGGGGTCTTGGTTGGGAAATATGGTTAAACGGAATGGAAGTAAGTCAGTTCACTTATTTCCAACAAGTTGGTGGCTTAGAATGCTTCCCTGTTACCGGAGAAATAACTTATGGGTTGGAACGTCTCGCAATGTATATACAGGGCGTTAACAGCATCTACGATTTAATTTGGACTCACGGACCAGATGGAGATGTAACATACGGAGATATATTCCATCAAAATGAAGTTGAGCAGTCAACTTACAACTTCGAACACGCGGATGTTGATTTTCTATTTAAATGGTTTGATCAAAATGAAAAAGAGTGTAACTATTTGTTAAATTTAGAAAATAAACTTCCTCTCCCTGCATATGAAAGAATATTAAAAGCTGCTCATGCTTTTAATCTGCTTGATGCAAGACATGCAATATCTGTAACAGAAAGACAGCGATACATTTTAAGAATCAGAACGTTATCTAAAGCAGTTGCTGAAGCTTATTATGCAGCACGCGAGAAATTAGGTTTTCCTATGTGTAAAAACAACAGCAAGGAGTAGTAAGGTTATACCTTTAAATGTTTAACCACTAACAAGTTATGACAGATAAAAATTTATTAATCGAATTAGGTACAGAGGAATTACCTCCAAAAGCATTAAAAAAATTAGCAGAAGCTTTTGCTAATAGTTTTGAAAAGGATCTACAAATCAATTCTATTAGTTACAACAAGGTAGAATGGTTTGCTACTCCAAGAAGATTGGCTGTAATCATAAAAAATGCAGCTACCAAGCAACCGGATAAAATTATAGAAAAGAAAGGTCCTTCACTGTCAGCCGCTTATATTAACGGTAAACCAACACCTGCTGCAGAAGGTTGGGCCAAGTCAAACGGAATTACTGTGGAGCAAGCTGACACTCTAAAAACAGAAAAAGGTGAATGGTTAGTATACAAAGCTAATATTCCAGGAAAGAACACATCAGAACTTATACCAGAATTCACAAGCAATGCCATTAAAAGTTTACCAATTCCTAAGCTAATGCATTGGGGTGATACCAAATATGAGTTCGTACGTCCAATACACACTGTATGTATTTTGTTTGGAGAACAGTTAATTCACGCAAATATTCTAGGTGTAGAATCTTCAACAACGATTCGCGGCCATAGATACATGGGTTCACCAGAAATAACGCTTTCTAGCGCAGACGAATACATTGACGTACTACGTAAGAATTATGTTATTGCTGACTATAATGAACGTAGAAACATAATCAAATCAAGTATCATTAACGAGGCTAATAAACTAAACGGCACTGCAGATTTAGATGAATCATTGATTGATGAAGTTACATCTCTCGTAGAGTGGCCGTGCTTATTGACAGCGACTTTTGAAGAAAAGTTTTTGAAAGTTCCATCTGAAGCTTTAGTTTACACCATGAAGGGAGATCAAAAATATTTTCCTGTTTACAACAAAGAAGGAAAGTTATTGCCTAACTTCATATTTATTTCAAACATTGAATCAAAAGATCCTTCTCAAGTTATAAAAGGTAACGAACGAGTAGTTCGGCCTAGATTGTCAGACGCTGAATTTTTCTTTAATACTGATAAAAAAATAAAATTAATTAATCGTTTAGAAAGTTTGGATTCTGTTCTATTCCAAAAACAATTAGGAACTTTAAAGGAGCGGTCGGAAAGAATTTCCAAATTAGCTTCTTACATAGCAACTAAAATCGAAGGTGATGCTGATTTATCAGCTAGAGCTGGTTTACTTTCAAAATGTGACCTCATGACAAATATGGTAATGGAATTTACTGATACGCAAGGTGTAATGGGAATGCATTACGCACGTCACGATGGAGAGAACGAAAAAGTTGCGATTGCATTGTTTGAACAATACTTACCAAGATTTGCAGGCGATCAGTTACCAACCAATGATGTTTCTTACTCTGTAAGCTTGGCAGATAAATTTGATACCCTAGTTGGTATTTTTGGCATAAATATGCCACCAAAGGGTGACAAGGATCCATTTGGTTTGAGAAGAGCATCTATTGGAGTAATCAGAATTATTGTAGAAAAGGAATTAAAACTTGATCTACTGGATTTGATTGATTATTCTAAAAACCTGTACGGAGATAAATTAATCAATACAAATGTAACCTCCGATGTATTTGAATATATTCTAGGTAGATTTAAAGCTCACTATCAGGATCAAGAAATAAGAACTGATGTAATCTTAGCGGTACTGGCAAGAAAACCATCAGAACCTTATGATTTCCACAAAAGAGTTGTTGCTGTTAACTCGTTCTTATCATCCTCTGCAGCACCATCATTGGTAGCAGCAAACAAACGAGTTTCAAATATATTAACAAAATTAACAACTGAAATACCTAATAATATAAATTCAAATATCTTGAAAGAATCTCAAGAAAAATCCCTTGCAGAGTGTATTATTAGTTTGAAATCAGAGCTAAAAGAGTATTTTGATAACAAGGATTACGGAACAATTCTCTCAAAATTATCCTCATTGAAAGAACCAATCGATGATTTCTTTAATAATGTACGAGTAATGGATGATGATGAACAAACAAAGATAAATCGTTTAGCGATACTATCAAATCTCAGAAATTTATTCTTAAATGTAGCGGATATTTCTCTATTGCAAATGTAATAATTATATTGCTATTATAATAAGTGTGCCTACATGGCACACTTTTATGAAACCTCTTTATTTAACAACAAAAGAACATACTGTAACTATTATCAATAGCTATACACCAAGTTTCATTTTTCTATTATCACATAATTTTTTTTCAAATTGAAAGTCAATAAGTTGCATATTTACTAATTGAAATAGCCACTCCATAGACTCGCACTAATAATATCAGTCACAATTTAATTCACTGCTTAAAAAATACGAAATAACTCAGATAGTTATGTTTAGGCATTGCAATAGATTTGATCTGACGTACATATTGGATAAAAAAACCAATGATTTTCATCATAAAACATCTTAAAATGATAAAATTACTATAGATATTTGTATATAAATGGGATGTTATGAGCTTATCAGTTATTGTTTGTGATGATTCGAGATTTGCAAGATCACAGCTAATAAAGAGTCTTCCGCAGGAACTACGAACAAATTTAAAAGAAGCCTCTGACGGAGTTGAGGCCTTGGATTTAATAAGAAACGGATACGGAGAGTTGATGTTCCTAGACTTAAATATGCCTAATATGGACGGATATCAAGTATTAGAAGTAATTCAAAAGGAAAACCTTGATGTATTAGTTATTGTTATAACAGGAGATATTCAAGAGTCCGCCAAGAAGAAAATATTAGCATTAGGCGCCTTAGCTTTTATTCAAAAGCCTCTCAATATCAATGAGCTTAACACTGTGCTCAAAAACTTTGGTTTGGCTGATATTGTTAATTCTGATGATGGGCAGAATGATACACTAAACCCAACTGATGAAGAGAATGAGCAACTTCTTATTACCTATCAAGAAAAACTACAAGAAGTTGTAAACATTGCAATGGGTCAAGCAGCAAAACAAATGGCAGATCTGATAAATTTGTTTATTAACCTTCCTGTACCAGTGGTATCATTTAAAACAGGTAAAGAACTGTACAACGAATTATATTTTCTTCTCCACGAAAACTTTAACCTTTTGATAAGCTCTGGATTCACCGGTTCTGAAATGAACGGCGAAGTGATGGTGTATTATACAGAGGAAGATATAGATAATCTTTTACATATTTTAGTTGATGAAAACGATACATCATCTAGCAGAAAGGGCACAATGATAGAACTTAGCAATTTAATAATAACAACTCTAATGTCCGGCATAGGAGAATTGCTAGGATCTCAGTTCAGTAGAGCTCACCCAGCCATTGTAAGGTTAAGCGATAAAGTTCAGTTGGTATCTCCAGAATTAATTAACAAACAGATATTAAATGTTCAATTGACCTATACTATTCCGGATCATAAAATAAAATGCAAGATGATTATTTTGATTTCTGAAAATTCAATAAAATCATTACAAAAACGCTTAAGCTATATATAAAAAATAATAAGCAGAATTAGGGATAAAATTAGAGATGGATACTTTTGTGACAGGCAGCGCTTTAGATCTTGAAGATTTTCATTGGTTGATGGACATTCTACAATCTTTAGACGTTGGACTGGTAGTGCTTGATAAAAGTTACAACATACAATTATGGAATGGTTTTATGGAAAACTATAGTGGTATCCACGGTGTTGCGATTAATAATCACAATATATTCGAAACATTTCCTGATTTACCCCAAAGTTGGCTCAAGCACAAAGTTGAAGATGCAATAGTACTCCAAGGTCCTGTTTTCAACAGTTGGGAACAGAAACCGTTTTTGTTCAAATTTACCGCAGCAAGGCCATTTACTGGTTTAAGTTCGATAATGTATCAAAATATTACAATAATGCCTCTACGCTCAATACATGGAACTATTTCTCATGTGTGCATTATAATTTATGATGTCACAGAAAGTGCAACAAACCAGTTGGGTCTTCAAGACGCAAACGAAAAATTAAGAGCACTATCTATCACTGATGGATTGACACAGTTGTACAATAGAGCTTATTGGCAGGAATGTTTAGCTCAAGAGTACAATAGGTTTAAGAGAAAATCTATCAATGTTACACTGATGATGATGGATATAGATTTCTTTAAAAAGGTTAATGATACTTACGGACACCCTGCAGGAGATGAAGTTTTAAGGACACTATCAAAAATCCTCAAATCTCAATTACGTGCAACAGATGTTGCCGGCAGATACGGCGGAGAAGAGTTTGCTGTTATACTTCTTGATTCTGATATCGAAAAATCTATTATGGTTGCCGAAAGAGTTCGCAAAGCTGTGGAATCCCATACAGTTTATTATGAGGATTTAGTTATAAAATTCACTCTCAGTGTTGGTTTATGTCAACTTACGAGCAGTATAGAATCAGCACAGGATTGGTTAGTAAATACCGATAATTGTCTATACTATTCTAAAGAACATGGGAGAAATCAAGTAACAGCATACGGTATCAACAATAAGTAAGTCAGTTCCGCATTTTGCGTTATTGGAGATCTTGTTTGTGTTATTGGTATACAGTTGAGTACGTAAATATTTTTTGTTAAATTAAAGTCAGCTTGGTATTCCAACTAGAAAATTATTAAAGTAGCAAATTAACCAATAGAGACTCTTTAAAACCATAATTTCGTAATTTTAGACATCGTTCATCATCATAGCAACATAGTTCATTCTGTTTGTGCTAATAAATTCACAATCGACATTAGTAATCACACAAAAAAAAAAAGGCACCATACGATTGATGCCTTTCTAACAATAATAAAAAAATGACGATTATTTTATACGTTTCTTGAATTCGTTGGTTCTAGTATCTATTTCGATCTTATCACCAGTTTCAACAAAATCAGCAACGGTAACCTGGAAACCTGTACCCTTCAATGTAGCAGGTTTTGTAACTCTTCCTGAAGTATCTCCTCTTACTGAAGGCTCAGTATATTCAACTTCTCTAACGATAGTAATTGGCAATTCTACAGAAATTGCTCTTCCTTCATAGAAGGTAACCTGACAAACATCTTCCATACCGTCTACGATATAGTTAATAACATCACCCAAGTTTTCCTTCTCTACCTCAATCTGGTTGTATTCTGAATCCATGAATACATACATAGGATCAGCAAAATAAGAATATGTACATTCTTTCTTTTCAAGAATAATATCTTCGATCTTGTCGTCAGCTTTGAATACAATTTCAGTTCCAGTACCAGTTAACAAATTCTTAAGCTTCATTTTGCATACTGCAGCATTACGTCCAGATTTGTTAAACTCACTTTTCTGAACAATCATAGGATCTTTACCAACCATGATAACATTGCCGGCGCGTACTTCTTGTGCTATTTTCATAAATAAATTCTCATCCAATAATAAAATAAAACAGTTGTGCTATTTTACTATTTTTCCCTCGATTGAGCAAATAAGATTAAATTACGTGCAAGAGTTCCAATCTTCATTATTCTATTCTGCCATCTCGTGGCACTGTTTTGTAGTTTTTCTAAGTTTTGCAGTATATTTATGAAATGAACTTTATAAAAAATAGAATTATCGTACTCGTAGGTAGGAGTATTAAGAGAATTAGAAATATATACGAGCGATTCAAAAAGTTGATCATCATCAACACAAACTTTATATTTTTCCAAAAAGTCATCTAATTTTTTCAAATGAGCATTATATTTCTGCTGATATATATTCCAAAAAAAAGGAGTTGATAAAATTTGCGCTCTTACAAAAGAATCCTCACCCCTAACTATATTCAAATCACAACTCATCAATAATTGATCATAATCATGTTGATTAGTCATAGGGATTATTTTTATGTATACACCAAATTGATTAACCATCAATGAACCATCGAGGACTGTAATTCTATACAGTTCCGAATATCTCATCAGATATGCACTAAAAACACCTTCTGGCACTATAAATATAATATTCTCATCAACATTGGCTAACAAACTCAAAATGGTCTTATTTTCATAACAAAAAATACTGCAACATAATGTATTACGCGAAACAATCTTATCTATACCGTATTTTGTTTCTATTATCTGCTTTCCCTGACTTTGTTTGGTAATTAAGTTCTGTTCAAAATTTAAACCTCCTGTTTTATCTGTAAAACCAGGAAAAAAGAAATATTTGAAATGACCATTGGAAAAAGAAAGTTTTTCATGACATTCTTCGACCCAATCTTCAGCACTTAAATACTCCAAATTAATCCAAATACTTTTATCAGTGATATGAAAAATATAATTATCAGGAAGATTACAGGCGAACATCTCAATAATTATATCCGAAGGTACAATTGAATCTAGGATAGATACAGAACATGCTGAATTATCCCAAAGAATAATTTGAATATTATCAATAATTTGCTCACATTTTGAAGTGTCAATTCTAGGCTCAATTTTCTTAAATGAATGTAATTCAGATACAAACATCCTAACTACCTGGTTTAATTCAACCAAATTTTTCGAAAGTCTATAACTTACCCCAATATCTCCATAATTATCTATTATTTTACAAAAAACATCCCAAGTTTTGTTTTTAATCATTTGTAGTTTAGTCTTAATAGTTTAAAATACGTAAATCTTAATGTAACACATCAGAGTAACAGAGAATACGAATTTTGGAAAGGTTAGAAGAACATTTTGAAATTTGTCCATATTGCGATACCCTGACATTGGTAGAAGGTATTGAAGAAGGAGAACGAGTGTGCTGTACAAAATGTGGTTCCACACTTACCTTCATAATAAAAAATCCAATAAAAATACCTTTTATTTATGCCTGTGTCTCAGTATTCCTATTTGTGTGTTCTGAACTTCTTCCCTTTCTTGGGATAACCAAGATGGGTATTACAGCAAATATGACCTTGATGGAAACTGCCACTTCCATGTTTGTCGATAATTATGAATTTCTTGCTGTTTTCATATATTGCAATATGCAACTATTTCCCATCCTTTGTCTGTTCTGTATTATTTTTGTTTATGGGTGCATACTATTAAAAAAATCAGACAACCTTATGGCTAAAAAACTAATCAAACTATTCTTCCATCTCAAAGAATGGAGTATGGTAGAGGTGTTTATGATAGCTATATTGGTAAGCATGGTAAAATTAGTATCCATGGTTGAACTACAAATCGGAGATGGATTTATCACATTCTGTCTGTTTCTTTTCTTTTATGTTAAAACCGTATCTTCTGTTGATAAAAACTATATTTGGTCAAAACTCACAAAATTAAACAATAAACACGCTATTTTCAACGATTTAAAAAAACACATAGGACAATATGCTGGAGAAAACAATCTTATTCTTTGTACTAACTGTGATTCAATAAATCATATAAGTGATAAACGATGTTATTTATGCAAATCCAAAATAGAGGTAAGAAAGAAAAATTCCATTCAAAAATGCCTAGCGTTGGCTATCGCAGCAACCATTATGTTAATTCCTGCTAATGTGTTCCCAATTATGATAACTAGTTCAATGGGAAAGAACTCGGCTGCAACTATCTTTGAAGGCATAATATTTATGTGGGATACCGGCGCGTATCACATTGCCCTTATTATATTTATTGCTAGCATTATGGTTCCAATTTTTAAAATAGCTGTACTGCTTGCATTAT
>JAEEGG010026662.1_pt1 | contig 11015 bp, 8 predicted proteins | sample 9134161 | NCBI WGS metagenome assembly JAEEGG01 (sample SAMN16246543, study PRJNA631951) | gut metagenome | biome: gut microbiome; feature: rumen; material: CR-attached | host: Bos | place: Iran: Karaj | collected 2018-10
ATGGGTGCGGATCACCAGCTCTTTTTTGGAGGATTTGGTGGCTTTGACAATGCAAATAATGGCGATGAGTGCCACTATTCCCAAGATGATAAACCATTTGACTTTCTTTTTCTTCATATCGCAATAAGATTATAGACTGATGGATTTGCCCATGTAGATGTCGAGGATTTTCCGCTTCATCAATAGGCTGTATTTGTTTTGGAGATAGGAGTTCAATGCGTTGAGGTAGTTGTTTTGTTGTTGTAGCAGCTCGACCGTGGTGATCTTGCCGTAGCGGTACTGTATGTTGTATGCATCGAAACTCTTGTTGTAGGCATTCTCCTTGACTTCTGACACCTTGAAGGCGTTGTATGCCGAGATGACGTCGCGATAGGCTTGAACCACGGTTTGACGTACCGCAAGTTGGGTCTGCTCATAGTCGAGTCGGGATTGCTCCAAGGCGATCTGGCTCTTCTTGACGTTGGCTTTGGTGGCGCCACGGTTGAAAATAGGGATGTTCACCGAGATGCCAGCTGATTCAGTCGGTTTGCTGCACCACTGTTTCATGCCTGTGCCGTCGAACGAGAACACGCCCATGCCGATGTTGGCGTTGGCGGAGATGGAGGGAAGATAGTTGCCCTTGGCCATCGACACGCTTTTTTCGGCGATCTTGATGTCGTAGTCACCCATGCGGATGTCGGGCATGTATGCCATGGCCAGGCTTAGGGCTTCTTCCTCGCTGGGCAGCGAAGCCTTCAATTCATCGAGGTTGTCGGTGTCAGGGGAGATGATCTCCAGCTGATCGCTGGGATCCATGGAGAGCAATACCTTGAGGTCGAGCAGATTGTTTTCGATATTGATGCGGGTGTCGACCACGTTGTTCGAATCGCTGTAATACTGTGCCTCCAGCAGCAGGTAGTCGCTTTCAAGGATCAATCCGACTTGATACTTGCTTTGGCCTTGACGCAGTTGCTCACCGCTGGTTTTCAGCACGTCGAGCAGGTACTTCAGTCGCTCTTGGTTGCCAAGGATGGTGAGGAAACTTTGGAGGATCTGGGCGATGGTCTGGTTGTCGTACCGCTCCATCTGGACCTCGTTGCGCTCAAGGTTGAGTCGGTTTTGCTCGATGGTGTTGTTGATCTGTCCGCCTTGATAAATGGTGACGGAGGTGCCAACGCCTACATTGCCTGACGAGGACCAACCGTTTTCGTTGTTGGAAATGTTCTGTCCAAAAGAGGCGCTGAGGTTGGGCAGGCGTTGCAGTTTCGATTGCTCGTAGGTGGCTTCGAGCGATTTTCCTGTCAGTTGCATGGACTTCCGCTCGTAGCTGTTGGCAAAGGCGAAACGGATGCAGTCCTCAAAGGTGAACTGGTAGGCAGCGCTTTCCTGTGCCATCATGGCGCAGGAAAGCATCATGGTTAATGTGAATAGGATTATTTTTTTCATATCACAAAATTAACAAAAACAGTGTTCTGAATATTGTATGTCATGGACGAAATGGAAAAAATCGGGTTTGAATGAGGATTATTCCATTTTATTTTGTACGTTTGCGCTTTGATAACTATTTAAACAACCTATTAAAATTGTAGTATCATGAAGATTTGTAACAAGTTCTTTGCTGAATTGTTCGGCACATTTGTTCTGGTTTTCGGTGGTTGCGGTACCGCAATCTTCGGACATGTCGGTTTCCTTGGCGTGGCTATCGCCTTCGGTCTTACCGTAGTTGCCATGGCTTATGGCATCGGTCACATCTCGGGTGCCCACCTGAACCCCGCCGTCAGCTTTGGTGTATTCGTCAATGGTCGTATGACCTTGAAAGAGATGCTTTGCTATTGGGCAGCTCAGCTCATCGGTGGTATTATCGCCGGTTTGCTGCTGATGGTGATCGCCAAGTCAGCAGGTATGACTCTTGGTACATTTGCTGCCAATGGTTACGGTGACTTCTTCAGCGCTACCGATGTGGCAGGCGGTTATCTGCAGACCAACTGCGGTGGTGCCTTCCTCGTTGAAGCTCTGTTGACCTTCGTGTTCTTGATGGTGATCCTCGGCGTTACCGACAGCCGTCATGAGAACGGTAAGTTCGGTGGCTTGGCCATCGGTCTCACCCTGGTGCTCATCCACCTCATCAGCATCCCGTTGACCAACACCTCTGTGAACCCTGCTCGTTCACTCGGCGTTGCCCTCTTCTCAGAGAACCCGCTGGCTATGCCTCAACTGTGGCTGTTCATCGTGGCTCCTCTCGTTGGCGCTTGCCTCGCTGGCCTTTGCTACAAATGCCTCGGCGGCTGCTGCTGCAAGAAATGTGAAAAGTAATTTTTGAGACTTAGAAAAGCCCCGCCTCGCGGGGCTTTTTTTTGTTATGGCGGGTATCTACATCCATATTCCTTTTTGTAACTCCAAATGCGCCTACTGTGGGTTTTACTCCATCCCTTCACAAAAGCGCAAAGCCGAGTTTTTGGAAGCCCTGAAGCAGGAGATGGTCTCCCGTAAGGATTACCTTCACGGTGAGGCGGTCGAAACGATCTACTTTGGCGGTGGCACACCTTCTATATTAAAGGTGGAAGAAATCGAAAACCTGCTGGGCTTGATCCAAGAACATTACTGCGTAGAAGCCAACGCAGAGATTACGCTGGAGGCTAACCCCGACACGCTCTCGATGGAGTATCTACAAGTCTTGAGAGCCTTAGGCGTCAATAGGCTTAGCATTGGCATCCAGAGCTTTTTTGACGACGACTTGCGTTATCTGAGCCGCCGTCACGATGCAGGCCATGCCCGCCAATGCGTTCAGTTGGCCAAAGATGCCGGATTTGACAACATCAGCATAGATTTGATCTATGGCTTGCCTACCTCCAATGCCGATCAATGGAGCCGAAACCTCGACCTCTTTTTTGAGCTGGAGATCCCGCATCTTTCAGCATACGCCCTGACTTTGGAACCCAATTCCATCCTGACCAAACAGATCGAGATGGGGAAGACGCTCCCAGTCAACGAGGAAGATGCCGTACGCGACTATGAGGTGCTATGCCGCCGTGCTGCTGAAAACGGCTATCTTCATTATGAAATCTCCAATTTCTGTAAGCCTAGGAAACATTCCAGACATAATTCAAGCTATTGGTTCGGCATCCCATACGCCGGTTTTGGACCATCAGCCCATTCGTTTGATGGCACCTCACGCCAATGGAATGTGGCCTCATTGGAAAGGTATGGCGAATCAGAAAGGGAAGCGTTGAGCCCTGAACAAATCTATGACGAATATGTCATGCTCCGTCTACGCACCCTATGGGGCATCGACTTGAAATACATAAAACGCGAGATGGGTGAACGTTTTTCGGATTATTGCGAACGTCAGGCAGAGCCGCTGATTGCCGAAGGCCGCCTTTCTCGGACGCGTGAATTCCTTTATCTCAACGACGAGCAGATGCTTTTTGCCGACGGCGTGGCGGAAGCGCTTTTCTATTAAATCACTTTTTTTCTCCAGTCGGCCTTCCAGATGTAGAAGAAGGCAATGAGGCCCATGACGGTGTTATAGAAGCATTCGGCGGTCCAAACGGCGGCGATGGTCGATGTTTTGGTCATCAGATAGACGTAAAACACATACACGATGAGCACCCCAAACTCCAAGGCCATGGCTGCCGAAGTGTTACCTGTCCCAGAGACGGCTTCGAAATAGACCATGCCGACAGCACCCAAGACGGTCGCTACCGCAATGACATATACGGAAGGCACAGCAGCCGCTGCCAAGGCAAGGTCGTCAGTGTAGATCTGCAAGATCAGCTGAGGGATGATGGAAGTGATGACGGCTAACACTAAAGAGCAGAGTGCGCCGTTCTTGACGACTTTCCAGAGCATGGCCATCACCTCGTCACTCTTGCCCTCGCCGATGATGCGGCTGGTCAGGGTGTTGGCCGTTGCCGCAAAGGCGAAGCACGGGATGATGAGAATCATATAGGTGCTTCTCACCACCGAAGAGATGCCGATGGCTGTCTCGCCCATCTTCTCGATGAGGATGAAGAAGGCAAACCAGGCCCCGAAGGAGAAGAGTTTTTGCATCATACAGGGGAAGGCCACCTTCAGGAGGTTGCCCATCAGCTGGGGCTGGAGCTTATGCCAGCGGAACATGCCGTACTCTTCGTGAGGAACGGTGATGAAAGTATAGATCCAGAAGAAACAGAAGGCGGCGATTTCAGCCAGCAGGGATGCCAAGGCGGCACCACCGATGCCCATCTGTGGGAGATTGCAGTGGCCAAAGATCAAGCACCAATCGAAGAAAATGTTGACCACCGCCATGAGGATGGTGGAATAGGTGATGACTTTGGTGTTGCTGATGCCCACGTAAAACGAGCGGAATAGGTAGTTGAACACCACGAAGATGATGCCGAAGTGCCTAAATTTCAAGTATTGCATCGAAGCGGCATAAATCTTTTCCGAATCGATGATGATATGCATGAGGCCGCCGCTAAAGAAATGTAGCAAGCAGAATAGACAGACTCCCAGTACCAACACAAACAAGGCTCCGTGCTCGAAGACCACGCCGATCTTTTTGAAGTCACCCTCGCCAAAACGTCGTGCGATGAAAATCTGAATGCCGATGGCGAAACCCATGGCCAGGGTGGTGAACACGAAGTAGAACAACCCTGCCATCATGGAAGCGCTTAGCTCGATGGTGCCAAGATGCCCTAAAAAAGCCGTATCGGTAAACGTGATGATGGTTTGCGCCAGGTTCCCCAACATGATGGGGTAGGCGATACGCCAGATTTCACGGTTGGTAATAGAAGTCTTCATCATGGCTTAGTATCCTATGCGGCGGTAAAGCATGGAACTCTCGCTCCATTCCAGTTGGTCGGTATCGGCTTTGACGACGAGGTTGCTCGATGTGTCGCTGCTGTTGAAGATGCGTAGTTGGGCAATTTGAGCTACAGTGCTGGCCAGCAGCTGGATGGTGCGGGCGTTGACCGGATAGTTCTGACGGTTTTTGTAGATCTGGTCGATGCATCTGTCGATGACATCCTTGGCTTCGGGTTCGATGTCCAGGTTGAATTGCTTCTTCAGCAGATAGCTGAAAATCTCCTTCAGCTCGGCAGGCTGGAAGTCTTCGAACACAAGGATGTGGTTTGATGGCACCACGCCATGTTGCATCAGGTTGCGCACTACGGCATCGCGGTTGTCGTTGGTGCGGGCAATGACGACGGCGATGTTCATGTTTAGCTCCTTGCGTTTGTTGTCGATCCAGAACTGCAGGAAATCCGTGTTATAGTTGCTGTAGTTGGGTGAGTCGAGGTCAAGGAAAAGCATGCCGTCGGTGGCTTTCAACAGAGCTTTCTCCACGATGGCCATCGGGTTATTGGCGTTGGCAAACTCTTCGATGTTCAACGTGCAGAAATGGTTGGTAGGCAGCAGGCTGGCGCCTTGCATGATACGGCAAAGGATCTCAGCCACGGTGCTCTTGCCCGAGCCTGTATTGCCTAAGAAGTTCCATGTCATGTAGTTGCCTGCCATCGGGGTCTTGTTGACGAAGCTGGCGTGCAGCATCACTACGTAGTCGCGCAGCGCTTTCTTCACGTTTTCCAGTCCGGCGAGTTCGTCCAGCTGTTCCAGGGCATCGTCGATGATGGCGCTGTCCCAAGTTCGCATCTTCATGCGATCTTCCACTTCCGGGATGTCGGCCTCGGTAATGGTGACCAAGTCTTGTGCCGTGACGCTTTCAGCAGGCATCTTGTAGAGACGGTCGCTGACCGAAGGGATGATCTTGGTGGTCAGCAGTCGGGTGATGAAACGTCCGTTGCCGAAATGTTCGTCCTTGTTGTTATAGGCGTTGATGACATATTGTGTCAGCTTCTTCTCGGCTTCGGGCGTGATCTTGTATTGCTCCTTCTTCATGACGAAGCCGCCGATTTTCATCAGCTGTTCAGGCGTATAGTCGTTGAAGTGGAACAGGTAGGAGAAACGTGATTTCAGTCCAGGATTCGATTGCAGCAGGTGCTCCATCTCGACGGTGTAGCCGGCCAGGACGACGATCATGTTAGTCTGCTCCATGCTTAGGTAAGTGAGCAGGGTCTCGATGACGCGATGTCCAAAGTCGCGGCGGTCAGGATCGTTGGTGAACAGGTTGTAGGCCTCGTCGATGAAGAGCACGCCTCCAGCGGCGCTCTTGATGGCGTTGAGGGTGTTCTTCTCGGTGTCGCCGAGGAACTGGCCTACCAGCTTGGAACGGTCTACCTCTACCAAATGGCCTGACGACAGCACTCCCATGCCGTAGTAGATCTCGCCGATGAGCTCAGCCACGGTGGTCTTGCCAGTGCCGGGGTTGCCTGTGAAGACCATGTGCATCGGTGGCATGTGGTTGAACAAGCTTAACTCCATGCGTCGCCTGTTCAGGTTCACCAAGCTGGCGTGTGCCATGATGCTTTGCTTGATATTCTCCAGACCTACGAGCGATTCAAGTCGTTCGATGGCCTTTTTTGGGTCGCGGTGGCGAATCTTTGGGATGTCGTCGCTGGTGATGGTAATGGCCGCTTCCTTGTCTTCCTGAACAGCTTGGCCGTTTACCACGCGCTGGATGAGCGAGGGCAGCACCTTGTCGTCGATAGTGCGGTGAGCCAGATGGATGTTTCCGAAGTCGTTTCCGCGCATCTTGTGCTCATAGCTGAAATAATTGAACAGCTCATGCTGGGCTCCTTCGCTGAAACGATAGCCGTGTTCTTGCGCATAGTTGACCGCGATGTCAGTCAAGGTCTTGGGATCGAAATCCTCGAAATGGAACTTGTTGATGAAGATCTCTTTGGCTGCTTGGCAGGAGTTGATCAGCTGGATCATCTCGTCGCGAGGACCCGAAAGGACTACGGTGACGGTGGGTTCGGTCTTCAGCTTGTTGGCCAAAATCTCAATGCCTGTCTGCGACAGCAAGCCCTTCATGCCCAGGTCTTCAGCGCCGCTGATGTAGATAAGGCTATGGCGGTTATCCTCGATGGTGTTGCCGATGGGGGAGAATCCCGAGCTGGGGTCGAACATCTGTATGGCCGGTATCTCAACCCAAATCTGGGTTTCGCTCTCGATGGCTTTCAAGACATTGAATAGCTGTTTGGCAGCTGAGCGCTTTCCGGTGCCGCTGTTACCGGTGAACAGATAACCGTAGCGGCGGGTATGCCCGACGTTTTCGTTGACTTGCTCCTTGAAGACCCGCTTCTTTTCAAGCAGGTTCAGATAGTCTTCGAACGGTTTCGGCATCTGGCCTTCTTTATCGCTGGCTACCTCTTTGCTGATCTGTTTGAGTTTTTCGCTGAGTTCCATAAGTGTTTGTTCATTAGTGTCGCGCATTTCCTTGACATATTTGCCCTCGTAGCGTTGGATCAAGTCCTTCGCTTCGTCGACCAATTCGCGGGAGCGATTCACATCGAACAATTCGTTCAAATAGATTTTCGCCATCCACAACGAGAGGAATACACGGTCGTTGAGGCAGTTCTCTCTGCCTTCTTCGGTAAGATTTCCTTTCTCAAGATTTGACTTCTTGATTTGGTCGATCGCATCCAATAACGGCAACAGTTTCAAAGGCTGCAGCTTATCGTGATTTTCGACGATGTAGTCGTTAAGAATGTCTTCTCGGTCGCTGTTGGATTTGGATTTGATCCTTTCCAGCAACTCGTCAGCGGGAAGTTCGTTCCAATTCATGTATTAGGAAGATTATCTGTGAAGCTTGGAATTAAGAAGATCCAACTCGTCTTTTGCATCGCCACCAAATACGACAAGCAATAAAACGAGAATTACCATCCAGATGGTGATCCACAATGGGACTAAAATCCGGAATCTAGAGTGCTTTTTCTTGTGATGGAAGTAGTTCATACCCAGCCAACTGCCGAGACCTCCACCAAGTCGAGCTGTCCAAAGCAAAACCCATACGGGAATTCTTCGTTCGTGGTTGATGGCGCGATTTTTATCTACACCATAGAGTACGAAGGCTATGATATTGATTAGAAGGATGTATGCAACGATAATATAGGTTGTAATCATGGCCTTGCGTCATTTATGAATAAAAAACCCCGCTTTTGGCGGGGTTTGTGGAGCATAACGGAGTCGAACCGATGACCTCTTGCATGCCATGCAAGCGCTCTAGCCAACTGAGCTAATGCCCCCTTGCTTGCTTAATGCGCTGCAAAAATAGAACTTTTTTCGGACATGCAAGAAAAAAAACAAAAAAAATTCAAATTGATTCGAAAAACGGAGGTTTGTGATTATCTTTGTAGCCACTATGAAAACAATCAAAGACATCTACAAAATAGGTATTGGCCCATCGAGTAGCCATACCATGGGACCGCAGAAGGCGGCTCAGATCTTTAACGACTGTTATCCGGATGCTAATAGTTATGAGGTGACACTTTACGGCAGCCTCGCCGCCACAGGCAAAGGCCACATGACAGATTGGGCTATCCTCAACACGTTGAAGGCACCCGCTGAAATCGTTTGGAAACCTGATGTAGTGCTGCCTTTCCATCCCAACGGCATGTTGTTTAAGGCTTTGAATGATAAAAAAGAGGTCGTTGGCGAATGGACTGTGTTTAGCATCGGAGGAGGCGAATTGGCCGAGGATGGTCAACGCAACGTGTCGGTCGATGTGTATCCCATGGATAAGATGACGGATATCCTCGACTGGTGTGAGCATACGGGCCGAACCTATTGGGAATATGTGTATCAATATGAGAACCAGCAGGAGGTGGAGGACTACCTGATGGAGGTCTGGCAGGTGATGAAGGCTGCTGTGGAACGCGGACTCCAGCAGGAAGGCGTGTTGCCTGGACCGTTGCATCTGTCACGCAAAGCCGCCATGTATCATGTGAAGGCCAAAGGCTATTCGCATACCCTGCAGAGCCGTGGATTGGTTTATTCATATGCCCTCGCCGTCTCCGAGGAGAATGCCTCGGGCGGCAGAATCGTCACCGCACCGACTTGTGGCTCCAGCGGCGTGATGCCTGCCGTGTTGTATCACCTCTCCAAGAGCTACGATTTCAGTGATACCCGCATCATCAGGGCTTTGGCTACGGCGGGATTGGTGGGCAACATCGTCCGCACCAACGCTTCCATCTCGGGTGCCGAGGTGGGTTGTCAAGGTGAGGTGGGCGTGGCTTGTGCGATGGCCGCGGCGGCTGCCAACCAACTCTTCGGAGGCAGCCCGGCTCAGATAGAATATGCCGCTGAGATGGCACTGGAACACCATCTTGGCATGACGTGCGACCCTGTGTGCGGCTTGGTGCAGATCCCTTGCATCGAGCGTAACGCCTACGCCGCTGCCCGCGCCCTCGATGCCAACATCTATTCCACCTTTACCGATGGTCATCACCGCGTGTCGTTCGACAAGGTCGTGGCAACCATGAAGCAGACAGGCAAAGATCTGCCTTCGCTGTATAAGGAGACCTCGCAAGGTGGACTGGCACTTGATTATGAACAAATGAAATAAAACACGTTATGAAGAAATTTGCAGTAGTTTTAGCTGGATGCGGCCATAAGGACGGTGCTGAGATCAACGAAGCCGTCAGCTTGTTGCTCGCTATAGATCAACATCGTTGTGAATACCAATGCTTTGCCCCTGATCGCCCACAGGCAGAGGTAATCGACCATCTTGCCGGAAAGAAGGTGTGTAACGCCAAGCGCAACATCATGTCGGAAGCTGCTCGCATTGCCCGTGGTAATGTCCTTCCGTTGGAGGCTTTCAAGGCTGAAGATTTTGATGCTTTGTTCTTCCCTGGTGGTTTTGGAGCAGCCAAGAACCTCTGCGATTACGCTTTCAAAGGTGCCGCCATGGAAGTGCAACCAGATGTGGCTCGTGTGATTTTAGAGATGCATGCCGCTAAGAAGCCTATTGGAGCCCAATGCATTGCTCCTGTGATGTTGGCTAAGCTGATTCCTGGTGTTTGCGTCACTTTGGGCGCTGAGGGTACGCCTGTTACCGATGAGGTGCGGAGTTGGGGCGCTAATCACGTGCAGACCGAGAACGGTGACGTGTGTGCCGACAATGAGAACCTGGTGTTCACCACGCCGGCTTTCATGCTTGACGCTACGTTGAAAGACATCTATGATGGCGCCTACAACATGGTTGAGGCGGTAATCGATTGTCTGGAAGGAAAGAGATAATAAAAGGGATTTGATTAAAAAGAAACGTCCGATTCAAAAGAACCGGACGTTTCGTGTTTTTGGAGTGATTGATTACCAAGCGAAGAGCGGATAGTCCTTCATCATCTTGTTGACCTCGGCCTTGACGGCGTTGATCTTAGCGTCTGGAGCGGTCTTAGCGACTGGGTCGATAGCACCGATGACGTCATCAATCATTTCAACGATGAGAGGCATCTTGTCTTCCTTCAGGCCACGGGTGGTGATGGCGGGAGTGCCAACACGCAGACCTGAGGTGAGGAATGGTGAACGGCTGTCGAACGGCACCATGTTCTTGTTGACGGTGATGTCGGCCAGCACGAGGGTGTTCTCCACCATCTTACCAGTGATCTCCGGGAACTTGCCGCGGAGGTCGATCAGCATGGAGTGGTTGTCAGTACCACCGCTGATGACTTGATAACCCTTATCCATGAAGGCTTGAGCCATGACGGCTGCGTTCTTCTTCACTTGGAGGATGTACTCGAAGTACTCGTCGGAGAGAGCCTCGCCGAAAGCGACTGCCTTAGCGGCGATGACGTGCTCCAGAGGACCGCCTTGGATGCCTGGGAACACAGCGCTGTTGAGCAATGCGCTCATCATCTTCACTTCGCCCTTAGGAGTGGTACGGCCTTGAGGATCCGGGAAGTCTTCACCCATGAGGATCATGCCGCCACGGGGACCGCGGAGGGTCTTGTGAGTGGTGGTGGTGACGATGTGGCAGTAGTCCAGAGGATCGTTGAGGATGCCCTTGGCGATGAGACCAGCGGGGTGGCTGATGTCGGCCATCAGGATGGCGCCAACTTGATCAGCGATGTCACGCATGCGCGCGTAATCCCAGTCACGGCTGTAGGCTGAAGCCCCAGCCACGATGAGTTTAGGCTTGCACTCGCGGGCGATCTTCT
>JAEEGG010026669.1_pt1 | contig 11013 bp, 7 predicted proteins | sample 9134161 | NCBI WGS metagenome assembly JAEEGG01 (sample SAMN16246543, study PRJNA631951) | gut metagenome | biome: gut microbiome; feature: rumen; material: CR-attached | host: Bos | place: Iran: Karaj | collected 2018-10
TCCTCATACCTCAAAGGCGCAATGCGCCGACCCCATACCTCACACTTCACACCTTATGCCTCGTTCCCTTTGCATTTTTCTTTTGCTTTTTGCCCTTGCGATTCCCGCTGCTGCCGCAGATAAGCTCGACAAGTACGACAGCGCCTACGTGAGTACGCTGAACATGACCGATGCCGAAATTGCGGAAACTTACGGCATCGACTCGACCAAGCTGAACCAGGGCCCGACTCTCCAGGAACTCAACGAAGAAAATCCGAGCTATGTCAAGCGCGAATACAACCACCGCCAGCAAGTGATCGTTGGCAGCGTGGTGATGCTCTGCGTCGCCGTCGCCATGGTGCTCATGAACAACTACAACCCGAAACGATAAAATTTCCCAACCACCAACCACTATTTACTAATCACTATGTCCTACACAGACGAAGCAAAACAGAATTTCAAGGCCCTCTCCAAGAACCCGTATCCCGGCCGTGGCATCGTGCTCGGCACCAGCGCCGACGGCAAGTCCTACGTGCAGGTTTACTGGATTATGGGTCGCAGCGTGAACAGCCGCAACCGCGTTTTCGAAATGGAAGCCAAGACCGGCTTCATGAAGACGAAGGCTTTCGACGAGTCCAAGCTCACGGACCCGCACCTGATTATTTACTACCCGGCTCGCCACACCGCCGACGTGCAGATTATCACGAACGGCGACCAGACCGACACCATTTACGATGCCATCAAGCTCGGCGGCACTTTTGAAAGCGCTCTCGCTACCCGCCAGTACGAAGACGACGCCCCGAACTTCACGCCGCGCATCTCGGGCATCCACTACAAGAACGCCCAGCCCGCCGTGTACAAGCTCTCTATCCTCAAGAGCCGCAACAACTGTGAAGACGCCGGTTGCGAACGCATGACGTTTGAATTCGAAAAGGCTCTGCCGGGTCTCGGCCACTTTATCAGCACCTACGAAACCGACGGCAACCCGATTCCGTCTTTCAAGGGCTTCCCGCAGTTGATGCCGATTTTTGACAATGCCGAAGACACGCTCAAGAAGTACTGGGCTGCCCTCGACAAGGACAATAAAGTGTCGCTGATGGTCAAGTGGATCGACCGCAAGACCTTCAAGGCCAAGACCCTGATTGTGAATAAAAACAAGTAGCAACAAATAGTACCCAACGTCATTCTGAGAACGCTTGGCGTTCGAAGAATCCAGACAAGAATATTATGGACTGGATCTTTCGACTTCGCCCGAAGGGCTCCGCTCAGGATGACATTTCGGGTCGATTCGCCACAACGTTTCTTAGGATGTGGTGTTTTTAAATAAGGCGACTTCTTTATAGGAAGCCGTCCTTTTTATATTTGGAGGTGTCGTATTTGTGGGGTATAGAGTTTTAATGAGATGGATCTTTTTCATATTGCTGCTTTTACAGCTAGCCTTAATCGCCTGTTCCAATTCAGAATCGGCGTCCTCGGATGAAGATGCTCCTGAAGAAGTGGATGTTGTAATCCCTGTGCCAAGTGATAGTCTTTTACAAGACACACTCACGAGGGACAGCATAATTAAGGACAGTCTGCAAAAAGATAGCCTTGCACGTATAGACAGCCTCGCTCGAATAGACAGCCTGTTTAAGGCGCGCAATTTGCTCTTGATTCATGCGAAGGATTTGACCGTAGAATTAGGCACGGATTTGCCCGATGCGCGCGTGAACGAACGCCCGGCCATGAAGGTGAAATTCAATTACGATTTTTATATGTCCAGGCATGAAATCACCTGTAGCGAATTTAACGCCCTCATGAAAAAGGCGGCGGGCCTTGCGCTGGAATGTACCTCTGAATCGCTTCCGGCTGTAAATTTGACTTTTTACGACGCCGTACTTTTTGCAAACGAACGCAGCAAAAAAGAAGGCTTCGATACCGCTTATACTTATTTGGCAAAGTCCTTTGATTCCGAAAAGCACTGTATCAATCTCGAAGGGTTTGTATACCATCCTGAAATGGAATCGTACCATTTGCCGACCGAAGCGGAATGGATGCTTGCCGCACAATCGAACTGGGACGCCGAAAAGGCTTGGACCGCAGACAATTCCGAATACAAGTTACACCCGGTTTGTTCTAAGGCAAGCGAAGATGAACTCTGTGACATGATGGGCAATGCCCTGGAATGGGTGAACGACTGGCTTGGAATTTTTCGTGATACTCTCGTGACAAATTATGTCGGTTCGCCCGATGGGGGAGCGCTTGCGCAGCGTGTCGTTAAGGGCGGATCTTTCCGCAACCAGGCTTCTGCTATTTCTTTGTATTCCCGTGGCGATGTTTATTCGGTAACTTCTTCGACACGTGGTGATTATGTAGGGTTCCGCCTTGCTTTCGGCAAAATTCCAGATGCCTTATGGATGGGGAACTCGGGCCGCGTCGCTTCGAGCAGGATTACGCCGCTTGCGAATTCGTCGTCGGTATACGCCCATGCCAATACTTACAAGGCCAAGCTAGCCTTTAGAAACGATGTCTCCGGAAACCTGGCCTTTGTCGATTATTCGAACGGAACGTTGTCTGTTGTAGAAATCGTCGATTCGATCGATGTGTACCACCCCGATATTTCGCTAGACGGTAACCATGTCGCCTTTTCTACGATGTACGAAGGGCTTGACGGCAAGTCTGCTGTTTATGTCCGTGATTTGAACGAAGAAGGTTCAAACCTGGTGAAGCTTGAAGTCGAAAGTGCAGCCATTCCGCGTTGGCGTGTGCTTGAATCCGGCGATACCGCCATTGTGTATGTCACCAATGCGGCAAACAATAAAGACGAAGCCGCCTTCCGTTCGACTTCGACTTGGCAGGTGATTTTTGCAAATGGTAAATTCGGTACTCCGCAAAAATTGTTCGATGGCGCATTCCACGGGGGAATCAGTTCCGACGGCCGCTTAGCGGTTTCTGGGGCGCGACTTTTGCGTGCCCGCGTTTCGGAGCGTGATACGGTATGGTACAATGGCGAACAGGCCTGCAATGTTTCGCTTTCAAAGGACGGCTCTAATCGTACGTTGTTCCTGGATTTCGGCAGCTCTACGGGGCGTAATTTTGTTGGCGAAAGGTATTCGACTCACGGACGGCTTTTTGTGACGGATTCTTTGGGAAAGTTGATTCAGTCTGTCCGCGCACCGGCGGGCTACACGTTCGACCATACGGAATGGGCGGGTAACTTAAACCTTGTCGTCGCCACTCTTGTGAATACGAATGGTTCTCACCGCAAAATTGTATTGCTTGATTTGCAAGATTCTAGCTTTACGGAACTTGCCGAAGGCGAAGAACTTTGGCATCCGAATCTGTGGGTTTATTCGGAACCCGTTGTTGCAGAAGATCCTTCGATTGATGTCGATAGCGCCGGCGTCTATTTTACGCCACAGGGGGGTGCAGCAGCCGTTATTCTGCGTTATAAAATGGAACTCTTGTGGAAATTCAAGGATACGGCAAACGTTGCCATTCTCGGTTCTTCGAGGCCGCTAGATGGAATCGTGCCCCTCAGTTTAGATACATGCTTCTTTGCGCTCAACCTTTCCAATGTTCCGAACATGATGGCGACATCGGATTACCTGTTGACGAACTACGTGTTCCCGCATTTCAAGAAATTGAAATTTGTCGTAGTCTCCTTGGATATTGATTTGTGGTATCACCCTGAAACCGAAACGTACAATTTCTTCTCCCAAGAATATGAAAATTACCCCGGCTATGTTTATGACAGAAACCACGATTTCTGGAAAGAGGGCATGCCTAAGGAATTGGCCCGATTGACGGAGGAATCTTTGGGCCTAGATTTTTATCAGGAACGCTTTATAGAATCTCGTGGCTACAATTACGAGCCATCCGGTAATTGGGATAGTGCTCCTTTTGTTGAAAACGATAGCATGTGGATGACGGAACTTTCTGCGAATTATTACGCCAGTTTTGAGCATTTAAAGAATATTTTGCGTATAGCCGAAGAAAAGGGCGTCTTTGTCGTGGGCATTATTTTCCCGCAGAGTCCGGCTTTTAAAGAAACAGGCTCGTTTGGACGTTATGGAATCCGCCGAAGTGAAGCTCCGGCGTTGATCGAAGAAATAAGGACCCTGGAGCAGGAATACCCTCATTTCCATTTATGGGATGAAAATAAAATGGGGGAGCATGATTATACCGACGAAATGGCATCCAATGAGGACCATTTGAGTTACCCTGGCGCAATCCAATTGACGATGCGTCTTGACTCGCTGCTGAAGGTATTGAGTAAATAAGAGAAAAAGGGCGCTTTATTTTTCCACCACGTTCCCGAGGATGTGGTGGATTTTTTTGATGCCGTCGAATGCCGAGGGGCTACTGATGTAGTAGAAGATTTGCTCCACGAGCGCGTCGGTGTTGAAGTCGTAAGAGGGAATGCGCAGCAGGTAGCTTTCCATGGAGTTGTCGAAGGCGATGTAGGTCGGGCCGATGTTCGGTTGCGGGATTTCCATGTTGTTTTCTTCGACCATTTCCATGAAGATTCCCGCAACTTCGTCGTTCACGCAAATCCAGGGCATGTTGTTGCCGCTTTTCGCCTGGAATTCGAGGGCGCGTTCGGCGAGTTTCTTGAGCTTTTCCTTTTCGAGGCTTCGCGCCATAATTTCTACGGAGAGCTTTTCGACTTTCTTGCGTGCAATTTGTTTGTAATCCCAGGGGCTTGCGAATTCGGCGTCTACATAGGGGTGCACCACGAGTCCCGATTCTTCGAGACCGGTGAGGCGGTCCTTGGACCAGGAGCTGTTATGGTAAGGCGAAAAGTATCCGACTTCGGTCACGCCGAGGCCGAGTAGGTAGCGTCCGATTTCTTTGCCGGGGGTCTTGCCGAAGGTAGAGTTAAAGAAGGTCCAGTTGTCCTTGCGCATAAAACTGCGGGGGACGGCGTCGATGGGGTGTTCCCACCACACGGCCACGGGGAACTTGGCATCGGCGAAAAATGTCAGGAGCGGTCTGAAGTTCTGCACCAAAAGCGTCGAAAGTACCGCCCCTACGGCGTTCGGGTGTTCCGAAAGTTTGCAGGGCTTGCCGCTGCGGTCAATGAGCTTGCCCGAGGCGTCGTCTATGCCGAACAGGGTGAGCTTGTAATGGTTCTTACCGGCGGTCTTGTACACGAGTCGCAGAAAGTCCAGTTCGCGTTCACTTTCGGCGCTGAATCCACCCCAGCTGTTGCAGCGCGTTACGAAGATGAGTTCGCTGAGCGGTGCGTCGTCTTTCTTTTGCTGCTTGCGGTAGAAAAGGTATTGGCGGCCTTCCTTTTTCAGGATATTGCGTGCGACCTTTTCTTCGAGAAACTTACGGAGCGTCCCCTGCGACACGTTGTAGCGTGCGGAGAGTTCCTTAGAAAGCGGAAGCGGCTGCGAGGGTTTCAGGTAGCCTTGCGCAAAGTCGCGCTCGAAAGCCTTGGCGAGCTTTTCGGAGACTGTCTCATGAACGTAGGGAACCTTGGTCCGCAGGGGAGACGTACCCCAGAAACAGCCCTTTCCCTGGATTTTGCAAATTTTTCCGGCGGATTCAAGATCGGCGAGCGCCGCCTGCACCGTGCCCGACGAAGCACCGAAGCTCTTGATCATGGTACGCACCGACGGGAGTCGGTCGCCCTCGGCGAGGTTCATGTCGAGCAAAGCCTTGATAATCCGCTGTTTCATGAGGATTAATATAATAAATGTCGCTAGAACGGGAGATCCCCGCCTGCGCGGGGATGACGAAACAGGGAATGCTGCGCTGGATCCCCTCCCTTCGGTCGAGGATGACAAAAAAGACCTGCGCAGGGGAGGTTCCTGCGCAGGCCGGGGTTGTTTGGGGTTGGATGAATTTCTAGAAGTTGAAGTCGACCTGGTAATTGGCCTTGTTGTTCGGGTTCACGTGAACGCCCTTGGCATTGACGGTGCCGCGGATTTCCTTGTTCTGGAGCTTTGCGCGGTTCGTGAGAATACCCTGGGTATCGCTGCTAGAGCTCGACTGAATGTTTTGTTCGCTTTCGCTGCTAGAAGACTGCTGCTGTGTGCCGTTGGTGAATTCGGCGTCGCCAGCGGCATCCTGAGGAACCTGACCGTTGAAGCTTTCTTCTCCCTTCTTTGTAAGGGCGAGGATAACCATGCCATCTTTCGGGTAAATGTTTTTCGAGCTAATGTAGACGCGGTTCTTGTCAAATGTCCAGTTGCCCTTGAGCCAACGGGCGGTGTTGAAATCGTCAAAGTTGTCAGCCCATTCGAGCGTGAAATCGCTGCCGTTAGGACCTTCGCCCGGAGTGTAGTTATAAACTTTAACCCAGTTGATGAACTGGTATACCGGCAAAATGGCGTCGTTCCACGGACCGACCCAGCCTGCATCTTCATGAGACCAGAGATTGAATCGCAGTCCCTGTTCTTTTTTCTTTAAGTCTTCGACCTGGTTCTTGTCATTTTGGCCATTTACGGTCCTGCGGACTTCTCGGCCGTCAATTGACCAGGAAACATAATTCGGAGTCCATTCCATGGCGTAGGTATGGAATGATTCGTTTGAGGCTGGCGAAATCACGTGGCTAGGATCGGCACTTTGAATCTTGGTGTTTTCACCAGGACCGTATCCTGTAATGATGTTGGACTGGAATTTACCCGGATCCTTACCGAGAATTTCGATGTCGACTTCGACCCACGGTTCCGGGGCGCCCAGGTAGGAGTCGTTGTGGTAGAGGAACATGGAGCTGACCGTGCCGGAGCCTGCGGCCATTTTCATGCGGGCTTCGAACTTACCGTACATCCAGGTCTGTCTTGTATAGAGCTCGGCGCCGGTATAATCTCTGTCGTCTATAGTTTGTGCCATAGTTGCTACCGCCGCGATTGCGAGTACGGAAAGAGTCGTTTTAAGATGCATTATGCCTCCGATTAACACATCCACATCACCGGTAATGAATTTATAAAGAAAAAAATGACACTGCAATATCTGTAAATGTCATAATGTTAAAAGTGTATCAACCGAACTATGAAAAGGGAGAAGTCTCTCCCTGATTTCAGCCCCGATTATTGTTGCAGAAGCAATCCAATACTGAATGAAATCGGGGCTTCCATCACCCTTTCGCCTAGGGGCTCCGCCCCTAAAACCCTAGAATTCGGGGAAATTTTTTGCTTAAAGATCCAGCGTTTCCTGCACAAATGTTTCGGCGAGTGCTTTCGGAATGCTCTTGTGGAACATCTCGTAGGCGGTGCGCGTGGCGGTACGGCCACGCGGCGTTCGCGCGAGGAGCCCCTTGCGGATCAGGTACGGCTCATAGACTTCTTCGAGGGTGTCCGGCTCCTCGCCGAGCGCGGCCCCGATGGTGCCAAGCCCCACGGGGCCACCGCCGAATTTGTCGATAATCATCGAAAGAATCTTCCGGTCCATAAAGTCGAGGCCTTCTCCGTCGATTCCAAGCATTTCAAGCGTCTTGGATGCCGACATCAGGTCTATGACTCCGGTGCCGCGAACCTGAGCAACGTCCCTGCAGCGCCTGAGGACGCGGTTTGCAATACGCGGCGTTCCGCGACAGCGCCCGCTCAAGAGCTTGGCGGCATCTTCTTCGAGCCCGACATTCAAAATCTTCGCGCTTCGCATCAAGATGCTCTTGATGTCTTCGTCGTCGTAAAGTTCCAGACGGTATTGGAGGCCGAAACGGTCACGCAGCGGGCTAGTCAAGAGTCCGCTTCTGGTAGTTGCGCCCACCAGCGTAAAATGCTTGAGCGGCAGGTTCACGCTGCGGGCGGCTGGCCCCGAGTCCAGCATGATGTCGAGCCGAAAATCTTCCATGGCGGGGTAGAGGTATTCTTCTACCACGCGGTTCAGGCGGTGAATTTCGTCGATAAACAAAATGTCGTTTTCTTGCAGGCTAGTCAAGAGCCCGGCGAGGTCGCTAGCCTTTTCGAGGACGGGGCCGCTCGTAATATGGATGTTCACGCCCATTTCCTTGGCGATGATTCCCGCCAAAGTGGTCTTGCCAAGACCCGGAGGTCCGCAGAACAGGCAATGGTCCAGCGCGTCGCCACGGTGCTTGGCCGCTTCTATGGCAATCGAAAGACTTTCCTTGATGTTTTTCTGTCCGGTAAACTCGTCAAGGCTTGGCGGACGGAGCGTACGTTCTACATCGCTTTCGTCGCCCGTTCGACGTTCTGGAGAAATAATGCGCTGGTCGTCCATATTTTTTCGATTGTCATGCCCGCGAAGGCGGGCATCTCCTATTTTTAAAGGTACTTCAAGGCCTCAGGGATAAGTGCTGCGGCATCGGCTGTATCTCCCAGAATTTCGGCGGCCTTCATTACGGCCTTTTCGGCTGCGGGGTCCTTCACGCCGAGAGTATGCAGGGCAAGAACGGCCTCCATCTTTGCACCCGTAAGCGCTCCCATTCCGGTAATTCCGGAACCTTCCACGTCGCCGAGTGCCTGTAGCATGGCCCCCGCTTTCTCTTTCAGGGAGAGCACCATCTGTTCGCAGGTCTTTTTGCCGAGCCCCTTGATTTTGCCGAGGGCGCTCTTGTTGTCGCTTGCAATCATGTTTAAGAGGTCGGCGGGGGAGCTTCCGCTCAGAATGCGCTGGGCAAGCTTGGGGCCCACACCGTTTACGTCGAGCAGCATGATAAAGGTATCTTTTTCCGTCTTGTCGGCAAATCCGAAAAGCGTCATGGAATCTTCGCGAACCACGAGGTTCGTGTATAACGTGATTTCAGCCCCTTCTTCAGGGAGCTTGCCCGCTGTGAATGCCGAAATGTTGATGCCGTAACCGACACCCGCACATTCTACAACGACAAACGTAGGTGATTTCTGTACCAGAATGCCTCGGACCTGCTCGATCATAACTAATTCCTGAATTGCTCTTTTGTGCTACTGCTCAAAAATACACTTTTTTATGCGCTCTGTCAAGTCAAACCGTATTTTTTACGCAAATTTACAGAAAAACTGCGTTCCTGCTGACTTTTCGCTGCGATTTTGGCTCTGGCTCTGTCCTATATTTAAAAAGAACGGAAATCACCCCTTCATTAGTCTATTTTTAGAAATGGGTAGGAGATGGGCAACCCGCTGGCTCGGTAGCGCCCGACGCAGTGCATGACATTGGGACCCATCTCCTTCAACCCAGGACCCCGAACAAGTATGCTGGCAAATCTCTTATGCCGAATACCTTTGGACAATGGGGCGTGGGGTGATTACCCGTCAATAATATAGCAAAGGAAACTCGAAATGGAAACATGGGTTGGCATAGATATCTCTAAGGACTCGTTTGACGCAGCATGGTTGTTGGACGGAAAAAAGAACCACCTGAAACTGGAAAACAATGTTAAAGGCTTCAAGCGTCTCTTGACAGAAGTGCCGACGGAGTCTCATTTTGCAATGGAGGCTACAGGCGAATATCATCTGAACTGCGCAAGATACCTATCCAGTTGCGGAAAGCCGGTCGCAGTCTTGAACCCATTTGCAGTAAAGATGCATATGCAGAGCGATCTAAGGCGCTGTAAAAACGACAAGGCGGACTCTTATTCGATTGCGAAATTTGCCGCAGAAAAGAAAACCGATTGCTGGACTTGTCCGACAGACGATGAAATAAAGCTAAAGCATCTTGACGCCGTTGTGGACGGCCTGCAGAAACAGATCCGTCAAAGCAAGAACATATTGCACTCTCTAACACAGGTCAGTCTGCGAGATGACTTGGCGGTATCCATAATCAAAAAGACTATCTCCGGTCTTGAATCCCTTATGGAACGGGCTCGAAGCAGACAACTAGAGATTATCGAAGCGAACAAGAAAGAGGAAGTTGCCTTGGCGTGCTCCATTCCCGGAATCGGTCTAGAAACATCGCTAAAGTTCTTTACCCACGTAGGGGACGTCAATCGTTTTGAAAGCTCCAGAAGCCTGATATCATGGATTGGTTTGACACCTCGGAATGCCCAATCAGGGACAAGCATTCACAAGAACGGATGCATTTCAAGAATGGGCTGCACTAGGTTGCGAGGACAATTCTATATGTGCGCTGTTGTCGCTATAAAGTACAATCCCGATTGCAAGGCGTTCTATAACCGATTGAAGGAATCTGGCAAACCCAGCAAGGTAGCCTTGATTGCAGTTGCAAACAAGTTGATTCGTCAACTTTATGCGGTGCTTACAAAAAAAGAGGCCTATGTACCAAATTTTTGTACAAAAGCCTCTTGACATTTAATACAGTATGTCATGCCCGTGCAAGCACGGTCGCGACTCTCGCCTTACGCATTTGTCGCCAAAACACTCCACCACTCTGTGCTAATTCGTTCTTCTTTGACTTTGAAGCCGGCTTCTTCGAACCACTTGAGGATATAATCCTTTTCGGTGAGAAGCTGTCCCGAGATAATCAGTTCACCGCCGGCGGCAAGCAGGTCTTCGATGTCGTCGCGAAGCGGCCAGAGTTCGCTGCGGATCATGTTGCAGAGAATGACATCGAACTTCGCGCCATCCTTAAACGCATCCAGGAATCCGAGGATGCAGTCGCTTTCCTTAAAGCCGTTGCGTTCAAAGTTTTCGGCAATGCAGGGGATGGTGAGCGGGTCAATTTCAGTACCGACAGCGAGCTTTGCACCCAAGCGGCGGGCGTACATCGCGAGAATTCCCGTTCCCGTTCCAATGTCGAGCACCGTCTTGCCGTTGAAATCGACCGATTCCATAAGGGTGGCGCAGCTGCTAGTGGTATCGTGTTCGCCAGTACCGAAAGCGGTTTTCGCCTCGAGTTCAAGCACCACGGCCTTCGGGTCGTCGGGAGTAAATTCCACCCAGGGCGGGCGCACCCACAGATGCGGAGAAACAGACACGGGCTGGGCACGGTCACGCCACCACTTGTCCCAATCCTTAGCGGGTTCGTCACTCAGCGTAAAATGGTACTGCGGAAATTCATTTACGATACGGTCTCGTTCGGCCTTGTCACCGGTATAGAAACAGAAGTCCGTGCGGCCCTCCTCTTTCGGGTCCAATTCTTCGAGCGTAGCCACACCTGCCTCGAAAAGCAGGTAGCTCGCGATTTCAAATTCTTCGGCGGGGCAGTAGC
>JAEEGG010026673.1_pt1 | contig 11013 bp, 12 predicted proteins | sample 9134161 | NCBI WGS metagenome assembly JAEEGG01 (sample SAMN16246543, study PRJNA631951) | gut metagenome | biome: gut microbiome; feature: rumen; material: CR-attached | host: Bos | place: Iran: Karaj | collected 2018-10
TGGCCTTTGACAAGTCGGTGATAAATGGCGATTCAAAGTTCTGACCGTCGTAAATCACATCGGTAATAGGAAATAGACTGTCAAAAGCTTCGTTGTTACGGATTCTATATCATGAGCGGTCGAAAGATGTTTTAGGTATCGTCTGTTCCTATTGGCTATCTAGTGCTTTTATGGGATCCTGTTTCTCACAGCCTGCATGGCTTTCTTATATTCTGGTCCACAGGTTTTAATCGCAACGTTGAGGTCGATAACCCAATCCTCCAGCTGGAGCTTGAAGCAGAACTTCGCGTCAGAGTATCCAATGCCGTTCATTTTTTTATATATCATGATGAGCATGGCCGTAATGAGCGTCATGTAGAGTATGACCTTGATGCCGTTATCACTTGTTGAGAGAAAATGTGAGAAAGACAATTCCTGTTTCAAGAAACGGTAGAAAACCTCTATGTCCCACCTTCTCCTATATGCCTCGGCTATCTCTTGCGGCTTGAGCTGGAGTTTCCCTGGAGCGTTGGTGACATTGGTTATGAAGTACACATCCTGCTCGGTTTTCTTCCTGTTGGTTCCGCCGGGTGACTTTCTTGCCGTGTCCGTAAGTTCCTTGAACCTTGCCTTCACCACTCGGAATTCCTGGGGGTCTTCCTCGTGCTCTTTATTGTAAAGGTGTACTATCACGTCATCCACCAGCTCCAGTTTGCCGAGGTCTCTGTCCGTATCTTCCGTCATGAGGCTGCGAACAACCTTCATCTTCCTGTTCGTGTTGATGCGGCCTACGAACACGGCATCAGCCTGGCTTACCTTCTTGTAGTTATCCAGTGCCATGAGTCCACGGTCGAAGACGTACAGGTTCTGATGGTTTTTGTCTTTCTTTATGAGGCCATCCAGCACCTTGGGCATTGCCCTGTCCTCGCTCAGGTAGGTCGGTTCGGAGAGCGCCTCGGCAAGCTTGGCTGCAAAGCCGTCGTAGGCCATCGTGTACTTGATTTGCTTGCGGCCGTCCTTCCCCTCGGCCTTGCGTCCGACGGTGAAGCCCTCCTTCAGCTTGTTGCAGGTCTCGGCCACCATCGAACTGTCTATGCGGACAAGGTACATGTCGCGTATCTCCTTCTCTGTGCAGAGCGACGACAGCCTCTCGTAGAGCAGTTCATAGGACTGCTCGAAGAATTCAAGGTTTATCGTCGACAGGCGTGTGGATATGGAACTGCGCGTGACCTTCATGTCGACGGAGAAGTTGAACAGCGACTTGAACTGCTGGCTGGCAAATACGGACTCCAGCTTGCGCTGGCTCAGACGGTCGGCACACAGAAACGCGTATACCAAAAGATAGAACAGACGTTCGCCCTTAAGCACTTTGGCGCAATAGTCTACCTTCGTGTCCCTGGCAAGTTTGGCCAGCATCTCGTCAGGTATCATACGCAGAACTGACGGTGCACTCACTTTCAATTTGTCTAACTGCATAACTTTGGCTTTATTTCATGAATCAGATGCAAAGGTAGTCAGTTAGAGGCAAATGTGCAATAGCTGTTAGCATTGTTTAACCCTGCCTCCAAATGTTCCGAAAAGGCTATCTTCACGTCAAGGCATTGGGTGGGGCTCAATGTACTCCCGTATAGTGTGGGGGACTTTTACCCGAACTGTGACCGCATTATCAAGCTAAAGCATATGCCGCAGCGTCGGATGGAAATATGCACATACACGTCCCGTGTTTGGCAAAAACGGCGATTTGGACAATGCCATTTTTGATGTTTTGATTATTTAACAATCTGACATTGAAGATATTGCAATCTTTCGACCGCTCATGATTCACAATCGCACGACAGTTACCCGTGTAGCTGTAGTACACCACCAGCGTCTTGCCTGCGTTGACGGCTTTCACTCCCGTTGACCAGCTGAACAGCATCGCTGCTAAAATGATAAGAAAATGTTTCATACCTCTAAAGATTTTTTTTCGACTGCAAAGGTACGAACATTATCTTATATAGGCATTACATATATTGGCTGATTATATACCAATTTCGCAGAATGTGTATAAATGAAGCAAGAAGGCATACCATTATTATCATGATTATGCCTTCTTTGAATGAGCAGAGTGGGAACTTATTCCCCTGTTTGTTGCTTCATCCCTTCAAGGAACTTCTGCTGCAGCTGTAGGGCCAGCTGGTTCTCGGGATTCAGCTTCAGTGCCTTCTCATAGTTCTGCATGACGTCGATGTAGTAGCGCTGGCCGTTTTGAGCCGGATTCTGCACGATGCGCACCATGTAGAGGAATCCGCGAAGCGTGCAGATGTCGGAAAGGGTGTGGTTAAGCGCGCTTTGATCGGGAGCGAGGTCGGCGTGCTTCATCTGCTCCATCTTTGTGATGATCTGCCCGGCTTCGCTCAGAAGGTTTTCTGTCTGCGGGGCGTGCGGATTCATCACGGCGAAATTGAGCATCTGCAAGGCCATCTGCTGCTTGGGCATGATGCTGTCAGGAAACATTGCGTCGATGCGCTTCAGCTCGGCGATGCAGTTGAGAAAGGCCTCTGCAGTATTGGCGCCTTCTCCGGTAGAGTGGGAGAGTTTGCCTAACGACTGCCCGATGAGTGACTGCATGGATGGCTGCTGAGCCTGGATACTTACTGATGCCATCATGAAGAGGGCGACTGCTAACATACGATGTTTAAAAGTTTGAAATGTCATAAGCTTTATTATTTTTAAGTGAAACAAATATGCCGATGTACAGGAAACGGTCGCGAGATGACACGACGGGACTTCCATCCGAGTCGTAGCGGAAGATGTTGGTGCGACCAAGAATGTTGCTGAGCGAAGTATAGACGATGACCTTAGGACTCAGCAGATAGGTGAGGTTCACGTCGATGCTGTTGTAATGAGGTGTGGTGCCAGTGGGGAAATGCCGTCCACTGGCGTACGACTCTGCCAAGCCGATGATGGTCTTGCCGATGGCGTATTTGGCTGTCAGTCGCCAGTTGTGGCGCGATACGAAGTCGGGCGTGTGCTCTTCTGTGTAGTCGAGATAGAGCCGTCGAGAGTCGTTGAAAGAATAGGACAACGTTGTCGTTAGATTCCTGATGAGCGAATGGTCTTCCAGAAATATATCCACTCCCCGGCTTGAGCCATATCCATGAGGTTCGTAGAGGCCGTTCTCCAGCAGTGGCAGGCGGTGGTATTTCTTCCAATAGGGCTCGATGCGCAGCAGGGTGGCCGTTGACTTATACTGCATCGAGAGGATGGCGTGGTCGGCTGTGCTTTGGCTGAGTACGTTCCTGCTTTGTGCCAGATAGTCGTCCTCGGCCGTCTGGCTATAGCGCCCGGCAACCAGGGAGAATTGCAGATGCTTGTTGGGGATGTAGCTGAGTGTTGCCCTCGGCATCAGCAGCAGATTGCCTGTTAGCCTTTCACTCCTTGCCGACAGATTGAGGAACAGACGGGGAACGACGCGCCACTGAGCATCGATGTGGGCAGCGAGCAGGTTGTAGTCGAGCTTATAATGACCGGTGTCGTATCTCAATGAGCTGTTGCGCTGGTAATCCTCGATGCCTGCCGACATTTTCAGCACGTCGGAGCACACCTTGCGCACCTCAGCCTTCAAGTGGACTTCGTTGCGAAAGTTGTGATAATGGTCGCCGGCAGTCAGCGCATCGTCAATATCGTTGAAGACCGAGGAGCAGGCGATGCCCGTGAAAAGCGTATAGCCACTGCCCAGAGCCGCCTTGTGAGTGACGTTAGCATAGACGTTGTGCTCCTTCAGCGACAGGTTGCGCCCGTCGGTGCGTAGCCCTACTGATGTCAGGTCATAACCCACATACGACTTGAGTATGCTCGCGGTGCTGAACTCTTTCTTATATTGAGCCTCGCCCGACAGCTTGCGGTAGGGACGGCTGAAGTCAAATCTCTCCGTGAACATCCGGTCGTAGAGTCCCATGCTGGTCAGGGCGGCATTGAACGAAAGGCTACTGCTGCTGTATGCCTTGGTTCCGCCGATGTTCCAGTCGACCAGCGATGCGCTTACACCGTATTTGTCGCTGGTGGCAGCGTCGGTGGTTTCCATCGGGAGTACGGATGAAAGGGCCTGGCCGTATTCGCCGCCATATCCTCCGAGCGAGAAGTTGATGCCCTTGAAGAGAAAAGGCGAGAATCGTCCTCTGACGGCAGAGTTCTCGGTGTTGGTGGTATATGGCACCAGCACGTGCATCCCGTTGACGAACGTCTGGCACTCGTTGCTCTCGCCACCCCGGACGTACAGCTTGCCATTCTCGCCCACCATCTGTGTGCCAGGCAGCGTCTGCAGGGCCGCCACGATGTCGCCGCATGAGTTGCCCGCCATCACCACGTCGAGCGCGTCCATCGTCTTGAAGCTGTCGCCTTTTCCGAAGCTGAAGGTGCTGGCCGATACCACCACTTCGCTGATCGTTGCCGTGCGCTCGTGCATGCGGATGGTGATATTGGTCAGCTGACTCACGTCGGCAGCGAGCGTGTAATCCTCAAAGCCGACGAAGCTGGCCATGAGGGTCACCTCGCCCGTGCAGGATGTGGTGAACGAGAAACGTCCTACTGAATCCGTCAGGCATCCGTCGATGGTACCCAGTATAAATACGTTGGCACCAGCGAGCGGTTCTCTTCCGTCGCTGACGATGCCCGTTACTACGGTTTGCGCTGTCAGACGGCAGACAGCCGTCAGCAGTAAAATGATATGTGCGATTCGATGTTTCATGCCGCAAAGGTACGGCAAGAAACTGATACCTCCAAATATCGCTGACAGACAGCTAAAAGTGCTGACGGAAAGCTATTCCAAATGACGAATGACTAGCTTTTCGGACGAATGACTAAGCTATAAATGACTTCAACTGAGCCACATACGAACGGGAGACGGGGATGCTGCTAGCGCAGGTTGCGAGCCTCAGCTGATAGCCGTTGGAGTTGCCTTTGGCGGAAGTGATGTTGTTCACATTGACTACGAACGAGCGGTGACACTGGAAGATATTCTCGTAGTCCTTCAAGTCTTCAATGGCGGCAGTCAGCGTCGTATGAACCTCGGCGGTCGTCGGCTCACCGTCTTTCATGTAGCTGACGACGACATTGTTCTTCTGGGCCTCGATGTAGAGCAGGTCGTTGATGGGAATCGTGAGGTCGTTGCCACGGACGTTGTTGTCGTGGATGGTGATCGCTATGTCCTTCTGCTCCTCAGCCGTATTGCTCAGAAGGGCCTCCATCCTGTCTCTCAGGCTTTGGTTGTACTCGATGCCGATGGATAGTGCGGTGATGATGATGCCGATGATCAGTGTCCATCTCAGAAAGAGCAGGAACAGCTGGAGCGTGATGGGACAATGAAAGACAACGGAGAACAGCAGGAAATTGCAGAGGGCAATAAACAGGATCAGCCCAAGCACTGTGCAGCCTTGATGCCAGATGCGCCAAGGCCTGATGTGCTGGTTGAGTGGCCTGATGACAGCAAGCCCGTAGGTGGCGTAGCACACCAGTGTGACAAGTCCGAACAATGCCGCAGCCAGGCATTTGTTGCCGTTGTACATGCTGAATCCGAATGGCTGCAGCATATAGAGTATCGCCCAGATGGCCACTCCATAGACGATGCTGTCTCTCAGCCAGCGCCGGCTCTGCTTAAACGGATATATTCTGGTAAGGAATGTTCTGTACATATAATCGCAATCATTGATGATAGAGGGCGGCAAAGGTAAGCAATTTCTTCGAATTATTGCTCGTTTTCCCAACTTTTTTCTCGTATTTGACTTTTGTTTCAAGAAAATGTTGTAATTTTGCACCATAACGACCGGATATGAAAAAGATACTCGCCATATTTCTAGCCGTGATGGGCCCTCTGGCTCTGCCTCTGTCAGCGCAGAACCTCTTTCAGCGCTTCGACAGCGTGATGACCGAGAAATACCGGAAAGGCGATATCGATACTGCCTATATCATGCGACCGAGGACGAAGTGGACCGTCAAGGCCCGCTTTAACTTGTCGGGGGCGACCATTGAATCTGAGGGAATAGAGGACGGACAGCATTTCAAGTCGGAAATGACTGCCGACTATAAATCCACGCTCAGCATGGGCATCAGCTATCTGGGCATCTCGCTCAATACGGCGCTCAATCCCGCCAAGCTGCTGGGAAAGTACAACGACTATGAGCTGAACATCAACTCCTACGGCAATCGCTTCGGCTGGGACTTCATCTTCCAGAATGCACACAACTTCACTGGATGGCACGACCACGAGGGTATGGAGCGCATCGAGCTGCCTGCCGACATGCTTTCTGTGAAGACGCTGAACCTCAATGCCTACTATGCCTTCAACGGTCGCCGATTCTCCTATCCCGCAGCATTCTCACAGAGCTACATCCAGCGACGTTCGGCAGGCAGCTTCCTGCTGGCAGCGTCAGGAATGGGTCAGCAAGCCAAGCTCGACTGGAATCAGAAGATGGAGCTGAAGATGACGAACATCGGTATGGGGGCCGGCTATGGCTATAACTATGTGCCCGCCCAGGGATGGCTGCTGCATATCTCTGGCCTTCCCACATTCATCGTCTATAGCAAGACCTCGATGACCTTTGGCGATAACCGCGTACCGCTGCACTACCACTTCCCCGAGGTGATCATCACTGGTCGCGGAGCTGTGGTTCGTCAGAGAGGCAACAAATTCTACGGTTTGTCGATGGTGTACAACTTCACGAACATCGGCAATGAGGAAAGCCTGGCCTTGCACAACCAGAAATGGCGTATACGTGCCTTCTTCGGATTCCGTCTATAGTGATTCCTGCACTCTGCGGGCTTGCCGCTTCGTGATTCTTGCCAGATAATCGTAGTGCTCACCTTCAGCCACCACCTCGACGGCATATCCATATCGCGCAGCTTTTTCCCTCAGCGTGTCAGCATCGATATAGAGCCAGTCGAAGGGCTTGCCCGTCGTGTCCTTGTAGCGCATCTGGAAGCTGTGCTCACCGTAGTAGGCCATTTCGTTAGGGATGATCATCATGCCCGTACCATCTTCATCCTCAAACACATAGCTGATGTCTGAAGAGTCGCACAGCACCTGGCCCCCAGGAGCCAGCAGCCTGTCGAGCAGCTTGAAGAACTCGGGCAGACGATCAAGGGTGCCGACGATGCCGATGCCGTTCATCAGCATGATGATGGTGTCGTACTGACCCTCCAGGGTGAAGAAATCCTGTTCCATGACATGCTTGACCCCACGCTCCTTCATGGTCTCCACTGACAAGGGCGAAATGTCGATAGCCGTCACGTCCACTCCCTTTTCCTGAAGAACAAGCGAATGGCAACCCGCGCCGGCTCCTACGTCGAGCGTCTTGCCCTTGACCATCGCGAGTGCCTGCTGCTCTATTCCCGGCATCTCCTCATACTTGCGGAAAAGCGTAGGCAGTGGTATCTCGTCCTCCTCAAACATGGGGGAGAACACTCTGAGCCTGTCGGCCTTTCCTGTCTTATGATAGTCGGCGATGGCTCTGCCCATCGGATCCATTTTGCTGTTCATCTTCATCTGCCTAGGAGTGTTGTTATTTCATTACAGGGGACAAAATTATTCAATTTTTTTCTATTTCTAGTATAAAATGCTCAATTTTCATTGGAAAAATGCAGAAATAACTCATATTTGCTTCCAAATTGGTTGTTTTTCCCCCGATTTTTAGTAATTTTGTGGCGTATAAAACGCTTTCAGCCGAGCGTCCTTCTGTGAAAAGAGAGACATAAAGTGAAAAATTGCAGACTTTCAAACCAAATGAAGAACATTCTTACTTTCCTTCTGCTCTGCCTCTTGGCAACAGGAGCCCGAGCACAACTGAAGCCTCGTGTGGTCGTACTGACTGACATCGGGCGACCAGACCTCGAGCCTGACGATACTGAGTCGCTTGTGCATCTCCTTTGCTATGCCGACCAACTGGAGATCGAGGGCATCATCACTTCTACTGGTTGGAACTGCGACCCTTATCCTACGGAGAGTGCCGCCTACCGCGATTCGGTGGTAGAGGCATACCAGGCGGATGTGCACAATCTCATGAAGCGATCCGGCCAAAAGGCATTCCGCAGCATAGGCAAAGAAAATGGCCGACAGGAGATGGGCTACTGGCCAAGTGCGGCATACATACGCAGCCGCTGCGTGATGGGCAGTCAGCGGGCAGGCATCAAGGTGATTGGCAAAGACAATGACAGCGAGGGCAGCGAGCTCATCATCAGCCTTGCCGACGAAAGGGACGAACGTCCCATCTGGGTTTGCGCCTGGGGCGGTGCCAACACGCTGGCGCAAGCCATCTGGAAGGTCAAGCAGACACGCACACCTGAGCAACTGAAGGCTTTCCTGAAGAAGCTCCGTCTGTACACCATCACCGATCAGGATATGGTGTATGCCATGCGCATGAACCTGGCTTACAGCTCTCATCAGTGGATGCGTCGTGAGTTTGCCGAAGACTTCAAGTTTGTGTGGGACGAAGGCACTTGGCAGTTGCAATGCAGCCTCGGACAGGAGTACTGGCAGCAAATCAAAGAGCAGATTCAAGGTCGCGCTGCCTTGGGCAGGCAGTATCCTGATTTCAAATATGGTGTAGAGGGTGATACTCCTTCGTTTCTCAACGTTATTCCTAACGGCCTTCACAATCCCGAAGAACCAATGCAGGCAGGGTGGGGTGGTTATCACACATGGGCTCTGACCAAGGACTCTGCGACGTTCGCCTGGACAAGTTGGCAGGAACCTGCGAAAAGTATCTCGGAGGCTTACTACCGCCAGTTCTATCCCGATCAGCTTAACGACTTCATTGCCCGCATCGAATGGGCTGAGACGGGGCAGGGCAACCACAATCCAGTAGTCATTGTCAACGGCAAGAAAGGTACTGATGCTATTGTCATCCAGGCAAAAGCCGGTCAGATAATCACCCTCGATGCTTCTGCTTCATTCGACCCTGATGGCGATGCACTCACTTTCAAATGGTGGCAGCAGAATGGCATCGGACAGGCAAAGGCGGAAATCAGCAATGCCCAGTCTTCGTCGGTCAAAGTACAAATACCGGCTGCCATTGCAAACGACGAGATTCACATCATTTGCGAAGTGCACGACAACAGCAAACACGCTTTGCCTGCTTATCGCAGAATAATTATCAAATGACACTACCCAAATTTATAATCACGATGGATGGCGTGTTTCGCCTCGGTATGGTCAACCTGCATGAGCACCTGCTGAAGCCTGGTGACCAGTGCATCGGCGGTGGCTACTATCACTTCGATTTCGTCTCCAACCGCATTGTCCTCGACAGGGAATCCTACGACTTCGGGCGTCCCAAATGGCATCTGCTCACAACGTTGAAAGTACCTTCATCTTATCGTGGCATGCGTATCGTCTATCAGTATGACGACGGCTTCCACGATGATTTCAATGTCAGCGAGGAACTGAAGATAGAGTATTATGACTGACCAGATTATTATAGATTATGACACTACAAGAAGCTATTGAAGCCCGGCATAGTGTAAGGGCATACAAAAATCAGCCTTTGAGCGAGGACATTGTCAAGGTGCTGGAAGAGGAGATTGCGAAACTTAATCGCGAGGGCCAGCTCCACATCCAACTGATCCTTAACGAGCCCAAGGCGTTTCAGGGCACTTTGGCCAAGTACGGCAGGTTCCGCCACGTCACCAACTACATCGTTATGGCAGGACGCCAAGCCCATGACCTCGACGAGCGCGTAGGCTACTATGGCGAGCATCTGGTACTGTTGGCTCAGACGTTAGGCCTGAACACCTGCTGGGTAGGACTCAGCTATTCGAAGGTGCCAGGAACGTATGTGCTTGACGAGGGCGAGAAGATAGCCTGCTACATTGCCGTTGGCTATGGTGAGACACAGGGTGCCAGCCATAAGATCAAGACCGTAGAGCAAGTGAGCGATGTCAGTGACATCACACCTTCATGGTTCCGCAAGGGTGTTGAGGCAGCCTTGCTTGCTCCTACAGCCGTGAACCAGCAGAAATTCTCGTTTGAGTATCTTGGCATGAAAGATAATCGCCATCAGGTGCGCGCAAAGAAAGGCTTCTCCCTCATCGGCTATACTCGGATGGACTTAGGCATTGCCAAATACCACTTTGAGATTGGTGCAGGAAAGGAGAACTTTGATTGGTTATGAAGAAGATACTGTTCCTTCACGGCTTCTTTGCCAGCGGCCAGTGTGTGCCGGCTCAGGCATTGCGCGAGTCATTTATGGGGCGTGCAGAGGTGCTTACGCCCGACCTGCCGATGCATCCGAAGGAGGCTCTACGCTTCATCCGGGAGTTGATCGAGCGCGACAAGCCCGATCTGCTGATAGGCAACAGCTGTGGCTCGTTCTATGCTCAGATGCTGGCTCCTGTCGCAGGCATACCAGCCTTGCTGGGCAATCCTCACTTCCAGATGACTGAGTTTCTGAAGCCACGCATAGGTGCTCATCAGTACAAGTCGCCACGAAAGGACGGCAATCAGGATTTCATCATCGACGAAGCCTTGATAGAGGAGTTTGCCGAGTTGGAGGCCATCCAGTTCAACTGCAATCCTTGCAACAAAGACCGCATCTGGGGCTTGTTCGGAGAGCACGACACACTGGCGCACTTCGAGCCGCTCTTCCTGAAGCACTACGCCCGTTCGTTCCACTTCCCAGGAGGTCACACCCCGACGGCAGAGGAAGTACGTACTTGGTATGTGCCGTTGGCCGAGAAACTGTTAATGCAAATTGAAAAATGAAACTGAAGAAACGAAAAATCAAGTATGCTGCCGTCTTCTTTCTCTGCTGGCTTGCCCTCTTGGTCTTACTGGTTGACGGAGTCCTGAAGTTCCAGACACTGGCTGACTATTTCGGCTCGTACGCACTAGTGGAGATAAGCTTATTGCTATTGGTCATTCTACCCACATGGGCAGTATATAAATTAACAAAAGAACGATAAATCGGAATTTATGGAAATCAATAATAGACCCAACCCCAATGAGGCTTTTCCGAATCCGAAGATTCCAAGCCTCTGCTTCATCAAGAACGTGGTGAAGAA
>JAEEGG010026674.1_pt1 | contig 11012 bp, 4 predicted proteins | sample 9134161 | NCBI WGS metagenome assembly JAEEGG01 (sample SAMN16246543, study PRJNA631951) | gut metagenome | biome: gut microbiome; feature: rumen; material: CR-attached | host: Bos | place: Iran: Karaj | collected 2018-10
TGGACGGGCTGTTCGCCAGAATCATCGGTAAAATCAGCGCGTTTACCGTGTTACAATACATCAACAAAACAAACAACAAACCTATTGGTCAAATTAAATATGCGCTACTTTAATTCCGCCAACGAGTAATCATATAGGTTTGTACGACTCTCCAACCCTTTTCCATTTTTTTCACCCAATATCCCGCACCCCAAGTATTAAACCCATAATCAAATATATAGGTATCCTTTTCGCCGTCAACTTTGAACAAAGGCGAAATACGCATCCTACATAAATCATTTTCAAAATACCTTAGATTGCTTTCATACTCTTCCGTAGTAAGAATAATCACGCGGTACGATTTCGGCTGAATATTTTGCAATCCTGGTTCATCCGTCACAATCAGAATGGTTTCGGTGGTATCCGTAACACAATGTATCTCAGGTCTTTCATCTATGGAAAGAACAGACTCGCAATCTTCAAAACCACCACATATATTCTCATCCCCATTAATCAACGCCTCAAAAATGATGCTTTTGTCCGTCCTCTTTGAGGCAAAACGAGGATTCAAATCCAAATTGTCGGGAATGCCGTCGCCATCGGTATCGGCATTGTTCGGGTCGGTGCGGAACTTGGCTTCGACAATGTCCGTCAAACCATCGCTATCAGAATCCTTGCCCAAAGTCCTCAAATCCAAGGTCAACAGCAAGCCATCTATGACCAATTGATAACTTGGGGCACCAAAAGGCATAATGAATGATGACATTTGCCGTAACAGACAGGCCTCAATTTGCAAATCGCCCTGCTCGTTAATCAAAGGATAAGTGGAATACCACTTGACAAACAAAGGCTGCTTCTGGACAATGCCAGTATAATAATACGACCAAGATTTCCCGTTGTCATCGGAATAAGCCACCCAAATTTCAGGTTCACCCGTAAAAGTCTCTACATATTTGAAGTCGTAATAAATAAAGGCTTCCACTTCCCCCTTTTTCCCTTGTTTGAGAATCTGAAACCTATCAACACCGCCAATAAATTGACGAGCTACTGAATGAAATTCTACGGAGTCCTGATACGGTGTAAAAACCAAAGTATCGTTGTAAGGCATATAGTTGTCTACCTCCACGAACTTAAAGAAGTCGTCGTAATAGTTTGAGACAATTTCCTTGTTCACAGGCTCAAAAGACTTTAACCTCTTGTTCTTGTCATAATACTTTTCTCTTTCCTTGCTTTCATAATTCCCCTGCGCCATAACAACCGCCGGAACCAAAAGAGCCAGTAATAATAGGGTAATGTACTGTTTCATGGCATTGAGTTTTTATCGGCACAAAAATAGAATATTTTTCGATGAAAGGCATTTTTTATGGTTTTATTTCAATTTTTTGTCAAAACAGGTATTTCTAATCCGATTTTTCTTTTCAATGTTACGAAAATGAGTATTTTTGCACCCTAAGAATTAATCAACCAACCTAATACAATGAAAAAAACAATTTTCATCCTTTTAGCCTTGATGGTCAGCCTGTTCGCTTCGGCGCAGACCATCGAGAAGACCTACTATTTCGGTCAACCGAGCATTAGCCAAATCCAAGGCTACGAAACAATCCAATTCACGGACTGCATGCAGAGCGCCCTCGCGGGTCAGCCCTCACTGCCATGGCATAGCATTAGTTTGATGCTGCCACAAGGCACGGAAGCCGCTAACATCGAAGTGGAACTCTCCGATTTCCAGACGATGGAAGGCAGTCACAACCTCTTCCCTTACCAGTCTGCACGCACCTATTCCGACCCTGTGCGTAAGCAGTTTGAGAAGGACGAGGCCCTTTATGCCTCGAAGAGCGTCTATCCTGCCCAAGCTTACGGCAATCTTAGCACACAATACCTGAACGGCATTGGTTTTGCGTTCTCGGCTTTCACGCCTGTTCAATATGTGCCTGGCACTGGCGAAGTGCGTTATGCCACCAAGGCCACTGTCAGAATCACAACGACCACCTCAAAGGCCGACCAAAGCCGCAAGCTATGGCTCAACGGAGGCAACGCTGAGCGTGCCATGCGCCTCGCCCAGAATCCCGAGATGCTACAGACCTATAACGACAGAGGTCGCACCGTAGGTGGCTATGATTTGCTTGTGGTCACCAAGCAGCAGTATGTCGCCTCGTTTGACGAGTATGTCAGTTTCTATCAAGCCCGCGGTCTCCGCACGCATGTTGTCGACCTTGAGACTGTACTCAGCACCATGGAAGGTCAAGACAATGCGGAGAAACTGCGTAACTTCATCATCCAAGAATACGAGGACAACGGTATCATGATGGTCAACCTTGGCGGCGACGTGCCTGACATCCCCTATCGTGGCTTATACTGCTATGTAACCAGCGGAGGTGGCGACAAGGAAGACAACAACATCCCCGCCGACCTCTATTATGCAGCGCTCGACGGCAACTGGAACGACGATGGTGACAATCGCTGGGGCGAAATCGGTGAAGACGACCTGCTGCCCGAGATTGGCATCGGACGTATGTGCTTCAGCAACCAAAGTGAACTTGACAACATGCTCCACAAGGCCATGACCTATCAGACCGAACCCGTCCTTGGCGAGTTCCGAGATGTCATCATGGCAGGCGAACACCTCTATGACGACCCGATGAGCAACGGCAGCCAATACCTCGAACTGCTCATAGGCACACACGACGACAACGGCTACACCACAACTGGCATTCCCGAAGAGTATAACTTCACCCGCCTCTATGAGGAAGAAGGCAACTGGAGCGGATCCCTGCTCCGTAATGCCATCAACCAAGGCACGCAGTATGTCCACCACGATGGTCATGCCAACACCAATTATGTGGCTGGCTGGACCAATGGCGACATTACCAACAACAACTTTAGCAGCGTGAACGGCGTCGACCATAACTACACCTTCTTCCACACTTCAGGCTGCATCTGCGGTGACTTCAGCAGTGACTGCATCCTGGAACGCATGACCAAGATCGCCAACTTCGCCGTGGCCACCTTTGGCAACTCACGCTACGGCTGGTTCAACGAAGGCCAGACAGAAGGCCCCGCCATCCACCTGGCTCGCGAGACAGAAGACGCCTATTACAACGACCGCATCCCCTACGGTGGCATGGCCTTGAGGGAAAGTAAGATTGAGACAGCACCTTGGGTCAATGCTCCTGGCCAATGGGAGGAAGGCGCTCTGCGGTGGAACTTCTACGACCTCAATATGATGGGCGATGTGGCTGTCAGTCCTTGGCACGACGAACCTTTTACGCCTGAAGTCAGCTACGCCTCTGAAATCCTCGTCGGCACGACCACGATGGATGTCACGGTGACCAACGGCAACGGTTTGAAGAACTTCCGTTGCGCTTTGTTCCATGGAGAAGACATGATCGGAGTTGGCTGCACTGACGAAAACGGCAATGTCACCATCGAGTTTGCCGAACCCATCGACTTCGTCGGCGAGATGAGCCTCATCGTGACTGGCTGCGACGCTTGGCCTCAGTCCTTGCCCATTCTCTCCCTGCCTGGTGACTGCGCTTATGTCGTCTACGACAATTATGCCATCAGTGGTGGTGCTCAGCCCGACTTCGGACAAAGCATCGCACTCGACTTGCAAATCAAGAATGTGGGCACCGTAAACGCCAACAACGTCACTGCTACCCTCAGCACCGACTGTGATTACATCACCCTTACCGATGCCACTGAGACCATTCCCAGCCTCGATGGTGGCGCGACAGCCACTCTTGCCGAAGCCTTTGCCATGGACATCGCCGACGATGTGCCTAACATGATGAAAGCCGACTTCATATTGACCTGTACCGATGGCGTCGACACTTGGGAAAGCAAATTTGCCATCCGTCTGCAAGCGCCTGAGTTCACTGTGGTAGGCACCGTTATTGAAGACGGCGACGGCAACGGCCATGTCGACCCGGGTGAGACTGTCACCGCTCACATCACCGTGAAGAACGCGGGTATGGCCGCAGCACCAGAAACCGTGCTCAACATCATCTGCGACCTACCTGAGATCACTTTCGAAGAGGATAACTTCCCGCTAGGTACCGTGAATGCCGACGGAGAGTTCACTGTTGACTTCGTCTTCACACTCTCTGAAACAGCTGAATTAGGTGTTGCTTACGAAATCGGCTTCTACATCACATCGGGTGCCTATTCCACTAATGGCAGCTTCGCTTTCGCGGTAGGCAATGTCATCGAAGACTGGGAAAGCGGTGACTTCAGCAAGTTCGAATGGGAAAACGACCCCGTTAAACCTTGGATCATTGTCACCGAGAACCCTTATGAAGGCGATTATTGCGCCAAGTCGGGCAGTATTGGCAACAACCAAAGCTCCGTATTGAAGATCACCTTGGACGTGCACAGCGAAGGCGAGATCAGCTTCTATAGAAAAGTCTCCTCTGAAGAGGGTTATGATGCTTTATACTTCTCCATTGACACTGACTTGTTAGGTGAATGGTCCGGTGAAGTGGCATGGGGCAAAGTAACGTATCCCATCACCCCTGGACAGCATCAGCTCTATTGGTCCTACAACAAGGACGTTTACATGAGCTCTGGCAACGACTGCGCTTGGCTTGACAACATCGTCTTCCCGCCTGCGGAGACCATCACCGTCACGCAAGAGATTGTGACAAACGGTGTTGCCATCTATCCCAACCCGAACAAGGGTCAGTTCAGTATCAACCTGCCTGAAGAGGATTGTGACATTGTGGTGTTCAACAGCCTTGGCCAACAGGTTTACAGCAAACAAGCCAAGGGCTTGACCACGCTCAACCTCGAAAGTCTGGACAGCGGCATGTACTTCGTCTCAGTGAAGTCAGAGAAGGCTGCCAGTACCTTGAAGTTCGTGAAAGAATAAGGAACGCTTTAATTCTATGAAAGCACCTCGGGATTATTTCTCGGGGTGCTTTTTGTTTGGCATCCATAGGTTTTATTGAAAATTTGAGTACCTTTGCAACCATTAACAAACCCAGATTAGATATGAAGAAATTATTCCTTATCGCATTCTTAGCCATGGCATTAATGGCTAAATCCCAAACCATTACCATCGGTGAAGGCAATGGCATGACCGATGTAGTGCCTTACAACACGTTTTACAATTACTCGTTCACAGAGCAAATTTTCCTTGCAAGCGAAATCGAATATGCAGGAACCATCAAGGCCGTCAGTTTTCGTATTGCTTACAGTTACAACACCGAATACACCAGCAACATTGTAGTTTATCTGAAAAACGTGTCGAGGAGCACATTTGAAGACCCTGCAGATTACGAACCTGTCACCGAAGAAGACATCGTGTTTACTGGACCGTGGACCATCCCTGCCGATTATGACGGCTGGATCACCATTGAGTTTGACACCCCATTCGCCTACAACGGCACCGACAACCTGCTGATTGCCGTTGACGAGAATTCAGCAGACTACGCCATCCGTTATTTCAGATACACAGATACACCCAATGCGGTTCTTAGCTATTGCAGCGACATTTGGAACCTGAATCCGTATGACCTTGGTTCATTTGTGGGACCCAAAGAGGTGAGCCACTACCGTGGCAACATCAAACTTGTCTTTGGCGGGAATGTTGGATTGGATGAGGACAATATGAACTTGCTTTCGGTGTATCCAAATCCCGCAAAAGACATGTTGCACATCAATGGTGTTGACAATGAAATGGTCAGCGTTTATGATGACTCGGGCCGTTTGGTAATGCAAGAAATCTGTAACGGACAACTCGACATCAACAATCTTGAAAGCGGGCTCTATGCCATCTGCACAAGCAAGGGCGTGGTGAAGGTGGTGAAGCATTGATTTTGAAATTGTACCCTATTACATACCAAATCATCGCAACTAAGGTGGTTAAACTATAGATTCTCAACTTAAACCGCTGATTCCGCAATCAATCTGTGATGCATTTCAAGATGGGTTGCAATGATAAATCATCTCTCTTAGTTTCCACACTTTCAACAAATTATTATTCAAATATAAAGCAACTGCACATAAAAGATAGCTATAAACTACCTGAATAGTAGCTTGAAGCGGTTAATGAAGTTGTCGATTTCCTCGAATTGTGTGCCTGCGAAAACAGTTATTTTCATTCGGTTTGGTATTAATAATTCTAAAGATTGTCGCTTAATTCCGCGGCTTTGCTGTTTTTTGTTTATCAAATCTCTTGAAAGTTTCGTCCCTGAGTGATTCTGCTGGTCTTTTAAATCTAGAACCTCTTGACTGAAATACCAAAGATTTTGTCTCGCTGCTAGAGGAATAATACATATATCCTTGTCCTGGCTCAAATGTCATAAATCCCATCCAAAAACCATCACCAAGGTATTCTGCAATACCACCAAAATTGCATTCAATCCTATCACCCACTTCAGCTTCGAAACTTGCAAGGGCATCAGTGATTTCCATTTCCTCAGTGCAGGGGTATCCAATCCAATTCCATCCTGGAACGATAGTGATGACCATTTCATCGAAATTGACAGCTGGTCCCTGTAATTCCACCGAGCAAGTGGCGTTAGTCAAGACCATGTACATCTGCGTGTTGATTAAGCCTAACTCATCCAAAGAGCCAAACCAACCAAATCCATCATAATAATCCGTATAATCGTCTACACTCTTTATCTGAAGGCCATTCTCTCCAAGACCAGCCTTCAGCATGTTAAGTAATTCAACGGGATCCCTATCGATATATGTGCTGAACCAGTTCCATCCTTGGACAAATGTATTGACTTGGGTAAAGGTCGAAGATGTAACGCCAAAAATAATTTGGTTTTTCTCCGACATTAGTGTGCCTGTATATCCATAAGGTTCTTGCGGGTTAATATTTGTACTAAATCCAAAAACACGCAATACTTGATTTGCATCTGTGCCAAATGTACGACAAGCAATAGTGCTAAAACCAATATTAGTGTTGTCGTCAACAATTAAAGCAACATTTGACACCCCATCGTATAAAAATGGTGTGTCGAAATAGATGGTTGTCCATCCCTGGGATGTCATAGTGAAGCTACCGTTGTACACCAGATCTGCTTCAGTGACTGCAATCCAATCGGAAGTGTTTTCGAATTCAGTCTTGTCAGTATGAACCATGTAAATCGACATGTTACAGGTTTGTGAAGAACGGGTGTTGAAGAACGACAAACTTAAAATTTCATTAGCCATATCACCCATTTCACTTGCAGTGTAAATTTGCTCTGACAAAGAATGATAACCACAATACGAAGGGAGAAACCTATTAATATAGGTCGCATCGCCTATGACAATGCCGTCCACTTGACCGAAATTCGCCACATATTCAGCTGACTCGGTCACTGTAAAAACGTAATTTGAAAGGTAAGATACTACCTCTCCGTCTTTTGTCCAGCTGTCAAACACATAGCCTTCGTTAGCCGTGGCGGACAAGGTGCAGATGTTATTGAAGTCAAACGCCCCTCCACCTGTTACTGTTCCCCCTTCTGTAATATTGGTCGTAACATAAATAATCGGAAGCAATGTGAAACGAGCCAGCAGATTACGATCAGCTAGTACGAGGAAGGAGTAATCGGCGTCTGATGAAACTATTTCTCCGTCTTCTTCCCAATACAAAAAATTATAACCTTCATTGGGAACCGCAGTCAAAGTTATCAAAGTGCCACTTTCATATGTGCCGGAACCATACACTACACCACCTTCCACAGGGTCGGAGATGGCAGAAATAAAATGAGGTGTATAAGCTGATTCACAATCTAGGGTAAAATCATAATGAAAACTGGAACTGAGGTTTTCGCCATGATATATCAGTGCACCGTTCCCAAATCTAACATCGAAAGAACAACCATTTGAAGTTGAACTAGATATCCAACTTAATGTAATAGTATTTCCTGTTTTGACGGAACGTGAATAAGAATCAGTTAATCCATAATTCAAAGTCATTCTTTCGGCAATTCCATTGCCATACTCTATGACCAAATAATTACCATTCCATCCGTCTCCATAAGAATCGTACAAATCGAAAATGATATCACAAACAGAACCTTCTTCGACAAAGTTTGCTACCAGATTTCTGTTGTTAGTCACGGTAAAGGAATATGACGGTTCCGTAGAAACTATCACGCCATTTTCACTCCAAGAATTGAAAATATAACCATTAGCTGGTATTGCAGTCACGTTGCAATGATCACTGCATTCAAAATAACCAGTACCATAAACCTGACCGGCATTGTAAGGACTTTTCGATGCAGTCACTTGATAAGTTAATCCTTGAGCACAATTCGGATGGATATTGATAATGGCTTCATTGTTACTATTGTATGAATTTCCTGCAACATTCAAAGCACCCAAGGCAAAGTAGCCATTATGATTGCCGTTCCAGCCCCAATTGAAATGGAGCAAATTATTAGAGTCGTAACCATCACAAACAAAAGCATGACCGCCATTGTTTCCAGTGCCACTATAGAGAACCGGACATCCCAAGTTTAGACTACTCTTCATCATATTCAACCACTCCGCATTATTATAATTGTATCTAGAAACTTCAGATAAATCATTAGAATAACCGAAATAGTTCAATAAGGAAGGGGCAACCTTTGAGAACAACGCTCCAGATACACTAGGACCATAATTCATGTCGACTGCCACGCCACATTGCCACATCAACGTTGCCACGGCATTGATCTCAGTAGATGTTGATGCATTTGACAGATTATTGGGCATGTGTGCCCAGTCGTATGTAGTAGTTCCAAAATTAGCTGTCTGGGTAGGATAATTTGTCGGCTTATAAGTGTGTGATCCCATACCTATTGATGGATAACCCCAATAGTGCAAAACCTGGGCCATAGAAGTGGCGACACAACCCACTTTGACGTGTCCACAAGCTCCATTTGAATCTATCGGGCAAAAATTGTTGTAATGACAACCCTGGCCCCATGTGTCCGATAATAAAGGTTCAACCCCTGCATATCTTTGCTCAATGAGGTAACCCGTAGTCTGTACCATCTCCCACTGGAGTATTCTAGTCGAATCTGCTTCAATATGATTCTCTATACAGAATTGAATTTGTTCAACAAAATCATGTAAATAGGCCTGCAATTGGGCGGGAATATCCTCTATATCAAACTGCCCCTCTTCGGAATAGCCTAATATAGGTGTGGCACGATCATCGGCTGAAACAATGACAAAGCCATTGGGTGTGTTGAAAACATAAAAGGCAGCATCACCACAAGAGATATTGTAGGTGCCCACAAGCTGAAGTTCTTCTACAACCTGTATGGGCATTTTCGTGTTGGCATTCATAAACTTTACTGCCACCTCACGAGCAATCCTCATATCAACTGTATTGGCATTCACTTCAAAAGCAAGGATAAGAAAAAGCAGCAAAAGGGATAATCTTCTTCCCTTTTTTATGATGAAATTTGTTTTTATTTTAATCATATTATAACAAAACCATAATCAATTTAATTCGACTGATAAAAAAGCATGCAAAAATAAAAAAAATAATTTTGTCAACATATTATGCTGAAATTATACTCAATGATGAAAAACTATCTACAAAGCTCAAGCTCCACTTTCCCATCATCTAATTTAAAACTTTTTTTTCTAAATAGTGAAAAAAGATGATTCATCTATTTTGTAATTTTCCAATAAATCACTATTTTTGCAACTTCATTTTTTGAACGAAAGAATATCAGTTAAATCACTAATAATCAATTAAGAAAATGACAAAGTACGTTTACACCTTTGGCGGAAAGACCGCTGAAGGCAATGCTTCGATGAAGAACGAGCTGGGCGGCAAGGGCGCTAACCTCGCCGAAATGTGCTTGCTCAAGCTGCCTGTACCTGCTGGCTTGACCATCACAACCGAATGCTGCACAGCCTATTACCAAAACAATTGCCAACTTCCCGCTGGCCTGATGGACGAGGTCCACGCCGGCATGAAGAACATGGAGAACATCATGGGCATGAAATACGGCGACCCCGAAAACCCGCTGCTCGTCAGCTGCCGCTCTGGTGCGCGTAAGTCGATGCCCGGCATGATGGACACCGTGCTGAATATCGGTCTCTGCTCCAAGACCATCCCTGGCCTGATCAAGAAGACCAACAACCCCCGTTTCGTGTATGACTCCTACCGCCGCCTCATCATGATGTACGCCGACGTCGTCATGGAGAAGGCCGAGGGCATCGAACCCGCCGACGGCAAGAGCATCCGCAAGCAACTCGACGACATGCTCGACGCCTACAAGGAGAAGATGGGCTACAAGAGCGACACCGAGCTGAAAGCCGAAGAACTCCAGCAACTGGCTGAAGACTTCAAGGTCCGTATCAAGGAAGTGCTGGGCACTGAATTCCCAGACGACGCCGAGGCCCAACTCGAAGGCGGCATCAAGGCCGTGTTCAAGAGCTGGAACGGCAAGAAGGCCATCTCCTACCGTCGCATCGAGGGTATCCCGGACGACTGGGGCACTGCCGTCAACGTGCAGACCATGGTGTTCGGTAACATGGGCGAAGGCTCCGCTACCGGCGTGGCATTCACCCGTAACCCCGCCACTGGCGACAACCAATTCTATGGCGAATGGCTGATCAACGCCCAAGGTGAAGACGTGGTGGCTGGTATCCGTACCCCCAACCCGTTGAACGACGACACCAAGAACGAGCAGAACAAGCACATGCAGTCCATGCAGGAGCTGATGCCCGAGACCTATAAGGAACTCTGCGAGGTGCGCCGCATCCTTGAAGAGAACTACCACGACATGCTCGACATCGAGTTCACCATCCAGGATGGTAAGCTCTACATGCTGCAGTGCCGCGTCGGCAAGCGCACTGGCGTTGCCGCTCTGACCATGGCCCTCGACATGCTGAAGGAAGGCCTTATCGACGAGAAGGAAGTCGTCATGCGCCTCACCCCCGAGCAACTCGACGAGTTGCTCCACCCCATCCTCGACGCTGCCGACGAGAAGAAGCACACCGTCATCGCCAAGGGTCTGCCCGCAGGTCCTGGTGGCGCTGTCGGTCGCATCGCCCTCACCAGCGAGAAAGCCAAGGAATATCGTGCC
>JAEEGG010026682.1_pt1 | contig 11010 bp, 9 predicted proteins | sample 9134161 | NCBI WGS metagenome assembly JAEEGG01 (sample SAMN16246543, study PRJNA631951) | gut metagenome | biome: gut microbiome; feature: rumen; material: CR-attached | host: Bos | place: Iran: Karaj | collected 2018-10
AGATTTTTTCGTGTATTGATGTTTTGGTTGATTGAAGATTTGAACAAGATTTATTGGATTTAAAATTGAAATTTAGAGGGTCAAGAAATCAAAGAGTTCTTGATGTTAAAAAATCATTAGAAGAATGAACTCCTATTCGAAGTAATGAAGTTAATGACAAAGATCTCTATGTTTATAGAGCTTCTAATGAGGTCGAAAAGTTTTGAAAACTATTTATTAAATAATAGTAATTTATTTTTCAAAGTTCGTCATAATTGAGCATATTTGTACAGCTCAAAATTTTGGTCTAGTATAAATTACTATAGAACAAAAGCGAAGCTCTTTTGCTGAGGCTTCTCAACAAGTTGTAGGAGTCTGATTTGGTTGACAAGCTTCATCTCAACATGCATGTTTACAATCAAGTTTTACATTATTGCTAGTTCATTTTTCATATAATCAGTCAATTGCAATATATCTTCGATATTCTCATACTGCAACATCTTCTCATGTGAAACTATCAAGATCATGATGGTTATATCGTCTTCCATTTAAGAAATGAAGCTTATAGTCTTCTTTTAAGAATCACTCATTCATTATTCTATCTTGTAATTTTCATATATCTCTTTGCATTTCTGTTTCTTCAGCTAATAGATTTTCTGTGTTATCTACTTTTTCTAATGAGAAATATTTATTATTTCATGCTCAAGTTTGAACTTTTATAATCCATCTTCCTGGATACATCCATTCGTCTTTTGGTACTCAATCATCTAGAACTCAAGCGTTATTTTCTCCTATTGATAATGGATCATATTTTAATCGAGTTAAATCTTTTTTACTATCTCGTCTTCTCCAGTTTGTATCTCTTATGTTATACATAACTTCAACTCATTCTTTGGCTAAGTTTAAAGCTGTAACTTTTTGTCTAGTAGCTGTTAAATAACTTGTTGTGGAAATAACCGCTGAGATTATCCCCATGAAAGTTGTAGATACAAGCATAATCACAAATAGAAGTTCTATCATAGTAAATCATTTTTTTCTTTGCCTTGAGTTTTTCATGTATGAACTTGAAATTAAAATTGCATTTACTAGTGTAAACATTATGATTTATTTTGTGTAAGAGTAGTTATCTTGTAAAAATATGCAATGTTTTTTATTCTTTTTTGAAAGTAAAGAATGCAGATAGATGTTGCTGTTGTCTTTTGAGTTGTAATTATAGTCTTGCTTCTTTCTTTTTTGAGGGCAGAAAGGTTAGTTAAAATAACATTTTGAAGTTATGTTTTCCTAGTTTTATGTATGGCATTGTGAATTTGTATCTTGCAATGGGCGACTCAATTGAAATGATTGTGAGATCAAGAAATATTGTGAATAACTTATAATTCTATTGGTGAATTCTTGGTAAATTCTCAGCCAACGGTTATGATGGTTGTCTATATTTTGTGATTGTGGTTTTTTGCTATGAATTCTCATCTATCAATTCAATTCTCTTGAGAAATGTTTGAGAAAAAAATCCAAACATTATTGTGGTGTGTATTGTGTATGTGAAGTATTTTGAGTGCTGTATATTATCCATTAGCTTATTTTAAATGAGATATTTATGAAGTGTTATTTAATAATTCGTATGTTGTTTCTTATGCACCAATGATTCCTATTGCCACTCTGGTTTCAGCATTGGTTACAATTTTAGCTTCATCTCATTTAAATCTTAAAATTGCTCTTAAAATTTCTGATTCTACAGGTTCATAGTATTGAAAAAAACAAGAAAATATTTACCTTTCTTGTCTAAAGGAAAGTGGTGTAATGGTAGCACACTAGTCTCCGAAGCTGGTGGCGGAGGTTCGATTCCTCTCTTTCCTGATTTTGAAAAAATGTTTGAGGAACTTTTATTCCTCATTTTTTAAAAAGTTTCTTTTCCAATCTTCTAATATTCTGTTTAGATATACGATATTATGGAGTCAAACTAAACTTCATCATAATGTTTCTTGTTCTCTTATGAGGTGACATAGATATGCTTTTGAAAAATTTCTACAGGTATAACAATCACAATTATCAGTTAGTGGAGTGTAATCAGTTTTAAATTTTGAGTTTGTTATTTTAATATTTCATTGATCTGAGAAAGCGATACCGTGTCTTCAAAGTCTAGTTGCTGTAACGCAATCAAACATGTCTATTCATTGCTCTATTCAATGAAGAAGATCTTCTGGAGTTCAAACCCCCATTAAATATCTTGGTTTATCATTTGGAAGAAGTGGTGTTGTGTAGGAAACAACTTCTTGTATTAGTTCTTTACTTTCACCAACACTTACTCATCATATAGCGATTCAATCCCATGCAAATTGACTTAGATAATCTGCTGACTCTTTTCTTAAGTCAAGATAGCTTCATCATTGAACTATTGGAAAGAGGACACCTCTTGCTTCATCATATTTTGGTTTGAAGTGATCAAACGCTCTTTTTGCTCGACGATGTGTCATTGCTATGTGTTTTTCGATTGTTTTTTTGTCTGCTCATGCAGGAGAACATACATCAAGTACCATCATGATATCTGATCAAAATTCACATTGAGTGTCAACTACATTTTCTGGTGTGAATATGTGCTTTGAACCATCATATGGTGATGTGAATTTAACACCATCTTCTGTAAGCTTCATTCCTACTTTATGACTATGTTTTTCATTATTGAATTTTTGGTTAGCAAGTCATAGTGAGAATACTTGAAATCATCATGAATCAGTAAGTATTAAACCATTTTTCCAATTTTCAAAATTATGTAATCCTCATGCATCATGTATGATTTTACTTCAAGGTCTTAGGTATAAGTGAAAAGTATTTGCAAGAATAAGTTTTATAGGTTCGATATCTTTTCAAATGTATTTTGGATCTTGTAATATGTCTAAAATTAATCATTTAATGGTAGCTTTTGTACCAACAGGCATAAAGATTGGAGTCTTTAGAGTAATTCCATTGAGTGTTATTTCTCAAACTCTTGCATTTCATTTTTGTTTGAGAATTTTGAATTGTAGCTTTCACATATTTTATGTCTTTATAAGTTAATTATTGGTATACTATCATGATTTGCTTTTTGAATTCAACGAAAAATTATTGTAGATATTATCTTTTAAGTTTTTTTTATATGTCAAGGTTAACTTATTTGATAATGCTAGTATTTTATTATATAATCATTACAGTATTTTTAATAGATTCTTTATTATTAGATGATTGATAATGAATATTCTCTATCTTACTTTGATAACAGTAGTAGTTGCTTGGTTATGATGGTTTTTGTTCAAAAAATTTAAGGTGTTAGATAAACCTTGAAGTGATTTAAAGAATACAAGAAAGCCTGTTCCAACATTACAAGGAATATTTGTTATTCTGATATTTGCTTTATGAGTTTTAATTGTTTATCCAGAATACTATTCAAATCCATTATTTCTATGATTGTTGATACCGTGAGTATTGATATGAGTAGTTGAGACCGTAGAGGAGCTTAGTTATCTTTGAAAATTTCCTAAAATTCCTCCTTTTGTAAGATTGATAGTTCATTTAATTGCAGCTTTTTTAGCTGTTCGAATAGGCTGAATTGGTAATCAAGAATTCGTAATTTGAGATATGGTATATCATATACCTAATTGGGTATTTACGATTGCATTTATGATATGGACAATGTTCTGTATTAATGCTATTAATCGGTTTGATGGTATATATGCTCAATGAAGTTGAGTTTCTGCTATATGATTTTTAACAATTTATTTACTCTTAAGATTCGTAGTTTTTGAAAGTTATGATACTTTCACAAATTATGATGTTTTGCTTATGGTACAGAACTTATCTTTATTCTTGTTTATTGTAAGTTTAGTATATACGTTTATAGAGTATAAGCCATTATGATTGGTTAGAGATGTTTGAATTATGTTTTTTGGTTTTGCTATTGCCTATCTTTCTGTTGCGTGATGAGCAAAGATCTGAACATTAATTGTGGCACTTTCATTAGTAATATTTGATGCAGTATGGGTTTGATTATATAGAATATTTATTCTGAAAAAGAATCCTTTGAATTGAGATTATACGCATTTTCACCATAGATTAATGTGATTATGATTCTCAAGATGAGAAACAAGGGCGTTTATTTGGATATGGTCATTGATTATGATGGTGTTTATGTTGCTTCAGTGAGCTAACAGGTTTCATAAGTTAATTATTTTTGTCATGATGGCATGCCTATTCTTTGGAATAAATGCATATTTATTCTTGTATAAAAAGCTTCCTTGTTGATTACAAATTAAAAAAGAAAGATAGTTTATTTATTAAAAATTTGTTATGATTATTACATTTTGATGAAAAGCTTGAAGTTGAAAATGAACAGTATCAAAGCTTTTTGCAGAAAAAATGAATTATGAAATTATTTCTATTTGAACATTAAAAAGAAAGTTAGCTGAAGAAATGGGGCTTAGTATTTTAGAGTTTAATCTTCTATGAGAGAAGCCTGAAAATCAAAAAGAATTTGATTTAAAATTTGAAGAATATCAAAAGAGTTTGGATCTGAATTCAAATATTTTGCTTGAGTCTAGACTTTGATTTTTATGTCAACCTCATGCGTTTAAAGTTTTTTTAGATGTTTCTGATGAAGAAGCTTCTAGAAGAATCCTTTGAGATAATAGAACAACAGACAATTATGACTCAGTTGAAAGTGCGTTACAAGCAACAAAGGAGAGAAATGAGTCGGATAGACAAAGATATATAAAGCTTTACTGAATTGATCTTTGGGATAAAAGTAACTATGATTTAATGATAAGTACTGATAATAAAACTCCTGAAGAAGTTTGTGAAGAGATTATTACAGCATTTGAACAATATAAAAAAGCACATAAAAGTGCTTAATTTTTTGCTAATTTTCTGCTTTTTCAGTATATTTATGTAAGTATTTATTTTTTACGGGAAAAACAAAAAATGAAATTAATAGCGAGAATTTTTTTATGGATTATGAAGATTCGTTATAAAGTTGAAATAAAAAATTTCCCAACTATAGATCCTAATTCTAATTATTTAGTATTGCCAAACCATATTGCTTACGTTGATCCTGTTTTGTTGTGGTGTATATTTCGTCCATATACTAATATAAGACCGGTTGCTACATCTGATTTTTCTAAAAATCCGTTTCTATGATGGATATTTAAGTTAATGAATACTATTACTATTCAAGAAATAAATAAATGAGGTGATAGTAATCAGGATGATACTATAAAAGATGCATTAAAAGATTTAATACAAGCACTAGAGGATTGAGATTCTGTCCTTCTTTATCCATCTTGAAGATTAAAGGGACAATGAAGTGAGTATATATGAGGTAAAAAATCTGCTTATTTAGCTTTGAAGACTTTGCCAAAAAATACAAAAGTTTTAACTATTAGAACTACTTGATTATGGTGAAGTAGATGGTCAAATGCATGGAGCTGAAATGTTCCTGCTTTTGCTTGAAACATTTTGAGAGCTATCTGGTATTTTATTGCTAATTTATTTTTCTTTGTCCCAAGAAGAAAAGTTGTTATTGAAATAGAAGATAAAACTACATTACTAAAAAAACAATGTAAAAAATCTTTAGAAGAATTTAATCAAACTTTAGAAGATTTTTATAATAAAAATTGAGAAGAATCTGTGTCTTATGTGAAAAACTATTTTTATTACAATAATGTGAAAGGTAAAACTTTGCCTAAACATATTCGTAATTCTATTGAAAGTTTCCAGAATCATAAGGAGTACGATATAAGTAAATTTCCTGTGGATGTTGTTGCCAAAGTTATTGATCTAGTAAGAAGTGTTAAAGAGCTTGATGGAAAAGAAAAAATAACAGTTTCTTCTAATCTTATTTTGGAACTCTATTTTGATTCTTTGGATATGGCTGAAATTAAAAATTTAATTATAAATACATATCCTAATGCATCAAATACACCATTAAATGAATTAAAAATAGTTGCAGATCTTGTTGCAATGGCGTTATGAATGACAACAACGGAAGAGGTTGAATTGAAACCTTGTGAATGGAATATTCCTATTAAAGAGAGTAAATCTCATCACTGGGATACTGATTTGTCTATGAATATTTTGGAAAAATTTAAAGAGTATTGGAAGAAAGATAAGAATGCTACTCAGATTTATGATTCTATGTTTTGACTTCAAAAGAGAAAAGATGTTGTATTAAAGGCATTTTTGATTAGTGAGTATATGAAAAAGATTCCTTGAAAGTATATTTGAGTGATGCTTCCTGCGTTATGAAGTACTACAATGATTGTTTTAGCTGCTTATTTAGCTAAAAAGGTGCCTGTTATGATGAACTGGACACATCCAGAATCTGCTTTTGATCATTGTGTTAAATTCTCAAAGACCAAGAAGATTTTAACTTCGAGAACTTTTTATAAGACGATTAATATTAATTGGTTAAAGAAATATGATTTTGTTTTTTTGGAGGATTTATTAAAGAATATTCCTTTGAGTTATAAGCTAAAAGCTGTTGTAAAAAGCTTATATTTCCCTATTCCAAAAGACTTAGATGAAACAGCTGTTGTTTTGTATACTTCATGAAGTGAATCTTTGCCTAAAGCGGTACCATTGACTCATAAGAATATTATGGCAGAATGGAAATGAACTGCTTGAATTTTAAGTGTTCATAATGATGAAACATTATTTTGTTATTTACCACCTTTTCATAGTTTTGGTTTTACGGTAAATACAATGTTTCCAATTATTGCTGGATTGAGAGCTGTTAATACACCAGATCCGAATGACTCAATAACGGTAGCAAAGTTAATTGCTCATACAAAACCAACAATTTTATGTACAACACCAACATTTTTAAAGAATTTATTGAATATTGCTAAACCTGAACAATTGGTTTCATTACGTTATGTTATTACTTGAGGTGAAAAGTGCTCTGAATTAGTGTTTGAGAAAACAAGAAAAATAGTCCCAAATTGTATTATTCTTGAATGATATGGTATTACTGAAACAGCTCCTATTATTTCAATAAATCCTGTTGAAAAACAAAAACCACAATCTGTATGAATATCTATATCATGATGAGAAATAAAAGTTTGTGATTTGTCTACTGATGAGGAATTGTGAGTTTGAGAAGAAGGTATGATTTATTATTCATGAGATAATGTATTTAATTGATATGAAGATAAATCATTGGAGTCTCCATTCTTAAAACAATGAAAAAAAATATGGTACAGAACATGAGATTTATGATATTTAGATAAAGATGGATATTTGTTTATTACTTGAAGAAAAAAGAGATTCTTAAAACTTTGATGAGAGATGATTTCTTTACCATTTTTAGAAGAATTGATACAAGAAAAATATTGAAGTTCTGAAGAAATTAATCTTGCGCTAGAGTGAAAAGAAAGAGATGCTGGTATTGAAATTGTTTTATTTGTTGTTTGATTGAAATTGAAGGTTAAGGAGGTTAATGATTATTTAAAATCAAAGGGTGTTAGTAATTTAATTCAAATAACAAGAATTGAAGAAATTGACAGTATTCCGTTGCTTGGAACTTGAAAAGTTGATTATAAGATTTTAAAAGAAAAAATTTGATAGAATTGTACTTCTAAATTTGCTTTTTTTAAGGAAAGCTCTATACTTAATTGTAGTTTATTCCTATATCAATCATGGATATCGTTTCAAATATAATCATTTGAATTATCACATTGCTTGCATTATGGTATTTCTGTTTGAATCTATATAGGATTTTCTTTTTGTCTGAAAAAAAGAAGCATAGAGAGAAACAATCTTTGGATTTTAGGTTTCTTCAAGTTCAAATTCCTAAGAATGCTGTTGCTAGAAGTTCTGATATTGATGCTAAAGATCATATTCAATCGATGAAACAAAATATTGAGCTTATGAATCAGGTTTATAAGAATTTTTATGCAGTTTTTGATGATTCTTGGAAAAATAAACATTATTGAAACAATTACATAAGCATGGAAATTGTTGTTGAAAAGGAAGTTATAAAATTTTTTCTTTGAGTACCTAAAGAGCATCTCATGACTGTTGAAAAAATGATTTCTTCATTTTATGTTTGAGCTATTGTTGAGCAAGTTAAACAACCAAAACTTTTAGAAACTGGGAAATTTTATGCATGAGGGGAATTTGTATTAACAAAGAATAGTGTTTATCCTATTAAGACATATGAGTCTTTTGAAGCAGATCCTATGGATAGTATTTTGTCTGCATTTTCAAATTTATCAAAGGAAGAAAAAGTTGGAATTCAAATATTAGTTGAACCATTACATGAAAGTTGGTTAAAGAAGATGAGAAAAAAGGCTGATGATATTAAGGAGGGAAAGGAAGTTAAGTGATTTTGGGATTTTGTTAAAAAAGTTTGGAATTCAGATAAGCCTGATGCTAAAGAAAAAGAAAATCAGAAAAAGAAACATAATTTTTCTCAACAACAATTATGAGATTTTGATAAAAAAATGGATGATGAATTGTTCCAGGTTAAGATGAGAACTATTGCAACATCTCCAATTAGACAAAGACCAAAGAAAATTATAGATGATATTTCAAGGCTCTTTAATCAGTATAATTATATTTGATTAAATACAATTAAATTTAATAAAGCAAAGAATATTAAAAAGTTTGCAAAGCATTATGTAATGAGGTTATTCTATAGTGATAATACTCTTTTAGATGATTTGAAAAATTTTAAAAAGACAACTATTTTGAATATTAAGGAGTTATCTTCAATTATTCATTTTCCTCATTGAAGATTTAATCAAAATCCTAGAATTGCATGGCAGAAATTTAAGATAATTCCTGCACCAGATGATTTACCAACAGAATGAATTGTTGTTTGATATAATAATTATTGAGGAGTAAAAAGAGAAATTAGAATTACTGATAAGGATAGATTTAGGCATATCTACATTCTTTGACAAACAGGTACCGGTAAATCAACGATTATGCTTACACAAGCTATTGATGATATGGAAAATGGAAGATGATTTACTTTTATAGATCCTCATGGAGATGCAATTGAACTTCTTTTGAAGCATTTTCCTAAAGAAAGAATTGACGACTTAATTCATTTTGATCTTTGAAATACCGCTTATCCAATTTGATTAAATCCGTTAGAGGTTGATCCTGAGGATGCTGACGAAAAGGATGTTGTTACAAACGATCTTGTAGAAATGTTTATTCAAATGTATTGACCTGAAATTTTTGGTCCAAGAATTCAGGACTATTTTAGAAATGCATGTCTTCTTTTAATGGACCAACCTGAGTGAGGTACTATTGTTGATATAATGAGGCTCTTTACAGATGATGCTTTTGCTGAAGCAAAAATGAGAAATCTTAAAGATCCAGTTGTTGCCTCATGGTGGAATAAAACTTATAAAAAAATGTGAGATAGAGAAAAGGCTGAAATTATTCCGTTTATTCAAGCTAAATTTGGACCATTTACTACTTGAGTATATGTAAGAAATATCATTGGGCAACCTAAATCTGCATTTAAAATGTATGATGCTATGCAGCAAAAGAAGATTATTTTACTTAATCTAGCAAAGGGTATTTCATGAGAAGAAACTTCAAAATTGATAGGTAAAATTATTGCGATGCAGGTTAAACTTTCAGCTTTGAAAAGAGCTAAAATTGATGAAAAAGACAGAGTTCCTCATTATCTATATGTGGATGAGTTCCAAAACTATGTTTCTGCTTCTTTTGAATCAATCCTTTCAGAAGCCAGAAAATATAGATTAGGTCTTGTTGTTGCTCATCAGTATACAGATCAGTTAAAACAAGAATGATTATGAGGAAATTTAGATCTTTCAAAGACTATATTTGGTAATATAGGAAATATGTTTGTTTATAAGGTTGGTGCTCCTGATGCTGAGTTTTTAGCAAAAGAATTTGAGCCAGAGTTTAATCAAACAGATCTTACATCAACGGAAGCTTTCATGGGTGCTTGTAAAATTTCTATTAATAATCAACAGACTAGGCCATTTAGTTTTAAGGCAAAAGTTCCTTATGATCTTCCAATTAAAAATAGTCCAGAAAAAGTTCAAATAATAAAACAAATTTCTTCATTAAAGTGGGGAACAAAGAGAGAACTTGTTGATAAAGAAGTTTATTATAGAGTTTGAGTATAGGATTTGTTCGTGTATTGGAAATAAATCCTTATTTTCGTCTTGAATATTTATTCCTAATCTTTATATTCTGTTGAAGTCAATTTTTATCTTGTTTGAAAAGTTATGGCACATAAAAAAGCTGCAGGTTCAGTTAAGAATTTAAAAGATTCACAACCAAAATATCGTGGTGTCAAAGTATTTTGAGGACAACCTGTTGTTGCAGGTAATATTATTATTAGACAAAATGGAAGTAAGTATGAATGTGGAAAAAATACTTATGAAGCTGCTGATTTTAGTATCCTAGCTGCAATAGATTGAGTAGTTGCTTTCAAAAAGAAGAATTTTAAGAAGTTTAATGGAAGAACTTATCTTAAGACTGTAGTTGAAGTAGTTCCTGCAGAAGAAGTTAAGGCTCCAAAAGCTAAAGCTGCTCCAGCTAAGAAGGCTCCTGCTAAAAAAGAAGTTAAAGAAGCTGCTCCAAAGAAGGAGGTAAAAAAGGCTCCTGCTAAAAAAGCTACTACAGCTAGAAAAGCTCCTGCTAAAAAAGAAGCTAAGGCTGAGTAATTTGGATATTTTAATTTGTTACGTTTATTAAGGAAATGACAATCGGTCCAAAGAAAAAGATTAGTAAGACTCAAACTAATAAGAGACATTCAACATGGAAGACAATTAATCAAAGAAGATTGTCTGAGACATATAAAACTGCAAAATGTCCAAATTGTTGAGCTAATAGATTAAACCATAGAGTTTGTCCATCTTGTGGATATTATAATTGAAAACAAGTTCCAACAATAAAAGCTAAAGGTTCTTCAACTGTAGTTGAGGCTTAGTTTTATGCTTTTACATTTCAGAAAGATTTGTTTCATGGATATAAAAAAAAGAATCAATGCTAGAAAAATCGTTCTTTCGTATT